>Ga0105044_10015169_pt1 | contig 10415 bp, 8 predicted proteins | sample MAT01_FD_78092 | JGI IMG/M metagenome (GOLD analysis project Ga0105044, IMG submission 78092) | Freshwater microbial communities from Lake Fryxell liftoff mats and glacier meltwater in Antarctica - MAT-01 | ecosystem: Environmental > Aquatic > Freshwater > Ice > Liftoff microbial mat | place...
AATAGTCTCCGCCAAGGGCGAAATACTCTATAAAGGACAGCCAGAATCGCTGCGCCGCTTGGTTAAGCCCGAGACCGCCGCAAAGCTTCTTCAGATGATGGAGTACACCACCACCATTGGAACGTCGAAGCGCGAATTCATACTCAAAAATCGACCCGTAATGGGGAACATTGAAGTCGCCGCAAAGACCGGAACCCTAAGCGGCGATAACCCAGAGGGTATTAACAATTGGTTTATTGCCGCAGCCCCCATGAACAACCCCGAGATTGCGGTAGCGGTGGTGGTGGTGCACCCAGGCGGAATTTCAAGCCGCGCTTCACATATTGGACGGCAGATACTGCAGGCTTATTTTAAATAGCCCGCTAGCCGTCATTGCTCACGGCCCGCCCCGGCTGTGAGCAATGACGGCTAGATAGAGGCTTTAAACAGCAGCGCACTTAGTCTGATGAGGCCCTCCTTTACTGAGGGGAGCATCACCCCTAAACTACAGGGGCTCTCAATGTGCCTATACCTTTCCTTGGTAGTATCCTATGAGCTCTCCACGAAACTTCGTCGTGTATAACACATGGACAAGAAGCCTTGAGACCCTCAAGCCGCTCACACCCGGACATATCGGCATCTACTGCTGCGGTCCCACCGTGTACGACTACCAGCACATTGGTAATTTTAAGACCTTCCTCTTCGAAGATGTCTTTATAAGGGCCCTGCGCTTCGCCGGGTACGACGTTAAGCATGTCATGAATATTACCGACGTGGGGCACCTTGTCGGCGATGGGGATGAGGGCGAAGACAAGATGCTTGTGGCAATGCGCCGTGAGCGGAAGAAGTCGGAAGAAGTTGCTGAGTACTACACCCGCATCTTTTTTGAAGACTGGGACAAACTTGGACTCACTCGTCCCGATGTCGTTTGCAATGCGACCCAGCACATCAACGAAATGCTGAGCCTCATCAAAAAAATGGAGGATAAGGGCTTTACTTACACCTCCGGCGGAAACGTCTATTTTGATACCTCAAAGAGCGCGAACTACGGCTTTCTTGCTCGGCTTAATCTAGAAAAATTAAAAGCTGGTGCCCGAGTTGCAGTCGACGAGAATAAGCGCAGCCCCTCCGACTTTGTCCTCTGGTTCACTAAATCAAAATTCGAGAACCAGGAGCTGCAGTGGGATTCTCCCTGGGGCCGCGGCTATCCGGGATGGCACATTGAATGCTCTGCCATGTCGATGAAATACCTCGGCGAGCAATTCGATATTCACTGCGGCGGCATCGACCATATCCCGGTCCATCACACCAATGAAATTGCTCAGTCTGAGGCTGCCACTGGAAAACCTTGGGTGGCGGTGTGGATGCACTCGGAGTTCATCATGGTAAGCGCCGAGAAGATGTCGAAGAGCAAAGGAAAGTTCGTCATTCTTGACGACGTTATCGAACGCGGACTCGACCCGCTCGTCTACCGGTTCCTCTGCTTAAACTCTCATTACAGGGCTCAGCTTAATTTCACTTGGGCGATTCTAGAGAATGCCCGAAATGGCTTTGACCGCCTAAAAAATTCAGTGCTTTCGCTCAAAGCCTCCGTCGGTTCAGCAGCGCTCCCTTCCACCTTCGGGAATGAGGCCGCAGGACTGCTTGAGCGATTTACGAGCGCTATGTGCGATGACCTAAAGATGCCGCTCGCGATGTCGGTAGTTTGGGAACTGGTAGCAGCGAAGGGAATTCCTGACGCCGAGAAGCTGGCCCTGCTCCTAAAACTCGATAACGTGCTTGGGTTCGGGATGACGAAGTGGCAGGAAGCTAGTGACGAAATCCCGACTGAAGTTCAAGAACTTGTTGCTGCCAGAGCACTGGCCCGAACAAATAAGGATTGGAAACGTTCGGATGAGCTGCGAGATAAAGTTGCCGAATTGGGCTACGTGGTAAAGGACGGCCCGCAGGGGCAGAAGGTCACAAAGAAGTAAAGCGTCCTGTTCCCCCTTCGCCTTAATTTTGAAGGAATCTCTCTAAACTTTCTACAAACTGGACTTTCACCGCGAGGTCTCAGCCAACGTGCGAAATATTCTTTCTCGAGAGACCTTTCTCGATTTTTTGCCATCCCTTATGGCCTTGCTCATGAAGGCATTTTCAATTGCCTCTTCAAAGATGCGGCGAACCAACTCCTCATTTTCTTCAATCATTTCGGTCACGATAGATTTAAGGAGGGATTTTAAGGGGTTGTTCTGTTTTCTTGCTTTAGCCATTCTCATCACGATTTGATATTTGAGGCATTATAGCGGAGGTGTCACAAACGGATCAACGCGAGATTTTTCACACCCGATGCCGCTGTGAGGGTTGGAACAAGTTAGGGCGCCACCCCCTTAGAGCTTCGCCGGGACAAGCCCCAGGGCTCCTCCGAACGATCTCCCGCCACAAAAGGCAGAACTGAGTGAGGATTGATTATCTTACAGGCGATTGGAGCAGGTATACCTGTCACAAAAAGTTGGGTGTTAGCGAATCCAGTGCACGGGCAACTTCTGATTCTTCTTGATCCTGTAATTTCCAAAATCAGAATCTGTCGTCACCACTATTGAATAGGGCTGTAGCTCAGTGAGTCGGACGAGAGAAGCGTCAGCAAATGACATGGGGACATCGATATATTTATGTAATAGCGCGAAGACGTCATCAAGCTCCTCGGAAAGGGACACTACACTAATTGCCTTTTCCCGGAGCAATGTTGAAATTACTCCTAGCCCAGTTACATTCCCTTTGAGAAGGAAGCATACCTCGGACAGTACCGCCTCGCATGTTACTAGGGTTGAAGGCAACCGCTTGAAAGCCGCCACCGCGGCCAAATGATACCTATCAGACCGATAAAGAAAAGCGATCAGTGCCCCTGTATCGATGAGCGCAACTCTACTTGTCGCTGCTTTACTTGTTACTGTTTTATTTGTCGCTGCCTTATTTGTCACTGTCTTATTTGTCACTGCTGAGGCCATAGGCATTCAGGTGCTTGGAGTTATAAGACACATCTTCGTCAAGACCGGAAAGGCTCCCTGCAAATTCTGAAAGCACTTCAAAAGCCGAGAGCTTCGTCTATGCTCCCGGTTGCCTCAGCAGCTCTTCAATTGCAAGCCGAACTACAACAGACTTCGTCTTTCTTAGGCGTGCAGAGAGGCGCTCCAAATTGCGATCTAATTCGGGCGAGAGCTTTACTGTAATTGTCTTGGATTTCATACCGGTGTAGTAATACGTTTATTTGAAAAAAAATACGCGGCCGTGCCCCCGCATTTAATGCTTTCGTAAGCTAACAGGCCGTCCAACCGGCAAAATGGATTTCACGCGCCGCCAATCAGACCGGCCGCATCCCCAAGCCCCGCAAACGAATAGTCCGCCTTAGCCGCGAATAGCCCATCGGCGCCGCCGCGCCCTGTACCAACAAGAATAGTCTTACATCCCGCACGCTTTCCGCACTCGATGTCCGAGCTCATATCTCCGGCGAAATAGCTCTTAGTGAGATCTATATTCAGTTCCTCGACCGCGCGCTTCACAAAAGCAGTCCCCGGCTTTCGGCATTCACACTGCTCGGAAAGAGCATGCGGGCAAAAATATACCTTATCGAGCCGAATTCCCTTTGAGCTTACTAAGCGAAGGAGCTCGCGATTCGCCGCAAAGAATTGCTCCTTTGAGAAATATCCAAGCCCAATGCCAGGCTGGTTCGTTACGACGACAAGCGCATATCCAGCAGCTTGAAACGCCAGAAGGCCCTCGACCACACCCTGAAGGAGCTTCACCTTTTCAGGTTCGTGCAAATACTCCACATGCTCGATTAACGTCCCGTCTCTATCTAAGAAAAGCGCAGGGCGCGGCGCCCCTTTGGGGAGATCAATCATTGCCGCTCTCGCATCGTAGCCAGCGTTTTGAATTCGAGAGATTATAGCGGATGAGCTATTTCCCTCCTTGAACGGAAGAATAACTATCTTCCCGCCATGACGCTCAACAATCGGGGCCGAAGAAAGCTTCTCCTTCGAATAGTCGCCCGCCTTAAAGTAGATAGATGGCTTAAGAAGCTCTGCGTTCTGGTTGTTATTCAGTTCATCAAAGACAAAGACATAATCAACGCAGCCAAGAGCCGCCACCAACGCAGCGCGCTCTGCCTGCGGCACAAAGGGTCTTCCGGGGGACTTATAGCTCTTAACCGAGGAATCAGAGTTAAGGCCCACTATGAGAAGATCGCACTGGGCGCGGGCACCCTCCAAATACTGAACATGCCCAGCATGAAGCACATCGAAGGTACCTGAGGTAAATCCAACGATTTTTCCTGCGGCTCTTTCCTTGGCGCAGGCCGTCGAAAGCAGCTCTCGTGAAACAATTTTATTCTTAGAAGCCCGCTCATGGGCACTAGTAGTCATGAAACTTATGGTACCGCTTTCACTCCCGTGGGCGCTACCCTAGGTTTCTGCGCAGCAGAAACCTAGCCAAGTTACATTCCCTTTCAGAAGGAAGCATACCTCGGATAGCACCGCCTCCCATGTTACCAGGTCTGAAGGCAGTCGCTTGAACGCCGCCACTGCGGCCTGTTGATACCTATCAAACCGAGAAAGAAAAACGATCAGTGCTCCTGTATAGATGAGCGAAACTCTACTTGTTACTGTTTTACTTGTTACTGTTTTACTTGTTACTGCAGAAGCCATAACCACTCAGGTGCTTGGAGTTACAAGACACGTCTTCGTCAAGATCGGAAAGGCTTCCTGCGAATTCTAAAAGCACTTCAAAAGCCGAACTAAACACTGTGGATCCGCCCCCTTGCATTCGTGCTCAAAATACCCGATATTTTACACATATGTATTGCAGAGCTGTTAACCCACTGAAAACACGTAGTTTTTTCTTATTCGGTGCCCGAGGAACTGGGAAGACCAGCTTTTTGAGAGAATTCTTCGCCGACGCACGGACGCTGTGGATCGATCTCCTTAGCGACTCAGAGTTCCTCGCCTTTGGTCGTGCCCCAGCGCTGCTTGAAGAACGGATTAAGGCTCAGGTCGTAAAGACGGGCCAAGCCCCGGAATGGATAGTAATCGACGAAGTGCAGCGGGTGCCGAAGCTGTTGAACGAAGTTCACCGCTTAGTCGAGGACAGAAAGTTTCAGCCCAAACTACGCTTTGCGTTGACTGGCTCTAGTGCACGCAAACTAAAGCGCGGAGGGGCGAACATGCTCGGCGGCCGCGCTCTTCTCAATAATCTCTTTCCCCTTACATTTCTGGAACTCGGCGGCGACTTCAATCTTGAGACAGCTTTGCGCTGGGGAAGCCTTCCAGAAATATGGACAGCGCCTGATGATATTACGAGAGCGGAGGCACTCAAGAGCTACTACCACACCTACCTTCGTGAGGAGATTCGCGAAGAACAGCTGGTCCGACAGCTTGATCCTTTTACACGCTTTATTGAAGTTGCCGCGCAGGTCAGCGGCAAAATTGTGAACTTCTCAGCGATCGGTAGAGAGGCTGGAATACATGGAGGGGCCGTCCAGCGCTATTTTGAGATCCTCGAGGATACGCTGCTCGGCGTTTTTTTGCCGGCGTTCCATCGTTCGGTGCGCAAACAACAAACCATGTCACCCAAATTCTATCTTTTTGACCTAGGCGTTCAGCGGGCTATTCAAAACTCGGTGAGTGCCCCGCTTACTGCTCAGTCCTATGATTTCGGAAATCTGTTTGAGCAGTTTATTATTCTTGAGTGTGTTCGGCTCAATAGCTATCTCCGCAAAGATTTCCGCCTCTCTTATTTACGAACCAAAGATGATGCTGAGATTGACCTAATAGTCGAGCGACCCGGGAAGAAGCCGCTGCTTGTTGAGATTAAATCAAGCGAGAATGTCGATGCGGTAGAGGTACGCAAGCTGGCGCGTTTTCTTGATGACCCCGCATTCGATAAAGGGCTGTTCTTGTCTCGAGATGCTCAGCCACGCGTACTCCATGACATCCCAATCTTTCCTTGGCAGCAGGGGCTGCGGCATATCTTCGAGATTCCTGATTAGCCTGTCCTTCTCACAGCCCGAAAAGGGTGTGAGAAGGACAGGCTAGCTACCGCCCGGCCGCCTCCGCCTATCGGCTACGGCGCGCCCGATCAGCGAGCCTCGCCGTAGCCCTTTGGCGAAGTCGGGATGCCATTAGCAAATTGCGACCAACGGGAGCAATATGAATCTCACGGTCTCGTTAGGGATCCGATGAGCTTAACAGGATAGAGCAACTTCGAACGGTTTTGCTCACGACAACGGCAATATGAACAACCTTCCCTCAACCCAGCCACCCACCCCGACCCAGATGCTTGAAACCGTCCTGGTAGATACTCTGCTATCAGCAAAAGCGGCAGCCCAGCACCGCCAAGGCTCTATTGGCAGAGACGAGCTAGAGCCCTTCGCCGAGGCAATCAAGGAACTCTCCGGACGATATGTAGGCCAACAGGGCGCGCTTAGCGTGAATGACCAGCAGGCCGCCGCCTACGCGCTTTACTATCTACCTATTAACTTCTCGAAACTTTGCTTCCTCCTGAGACGAATCCCTGCCACTACAAGAATTGAGGATTCCCCGCCTCTTCGCGTCTTGGACTACGGCTCTGGACCTGGAACCGGGGCCCTGGCTGCATTAGCCACGCTGCGCGGCACGATGGACATCACCGTCCTCGACCGGGAAGCCTCTATGCGGTCGCTCGCCGACCGACTGGTTTTTTCTTACGCCACGAATGCACTAAGCCTCATCCCAGGAAAGCTAATAAAGGTGACCCCAGCAAACAAGCTCGGCACAGCAACGTACGACCTGATAATAGCCGCAAATGTCCTTAATGAACTCCCGGCTTCAGCGGCTCTGCCACTTGCAAAGCGGCTCGTACAGTCACTCTCCCCAACCGGCACTCTAGTGCTTCTTGAGCCGGCCCTCCCGCAGCCTACCCGTGCTTTGATGAAAGTACGCGACGAATTACTGTCCGAGTTTCCCGCGCTCAATCTCCTTTTCCCCTGCACCCACCGCGAGCCATGCCCCATGCTCCGCCAATCCAAAGACGACTGGTGCCACGGCACCCTTGAAGGTGCAGGGAAAGACTTTGAGCATCTAAAACTCGTCTCCCAGCTTGATGCGCTTTTGCGATTCAACAAACACCGCATTAAATATTCAGCCATGCTTCTTTCTGCCTCATCCCCTAGCCCGGAAGGGTACAGGGCGATTACCGATGCCGAAAAGACTCACCGAGGAAGTGAGATTGTGCTCTGTGGGCGAGATTTCTTCGGGAACGCGCTTCTTACCAAGGGCGCAACCAACGACGGCAATCGGCATTTACGAAGGGTCGGGAGCTACGAGCTCCTTAGGATAAATCCTAAGGCCTCGGCGACTCTCGCTAAGGGAACGGTGATAGAGCGAGTCGAAGAAAAATAGCCCTCTATGAGGCTAAACCTAAGTGGTCTTGAGAAGACTGAAGGGACAAGTGGTTAGCGACGAAGCTGTTACGAGTAGTTTTTGCTTTGCCGTTCAATAATTTTCTTGAATTCTGGACCGACAGCGACACCGGCGCCTCCGATGACTGTCCTGACGTAAGCCACCTTGAGTATTCCCTACCCTCCGAAAGTCCAATATGAGAGAGTTACATTACCGCGAACGCCTATGACCCCTCCCACCCCTGAACCACCAGTAATTTTCCCTTATGATTTCTACCATTTTTGGGCGGCAGGACGGGTAACTCTTGAGGGCGGAAATCCTTACGACAATCCAAGCGTGTACGCTCAAATGCTTAACGCTGGCTGGCCGCTCTCAGAGGGTTTGCACGGATTCCTTCATCCTCCATGGACCATGTGGCTCTTTGTCCCCCTCGGTTCACTTTCGATTGACGCGGCAGTCACGGTGTGGACAATCCTTTCTCTGCTAATTGCAGGATTAGGCTTCTTCCTCGTAAAGAATTGGATCTCAAGCAGGTGTGAGTCGCCTAGCCATCTGCCCCTCTTCGCATTGGCCTTCGCTTACGCTACCTTCCCTCCCTTAATGAGCACTGTGTGGCTCGGGCAAACAAACATCCTAATACTCCTCGGAATATTATTATTCGCCTATCTTGCTGACAGACAAAAAGACTTCCTAGGAGGGGCCGCACTTTCGCTTGTGCTCATTAAGCCGCAACTTTTTATAGCCTTCTTTTTCGCGCTCCTTCTCTTTTTAATTAGGAACAGACGCGCGTGGATTTTAATCGGATTAGCATTAGGCTTTTTTGCTCAGGTACTCATTTCGCTCATTCTTGCCCCTGGAGCTTCAGCACAATTTTTAGCGGGTGCCCAAAGCATGGCAAGCGGCTCAGTTGTTCTCCCCGGAGCCTCCCTCGCCCAAACGCTGCACCTATTCATACCCCAGCTTTGGATCTTCCCCTTCGTGAGTGTCTGCGGAATCGGTTCCGCGCTTTGGCTTTCCTATCGAACAAAGGAGGATTGGATGCGGCATCTGCTCTTCGTATCGCTCCCTCTTTCTCTTCTAACGGCCCCCTATGTTTGGAGCCACGCATTCTTGCCTCTGCTTCTTCCCTACCTAGCTCTTATAAGCAACCGTCTCCAAACCCATGAGGCGAGCACAATTCGAGTCCACGGTCTTTTTTCAATGTTCGGAGTCTGCGAAGCCATACGGCCCTTTCACCTTGCTCCTCTGATGGGACTACTCCCGGTTAGTATCCTTGGAATCGAGCTGCGCAAGAAAGGAGCGCAGCGGTAGCCCCAAAGGAGCTAGCCGTCATTGCTCACAGCCCCGACAGGGGGATCCCCTGAGATGAGCCTCTTCGAGTTAATCAAAAAGCGTCAGCGACACTCGCCAAGAAAGCGGCGATAGACCGTGTCGAACAAAAACAGGACTCTCGGCAAGAATGGCTTTCGGCTAGACTGCAGGGAACCCCCCTTCCGTCGCTGCTGATACAGTACAGGGGAGTAAAAAGTACCCTCTTGAATATCTCATGAAAACAGCCGACATAGCACCTTCTGATGGAATGTCCTCCGCCCCATCCTTGAGTTTTGGCTCCGCAGAAGGACGATCTTATTGGACTTCGGCTGCATTCGTCGCCTTACTTTCGTTTGCTCTTTCTCTTACAGCGCAATATTTCCACGAATTCTGGAGGGACGAAGCCCACACTGTCCTACTCGTAGAATCCGCCAAGAATCTTCAATCACTGCGGGCTGGCCAGCAAAATACCCTCCACCCCATTGGCTACTATCTGATTGAGTGGATTGCTTATTTAATTGGCGGTCTTCCGTTGATGAAAATTCTCAATGCAGCTGCCGTTGCAATGGGGTGCGCGGCTATCATGCTCTCGCGAGGTCTAAGCACCACTACTCGGTGGCTAATCCCCTTTTCATTTTTCCCTCTCTTCCAGTATGGAGCATTTCTTCGCAGCTATTCTTTGCTTTTTTGTTTAATCTGCTGCTACGCACTCCTTAACGAACAAAAACGCTCTCCGCTTTTCCGACTCGTGGTGTTGGGCCTGATAGGTCAAATCCATTTATATGGCCTTATCTTTGCGTTTGTTCTTATCATCATCGAGGAATGGCGATCGTTTGCCCCACAGAATTTCTCACCATTTTCGGCGCTACCTGTGCTTGCCCTCTTCATATCCGGGTGGAGCATTCTGCCCTCCCGGCAAGGGAACAATTACGATCCCGGCGGGCTCGACCGTATCTTCTATATCACAGGTCAAGGCATCTTCCCTTCTCTCTTACCTCTCGCAACCTTCAATGAGATTCAGTCTCTCGCGATAGGAATTGGAGGTGCGCTCTACTTCCTCATTGGATATATCGCTTGCCGCCATGGCGGTTTGCGACTTGCAGCCATACTTATTGGAACCTCAGCCCCAGTTTTGATTCAATCTGTCCTCTTTTCCTATGGCCATCGATGGCACGCCAGCTTTCTCTGGGTCGTCCTTATTTATGCAATCTGGATATTCCGGATTGAGGCCAAGTCTCGCTTTATTCGCCTGTTCCTCCCCTCCATATTATTCGTGCAAGTGGTCAGCGGAATTTCGGCATTTTCACGAGATCTCTTTGAGCCATATTCTTCCAGCCAAGAGGTGGCTAAGTTCCTTCAGTCGCAAAGTGCCATGCCGAAGATTCTAATTGGCGTACACAGTTCGGCCAACTCACTTGGATGGTATAATGATTCCGCGCAGTCAGTAGCCGCCTACCTTCCTGGCTGGAAGATGGGGAATCCACTCACGGGGGAGGAGAACTCCCTTTTCTTCGCATATCTTGAGACAGTGGCGTGGAGAGACTGCGCAACGGCCGTGAAAGAGCTTACAGTCTTTTTAAAGTCGAGGGGATTAAGCTCCGTAGCGCTAATCAGTGCTTCTGGAGATGAGTTAGAGTGTTTCCCCTCGTCCAAGGAATTCGAGATTCAAGGTACCTTTGTTGGACCAGGTGGTTTTGATTATGGCGAAAAGCT
>Ga0105044_10015170_pt1 | contig 10414 bp, 7 predicted proteins | sample MAT01_FD_78092 | JGI IMG/M metagenome (GOLD analysis project Ga0105044, IMG submission 78092) | Freshwater microbial communities from Lake Fryxell liftoff mats and glacier meltwater in Antarctica - MAT-01 | ecosystem: Environmental > Aquatic > Freshwater > Ice > Liftoff microbial mat | place...
ATGGCCGCAGTATGGGGCGCTCCCATGTCCGTGTCACAAAGCGCGACGATATTGGCGAGTCCGGTTTTATGGAATTCCTTGATGATTTCCGCAGCGCGATTGCCAATGCCGCAGCAGGCAAGATTGACCTTCTTGGTGGTGGATGTCTCAGCTCCGAAAACCAGGCGTGGGGCGAAAAACGCCGCGCTGCCCGCAGTGAGGGTGGTCTTGACAAATGAGCGCCGCGCAATGGACGGCGACGACGGCTGGATTTCGTTGGTGATTTTCATAATGGCTTCTGGTAATGATGGATCAATCGCTTGGTTACTGTGGCGGTTAGCTGATTCTTTCGACGAAGTCCGCTCCGCGCAACGAGAAAACAACAACTCGCCGGGCCACGGCAAAGCCCGAGGCGCGATGCCCATCATGGAGATCCGAAGCGAACTTCCCGATCATGAGACGATTTGCCCTTCCTCGGGACCGGATAATGCGTATTCATAGGAACTCCGTCCCGAAGCCGCCTTGATGATATCCCACTTTTACTCCCATCTGCGTTCCGTTTTTTCAGTTCTCCTCGTTGCAGGAAGTGTCTGCAATGCCGAACCTCCGGTCATCCCGGGGCTTGATGGAAAGCACCCGCTCGATGATAGGCAACGCGGCGAGCTGCTCATCGGCGAGTTGCGCTGCGCCGCCTGCCACGACGGCATGCCCGGCGGCCCCATGAAGGAAGCGCCCACTCTGGCGGACGCGGGTTCGCGCCTGACGCTGGATTTCATGAAACGCTTCATCGCCGATCCCTCCGCCGTGCATCACGGCACGACCATGCCGGGCTTGCTTGGTGCGGAGCCCGAGGAAAAACGGCAGCAAGTCGCGGCAGACATCACCTCCTACCTGTCTTCTCGAACAGGATCGTTGCCGGCATTACCGCAGGGCGCAGTCGATCCTCACGACGGCAAGGAGCTGTTCCATTCGGTCGGCTGCGTCGCCTGCCACTCGCCGCGCGATGAGGCCATGCGTGAGACCACCCGCGCTGGGGTGATTTCCCTCACCCATCTTCCGGGTAAGTCCCAGCCCGGTGCGTTGGCGGAATTCCTTCACGCTCCGCTCAAGATCCGCCCGTCGGGACGCATGCCGGACATGAAACTCAGCAAACAGGAAGCCGCCGTCATCGCCGCCTACCTTGAGGGGGAAAACAAGCCCGCCCCAGCACCGCCGCCTGCCGCTGCGGATCGGATCGCGGCTGGGAAACGCGCATTCCAATCCTATAACTGCAAGGCCTGCCATCAACCGGAGCAGGAAGTTTTAACAGAAAAATCCGGTGGCCCGGCCCTTGATCAGCTCGACCCGACGCGTGGATGTCTATCCGATCACCCCGGCTCGGCCCCGGATTTCAGACTCAGCGCCGCCCAACAACAAGCCATTCGCAAAGCGCTGCAGAAACCCGTGGAGCCCGCCACGCCGGACACCCGGATCAAGACCCACCTCACCCGCTTGAACTGCATCGCCTGCCACACCCGCGATGATTTCGGTGGCGTCTCGCCGCAGCTGGACCACTTTTTCCACTCCACCGAAGAGTCGCTGGGCAACGAGTCGCGCATCCCGCCGCCCTTGACTCTGGTCGGTGCGAAACTCCGCCCGGAGTGGCTCAATAAAGTCCTGTATGATGGCCAAGCCGTCCGCCCCTACATGACGACGCGCATGCCGCAGTTCGGAACCGCTGGATTGGCGGATCTCGCCGACCTGTTTGGAAAGGTGGATCAAATGGAACCCGTCGAACTCGCTCCATCGACCCGCGAAGAACAGCCGCAGATGCGCGATGGAGCCCATTATCTGTTAGGCGATCAGGGACTCAACTGCATTGCCTGCCACAACTACAACGGCAAGGAGTCACCGGGCATGAAAGGCCTTGATCTGATGACTTCCTATCAGCGGCTCCAGCCGACGTGGTTTGATGCGTACATGAAGAATCCCGCCAAGTTCCGTCCCGGCATCATCATGCCGAGCTACTGGCCGGATGGAAAAGCGGTGCAGACCGTGACGCTGGATGGCGACACCGACCGGCAGCTCAGGGCGCTATGGGAAAATTTTTCGCTCGGCCGTTCCGCGCGCGATCCATCCGGCTTGCGCTCCGAGCCGTCCATTCTGAAAGTGACGGACAAGACGAGAACCTACCGCGGCCGCAGCACGGTGGCCGGCTATCGCGGGATCGCCGTCGGTTTCCCCGGTGGGATCAACTACGCCTTCAACGCGCAGAATGGCGTGCTTTCCGCCATCTGGCAGGGCGACTACGTCCGCGTCGGTTGGCAGGGGCAGGGATCTGGAAATTTCGATCCGCTCGGCAAGCACTTGCAACTGGCGCAGGACGTCGCGTTCCTTGGCGGGGCTGAGCCGCCGTCCTCATGGCCAATTCATCCGGTGACCACGAAACAAGAACCGGTCAATCCGGATCCGCTCTATCCGCGCAATCACGGCTACGCATTTCTCGGCTATTCATTCGATACCGCCACGCAAGTCCCGACATTCCGATACCGCTGCGGCGAGATTCTGATCGATGACACGACCCAGGGCACCACCAAGTCCCTGAAGCGGGTGATCTCTCTCACAACATCCAAGGAGGAGGCGGTTTGGTTCCGGGCGCTGACTGGAATGATCGAGGCCGAATCGAAGACCGTTTTCAAAACATCCGATCTCAAGGTCACCATTGAGAATGGAACGGCATTGCTCCGCGCCACCCCGGACGGTGGGCAGGAGTTGTTGCTGAAACTCGTTCTTCCTAACGGGAAATCCAACACCATCATCGACTATGAATTGCTCCGATAAGATTTTAAAAATCCCGGCATTCCCGGTGTTGGCGCTCTGCCTCCTGGCGCACCACCCGGTGCTTGCCGAGGAAGTCGGCGACCGTTGGGGCACCGAAGACCAGGAACGCATTTACTACCCGATTGTCGAGGTGCCGATCGCCAAGGATCTGGTGATCGAAGCAGGGGCGTTCGAGACCTTGCCGGACGGACGGATCGCGGTGGGAACGCGGCACGGCGACGTCTATTTCATCTCTGGAATAGATGAGTCCAAGCCACAGCCCGAGTATCATCTCTTTGCCACCGGTCTGGATGAAATTTTCGGCTTGGCATGGAAAGACGGTGCGCTTTACGTGACCCAGAGTTGTGAACTCACCCGCATTTCCGATAGCAATGGCGACGGCACCGCGGACTGCTTCGAGGTGGTCTCCGACGCCTGGGGATACGGCACCTATCACGAATACGCGTTCGGTTCGAAATTCGATCCCCAGGGCAATCTCTATGTTGCGCTTGGGCTTTCGAGTTCGTATCACTCGCAGCAGTTGTTCCGCGGCTGGGGCTTCAAAATCACCCCGGACGGCAAGAGCATTCCCATCGCCAGCGGCATGCGCAGCCCCGGCGGGATCGGTTTCAACGAACATGGTGCCTTGTTTTACATCGAAAGCCAGGGGCCATGGAATTCCGCGTGCAGCCTGAAGTTCGTCAAAGAGGGCGGCTTCATGGGGCACCCGATCAGTTATAATTGGTATGACTTCGCGTCTAACATGGGCAAGACACCCGTACAACCCGAATCCGGCTCACGCGTCATCGTCGAAAAGGAACGTATCCCGCAGCTCGATCCCTATGCGGTGATCTTCCCTTACATCCGCATGGGCCGTTCGATCACCGGATTTGTATTGAACAAAACGCAGGGGAAATTCGGCCCTTTTGAAAACCAGATGTTCCTCGGCGACTACACGCAGTCGATTCTGATGCGGGCCACCACCGAGCAGATCAACGGCGTCTGGCAGGGCGCGTGCTATCCCTTCCGCGAAGGTCTATCCACCGGCATCCTCAACATCCACTTCACCCCCGGCGGGAAATTGCTCTGCGGCGGCACAAACCGCGGTTGGCCCGTGCGAGGGTTGAAACCCTACGCCTTGGAACGCCTTGAGTGGAGCGGAAAAATGCCTTTCGAGATCGAACGTGTTTCGATCACTCCGACCGGCTTCCGGGTGCAATTCACCAAGCCCGTCGCGGCGGCTGATGGCGGAAAAACCGATTCCTATCAAGTAACAACTTTCACCCACACCTATCATCAAGGCTACGGCGGCCCGGAGATCGATCAAACCGCCCCGGTGGTGAAGTCGGTGAAACTCGCCGACGACGGGATGAGCGCGACCCTTGTCCTCGACGTGATGACCAAAGGCCATGTCCATGAGTTCGACCTCGTTACCTTGCGCTCGCGCGACGGCGAGAAACTCCTTCACCGCCACGCATACTACACCGTCAACGAAGTACCCGCCGCTGGCGGCAACCCATGAAATTCATCCACACCATGTCCACTAAATCGCTCGCCGCCCTCATGCCACTCGTTCTTTTCCCGGCCGTGATGGCCGCCCATCCGGTTCCTGCTAGCCCGCTGTGGCTCACCTATCCCGGCGGCGAAGGGCCGGGAAAAGGCAAGCACATCGTCCTGATCGCAGCCGAGCAGGAATACCGCAGCGAGCAATCGATGCCGATGATGGCGGCGATGCTCGCTAAACATCACGGCTTCGACTGCAGCGTGCTTTTCGCCGTGAACCAAGAAGGATTGGTCGATCCCACCAGGCCGGTCTATCCAGAGAAGGGGAAGGAAGCAGAGTTCAAGCCGCACAGCATCCCCGGACTCGAATACCTCGCGAAAGCAGATGCACTTATCTTCGTCGCGCGTCTTCTCACCCTGCCGGACGATCAGCTCAAGCACCTGGTGGAATACTTTGATTCCGGAAAACCCATCATCGGCCTGCGAACCGCGAACCATAGCTTCCGCAGCGTGCTGCCATATCAAATGGATGGCAAGCCGGTGAACATCGGCGACATCCTCGGCGGCAGCTTCATGAACCACCACGGCAACTGGCAAAAGGACTCGACCCGCGGCGACATTGTCACCGAGCTGAAAGATCATCCGATCCTGACAGGCGTGAAAGACATCTGGGGGCCGACCGATGTGTACCGCACTTTCAAGGAGGGCACCACGCTTCCGGAAGGGTGCACCGCGCTGGTGTTAGGCCAACCGCTGATCGGCAGGGTGCAGGGCGGAGCTGATAACCCGGAAAAGGAACCGCTGCCCGTCGTCTGGTTCAAGGGTTGGAAAACCAGCGGCGGAGAAACCGCGTTCGTCCTGCAATCCACCATGGGCAGCGCGAAGGATTTGGAAAACCCCGGACTGCGCCGACTGATCGTCAACGCCGCCTACTGGGGGATGGGACTGAAAGACAAGATCACCTCTGAAAGCAGCGTGGATGATACCGGCGACTACAAGCCTCTATCAAGCGGCTTCAACTACGCGAACATTGGGGTCGTCCCGCGTCCTCCCTCGGATTACCGGTGACCGGCGGAGCGGATGCGCACGACCACCGGATTTGACCTGTCCGGCGAGAAATCTGTTAGTCAAACCAGCGGGTATGAATTCCCCCATCGAGGTCCGCACGAATTACGCGATCAATGCTTTCAAGCGGCGGCAGACCTCCTCGACATGAGCACGGGAGTTGAAGGCGGAAATGCGGAAATAGCCTTCGCCTGCGGAGCCGAATCCTGAACCGGGGGTAATGACGACCTGGGCTTCGCCTAACATTTTGTCGAACATGTCCCATGAACTCAGGCCTGCGGGGCAGCCGACCCAGACGTAAGGCGCGTTTTCACCGCCGAAGACGGAGAGGCCCGCTGCGACAGCGGCTTCGCGGAGAAGCTTGGCATTGCCCATGTAGTGCGCGACAAGCGCGCTGACTTGTTGCTTTCCTTCCTCGGAAAAAACAGCGGCTGCGGCTTTTTGGACGGGATAGCTGGCACCGTTGAACTTGGTGCTATGGCGGCGACTCCATAGCTGATGGAGTGGCACCGACTCACCGGTGTCCGACTTGCCACTCACGGTTTTGGGAATGACGATGTAGGCGCAGCGCACGCCGGTGAAACCACCGTTTTTCGAAAAACTGCGAAACTCGATGGCGACGTCGCGGGCACCTTCGATTTCAAAGATGGAACGCGGGATTCCCGGGTCCTGGATGAAGGCCTCGTAGGCGGCGTCGAAAAGGATGATGGCGTCATTCGCCTTGGCGTATTTCACCCAGGCTTCGAGCTGCGCGCGGGTGGCGACGGCTCCGGTCGGGTTGTTTGGAAAACAAAGATAGATCAGATCCGCCTTTTCGGAGGGAACATCGGCGACAAACTTGTTAGCGGCATTGCACGGCAGATAGAGGAGACCGGCGTAGGCACCATTTTCATCGGCGTCCCCGGTATTTCCCGCCATCACGTTGGTATCGACATAGACCGGATAGACGGGGTCGGTGATGGCGATGACGTTGCCCTTTCCGAAGATGTCGAGAATGTTGCCAGTGTCGCACTTCGAGCCATCCGAGATGAAGACCTCATCCGCAGAGATACCGAGACCGGCGAATTGATGGTCCACGATGGCCTGGCGGAGAAACTCGTATCCTTGTTCCGGGCCGTAGCCTTTGAAGGTGGTGCGATCCGCCATTTCATCGACACCTTCATGCATCGCTTTGACGACAGCGGCGGGAAGTGGCTCCGTCACGTCGCCGATGCCGCAACGGATGATGCGGGCGGCTTTCCCGGGGTTTTCTTCGGAATAAACCCGGACGCGGCGGGCGATCTCGGGGAAGAGGTAACCTGCTTTGAGCTTGAGGAAATTGGAATTGATCGTGGCCATGCGGGCGGACGTTTAGCGATGCCCGGGCCGTCACGCAAGGCCGGACCTGCGGACTTCAAAAGATCCGCCGCGTTGAGATTTCTCCGTTCCATGCTCCGCCCCAACCGTCAAGGATGCTGCGCCCCAACCGGGGAAAGGCTTTGAACTACGCGATCCCGTTACCCTCAGGGCTCAAAAAGCAGTTGCGGGACTCACGGAAATCGGGTTTGATTCCTGAAAGAATTCTCCATGCGGTTTCCCCTCAACCCTAATTTTATGAAAATCACCCGTGGCCTGTTGTGCCCAGTTTTCCAAACTTTGTTCGTTTTGCTCATCAACGCGAATGGTGCGCTCACCGAGCCGCCGATCGTGACCAATCCCGCAGATTCAGGTCCAGGATCCCTGCGGGACAACCTTGCGCTGGCTGCCTCCAGCCCCGGGGCTGATACCGTTACTTTCGCCACAAGCCTCAGCGGGCAGACCATTTCTTTAAGCAGCCAAATTTCCATCAACGACATCGACGGCGTCACGGTGGACGCCAGCGCCTTGCCCGGCGGAGTGACCCTCACTGATACGGGCGATGTGAACCGCCGCCTGATTTTCATCGAAGGCGGCATCGCCACCCTGCGAGGCTTGACGCTGGCCAATGGGGGCGGGAGTTCCTTCGCCGCAAACTCCGGCAACGGTGGCGCGCTCCTGAACAACGGCACGCTGCTCCTGGACCAATGCACTTTCTCGGGAAACACCGCTTCATCCGGAGGTGCCATCTTCAGCGCCACGAATTCGAATTTCGCAACCACAAGGACCATATTGACCCGCTGCACTTTAGGTGGAAACACCGCCACCCTCCGAGGGGGTGCGATCACTAACAACAGCGGTCGGACCACCTTGGAACACTGCACCATCAGCGGCAACAGCGCCCCGGCCGGGTTCGGGAGCGGCATTGCCAGTTTCGGAAACATCCTTGCCGAAACCTTGGTGAAATTCAGCCTCATCGCCGCAAATACGAACAGCAATGTCGATTTCGTCCAAGGCGGGGCGAACTCCTTCACCAGCCAAGGCTACAATTTGATTGGTCCGGGAAATGCCACCGGCCTCTTCAACCAACCTGGCGACCAAATCAATCCGTCGAACCTGAACCTCAGCCCGCTCGGCAATTACGGCGGTCCCTCGCAGACCATCGCCCTCAAGCCGTTCAGTGTGGCACGGAACTCTGCGATCAGTAGCACCGCCACGAGCGACCAGCGCGGCTTTCCCATCTTTGGCGCACCTGACATTGGCGCTTACGAAGCCGGGACCACAGCAAACTTCAACGCCTGGATCTCGGAAATCCTCCCTACCACCGCAACCGCGCCCCAATACGCCGCAAGTTTCGACTTCGACGGCGACGGCCAAAGCAACGCACTCGAATACGCCACCCTCGGCAACCCCGCTGTGCCAAACGGCGGCCAGAACCTAACCCTCAGCCGCAATGCAGCCGGCACCCAGGCCACGCTGGTGATGCCCTACCGCTACAGTTCACCGGGTCTGGGCTATATCATCGAGCGCAGCACCACCCTCGGCGGGTGGACTCCCATCACCAACGTGGACAGCGGCACGAACCTGATCTTTCCCACGACAGGCGTCATGCTCTCGACCAATACGGATGTCTCGATCACTCTCACCGACAACTTCATTGCCGACAAGCCGAGGGTATTCTATCGGCTCAATGCAACCGTCAAGGCTCCCTAACTGACCCAGGCCGCGAGGACACGCAAGATTCGTTACCTGCGTTCCAGATAGATTCGAGAACCTTTCACATACTTCTCAGCCCAGGTTTTCACCTTGGCCTGTTCTTGCAGCGAAAGCGTGCGGACCACTTTGGCCGGAGAGCCTAACACCAGAGATCCTGGCGGAATAATGGTCCCACCTGTCACCAAGGCTCCAGCTCCAACGATGGACCTCTCACCAATCACCGCACCATCCAACACGATTGCTCCCATTCCGATCAACACCTCATCCTTGACCGTGCAGGCATGAAGGATCGCCGAGTGCCCCACCGTGACCAGTTCACCCACGTAGCAACCATAGTCATCCGCCAGATGGATCACCACATTGTCCTGCACGTTCGAGCGCGGCCCGACGACGATCTCGTTGATATCCCCGCGCAGCGTCGCATGATACCAGACACTCGTTTCCTCGTGCAAAGTCACCCGCCCGATCACGTCCGCACTTGCTGCAATGAACGCGCTCTGATGAATCGATGGTGCAAATCCGGCGATGTTCTCGATGGCCATGCCGCAGGCTTCAAAAATTCGGTGACTTATCCTAGACAAAAAAGCTCCTGATCGACAGAAGCAGGTGACATGAAAAAGCAATTTCCACTCACCTCGCCAAAGCACCAACCGGCACGCGTCGTTGAGCAAGTCAAAAGCGACATTCGTAAGTACCTGAAGCGCGAGCGCAAAAAGCCCTTGCCCGAGGGCGTGGACTTCTGGGACTTTGCGTGCAAAGTCGGTCATGGCGGCGCAACTCCAGAGATCAAACATGTCGAGGAAATCGTCCCCGCGATCGACCAGGCCGCAGCCAGCGAATGCGGCTCGGTCTATATCGAGATCATCTCAACACCCGGCCACCGACAGAAGAAATAGAATTCCGCTTCACGAATCATCCATCCACCCCTAAAAAAATCCCGACATGTCCGATATCCCAAAAGCCCCTGATAAACTGATGGCCGCCAATCGCGGTGAAATCGCCATCCGCATCTTCCGCGCCGCGAATGAACTCGGCCTGCGGACGGTCTCGATCTTTGCGGAAGAAGACCGGTTTTCAATCCACCGATTCAAGGCGGATGAGGCATATCAGTTAGATTCATCCAAAGGTCCGGTCGGAGCTTATTTGGACGTGGAGGGAATCGTGACTCTCGCCAAGCAGAAGGGAGTGACCATGATTCACCCGGGTTATGGATTTCTTTCAGAAAATGCCAGCTTCGCCCGCGCCTGTGCCCGTGAGGGAATCACGTTCATCGGACCATCCCCGGATCTATTGGAAAACATGGGTGACAAGACTGCGGCTCGTGCCCTCGCCCACAGCTTCAAAGTCCCTACCCTGCCAGGCACTGAGGAACCGATCACCGATCCGGATCAAGCACTCACCGTAGCCCACGAAATCGGATTCCCACTCATCATCAAGGCCGCGTTCGGCGGAGGCGGACGGGGCATGAGAGTGGTGGAAAAGCCTTCTCTGTTAGCCGGATTACTCGCGGAAGCGCAGAATGAAGCGCTCAACGCATTCGGAAATTCCGCAGTGTTCCTCGAACGCTACATTTCCCGCGCCAAGCACATCGAGGTGCAAATCCTAGGCGACCAGCATGGAAATGTCGTCCACCTTCACGAGCGGGATTGCTCGGTCCAGCGGCGCTATCAGAAAGTGATCGAAGTCGCACCGGCCATGCATCTCAACCCGCAGATACGGAAAGAACTTTGCGAAGCCGCGGTAAACCTCGCAAAGGGCATCGGCTACGACAATGCCGGCACTGTGGAATTCCTCTACGACATGGATCAGAACGACTGGTTCTTCATCGAGATGAACCCACGGATCCAGGTGGAGCACACCGTGACAGAGTGCGTGACGGGAATCGATCTGGTCCGCTCACAGATCCTCGTGGCTGCGGGACACTCGCTTTTCAGCGATGAAATCGCCATCCCTCCGCAGGAGGAAATGCCATGCAACGGCTTTGCGATTCAATGCCGCGTCACGACAGAGGATCCTG
>Ga0105044_10015172_pt1 | contig 10414 bp, 10 predicted proteins | sample MAT01_FD_78092 | JGI IMG/M metagenome (GOLD analysis project Ga0105044, IMG submission 78092) | Freshwater microbial communities from Lake Fryxell liftoff mats and glacier meltwater in Antarctica - MAT-01 | ecosystem: Environmental > Aquatic > Freshwater > Ice > Liftoff microbial mat | place...
CCCCAGCAGCGCCATCAGCGCGGGGGTGACGGCCAGCTCGACCGCAGTGGTCAGCGCGTTGCCGAAGCCATTGTTGAGCTCACGCTTGGCGGAGAGATCGAACACCGTTGTTCTGGACCTCAGGACCCTCGAGCCGTCTGGTGACGGGCGCTTGTGAAACAGTTCGCAATGTAGAACCCGGAGCGCGGGGCAGGCAAATCCGCCCCCCTCATGGGCCAGCGGGGCACCTTAGCGGACTCGCGACCCAAACTTCGAAGGCAGGAAACCCTGTCAGGTGGACCGTGTCCGGACGACACCGAACGTCGACTCGATCGCCCCCGTCAGTTCGTTCGTTCCGCCGACGAAGTCAGCGGCGCTGACCCCATCGTCGACCATCGCGGTCAAGCGATCGAAGGCCTCGTCGGTGCCGGCTGTTGCGGCTTCGGGCAACCAGATCGCAGCTGCGTAGGCCTCGGAGAGGTCGGCCCACGCCCGATCGATGGCGTCCGTGATCGTGGCGGCCGACTCCCCACCCTCCCCCGCGAGGGACTGCTCGTACTCGATGGACAAGCGCTCGATGCTCGTGGCCACGTCCCGCGCCATGGCCTGCACGTCCGCGACCTCGTCGGACAATCCGGGCGACGAGGCCCGGCCCACGACGTAGCCCAGGAGGAGTCCGATCACGACCGCGGCGGCACCGACCAGCACCAAGCGGCGTGTACGAGCACCAGCAGGGACGTACAGCGCCATCGATCAGGGCTCCTCGGGAGGGGTCAGGGGCACAGCACCACCACGACGGCAGCCCCCGCATGATCGTCGATGGCGCTGACGGCCGTCGCCAGATCAGCCGGGGCCACCTCCATGGCTCGGTTCCCCTGCACCACCCAGGCGGTGGGCAGGGTGACCACCGGGCCACGTCGGCGAGTGGCCTGAGCCACGAGGGCGGCGGCCGCGGTGGTCGATCCGTCGACCCTCACCACGCCGCCCATCCCGCCCGCGACCTGGTCGCCGAAGCGATCGAGCACGACCGTGCGCCGCCGATCGACGGGCTCGTCATCCGCACCCGTGGACACCCAGAACCTCCCGACGGCCACGGGCGCGACGGCACCGAGGTCGGTCGCGAGGGCAGCCGCCTCAGCCGCGGTGACCGGCGCCCGTCCCGGGAGGGCCCCCGTCTCCAGGCCCACCATCCCCGTGGCGATGGCGCGCAGGGCCGATCGGTCTCGGTCGAGCTCGACGCGCACATCGACCGATGCGCGCGTGGCTCCCGCCGCCACCGCTGCGTCCTCCGCCTCACGCGCCAGCGCATCGTGGTCGCTCGGCTGCGGGTCGGTGACGGAACGCTCCCGCTCGACGCGCACGAGCGACAACGCGTCGCCCACCGCTGAGATCACCTCGGCCAGCTCAGGCACGTGCAGCGGCAACCCGAGCCGGGCGGCGACGTGGCGGCCGAGCCCACCCGCTCCCCCGCCCACGGCGACGATCGTCGGCCGCTCCAGCTCGTACTCCCGGGCTACCTCCATGGCCAGGGCGCCCACGGCGTCGGCCGCCGCGCCGAGCATGTGGTGAGCCAGCTCGTCACCGGTCATGCCGACGAGGGTCCCGGCGATGGCAAAGCCGGATCGCGCCGCGTCGGCATGGGCGTTGACACCGGCGTAGTCGCCCGGCTGCACCACCCCGATCGCCACCGACGCGCAGGTGTTGGTGAGCGCAGCGCGCTCGCCGTCGGGCAGCCGGAGCACCACGTAGTCCTCGGGATCGTCGGGCCGCGGCGCGTACATGGTGGCGGTGGCTCCGCTGATCCGCTCGGCCGGCAGGTAGCAGCAGTAGGGCAGCCCGGCGATGTGCGCGCTGCGCGGGCCCACGCCGTAGAGGCGCCCCTTGCGGGCTCGCAGCATGGATCCGCCGGCCACGCCGATCACGCGCACATCGAGGGCGCGCACGGCGGTGGCGTGGCTGGCCACCTGCACGTAGGAGAGGGCGGGACGACCGTCCTTGATGGCGGCCACGTTGCTCGACGTGCCGCCCACCTCGATCACGATGCCCTCGTCCACGCGAGTGTGGCGGAGGACGCCCGCCACCGATGCGGCCGGCCCCGAGTAGAGCGCACGGGCCGGTTCGCGGCGCAGCCCGGCCGGATCGGTGGCGCCGCCGTCACCGCGCATCACCATCACCGGTGCGTGGATGCCGGCGGCGGCCACCCCGGCCTCCACGTGCTCCTCGGTGCGCACAGCGATCGGGAGCACGGACGCGTTGAGCGCCGCCGTCACCGCCCGCAGCTCGAGCCCGTAGAGCCCCGTCATCTCCGAGGACCCACACGCCGGCAGGCCCCGGGCGATGGCCGCCTGCACGGCTCGCCGCTCATCGGTTCCGCCGTCGGGAGCGAAGGCCTCCGCCACGCAGATCGTGGTGGCGCCACCGGCCTGCAGCCGATCGAGCGCCCCTCCGAGGGCGGCGTCGTCGAGCCCGTGGGTGATGTCGAGGAACTCGATCACCGTGGGCAGGCGCCGACCCGGCGCCAGCTCGACCTTGTCGAGCCGCGTGCGCTTGGCCGCCTTGCGCAGGTCGGGTTGGCGCCCCATCCCGAGCACGCCCACCACGGCGACGTCGCCCTCGAGGAGAGCGTTCACCGCCTGCGTGGTGGAGTAGGTGATGAGGTCCACCTGATCCGCGCCGACCACGGCGGCCACCTGACTCACCACGTCGACGACCCCGGCCGCCGACCCGGCGCGGTCTTCGTGGGTGGTGAGGACCGAGGCCCGTGCCGCCACCGCACCGCTCGCCATTTCGATGCCGACGGCCTTCGTGAACGTGCCGCCCACGTCAACGCCGATCCGGACGCCCATCGTCGATCTTCTAGACGGAGACGGGTTCGCGTACCGCCGTCGGGGCCTCCGGCGGCGGGGTGAGCCGGGCGCGACGGCGCGACAGGATCACGGTGGCGATGGCCCCGGCGACGTACACGACGGTCAGGACCACCTGCGCCAGCACGCTGGGGAGCGTGGGGTAGTAGCCGGTGGCCTGAGCCAGGTAGATGGGCAGGCTCGGCCAGCCGTCGAGGAAGCGGAGGTCGACGATCGCCGCCTCCTGAAGCGCTCGCATCGCGTTGCCGATGACGGCGACGGAGGTGGCCATCACCACGACGAGCGCCACCTGGAGGAACCGCTTCACCGGCAGCTTCCGACCCATCTTGAGCACCATCCACGCCACCGCGGCCAAGACCACGGCGGCCACCACCATGCCCGCGAAGATCCAGCGCTCGAGACCCTCGCCGTAGTTGAACAGGGCTTGGTAGAAGAGCACCGTCTCGAAGCCCTCGCGGTACACGGCGGTGAAGCCCACGAAGGCCAGCGACACGGCCGAGCCGCCCGCCGCCGCCTTCCACACCCGAGCCTGGAGGAACTCCATGCGGCGCCGTTGGTCGAGCCGGGCCAGCAGCCAGAACGACACGTAGAACAGCATGGCCACGGCGAGCAGGCCCACGGCCGCCTCGAGCACCCCCCGGCCGAACGGCAACGCCGCGAAGATCACGTCGACGAGGAAGAACGTCGCCACCGTGGCGAGGATGGCCAGGCCCACGCCATAGAGGATCGGCCGCTTGTGACGGGCGTGCTCACTCGACTCGAGGTAGGTGAGGAGCACGGCGAGGAGCAGCACCGCCTCGAGCCCCTCCCGCAGCAACAGCGTGAAGGACTGGCCGAACGCAAGCGCGGGAGCCCCCACGCCCTTCGTGGTGAGCTGTCGCTCGGCGTCGTCGATGAGGCCACGGAGCTCGACGATGTAGTCGCGGATCTCGCCGTCGGTGGCGTCGTCGGCCTCGATGAGGGCACGCACCCGAGCGAAGATGTCTTCGACGGAGAACCGGAAGTCCTGGCCGGCCACGATGTCGAGCGGTGCCTCCACGGCCTCGAAGCAGTCGAGGTAGCCCGTCTTCGCCTCGGAGAAGGCGGCCTCGCGTTGACCAGCGTCGAGCAGGCGCAACGTGCGGTCGATCGACAGGCGCACCTCATGTAGCTGGTCGATCGATTCCTGCTTCGACAGGCTTCCCTGCGAGCACTGCGTCGCCGAGAGCGCGGCGCCGCTGGTCGCCGTTGAGGCGACGGCTCCGGCGACCGTGCCGACCCCCACCACCAGGAGCCCCCCGGCGAGGAGCCGGCGGAGCAGGTGACGACGGGGGGCAGGGCGACGCATGGGATCAGCCGTGGTCGGCGATGAAGGCGTCGATGGCCGCGGCCTGGTCGGCCGCACCGTTGGCCACCCGGTCGGCGTTCTCGTTCTCGGCGCCGTCTCGCATGAGGCCCTGCGCCGTCTCGATCGCCTCGTAGGCGTCGGGGTCGGTGTCCTTCAGCGTGCCCTCGATGCCCTCCCAGCCCTCGTGGAGCGCGTCGTAGGCCGCCAGCGCGCCCTCGAAGTCGCCCTCGGCGGCCGCGGCGGTCGCGGCGCGGCCGCCCGCCGAGAGCGCGGGTAGACCAGCGATCACTGCCTCCAGCGGCACCTTGACGTCCTCGGGGGCCACGGTCGTCGTGCCTCCCGAGGCGCTCCCCCCGTCATCTCCGCAGGCGGCGCCGATGCTGCCGAAGGTGAGCAGCGCCACGAGAGCGAGTGCCGCGCGGCGGCGGGTGGAGGGCAGGGTCATGGATGCAGGCTCCCGGGATCTGGTCCACCTATTTAGCAGGCCTAACAGTTACTGCAAACGATCGTAACCACTCTACGGACTGGGAGCCAACCGCGGACGGGCTACTCCGTGTCGCGTCGGCTCCGCACGCCGGGGCCGAAGAGCGTGTAGAGGACGAGCGCCGTGCCTGCGATCGCCATCGGGATGTAGCCGTCGCCCCGGCCGCTCGTGTAGGTCGGGTAGAGGGCGATGGCCGACAGCAGGGCGGTCCACGTCCAGAGGATGAGCACGCTGCGCCGCTGCCCGTGCCCCAACCGCATCAGCCGGTGGTGGAGGTGATCCTTGTCGGCGACGGTCACCCCGGCGCCGCGGCGTGCTCGTCGCACGATCGAGAACGCGGCGTCGATGATGGGGACGCCGAGGATCACGAGCGGGATGAACAGCGGGGCGAAGAAGAAGAACGTCTGGCCGGAGAAGGGGCGGTCCGTGTTGCCCCCGACCGCGATGGTGGCCGCCGCCATCAGCAATCCGAGCAGGAGCGCCCCGGCGTCACCCATGAAGATCTTGGCGGGGTGGAAGTTGTGCGGCAGGAACCCGAGGCAGGCGCCGAGCACCGCCGCCGCGATGACCGGCCCGGCGTTGTCGGGCCCGATGGCCCCGACGCCGTCGAGCCGTTCGCAGTACAGGAGGAGAGCGGCCGACGCGATGGCGACGATGCCCACCGCCAAGCCATCGAGACCGTCGATGTAGTTGATGGCCGTCGTCATCCCGATCACCCAGACGACCGTGAGGAGCGCCGACATGTCCGGCGACAGCGAGATGAGCCCGGCGAAGGGGATGCGGAAGAAGAGGATGCTCACGCCGGCTGCCGAGAGGATGCTCCCGGCGAGGACCGTGCCGGCGATCTTGGCCGGCGGCGACACCTCGCGCAGGTCGTCGAGCTGCCCCACGCCGAAGATCACGACGGCCCCGAGGGCCACGCCAAAGGGAACGGTCGAGGCGACGAACACCTCCGTGAAGGCGTCCCCCCGCCATGCCCACGCAAAGCCAGCGAGGAACCCGAGGAGGATGGCGACGCCGCCCAGCAGGGCCGTCGGTTGGGTGTGCACCCGCCGTTCGTCGGGCTTGACGACCGCGCCGATCCGGAACGAAAGCCACCGAAAGAACGGTGTCGTGACGAGCGTGACCAACGCCGCGACACCGATGACGGGGAGAAAGTCCCCGAGGTAGTCACCCATGCATCAGGACGGGTACGGCACGAACTTGGAGCTCAGGGCATGCACCTCGTCCTTCACCACCGCCAGCTCCGCGGCGTCCTCGCGACAGACGAGCGTGCGATGGATGAGCGCAGCGACGGTGGCCATCTCCGACTCCCCCATGCCCTGGGTCGTGACCGCGGGGGTGCCGATCCGCAGGCCCGAGGTGATGTACGGCGGGCGCGGGTCGTCCGGGACGGTGTTCTCGTTGAGGCTGATCCCTGCCTTGTCAAGGGCGAGGCGCGCCTTCTTGCCCGACAGGTCGGGATCGAACGAACGCAGGTCGACAAGCACCAGGTGGTTGTCGGTGCCGCCCGACACGAGGCGCAGGCCGTGGCCCGCCAGCCCGGCGGCCAGGGCACTGGCGTTGCGCACGACCTGGGCGGCGTACTCCTTGAACTCCGGGGTGGCGGCCTCCGCGAAGGCGAGCGCCTTGGCGGCGATCACGTGGTCGAGCGGGCCCCCCTGGAGCCCGGGGAACACGGACTTGTCGATCGTCTCGGCCAGCTCGGCGGTGCACAGGATCGCGCCACCGCGCGGGCCGCGCAGGGTCTTGTGCGTGGTGAAGGTCATGATGTCGGCGCCGAAGTCCATCGGGTTCGGGTGCTGCCCACCGGCGATGAGGCCGGCGATGTGGGCGGCGTCGAACATGAACAGCGCGCCGACCTCGTCGGCGATCTCGCGGAACGGCTTGGGATCGATGATGCGCGAGTAGGCCGTCGCCCCCGCCACGATGATCTTCGGACGGTGCTCGAGCGCCGCGTCTCGCACCTGATCGAGGTCGATCCGCTCATCGCTCGGCGTCACGCCGTAGGACACGAAGTCGTAGAGCTTGCCGCTTGCGTTCACGGGCGATCCGTGCGTGAGGTGGCCGCCCTGGTCGAGGCGGAGCCCGAGCACGGTGTCCCCGGGGTTGAGGAGCGCGAGGTAGACGGCCATGTTGGCGTTGGCCCCCGCGTGCGGCTGGACGTTGGCGTGGGGCGCGTTGAAGAGGGCCTTGGCCCGTTCACGGGCCACGTTCTCGACCTCGTCGATGACCTCGTTCCCGCCGTAGTACCGCTTGCCCGGGTAGCCCTCGCTGTACTTGTTCGTGAGCACCGAGCCCGTGGCCCGCAACACCGCCGGTGAGGTGAAGTTCTCGCTGGCGATCAGCTGGAGGGTGGTGTTCTGGCGCTCGACCTCCCGGTCGATCAGCGCCAGGACCTCGTCGTCAGGGTTGCTCGGCCAGGTCGGGCTCATCCGCGGCTCTCCTCGGTCTCGATGGTGGCGATCTGGGCGACGCGGCGCTCATGGCGGCCGCCGTCGAACGGAGTGCTGAGCCAGAGCTCGAGGATCTCGGTGGCGAGACCCTCGGCCACGATCCGTCCTCCGATGGCCAGCACGTTGGCGTCGTTGTGCTCGCGGCTGAGGCGAGCCGTGTACAGGTCGTTGCAGAGGGCCGCCCGCACGCCGTGCACCTTGTTGGCGGCGATCTGCTCGCCCTGCCCGGAGCCGCCCAGCACGATCCCGCGTTCCGCGTCTCCTTGCGCCACCGCGCGGCCCACCGCCGCGCAGATGGGCGGGTAGTCGACCGACTCCGTGGTGTGGGTGCCCAGGTCGAGGACCTCATGCCCGAGGCGAGCCAGCTCCGCGACGAGATGGGTCTTCAGATCGACTCCCGCGTGGTCGGCGCCGATCGCCACCCTCATGCGACTCCCTCCCGCACGCCGGCGGGCCAGGCCAGCGCCACGAAGCGACCGAGGAGGTCGTCGAGCAGGTTGGCTGTGATCGCGTAGTCGGCGGATCCCCGACCGACTGGGTCCTCCACGTCGTGGGCATCGTCGTGGCCCATGCCGAGGAGATCGGCGCGACGGCGACTGCCGGCGAGGCGGGTGACCCACGGGCCGACCGGCGCGTCTACCGATCGGGGCCCCATGACCTCAGCCCGGGCGACGAGCTCCTTGAGCGTGAAAGCCTTGGCGAGGGCGGACGGATCGAGCACCGCCACCTCGCGCACGTGCTCGCGCGCCATGCCGATGATCAGGTCGGCTTGGGCGACCATCTCGCGATCGATCTGCCGACTCTGATGCGCCGCGAGGTCGAGCCCTCGGCTGGCCATGGCGGCCTGACCATGCCCGGTGGCCGGCATGCCACCTTGGTACAACCCCGCCGAAGACACCCTCGCCACGACGGCAGCCGTGGCGAGGTGGTGGCGCAGGAGCACCTCGGCCATGGGAGACCGACACTGGTTGGCGGTGCAGAGCAGGAGCACGTCGATGGGCGGATTGTAGGTGCGCGAGGGCCCCTCAATAGAGTTGACCGCACGGTCAAGTTCTTGGGAGGAACGCACGTGGTCGATCGGCGCACACCGGTGCTCGTGGGCGCTGGTCAGCTGAGCCTCCGGGTGGACAAGGGCGCGGAGCCGCTCGAGCCCGTCGACCTCATGGTGGAGGCGCTTCGGCGCGCGGCCGAGGACAGTGGCGTTGGGTCCGCCGTTGTGACCGGCGCCGACGCCGTCCACGTGGTGGGTTTGCTGTCCTGGCGGTACCGCGATCCGGGCCGACTCGTGGCGGAGCGACTCGGTGTCAGCCCGAAGGACACCACCGTCAGCGGCATGGGCGGCAACGGGCCGCAGTCGCTCGTGAACCAGACCTGCCTGGCGATCCAGGCCGGCGAGGCCGACCTCGTGCTCCTCGCCGGAGCCGAGGCGTGGCGCACGCGCACAGCCTCACGCCAGGCCGGCGTCGAGCTCGACTGGACCGTGCAGGGCGACGACGTGCCGATGGCGCGCCAGTCGATCGCCGAGGTACCGATGACCGCCCCCGGCGAGCAGGCGCGCGGCGTCGTGATGCCGGTGCAGGTGTACCCGCTGTTCGAGCAGGCCTTCCGGCTCACGCAGCGGCGCACCGTGAAGGATCACCTCGTCGCCATCTCCGAGCTCTGGGCCAGCTTCAGCGCCGTGGCGGCCACCAACCCGCACGCCTGGATCCAACGGGGGTACACGGCCGAGGAGATCCGCACGCCGGGTCCCCACAACCGTTGGATCGGCTTTCCGTACACGAAGCTCATGAACTCGAACAACGCCGTCGAGCAAGGCGCGGGCGTCATCCTCTGCTCCGCCGAGCGCGCCGAGTCGCTGGGCGTGCCCCGCGATCGCTGGGTGTTTCCGCACAGCGGAACCGACACCCACGACCACTACTTCGTCTCGAACCGGGAGCACCTCGGCCGATCACCCGCGATGCGCATCGGGGGCCGGCTCGCCCTCGACCTGGCTGGCGTCGGCGTGGACGACCTCGCCCACATCGACCTCTACTCCTGCTTCCCGTCCGCGGTGGAGATCGCGGCCGAGGAGATCGGGATCAGCACCGATCGTCCGCTCACCGTCACGGGCGGCCTGTCCTTTGCCGGCGGTCCGTGGAACAACTACGTGATGCACTCGATCGCCACGATGGCGGGGGTGCTGCGCGACGATCCGGGCAGTCTGGGGCTCGTGACGGCCAACGGAGGGTTCATCACGAAACACGCTTTCGGCGTGTACGGCACCGAGCCGCCGGCCACGCCGTTCCGTCACGCCCACCCCCAGGCCGAGGTGGACGCGCTGCCCACGCGAGAGCTGTGCGAGGACCCGGACGACGACGTCACCGTGGAGGCGTGGACCGTGATGCACGACCGCGACGGCGCTCCCCAGACCGGCATCCTGGCGGGGCTGCTGGACGACGGTCGCCGCGCGTGGGGTACCACGAGCGACGCCGATCAGCTCGAGGCAATGGTGGCCGAAGAGATCGGCGGGCGCCGGGTGCACGTGCACCCCGACGGTGCGGTTGACCTCTGAGACGCCTCAGCCGCCGCTGTTCTGGGCGGCGCGCGCCTCGAGCAGCCCCATGATGTAGTCGCGCGCGGCGGGCATCTCGTCGAGCAGGGTGCGGAAGTGACCGATGTCGAAGGCGAGGAGTCGCATCGGATTCTGGGCCACCACGGAGGCGTTGCGGGGCCGATGGCCCACCAGCGCCATCTCGCCGACGATCGACCCGGCCCCGATGTTGGCGACGTGCTCGCTGCCGCTGAAGATGCCCGCCTCGCCCTCGATCACGAAGAAGCACTCCGTACCGACGTCGCCCTGGTCGATGAGCACGGCCCCGGGCTCGGCATCGACGGGTTCGCCGAGCGCCGCGAAGCGAGCGAGCTCGGCTTCGGACATGTGGGCGAAGAGCGCGATGTGGCGCAGATCGCTGACGATCGCTGGATCAACCTTGTTGGACGCCATCTAGGTCCCCCGGGGAGTGATGGTGTGGCGGCCGTCCGGCCATGGCGCGTCAACCTACCCGCCCGGCCTGAGCCCCGCGTCCGCTGGGCGGAGGTCGAGACGCCTCTCGTCGTGGAACCACGAGGGTGAGCGGGCCGGGCCACCACCGATCGGCGACGGCCCGGACGGCGGCGGGGTCGGAGCGTCGGCGGGGTCGGCGAGCGCCAGCGCCTGCTCGGCGTCGGCGCACAGGACGCCGATGGGGGCCTTCGCCGCCCGGCCCTTCAGCGCGGACAGATGAGTCGCCGCATGGCCGCCGACCCTACCGGGGGCCCCAGTAGG
>Ga0105044_10015173_pt1 | contig 10414 bp, 9 predicted proteins | sample MAT01_FD_78092 | JGI IMG/M metagenome (GOLD analysis project Ga0105044, IMG submission 78092) | Freshwater microbial communities from Lake Fryxell liftoff mats and glacier meltwater in Antarctica - MAT-01 | ecosystem: Environmental > Aquatic > Freshwater > Ice > Liftoff microbial mat | place...
AACCCCGGTGCCCCCGGCAAGCTGCGGGCTTCGAACTCCATCACGAAGAAGCGCTGCCGCCAATCCTTCGCGTCGTTGTTGGCGGCAACATTGCCCGGCGTGGTCGGTCCGCGCGGGTCGGGCGGCCACATGAAAAACGTCTTGCCCCAGTAGCCGGGGCCGCCCGTGTAGCCTTTGAAGCTGCTGCCGTAGCCGTTCGTTTCAAAGGTCACGTTGCGGGCCACTTCGCGGTCGGCCGGAGAGCCGGACGTGTTGCCGGCCTGCCCGGCCGGAACCTTGATGTAGCCCGTGTGCGGGGTGGCCGAACTACTGTTGAGCGCCTTCAGGTTCGGCACATGGCCGGAGCCGCTGTGCATGCGGCCACTGGAAGCACGGAATGGGTCAGAGTTCAACTGATAAGTGTAGACATTCGACGTCGTCAATCCGGACGAACCGCCGTTGGTACCGCCATCGGACGACTGGCTGGTCGCGAATCCGCCCCGGTCGGGAACGGCGAAGTAAAGCGCGTTGTTGACTTCGTTGTAGTTTCGGGCCGTGTACGCGCTGGGCGATCCGCCGGAGACTCGCTTCGGATAGTCGTCCCCGTCCGGCGTCGTTGCATACGAAGCGGGCCAGGAAGTGAACGCCTTGGTCGTATTGCCAAAGGTGGTGTTGTCCTGGAAGAAGTCATCGACGAGCGGGTCGTTACCGCCGTTGCCCATTGATGTCAGGTTCGAGAAGCCGACGAATTCACCGGAATTGGTCTGGAACGATGACGTTCCGTTGCCCTGAAGAGCAAAGCCGGCAATGTTCGAGTAAGGCCCGAACTGCGGAAACTTCGTATCCGTGCTGCGCGAACCGTTCCGTGTGGCGATCTGCAGGTTGCCGCTGCCATCGACAAAAGTCAATGGCGTGGCCAACTGGCTGTCGAGCCGCATCGATCCGGAGAAGTCGACAATGATCGCGATGTCACGGGGGCGATGGGCCGCCGTGGCGGTCGCCCCGGCAGTCATCGAGGACATGCCGAAGATCTTGGCGAAGTAAGTCGGCGGCGTTGTTGTGATCGTCGCGCTCACCAGCGACGGCGGCTCGTTGGGGCTGTCAACCGATCCCGCATCCGAGGGAAAGGCGACGAACCGTGCCGTGCTGCGGTTGTAGTAATATTTGCCCAGCGAGAGCGTGGTCAACTGGGCCGCGGTGATCTGATCGCCCAGGACGTTGTTGGCCGTCGCGGCGGCAATAGCATTGGGCAACGCGTTCGCCTGGTTGTACGACGTATCGGGATCGCCGGTGAGCGTGCGGGTCCCGGCCAGGGCTGCGGCATCAGCCGCGTTCTGGCACTGATTCCGCGCGATCATCAGCAGGCCGACGTCGACGGCCAGTGCCACGAAACTCATGATGGCAATCAGGCTGATGGTAATCAGTGGCAGCACGGCGCCGGAGCGTTTCCGGTCGCGTCTCGCCCTTTTATCACGAAGCATGGTCATAGGTGCATTCCCCTCATCGGTTTCCGACGGGATGGTTGTAATTGGTGTCAGTTACCTTCGCTGCACATCGTGGCCGTGGCCGTCACCGTAATCGCCGGCGCGAGCCACATGAAACTGGGAAGTACCGGCTCATAGGTGCCGGTGATCTGAACGGTAATATAGTCGCCGAACGTCGTGTCATCGAAGCTGGCGGCGGTGGTGAAGCTCGACTGAACGTTGCCGTTAAGGTCGAGCGGTTCGCCAAACATGTTCGACTTGTACACGTTGACCTGCGTGCTGACGAGTTGCAGCCCGCACGACTTGATGTACTCCTGGGTTTTGGCTTGAATCGAGGCGGTCGATTCACCCGTCTGGAACGTGTCGGTCCGTGCCAGGGCATGACGAGCCCCCTCGCGTGCGGCATTGTCGGTCACATGCAGCGTCATCAGGTATCGGCAGTATTCGAGAATGCCGAACAGAAGCAGCAGCACGACCGGGCAGACGATCGCGAACTCGACCGCATGGGCCGCACGCCGTCGCATTGTGTTCCTGGCAAGTCGCATGATCGAGTCTCCGGCAGTGCGAATCTTGAAACAAAGGTTATTGAAGCGGTGAACCCGGTATCGTCGCGTCGACGGCTACCGCTTTATCCCGCAGGCATTCCCACGTCGTCGTCGCCTTGATGATGGGATTGCTGCCCACGTAAAAGAACAGATTGTTGGGCGACCAACGGGCGAAACTGAACGGATACTCGACATCAACGCGGATCGTGTCGAACTGGTTCGCCGTCAGGACCGGGTCGGCGCCGGGGCTGCTGCCCGACCCGGTGATCACCGCCCTGGTCGTACTGCTGCCACTCATCGATGCGATGCCGGACATGCTCAGATTTTGCGTCTCGTTCGTCACCGTGATCTTGACTCCGGAGCCGGGGATGGTCAGCCCGCTGTTCTGCAGGTAATTGGCAACGGCAACCTGGACATCAAACGTTGTCGACGTCGCGGTTGACGTCCCGAGCACATCGGAGCCCGAGTAGTTGCCAGTGGCCGACAACCGACCCCCTTCACGGGACGCATTCGTCACGAACTCGTTGACGTGCAGCAACCGGCCGACTTCCCAGATGCCGAAGATCAACAAAAGCAGAAACGGCAGGATGAATGCCGCCTCGACCGCGGCAACGCCGCGGCGTGACTGCCGGCTTCGCTGAGTTATAACCACGGAGATACTCCCGGAAACTGATACGCATTGCGACTGCGCATGGATCGTCTCTGGAGCGTAGAACGGATTCAGTGGCTGTCAAATTCCGCCGGAGAATTCGGCGTGCAAGTTGATTTCGGGCGTTTCGTCTGCGGGAAGAACACCCGCCTCAACCGAGGCGGGCCGCGTGGATTTGCTTGGAATTTGCGTATTTGACCGGGGCTGAACTGCTCAGCTGATGATGTCCGAAATTACATGGCCCTCGACGTCCGTCAGCCGGAAATCTCTTCCCGCATAACGGAATGTGAACTTCTCGTGGTCGAAGCCAAGCAACTTCAGCAGCGTGGCATGCAGGTCGCGCACGTGCACCTTGTTGCGGGCCGCGGCAAAGCCGAACTCATCGGTTTCACCGTAGACTGTGCCCCCCTTTACGCCGCCGCCGGCCAGCCACATCGAGAAGCCATGGTGGTTGTGGTCACGGCCGTTGATCTTGCCGGCATTCGAGCCGGGCGTCGGCATCTCAACGACCGGCGTGCGGCCGAACTCGCCGCCCCAGATCACCATCGTCTCTTCGAGCAGTCCCAGTCGTTTCAGGTCGCCCAGCAGTGCACCAATCGCGCGATCGCACTGCCCGGCCAACCGCCGGTGGTTCACTTCGAGGTCGTCGTGATTGTCCCACGGTTGCCCTGCCCCGTGCCAGACCTGCACGAAGCGCACGCCGCGTTCGATCAGTCGCCGGGCGATCAGAATCTGCCTCGCCTGTGTGCCGGGGCCGTATGCGTCGAGAACCCACTTTGGTTCGCGCGTCGTATCAAAGGCGTCGGCCGCTTCACCCTGCATCCGGTACGCCAGTTCGAACGACTGGATGCGTGCTTCAAGTTGCGGGTCGTTCGGTCGGGTGTCGGCATGCTTGCGGTTGAGTTGGTAAAGCAGGTCGAGTTGGCGGCGCTGGTCGGATTTCGCGGTCGCGCGGTTGCGGATGTGCTGGATGAGTTTGTCGAGTTCCGTGTGCTGCGTGTCAATGTACGTGCCCTGGTACACGCCCGGCAGGAACCCCGCCTGCCAGTTCTGCGATTCCTGGATCGGGTATCCACCCGGGCACATGGCGATGAAGCCGGGCAGGTTCTGGTTCTCGGTTCCCAGTCCGTAGGTCAGCCAACTGCCGAAGCTGGGCCGGACGAGGCGGGCCTCGCCGCAGTTCATCAGCAGCAGGGAAGGTTCATGGTTCGGCACATCGGCATGCATCGAACGAATAACGCAGATGTCGTCGATATGCTTCGCGGTATTCGCAAACAGTTCGCTGACTTCGATGCCCGACTGGCCATATTTCTGAAACTTGAACGGCGACGGAAACGCCGCCCCGGTCTTGCGTTCCGTCTTCAAATTGGCCATCGGCAGGGCCTTGCCGGCATACTTCGCAAGGGCCGGCTTGGGGTCGAACGTATCGACATGCGACGGCCCGCCGTTCATGAACAGATGGATCACCCGTTTCGCCTTCGGCGCGAAATGCGGCGGCCGTTCGCCCAGCGGCGTCAGCCCCACGCCCTGCGTCGAGGCCATGCCGGCATCCGCCAGCACGCCCATCAACCCCAGCGCTCCGAAGCCCATGCCCGAGCGGGCCAGCAGATCACGGCGGGAAAAGATCGATGGAATCATTAGGTTAATGCGCTCCGTTCAGCGGGGGCTCCTGCGGCAACGCGGCCGTGGGCAGCGTTTCAAATAGTTGGGCGATGCGGCAGCGGAAACCGGGGATGACATCCTCGCCGGTCAGTTCCGCGTCTTCCCATAGCGTCCGGCCTTCCTCCGCCGAGCGATAGACCGTGACGGTGCGCATCTCCGGATGAATCAGCCACACCATGCGGACGCCATGGGCGAAGTAGTCGGCTATCTTCTCCTGCATCCGCCGTGGCCGATTGCCGGGCGGGATGACCGTCACGCACAGATCCGGAGGAACGATCGGGTAGACTCCTGTCGCCGTTCCCTGCGGCAGGCGTTCCTTAGTCCAAAAGGCGATATCCGGCCCACGTACCGAATCAGGATCCGACGACGTGATGATGCCGCTGTTCGCTGTTACCAGACCAAGGAGGTGTTCACGTACAAAAGCGCCAAGCAACAGGGTCACCTCCACCTGAATGAGTCCATGTGCGAAGCCAGTTGGCGGCATCGTGATTACCTCTCCACATACAAGTTCCTGCCGCGAGCCTTCGCGCGGGTTCGGCATTCGCGCGAACTCGGCCGCAGTCACCAGCGTTCGCGGAATCGTGAGTGTCGGCATACCAACGGCCCTCTCTCTGGTAGTGTCACCGTCATTGTATTGTGCCTCTCGCACGGATCAGCCGCAACTGGATTCGCCAATCCGGCATGGCTCAAGTAGAATCGATCGCATGAGCAGTCCCACTCCCGATGTGACCGCCGAGCGCGACTTGCTGGGCCCATTCTACCGCGAGGTCGGCAAAGTCGTCGTCGGGCAGCGCGTACTCCTTGATCGGCTGTTGATCGGCCTGTTGACCGACGGGCATATCCTTCTCGAAGGTGTCCCCGGCCTGGCGAAGACGCTGGCCATCCGCACCGTCGCGCGGGCGCTGCTGCTCGATTTCAAACGGATCCAGTTCACGCCGGACCTGCTTCCCGCCGATGTCATCGGCACGCAGATCTACAACCCGCGTTCCGGGGAGTTCACGGTCCGGCATGGTCCGATCTTCGCGAACATCGTGCTTGCGGATGAAATCAACCGCGCCCCCGCCAAAGTCCAAAGTGCACTGCTCGAAGCGATGGCCGAGCGGCAGGTGACCATCGGCGAGTCGTCGTTCGTGCTGCCGGCCCCGTTCCTCGTCCTTGCGACGCAGAACCCGATCGAGCAGGAAGGGACCTACCCCTTGCCCGAAGCCCAGGTCGATCGCTTCATGATGAAGGTGAAGATCGACTACCCGAGCCGGGCCGACGAGCTGGCAATTCTCGACCGCATGAGCGGCATCGAACCGACGCTGCATGTGGACCCGATTCTCGATCGCGATCAGCTGATGCGGCTGCGCTCGGCGGTTGACGGCATCTACATGGATGACAAAATCAAAGGCTACATTGTCGATCTGGTGCAGGCCACCCGTCGGCCGGCCGAGTACGGCATCGAGTTGAGCGGGCTGATTCAGTTCGGTGCCAGCCCTCGGGCGACGATCGCCCTGGCCCGGGCCGGGCGCGCGATGGCGTTCCTCGACGGCCGCGGTTACGTCACACCGGGCGATATCCGCGCGATCATCTTCGACGTCATGCGGCACCGCGTCGTGGCCTCGTACGAGGCGGAGGCCGAGGAGTTGACCGGCGATGACTTGATTCGCCGGGTGGTGGAGAAGTTGCCGGTGCCGTAGTTCATCGAGCATCCCCTCGGGATGCGCGCCAACCCACGAGCTGTTCATGTTCCAGGTCCTCTTCCGCATCCCGATCCGCACGGAAATGTCGCCCGACGGCATTCCCGTGTACGCCTACGGGTTCATGCTGTTCATCTGCTTCATCTTCGGCGTCTGGTTCACCAGCAGGCGGGCGAAGCAGCTCGGCATCCCGTTGTCGCGCGAGAAGACGCAGGACATGGCCATCTTCCTGTTCGTGGCCGGTATTGCAGGGGCACGCATCGTCTACATGTGGCAGTTCCATGTGCCTTGGTACAAGTTCTTCCGCATCTGGGAAGGCGGCATCGTTCTGTACGGCGGCATCATCGGCGGGGCATTGGCATTCATTCTGTTCCACCGCTATGTTCTGCGTCGTTTCGGCGTGACACTGTGGCAGATGGGCGATCTGGCGGCCCCGTCGCTGGCGATGGGCATTGCCCTTGGGCGCATCGGCTGCCTGCTTAACGGTTGCTGCTGGGGCAACGTCGCCAACGAAAGCTGCCCGGCCATCGAGTTCCCGCTCCTCACCGCCCCGGCCCGCGAGATGCTCGTCGAGCGCGATGGCCTGCAGACGGCGGCCGGTTTCTCCAGTACGCGCGACCTGACGAATCTGGCCGACGTGCGGACCGTCATCAACCGTGTCGAACCCGGCAGCGCCGGCGAGCAGGCGGGGCTGAAACCGGGCGACAAGATCACGCGCTTCCGCTTCGCCGATGCCTGGATCCCCAACGGGCAGGTACTCATGGTCACCGGCACACCATCGGATGTACTGCCGCTCGAAGAGAAGCTGCGCGAGTTCGGCACCGTGACAACGATCGACCAGGAACAAAGTGATCAAGCGGCGATCAAGGTCACCATCACCGATCCGAACAAGGCGGCCGCTGTCGCCGCCGTGGCCGGCCGTTTCCTGAACCGCGAGATCCAACGCGATTCCTTCACCGAGATGCTCAACTCATGGCCGCGCGGGCGCAACTCGGTGCAACTTGCCGTGGAGCGCGATGGGGTCGAAATCGAACTGCCCGCCTTCACGCCGCGCGGCATCGGCCTGCACCCGACGCAGATCTACGAATCGATCAGCATGGTGCTGATCTTCGTGGTGCTGATCGCCTACTACCCGTTCCGCCGGCATGACGGCCAGGTCTGGGTCCTGTTCATGATTCTGTACTCGATCCACCGTTTCCTGAATGAGATCCTGCGAACCGAACCGGTGGAGGGGCTGAAGATGACGCTGTCGCAGAATATCAGTGTCGGTGTCGTGCTCGTCGCGATCGGACTGGAAATCTACCTGCGGCGGACGCTGCCCCGCCGCCTATAATGGGCTCAATGGGTACTGCCAGCGCGATCCGCACCGAGAATCTTTCGCGTTCCTACCGTCGGCCCAAAAAGGCCAAGGCGGCCGACGGTTCACCCGCCGGCGACCTGATCGCGCTCGATGGTGTCTCTCTGGACATCCGCGAGGGGGAACTGTTCGGCCTGCTCGGGCCGAACGGCGCGGGAAAAACCACACTCATCAAGATCCTGACGACACTGCTTGCCCCGACAGGCGGCCGGGGCTGGGTCGATGGCCTCGATGTCGTGACCCAGGCAAAGCTGGTGCGCCCGCGCATCAACATGGTCTCCGGCGGCGAGTCGTGCGGTTATGGCGTGCTCAATGTCCGTGAGAACCTTTGGCTGTTCGCCCAGATCTACGGCGTCAGCAATGCCGTGGCCCGCGAACGCATCGACCGGATGCTGGATGTCGTCGGCCTGGCGGACAAGGCATCCACCAAAGTTTCGCACCTGTCCACGGGGCAGCGGCAGAAAATGAACTTCTGCCGCGGCTTCATCACCGATCCGAAAGTGCTGTTCCTTGATGAACCGACGCTGGGGCTGGATGTGAATGCCGCCCGGGCGATCCGCAAGTTCGTGCGCGAATGGCTGGCCGAGCGACCCGACCGCACGCTGCTGCTGACGACGCATTACATGTCCGAAGCGGATGAACTGTGCGATCGCCTGGCCATCATCGACCACGGCAAGATGCTCGCCTGCGACACGCCCGGGGCACTCAAGAAACAGGTACAGGAGCATCCGTTGTTCGAGATCGGCATCGCTCCCGGGGAGGTGCCGGTGAAGATAGCACATCTGCCCGGTGTACATCAGGCGACCGAACATGCCGGGCCTACATCGATGACGCTGAAAGTGTCGCTGTCGGAAGAATCCGCCATCGGGCAGGTGGTGCAGGCAATCGTCGAAGCGAAGGCCCGCATCCTGAGCCTCAAGAAAGTCGAGCCGACACTGGAGGACGTGTTCATCGAACTGGTCGGCCACGGGATCGAGGACGTGGCGAAATGAAGAACGCCATCTCCCTGTTTTTGAGAACGATGATCGCGCGGGCCTACCCGCGCATCATCGGCATGCGCCGGCAGCCGTCATGGGTGATTCATGAGGCGATCCTGCCGATCCTGTCCGTGGCGGCGTTCGCGTACGTCTATCGCGCGATGAAGGCACCCGAAGAGTACGTCGGCTTCGTCATCCTCGGCGGAGCGATGACCGCGTTCTGGCTGAACGTGCTCTGGTCGATGGGGGCACAGCTGTACTGGGAACGCTCGAGCGGGAACCTCGAGATCTACATCATGGCCCCCGGGTCGATGATGGCCGTGCTGGCGGGGATGGCGCTGGGCGGCATGGTGCTGACGTTCGTGCGCGCATCGGTGATCATGGGCGTGGGCATTCTGATGTTTCAGGTGCCGTTCGCGCCGACCTCCTGGTCGCTTCTCATTGGGGTGTTCCTGCTGACCCTGCTGGCGCTGTACGGGCTCGGGATGATGTTCGCGTCCGTCTTTCTGCTCTGGGGGCGCGAAGCCTGGCACATCGTCAACCTGCTGCAGGAGCCGGTCTTTCTGATGACCGGCATGAACTTCCCGCTCAAGATTCTGCCCACCGCGGTGGCGAGTGCTGCCGCCATCATCCCGCTGACGGCCGGGATGGATGCCCTGCGGCAGTTGCTGTTCGGCGTGGAAGGCTTCTGGCCCGTCTGGATCGAAGCGCTGCTCTTGGCGGGTTTGTCGGTGCTGTTCATCGCGCTGGCGGCGAGGCTACTTGCATATCTCGAACGCCTGGCCAGCAAAGAGGGGCGATTGACAGTGAAGTGGCAGTGAGAATCACTTGATCGGTACTTCGTACGTGATCACGCCGAGCAGCATTCCTTCTTTGACGCCGTGGCAGATGGTGCATTCCTTCATCACTGCCGGGACGATGGTGGCCGCGCGCAGGATCGGCTTGCCGTCCCTTTCGGCCACTTCATCCACGTACGGCTTGCCGCCCCTGATTGCTTCAACGGCCCGCTTCTCGAAGTCGCTGACGGCTACGTTCGACTTGTTCTTCGGCTTGCCGGTCGCGTCGATCAGCCGGGCGTGGTGGTAGCCCTTCTGATGCATCGCCTCGAAGACCTTCTTCGCCACCGCGGCCGCCGGCGTATTCGCCTGCTGATCGACATACGTTGCCGTGATGGCGACCACCGCGGTCTTGTACAGGTCGTCGAGCATCTTCACCTGCTCGCGCGTGCGCTCGACGGCCGCGGGGTCGGGTTGCTTCGCGTCCGCAGCGAGTACCGGCTGCCGGTCAGTTGAAACTGTAGCCGCAATCAGCCCCGCTACCACCGCCATCGTCCATACGAATCGCATGAGAGAGTCCCCTGAAATCGCTCGACCGACCAAATCAGGACAACTTTATCCTGATTATGCATACGCCATAGTATGCGCATGGCCGGACAGCGATCAAGGGGTCCCAGGCGGATTTTTCAGGCAGCCAGCCGCAGCGGTTCCGGAACTGCGGCCGGGATCGGCGTCGGCTGTCGTTTGCGGAAGTACCACCGCTCGGCCACGGCGAACAGAACCACGGCCCCGCCGATCGACGCGATAATTCCCATTGAAACGTAGACGATGCCGCGAGCCGCAGGCGAAGGCCCGAGCTTCTCGAAGGGGACAACTCGATCCATCAGCAGCAGCACGGGCATATTCATCAGGTAAAGCGAGTAGGAAATATTGCCGAGCCCGCGCAGTGGCGACCAGGTGAACAACCGGTGCAGCGGACCTTCGTCGAAACAGGTTTTCAGGAACAGCATGCTGATGCTGACACTGTAGAACGGCGTGAACCATGCAAAGTTTCGGCTGTACGTGGCGTAGGCGAGGCACAGGAAGCTGAATGTTCCCGCGACGAGCCACGTTGGCAACCCGCGGGCAATCCTGCGGAGTTCGTCGTCCGAACGAAGACCCAGCATGATGCCGAAGAAGAAAGTCGCGGCCCGGGGCATATACGAGTGAACGTAAAGAATCGCCCCGAGCAGCGCAACGCCGGCCATGTACGATCCCGCCGATCCACCCACGGCCTGACTGCGGCGCCACAGCCAGAACAGCA
>Ga0105044_10015174_pt1 | contig 10414 bp, 12 predicted proteins | sample MAT01_FD_78092 | JGI IMG/M metagenome (GOLD analysis project Ga0105044, IMG submission 78092) | Freshwater microbial communities from Lake Fryxell liftoff mats and glacier meltwater in Antarctica - MAT-01 | ecosystem: Environmental > Aquatic > Freshwater > Ice > Liftoff microbial mat | place...
CAAATCAGCTTCACTCAGATCAATATTTCCCAAATTTACTCCCATTAATTGAATCTTAGGGGTAATCAAGTAAGCTCCCATCACCTTGGGATCAAACCCTTCCGGGAACTGAGTCAAGTGATTATAAACCGCTTTTTGGAGAGTTATCCCCCGGAGTTTAGTTTTGCTTAGATCTGCACCGATTAAGTTGGCTCCCGTTAAGTTAGCATTATCGAGATTGGATCCAGAAAGATCAGAGTTGCGGAGATTAACTCCCTTGAGTTCCGAAAATCTTAAGTCTGCCCCCACAAGAGCCACTTCACTGAGGTCTGCACCACTTAAAACTATATGGGAACCAACTAGATAAGCCCCTGCTGCCTTGGGGTTAAAGCCCGGACTAAACTTGGTATTGGGAGTATAAATAGCTTTTTGGATACAAACATCCGTCAGGTCGATACCACTCAGATCGGCTTCGCTTAAATTTGCACCTGAGAAGTTTGCCCCATCTAAGATCAGACCAATAAGGTTAGCTTTTTTCAGATTTGCTCCCCGGAGATCTGCCTTGGTTAGTTCTGTACCTACCATGTTTGCCCAGCTTAGATCTGCCCGTTGCAGATTTGCTAGAGTCAGGTTGGCAAGATTCAAACAAGCACCGTTGAGGTTGGCTCCACTGAGGTTGGCTTCCCGGAGGTCGGCTTCGATGAGTTCGGCGTAGCTGAGGTTGGCTTTGGCTAAGTTTTGTTTGTAGAGATTGGCTCCCCGGAGATTTTCTCCCTTAAAGTCTGCCTTCCGTAGGTCAGGTTGCAATGATTGATTCATCGGCACTTCCTGACCTTTGAGATGTTGATGGTTTAAGCGGATACCACTATCAAAGTCTATGTTATTCACTCCCCCTCTTAATCCCGAACTCTCGGATTTTTTGGAATTTTATCGCAGCGTAATCAAAAATAGCCCTTAAATTATAGTTCTATTCTCTGGGGAGTGACACCCCTAAATTTACTAAGTAATTTGCTCAAATCAACCCTTTAGAAAATTTACCTAAGGATTTCAAAGGGATTTTATCTGTAAATTTACGTAGAACATCTAAAAATCCTAAAAAACATCTAGGAAGTTGCTTGTGTGAGGAGGTCTCGATCTCAGAAATTTTAGAGAGATGTTGAGCAATGGTTGAGCAATGGTTGAGCAATGACGGAGAGGGAGGCAATTAATTTACAAGTTTATGTTGGAGGGCAAAGCGGAGTAGTTCCGATCGATTATTGGTAGTAGTCTTTCTGAGGAGGCTAGAAACGTATTTTTCCACAGTGCGGGAACTCAGGTGGAGATGATTACCAATCTCGCCATTGGATAAACCCGTGGTTAATAGTTCGAGGACTTCCTGCTCTCGGCGACTGATTTCAATGCTGATATCTGCGGCCATGATGGTCTCTGGGGAAACGACTCGTGCTGGCTCCGGGGGTTTGCTGAGGGATTGTTGGTAGCGCCACTCGGTTTGGATAAGTTGCGATCGCTCCAATAGATTGCGTAAAATTGCCGCCAACTCTGGCATTTCAAAAGGCTTCGGCAGGTAGGCATCACACCCCATCTGGTAGCCCCGGATTCGTTCTACAGTGCTGCCCCGTTCCGTGAGGAAAACCACTGGCAAAAGCCGATATTCTGGTCTGGTTCTTACTTCCCGCACTAGCTGATAGCCATCCATCTGGGGCATATTGATATCAGTAATTAGGAGCTGGGGATGATATCTCTCTAGCAATGCAAGGGCATTTTTCCCATTATCTGCGGCGATCGCTCGATAACCAGACATTTCTAAATAATCACACACAGACACTTGGATTCCCGGATCATCATCGGCAATTAAGATTAGTAAGGGCATAGGGTAAGGAGTTACTTTAGCTCATCGGTAGGGTTTCTGAGAATTGATAGTTTGAGTTGATGATTTGAGTTGATAGTTTCTAGGGACAGGTTCAAGAATTGCGAATACTCACTTTGAGGCTACTGGGTTGGGCTGGATTGCCCTCTAGATAAATGCCGTAGCGATGATTGGCTGCTAGGTGACGCAGGATTTGGTAGACAGTTTCTATCTGGTCGTAGGCGTTTGCCATTTGTGCCAACTCTGGCAGCGAAAGACTGGAGCCAGAATTTTTCAGGGCTTCTACCAACCTTTTTTGGATATCTAGCACCGTAGCGGCAGCTTTTTTCCCTGCTTCTACTCCCGGTTGATGGTAGGCATTAATGTTGACTAAACTAGCATAAATACCCACGGCTCGATCGTACAGGGCAATTAACGCCCCTACGGTGCGAGGAGTCACTTCGGGAATGGTAATAGTGACAGAATCTCGTTGGTTTTCGTAGAGAGCTTGGCGAGTTCCCAATAGTAAACCAGTTAAATAATCCCCGCTAGTAGCTCCCGGCTCCACCTCTGGAGAAGTTCCGGTACGATCGATCAACACCTCAATGAAAGTCATAAAGAAATTGGGTACGCCATCCCGGAGTTGTTGGACGTAGGCGTGCTGATCGGTGGAGCCTTTGTTTCCATAGACCGCAATCCCTTGATAGACAGTGTTGCCATCCAAATCTTTTTCTTTCCCCAAGGACTCCATCACCAACTGCTGGAGATAACGACTAAAGAGAAGCAAGCTATCTTTGTAGGGCAGGATTACCATATCCTTTTCGCCCTTCCCATTCCCTGCATAGTGCCAACTTAGGGCGAGCAATGCAGCAGGATTTTCTCGAAGTTGGGGAATCCGGGTAGCATCATCCATGATTTTCGCCCCATCGAGGAGCTGCTGGATATCAATCCCCTGAAGAGCCGCAGGCAACAAACCCACCGCCGACAGTTCAGAGGTTCTGCCCCCTACCCAATCAAACATCGGAAACGTAGCTAACCAGCCCTCAGATTTGGCAGTTTTATCTAACAGGCTATCCGCACCAGTGATGGCGACAGCATGGTGGGCAAAGTTCAGTCCTTGGGAAGCAAAGGCTCGTTTAACTTCGATCATGCCGTTGCGAGTTTCAGGAGTTCCCCCGGATTTGGAGATGATCAGGACTAGGGTATTGGTGAGTTTGCCTTGGAGTTGGTGGAGGATACGATCGATCCCCTCTGGGTCAGTATTGTCAATAAAATGTAACTCCATCGCCGGATCGTAGGGAGCAAGGGCGGCAGCAACAAATTCGGGGCCAAGGGCAGAACCACCAATCCCCACAGAAAGAACTTCGGTAAAATGGTGATGGGGGCTAGGGCGTAGTTCTCCTCGGTGGACTTGCTGGGAAAAGGTGAGAATTTGCTCTAGGGTGTTAGTGATTTCTGTCTTAATAGTTGGATTGGGGGCAAGGTCTGGATTGCGGAGCCAGTAGTGACCGACCATCCGGTTTTCGTCGGGGTTGGCGATCGCCCCCTGCTCCAACTGGGTCATGGCTCGAAATGCTTCGGCAAATTTAGGTTGTATCTCTTGGACAAAATCATCAGTGAACCGCATCCGACTGATATCTAGGTAAAAATCCAACTCTCCATGATAGTAGAGCCAATCCTGATAGCGTTGCCATAAAGTTGCTGCATCCATACGCAGGAATCCCCCTAGTTCAAGAGTCCTAATTATCCTTCTACAATTACCACAAAAGCGTTAATCCTAGGGAAAATCATTAGAAAATCTCTAGAATCTCAATATCCAAGTAAATCCTTGTCTAAATCTCGATCATTAAAATCCCTACAATTACATCTCTACTCAATCTCGATCGTCAAAATATCAAATCAAAATATTCACCTTGAAAATTAAGCCAATCCTATGAATAAATGCTACGAATACTTTCTACGTCTCCTGACCCGTCGGGAATACAGCGCTGCCGAGCTACAAAAAAAAGCCATAGAAAAGGGTTTTGTCCTTGAGGATATTACCCCCGCCCTAGAGCAGTTACAAAATTATGACTACCAGAGCGATCGCCGTCTTGTCAGTGGTTTGATTACCGCCGCCGAGGGGAAGTACGGAAAAAATGTCGTCTGGCGGAAGTGCTACGCCAAGGGGATTAACCGGGATTTATTTGAGGAAATTTGGTCAGCTACCACCACAGAGGCAGATAGTCCAGCAGATCAATGGCAGGAACTCCGGGAGAAGGTGAAGCGACGATACAAAATCACTAGTTTTCAAAATCTAGACCCCAAAACTAAAGCTAAGATTGCTAATTTTCTTCAGTACCGGGGATTCAAGCCTTGGGAAATGCTGGCTCTCTGGCAACAGGAAGAGGTCGATCGAGAATCCTAGCTATTTTCCTAAATCTCAGCCTCCCTCGATCGACTAGAATCTGTGACTAAAAGCTGCGAGATTCACCCGCCGCACCGCCGACCTATCTTCTAGTTGTTCCGATCGAATTTCCATGGACTAGTCCTAATTTATAGTACAATTGTATTGCCATCATTTCTGGAGAACTCTAACTTAGGGTACAATATACAAAGTTTGATTACGCCTTTGCCGAGTAATTTCAAAGCAGTATAAATAGTGTTTTCCTAAACTTAAAATTTCTAAAATATTAGTTCTCTAACTATTTCCTACTAACTACCGCTATGGTCAGTTCTTTAGACATTGCCCGCTATTTTATTCTCAGGGCTTACGAAGATGGTAGAGAAGCTGACATGACTAACATGAAGATGCAGAAACTTCTTTACTATACCCAAAGTTTGCACCTTGCCCTATTTAATGAGCCTTTGTTTGCAGAGGAAATTCAAGCATGGCGTTATGGGCCAGTTTGTCCACCCGCCTATCGACTCTATAGCAACTTTGAGGCTGAACAATTACCAATTCCTCGCAGGGATGAATTAACAGAATTTTCTGAAGAAATCCAAAGTTTGCTGGATGAGGCTTGGGAATATTTTGGAGCGTATCATGCCTACTTGCTTAGTGATATGACCCATCTAGAATTTCCTTGGCAAAAAGCTCGTAAAGGTCTACCAACCTCAGCAGCTTCTCAAGAAAAAATTCTCTTATCCGATATGCAAGTGTTAGGGCAACAAAAATTAGCAGAGATAGAGCGATCGAACCCCGCCTATGAAACAATTATTCCCTTTTTACTAGAAGCAGCATTTTCAGAAAATACACCGAAAACCTATATCAAGCAAGGAGAAGTGTATGACTGGCTTACCTCCTTTCTCCCTTGAAAGTTCTGCTAATTTTGGGCGATCGTTTAAGAAGCTAAGTAAGGCTTACAGGATAAATCTTGTAGCGATCGTTGGTGACTGTTTAGAAAATTTGCTTGGCAATCCTTATCCCTCTACATCCCGTGATGAACCACTTCCAAGAAAAACAAAGTTATCCCAGGGATGGACATTTCACAAGCTAGAGCTACGGGTAGGTAAAGGAGCCTCAGGACAAATCAGGATCATGTACCTAGTTAACGAGGAAACAAGAGTTATTCTGCCAACTTGGATTTACAGCCATGAGCAGTTCAGCAAACGACCATCCGATCAGGAGATAGATGGCGTTATCAAAGAAATTTTTGGAGAGGAATAGATAGAGCTTTAGTCTAGTTTGGTAGGGAACTCATGGCGATCGCTACCTGTTGAGCGATGAAGGGTAGGAGTAATTCATTTTTACTGTTGGCTGCCCCTTCCGTGAACACAACTAGGGTACAGGGCAATCCTTGGGGAAGTTCAATATAAGCCGCATCATGACGAACTTGGGTCATCCAACCCGCCTTTGACCAGACTTTTGCTCCCGGTGGTAAACCTTCTCCGAGGAAGCCCTGTACTTGATTTTCTGGGTCTTGCTTGAGGGTTTCTGGGTCTAATTTACGTTCGAGAAGATTGAGCATGGCTTGCGATCGATCCCCGGATACTGCGACTCCGCCCACAATACTATGGAATAATCTAGCCGTAGCATCGGTGGTCAGTTGGTTGCGATTTTCTCGAAACTCTCCCAAGAATGCTCGCTCACGTCCATAGGCTCCGTCACCCCAAGTTTTCTGATTAACATTAATACCCTGTAACTCTTCCCAGCCCAAAGATTGAAAATAGCGATTCACAATATTACGCTGGCTCTGCCAAGTTTTAAAGGGTTCCGGCGGCAGTTCAGGCCCACTAGTTGTTCCTGTTAACACATCTACCACCAGACTAGTTGCATCATTGCTGGAGCTGACAATCATATCGTGGATTGATCGATCCAATTCTCCAGAAGCCGGGATCATTCCCTTAGTTAGCCATTCCTGCACCGCCACTAGGTAAAATAATTTCACCACACTAGCTGGGTAGAATAACTCCAAGCCCCGATAACCAAAGCCCCGGACAGGATATTTCCAAAACTCCTCGGCGGCGATCGCTCCCCCAGTATTCACCGGAAAGGGCGGCTGGTAAACTAACCAAGTCATGGCAATTTGGTTACGAGCAAGGGCGGGAAATTCTTGCCATGTTGCCCCCAAAATCCTTTGTCCTAGGTCTTCAAGGATCGGGTCTTTTTGATAAAAGGTCATCTTGATTTTACGAATTGATTTAGGCTCATTATGGCATTAGATTTTAACCTAAGCCCAACCATGCTAAAACACCTTTTCCGGTGACATACTCGATCGTCAAGGTCAGGACAAAGCCTACCATTGCTGCTCTGCCATTCAAACGCTCGGCATATTCATTAAATCCAAATTTTGGCTCTAAGATTTGGGGAGCAATGCTTGGGGTAGAGGTAGATTTTGTCATGGGAAACTTCTCCAAAAAACTTTTTTATAAACTAATACAATACTTTGCACAAGTTTATATTAATTTACAAAGATTAGTTTACCAAAGATTAATTTAGCAAGGAAAGCTGACTTCTCGATCGACCAGCTAACCAATGATTTAACCAATGATTTAACCAGTAATTTACCTAGTAATTTACCTAGTGATTTAACCAGTGATTTAACCAGCTAATTGATTGCTTCTGGCAAGCTGAATATTATTTGTCACCATTTTTAGGGCTGCTTGATACTGGTCGTCTTCAGGAGTCGCTACTTGGCTAAAGGTCAATAGTTCTGAGGGAATGACTCGATCGGGGATAATGCCCAGCTTGTTAATATCCCGATGATTGGGGGTTTCATACTTAGCCACAGTCACCGCCAACCCAGAGCCGCCTTCTAGATCAAACAAAGATTGGATTAACCCCTTGCCAAAGGTAGTTTCCCCCACCAGTTTTGCCCTACCGTTATCTTGCAAAGCGCCTGCCAAAATTTCGCTAGAGCTAGCAGTTCCTTGATTTACCAACACCGTGAGGGGAGCTTGGGTCAGAGCCGGATCATTGGAGGTAAAACTTCCCAGCATTCCTTGGCGATTAACTGTGTACACCACCGTTGCGTCATCGAGCCAGAGGCGGGCGATATCAATACCAGCTTGGAGGAGTCCCCCCGGATTGTTGCGGAGATCAAGGATATAACCTGTGGCTCCTTGGGTTTCGAGGTGGTCGATCGCATGGGCGACTTCCTTGGTAGCGTTGGCACTAAACTGGGTGAGACGAATATAGCCGATCGACTGCCCAGTACTTGTATCCATGTTGGCATAGACAGGGTTGAGGGTAATTCGATCTCTTTGTAGTTCTATCTCCAAAGGTTCCTGTCCCGGAGTTTGGACTTTGAGCTTAACTTTAGTGCCAATCTTGCCCCGCATTTTCGTTGCTGCCTCATCAAGGGTCAGGGTAGAACTAGGAATGCCGTCAATGGAGACAATCGTATCCTTGGGTTTAATTCCCGCCTTCCCCGCCGGAGAACCTTCCAAGGGAGAAATGACTTCTAGAGCCTTAGTTTCGGGATTGATCATGATCTGCAAACCTACCCCCGATAATTCCCCAGAGGTATTCACCTTCAATCCCCGGTATTGATCCGGCGGTAAAAATCGAGTAAAGGGGTCGTCTAGGGTTGCCAACATCTCCTTAATTGTAGTGTAGGTATTCTCTTGGCTATCTAACTTGCCCTTCAAGGTATTTTCCCGAACTCGCCACCAGTTTTGGTGATTGAAACTGTCATCAAGGTACGCCTGATTAACAATCCGCCAGACCTCCGCCACCAAATTTTGATTATTGCTGAAGGCGATCGCCCCCGGAGTCGCCACAAATCCTGACCAAAACAACTGACAAATCAAGAACAATCCAACTAAAGCAACTTTTGTGTACATAACTTGAAAATTCAACAAATTTCTAAAAATTCTGCAAAGTGCCGACAACTGATTTTACGGATTTTCCCTTAGAAACTCCTTAGAAACTATTGTAGGCTCAATTTTAAGTTAATTTTTTTACAAGTTTAGCCATAGCTCTACCAAATTGCCTCCTAGATTAACTTTGTTACTATTTTTTACTGTCAATCTTTGCCCATAATTCTTGGCATTATGTTACATTTCGTATAGAGGTAAGTCAAAACTTCTCAGGTTTATACTCGATCGAGGGCAGTCGACAATCCAAAAATGGATACCCCCTTCCCCACAAGCAATCAATAGCAATAATTCTAGGAGTTCGAGCTTCATGTTTACAAAAGAAGTAAGAGAATCAAAGCTCTTCAACTGGTTTGAAGAACGTCTGGAAATTCAGGCGCTCGCCGATGATATTTCTAGCAAGTACGTTCCCCCCCACGTCAATATTTTCTACTGTCTGGGCGGTATCACTCTAGTTTGTTTCATTATTCAATTCGCCACGGGCTTCGCCATGACCTTCTACTACAAGCCCACTGTCACTGAGGCCTTCAACTCCGTGCAGTACTTGATGAATGAAGTCAATTTTGGCTGGGCAATCCGTTCTGTACACCGTTGGTCTGCCAGCATGATGGTACTAATGATGATCCTCCACACCTTCCGGGTATACCTGACTGGTGGTTTCAAAAAGCCCAGAGAACTAACTTGGGTAACTGGGGTGATCTTGGCAGTAATCACCGTTAGCTTTGGTGTCACTGGCTATTCCCTCCCTTGGGATCAAGTTGGTTACTGGGCGGTGAAGATTGTCTCTGGTGTACCTGCGGCGATTCCTGTAATTGGCAATGCCATGGTGGAACTCCTCCGGGGTGATGTCAGTGTGGGTCAAGCTACCTTAACTCGGTTCTATAGCTTACATACCTTTGTCTTACCTTGGTTTATTGTAGTCTTCATGTTGCTCCACTTTATAATGATCCGTAAGCAAGGGATTTCTGGTCCTCTCTAAAAAAGCCCTTATTAAGCTGTGCCAGAAATAACCTACCCATAATTTTCCTGAAGCCCATTTCTGCTGGTTTAGGAACAGGAAAAGCATTAAAATTAGACAACATAAATTCTACAATCTCCAACATTGGGTCTTCACTCAATAACTAACCCCCAGCAATCGTTATTTTAATTAAGGAGAACTCTATGGCAACTATCAAAAAGCCAGATTTAGCTGATCCCGCTCTTAGAGCCAAACTAGCTCAAGGCATGGGCCACAACTACTACGGCGAGCCCGCTTGGCCTAACGACTTACTTTACATCTTTCCTGTGGTAATCATGGGGACGATCGCCCTCTGTATCGGTCTAGCAATTTTAGACCCAGCAATGATCGGCGAACCTTCCAATCCCTTTGCCACACCCCTCGAAATTTTGCCCGAATGGTATCTATACCCTAGTTTCCAACTCCTCCGGGTACTACCCAACAAACTCCTCGGTATTGCGGCAACTGGAGCCATTCCCTTGGGCTTGATTTTGATTCCCTTCATCGAAAACGTTAACAAGTTCCAAAACCCTTTCCGTCGCCCCATTGCTACCAGCATTTTCTTGTTTGGCACAGCAGTGACTCTCTGGCTAGGTATCGGCGCTACCTTCCCGATCGACAAGTCCTTCACCCTCGGCTTATTCTAGATATAAATTTTCCTAAATCTAGAGCAAATCCGGAATTTAGATTAATTAGCATTAGAAACCCTCAACTATCAAGCTGGGGGACTTTTTCTTTGATGTTCGAGATCGCTTATCATTAAATTAGATCTAAATTAAATCTTTGAGTGATTGAATAACTATGATCGAGCTAAAAAATATTCATTCCCTGAGTGACTTCAAGCGCAACGCCAAAGAATTTATCGAACGCATCAAAGCAACAAAATCTCCAATTGTGTTAACCATTAATGGTAAAGCTGAAGTCGTTGTCCAAGATGCCCATGCTTTTCAAGCGATATGCGATCGTGTTGAACAAGCCGAATCAGAACTTCGCCTCCTAAAACTTGCAACTCTACAGCAAGATATCAACGTAGGAATTTCTCAACTCAAAAATGGTAAATACATAGAATATGATGTAGATACATTGCCAAGCCTCCTAGAAAATATCAAAGCCTGTGGTCAAAAGAGGTTGCTGCAAAGTAAAAATGAATCGATTTAAGATTTCTCAATAAGCAGATATCGACCTTGAAGACCTATGGGTATATCTTACGCAAAAAGATCCCTTGGCTGCCGATTTATTACTAGCAAAAGTCCTCGATAAATTTCCTATGCTTGCCCAGTTTCCAGAAATGG
>Ga0105044_10015176_pt1 | contig 10413 bp, 8 predicted proteins | sample MAT01_FD_78092 | JGI IMG/M metagenome (GOLD analysis project Ga0105044, IMG submission 78092) | Freshwater microbial communities from Lake Fryxell liftoff mats and glacier meltwater in Antarctica - MAT-01 | ecosystem: Environmental > Aquatic > Freshwater > Ice > Liftoff microbial mat | place...
ATACGCCATCCGCTGGATTCCCGATCGCGATCGATTTAGCAATGGTGTCCGGCTTGACTGGGGAAATAAAGTCACGACCTTCGCGGAATGCTTGGGCAATGGGAGAACAGCCTTCCGCTTGGGCACCGCTGAAACGTACTGCCTTATCTTCAACCAGACCCACTTCCACAAACTCGCGGAAACCCTTGTAGATTTTGGTAAACAAAGAACCCGATGCCAGCGGTGCAACGATGTGATCCGGAAGTTTCCAGCCCAATTGCTCAGCCACCTCAAATCCTAGAGTCTTGGACCCTTCGGAGTAATAAGGACGAAGATTGATATTTACAAATCCCCAGCCGTGAGTGTTGGCGACTTCAGAACAAAGACGATTCACTTGGTCATAGTTGCCATTGACCGAAATCAAGGTTGGGTTGTAAATCAACGTCCCCATGACCTTTCCAGATTCCAAATCCGATGGAATGAACACACAGCAATCCAAACCTGCATGGGCTGCGATCGCGGCGGTGGAGTTCGCTAAGTTTCCAGTACTTGCGCAGGCAACAGTTGTAAAGCCCAATTCACGAGCGCGGGACAAAGCGACCGATACGACCCGATCCTTGAAGCTCAAGGTGGGCATATTGACTGCATCATTTTTGATGTAAAGCTTTTTCAATCCGAGGCGACGACCCAATCGTTTTGCTTCAATCAGCGGGGTCATCCCAGTTCCGACATCAATGTAATTATCGGTGGCGACCGGAAGAAATGCACGGTAGCGCCAGATAGAATTTGGTCCAGCTTCAATGGTCTCACGGCTGACCGTTTGCTTCAGAATTTCGTAGTTATACTTCACTTCCAACGGACCAAAGCACTCTTCACAAACGTGAATGGCCTTTGCTTCATACTCTGCGCCGCACTCTTTGCATTTCAGTGCTTCAAAAGCCAAGGTGAATGAAGCGGTCGAGTTGAGGGTTGTGGTCATGTCTTACAAGCTCCTAAAGATTTAACTAATGCTTTTTTTTCACTGTGTAGGTATGACTGTAGCTGTCATTTCTACGTAAGTCAAACATAGCCGACCTTTTTAGTTGGGATTGATTTGTCAGAAAATGATTTGCATTACTAACCGCCGCTAACGGGTGGAATTAAGACAACCTCATCGCCGTCTTGGAGAATGGTGTCAGCGGTGACAAAGGATAGGTTTACGCCGAATCGGGTCAGATGCCGCCAGGGTTTGAGTTCCGGATATTGTTGAAGAAGTTGTTCTAGGAGTGCGGCGATCGTGGTGGCGGGGGCAATGGTTTGGGTGAGTTCAGGTTGCCCAATAGCGTCTTGGTAGGCGGCAAAGAGTTTTAGGGTAATGGTGGGATGCGTCAGGTGAGTGGTCATGGGCAAAACTGTTCCTATTTTTGGGACCATACATTTAGAGATCGTGTAGAAAATCACTTTTGTGATCGAAGATGCGATCACAGACAATAACAGCACCGTACAATGAAAGCTGTCAGAAAAATTACGCTACTGGCTTATGTCTAGGCAACTATCTTGGATAAGCCGATGCGAAATCACTATCTGGTGCCCAGGGTGCGCTACCTCTACAGGATTTCATGATTTACTGCCTTAATCCCGACTGCAAGCAACCCATTAATGTCGCGCAATCTACTTGCTGTGTGAGCTGTGGATTGCCGCTTGTTCCTGTGTTGCGGGGGCGATACCGAATTGTGCGGGCCTTAGGGCAGGGTGGGTTTGGGAAGACTTATTTGGCCGTGGATGAAGATCGGCTGAAGGCTCGCTGTGTGATTAAGCAGTTTTTGCCACAGGTGAAGAGCGAAAGCTCCATGAAAAAGGCCGTCTTACTATTTGAACAAGAGGCCATACGTCTGAATGAATTGGGCGAACATCCCCACATTCCCAGTCTAATGGCCTATTTCGAGCAGGACAATCGTCTATATCTCGTGCAGCAATTTATTGAAGGCGCGACGCTGGCGCAAGAATTATCACATCAGGGCTGTTTTGGGGAGCAGAAAATTCGGGAAGTGCTGGTGGGTTTGTTGCCGATTTTGAAATTTGTTCACGATCGCAATGTAATTCATCGCGACATTACTCCGGCCAATATCATTCGTCGTAGGCTAGATAATCGTCTAATTTTAATTGACTTCGGCATTGCTAAAGTGCTTGAGGAAGTGGGATCTGATTTGGGGGTTCCTGGCACAAAAATTGGTACTGAAGGCTATGCGCCAATGGAACAACTCCGAAGCGGTCGAGCGTTCCCGGCGAGTGATTTGTATAGTCTCGGGGCGACTTGTTTGTATTTAATGACGAGAACAAGGCCGGATGACTTGTATGATCCGATTCAGGGCAATTGGCTGTGGCGATCGAAATTGGCGGATCAAGGCGTTCGATTTTCGGAAGGAATTGGACAAGTTCTCGATCGGTTACTGAAAGATCTCGTAATCGAACGCTATCAGACGGCAGATGAAGTCATGCATGATTTAAGGCTCCTCCTACTGTCGCGCCATTCAAGTCAGTCTCCAGAGTCTTTTCCGGTTCAAGGAACTGGAATATCATCATCAATCTCGCACACCACTGAGCCTCCCGAACTTTCTGGACTCCCACAGTCGGCTAACCATTCTGATAGTTTCAGCAATTCAGAGATTCGGGCCAATTCTGAAGGGCTTAGTAATTCCAATTTTGTGACGGATTTACGAGATCTTGATGCTTCGTCTCAATCAAATCAATTGTCTCAAGCGAACGAATTGCCAATGGTCGATATTCGCCGATCGTCTCCATCTGTTAGGTCTTCGCCGATCTCTTCGCCAGCCTCTTTACCGATATCTTTACCGACTAGCGATCGTATTTCGGGTGAACTAACGGATCTTTATGGTTGTATTTCGACTCTTAAAGGGCATTCATCTTGGGTTCTTGCTTTAGCGGCTAGTCCCGATGGTCAGACGTTAGTGAGTGGTGGATTGGACGATCGGATTATTGTTTGGGATTTGTTGAGTGGCGATGCGGATAAAGTTTTGAAAGGCCATACTAAACCGATTAATGGTTTGGCGATTACATCTAATGGTAAAACGGTGGTTAGTTGTAGTGATGATATTAGTATTAAATTTTGGCAGTTGAGTACGGGAAATTTGGAACGATCGCTTTCTGCGCATACACGAGACATTAATTCGATCGTCGTGAGTCCCGATGGTCAATTTTTAGTCAGCGGTGCCGAAGATCGAACCCTATGCGTTTGGAATATCAATTCGGGAGCGTTGTTACGGAGTTATCCTGAAGTGTCGGCTATGGTGCGATCGGTGGCGATTAGTGCAAATGCTCAGATAGTAGGGTGCGGGGGACTTGATAACAAAGTTCGGGTTTGGAATTTCAATACTACTCAACTTCTTCATTGTTTTAGTGGCCATAATAATTCAGTGTTGAGTGTGGCACTAACGCAGTCTGGACGATATGTTGTCAGTGGCAGTAAAGATCGTACAATTAAAATTTGGAATACTCAATCTGGTGAATTGGTGCAGACGTTAATTGGGCATTTAGATGTGGTGAATAGTGTGGCAATTACACCGGATGGTCATTATTTGATTAGCGGCAGTGGGGATAAGACCATTCGGATTTGGCATTTTGCATCGGGTGAGCCGATCGTGACGATCAGGGGCCATAAAAGTGCAGTGAATGCGATCGTTGTTAGTCCAAATCAAAAATGGTTTGCGAGTGCGAGTTCTGATAATTCAATTAAAGTTTGGAAATTGGGATAATGTTTTATATTCAATCTGATTGGTAATAACTTTTTAGAAATCATCTAAAAACAAGCGGTATGATGAAACGATCGGCCTTATTCAAACTTTTAAAATGAACCTAGAATTTACGGTCCCGTCTAATATTACATTTGAGCAAGCCATGGAGCTAACCCAAGATCTGCTGGTGTCAACTCCATCTGATGCGTTACTAGAATCCGCGATTACAGCATTGCTTCAAACTCAGAACGGTTCACGGGGATTCTTTGTGGTGTTTTTAACGGGGGATTCTGCCTTGGCTGATTCGCCAACTCCGTCATTGCTCCGAGCCTTACGATCGAACCCGGATGCTATTGCAGATTTGATGGTAAAAAATATTGCAATGCCGACCGCCATGGCAATGACTCATCAACGCAATGGTAATGATGAAATGGCCGCCAGCTCAAATCAAACTCAAGCGCGATCGATTCATTTAGTTCAACAACTCAACCTGTCTGAAATAACAACTCTGTTGCGATCGATGCAATCTACAATTCAAAATAATAATGGTGATTATCAAAGCTTTCTCGATCGCTGGGGCTACGACCAAGAACAACGGGATGCGATCGGGCAAGTGTTGTCGCTGATGTTGGGTTAGTGTTGGGTTAGTGTTGGCCTCGAAGCTGGACGAGACGTAAGGACGAATTATTAGGGATGAACATTCTGTATGAGTATTGAAATTGTTATTCTTCAGATTGTTGCAATTTCCTGTATTGCCATTCTGCTACGATCGAAAAAGAATCAAGGCTGGTCATTTGTAGCCGCGTCGATTTTGATCATTATGGCGATCGGTTGGCGGCTGAAAGCACAATGGACCGTGGGGCTGGTGGCGGTGTTATGGACTATTGGAATTGGGTTGCCGATTTTTGGCATGTCGCAGGTTGCAAAACTCCGATCGCAGGAGAAATATATTCAAGCGCGGCTAATTGCTAATGTGGTCAGAATTCTTCATCCTGGAGATGGTTGGTGGAGCTATCCTCAGACGTTGCAAGCTTTAGCCTTGGCTCATCAGGGAAATCTTGATGGTGCATTAAAACTATTGGAACCGATGCAGTCTATTGATGACTATGATGGTCGGTTGGCGATCGCGACGATTCATAGTTTACAAGCCAAATGGTATGCCTATTTGAATATTGCCGAGACACAATTGACGAAAGAGCAGCGATTAGATGAAGCGAGTAGTGCTGGACTATATTTACGATCGCTTGGGGAAACGCGGCAGTTAGATCAATTATTGGTGGCTGTGAAAGAGTGTCATTTACGATCGGGGAAAACTGGTAATATTGCGCTGGTATTACTCAGTAAATTGTATGCCTTTGCATTCACTGGGCAAACTAATGACGTGAAGCAATTGTTGAATACTGGACTTAATGATTATTCCAGTGTCAGTAAACGATTTTGGATTGCTACCGCCGATTGGTATGCGGGGAATTTTGAGATTGCAAATATAGAATTTCAAGCCCTAAAAAAACTGCCCAGTTGTGAATTGAAGAGCAGTTTAGAGTGGCGATCGAAGCAGGCTCCAATCCGATCGTTTCAATCATTGAATTTAGAATCTCGTAGCATTCTCCAAAACTTACAGCGAATGCAACAAGAAGATCTGAAATATAATCCCCGCAACCCGACGACCATGCGCCAAGTGCCGTTGACCTATGCGATCGTGGCGGTGAATTGTTTGATTTATATATTACCAATCATTATTTTTTATGGAGTGATTCGTTCAGATATTGTCTTCAACCTTCAGCCCCCGATCGCTCGTATTCTGAAAGGAATTTTAGACATTTATGATTGGGGTGCATTGGTCCCCGATCAATTGTTTAATGGCGCATGGTGGCAACCGTTGACAGCCATATTTTTACACGATCCCAGTAGCATTGTGCATTTACTCTTCAATATGTTGGGCTTAATGATTGTCGGCGCATTTGTCGAATCACGTCTGGGGACATTGCGCTATGCGATCGCATATTTCACCGCAGGAATCGGCTCCATGATTCTTCTCGCTATTTTATCAAGCATGACCGGAGCCGGAACTATGAGTGCGATCGGCGCTTCTGGAGCGATTATGGGGATGATTGGTGTGATGGCAGCGATCTATTGGAAGGGCTGGCGCAAGGGTGATTTGGTGGCGAAACAATGGCTACGATCGATCGCCCTGATTGTCATTTTACAAACTGCATTTGATGCGGTGAATCCCAATGTGAGCGGGGTCGGGCATTTGGGTGGTTTATTTATTGGGGCGTTGGTTGGGTTGGGATTGGTTCGGAATCAGGATTGATTTAGAGATTAACCCTCAACCTCTGCTTTGAGCTGATCTAGGCCGAGTTGTACCGTCCTATAAACCTTCTGATAACAGGCTTGAACATAGTCCCGATCGCGCATGGCTTCAATTCCATAACGAGAAAAGGTAATCGGCGGAAGAGTTCGGGTATGAATTTGGATGGGCAGGGGTAGATTGGGCAACGGGCCGAGGCCAATTCCCCAAGGTAAACCGAGATACAAGGGAAAGACTATCGGGTCGATCGCACCGGGCCAAGGCGATTTTAAATAGTGGCGAAGTTGTTTAACCAGTGGATACAGATCTCCCAATATGATTAATGTGTCGTGCGCACCCCAAGAAATCGCGGGGACGATCGGCACCTCATATTGCAAGGCCAGTTTGATAAAGCCGCTGTTGTTGTTGAAGCAAATCCGATCGCGTTGATTGTGGGGCCGAAACAAATCCTTCACACCGCCGGGATATACCAACACACTAGCTCCAGAGTCAAGAGCGGCCCGTGCCATGGTCGGGTGGGCCACAATCGCTCCGGCTTTAACGGCTAGCTCGGTGCCCGGTGGGAAACTTTTGCTGAGTTGAGCGTGCATTAACCCGTAGACCGGGCGATCGATACCAAAGCGCCGAAACCAGTCATACATCATCATGTGCATATCTGGGGCCGCTAGTCCGCCATTGTGCGATCCCACTAGCAAGACTTGACCGTCTGGAACTGCTTCCCAGCCCGAAGTTTGGACGCGAAAATAATACTGATACAGCCAGTCCCAAATCGGCATCAGGGACTCAATGAAGTCACGATCGCGAGATTCCAGGTTCCATCCAAGACGGGATGAGGCATTGACTGAACGAGTCGAAGGCATGGGCGAGTTTTAAATATGGATGAATTATAAACAGGTTAATTGCAAGCGGGTGAATTATGGACGGGTAAAATTTTGGGCTTGGGTGATACTAATTTTTCCCTGCGGCGTGACATAAGCCACTTCAGGGAAGAACAGGGCGGGGGTATTAGAAGGACCACGGGCTACGAAGTCTGCGATCCGAATTTGGGAGGGCTGCATTTGAATGGCCATGACGATCGAACCCGCATTTCCCCCTGCCCCTGCATGAACCGTACCCCGCAGCTTGCCCCACACCAAAATATCGCCATCGGCAATCACAACGCTTCCCGGATTCATGTCGCCCATAACAATGACGGATCCATCGTGGCGAATTTCCGTACCCGATCGTAGTGTCATTTGAACATACATCGGGTCAGCGACGAGGAGGTTACTGCTGGTTTCCGCCATCAGAACTTGTTGCGCGGTTTGTTGCTCGACGGAAAACCCACAGGTGACAACGGCAACAGCGGTTTGGCGGCGTTTGGTGTAGAACCGTTTGAGGCGGAGATTGGATTGGAGTAAGATGTCGGCAAGTTCTTGGATTTGAATGGTGTCGAGGAGCCGATCGTTGGCGAGGATTCGGACGGGAGTGTTGGGATCCCACGATCGGGAGTCGCCGCTGAGTCGTTGCTGAATTTGCTGAATGATTTCCCTCCAAGCATAGCTAATGGTGGATCCTTCTTTTTTCAGTTCCCCCGGCAGAGAAATCCATAGGCTACCTTTTTCGGTTTTAATCCGAACTTGGAGATTGGGATCGATCGGAGGCGTTTCTTTCAGTTGATTGGTGTCCGAGACTTCGCTGTCGTTGTTATTTTTGTCTACTGGGGTGGTTTCTTTCCCTGTTTCGACCGGATCTGCGGCAATACGATCGGAATCTGAAGCCTCGATCGTTGGGGCATCGCTTAAACTCAGATGAGGTTCAGGCTTAAGCATTCCTGCCGATAAAGCTTCTGATTTAGGAGCTGGCGTGGGGATTGGGTCGTCGGAAGGCATGATTTGCTGGGGAATTGGGAATCGGCCTAGATCGGAACATTGACAGGCGGTCGGTCAAAAAAGATCGATCTTAAGAACTTTAGCGTTCCATTGGGTGCTAGACAAGAGAAAATGGAGACAAACAACGATCGTTTGTATTTCTTAGAGGGTGTTTTAAAAATCGATCGTTGTGACAATTGAGACCCGATCCCCCTAAATCCCCCTTAAAAAGGGGGTCTAAGAGTTGAATTCTGGTTCCCCCTTTTTTGTGGCGTAGGCTGCCTGGAGGGCGTAGGGGCTAGGGGGATCGGGTCTTTTGATACAAACGAAAAGACTTCTCAAACATCCTCTTGCGAATCTATCCACATTTTATTCCTGTGATTTTATGAGTACTTCAGATGTCAGCCAATCGACTTTTCTAGCCGAGGTTTTAGAAAAATCTCATCAAACTCCTGTGGTGGTGGACTTTTTTGCAACCTGGTGTGGGCCGTGCCAACTGTTGAAGCCGTTGCTAGAAAAACTGGTGCCGGAGTATGGTCTGGTGTTGGCAAAAGTCGATATTGATGAGAATCCCGGCCTAGCTCAGGAATACGGGGTTTCCGGTGTACCTGATGTTCGCATTGTTGTAGATGGCGTGGTGCAGCCTGGATTTGTGGGTATGTTGCCAGAGCCAAAATTACGGGAAATGCTACAGCGCCTTAAATTAAAATCAGGGTTGAATGCGAGTCTCGATCGGCTCTATGCCTTGGCAGAATCGGGGGATATTGTGGCCGCCGAAATTCAAATTCAAGCCTTATTGACTGAACATCCCAATGATCCGGGATTGATATTAGAAGCCGGAAATTTTTATTTGGAATGTGGCAATCTAGAAATGGCGGAGACTTTGGCGGGTCGAATTCCGCAGCATGAGAAGGAATTGGCGGCACGGGCACGGGGACTTCAGGCATTAATCGAGTTTAAACGGGCGATCGGTTCTGAGGTGATGAGTGAATTGGACCAACAGTATAAAGATGCCGCTCAAGCTTCATTAGAACAACGCTATGATGAGGCGCTGTCAGGCTTTTTGGCTATCGTTGAACGCGATCGGCTATATCGCAATGATGCGGCGCGGCGATCGATGTTGGCATTGTTTGATTTGTTGGGAAATGAAAACCCATTGACCAATGTATATCGTAAAAAACTAATGACGGCAATTTACTAGGATTTTGTAAGGGATTTGGTACAAGGGATTTGTTATGGATTTGATGCGATCGTTGCCGTTAGGTTTGTATTTAGAAACGCCCATAACGTGGCTGCACCGACTAGATTCGCGGGTTAAGCTGGCATGGCTCACGAGCTTTTTGGTGGTGCCGTTGTTGGCAACGGTCGAATGGAGGGTAGGCATTGCAGCTTCTTTGATTGTGTTGACAATACTGTCAGGAATTCCATTTCGGGTATGGCGACAACAAATGGGCTGGTTATTGGGATTATCACTCTATGTTTGTAGTCTAGTTTCGATCGCACCTGATGGTTTAAATGCTGAACATCAATTGCGATTACCTGCTGATGAGTTCAAATTTTCACAGCAATCGGGAGTATTGCCAGCAGCAGTCGCCAGTCGCCCTTGGTATGAAAGTTTTAATCCTGAAAAACCTGCCGACCCCATGGGATTACGCACTTCGCCCAATCTGCCGCAGCCGACCAATTATCGCTATGTATTATTTCAGCGCGGCCCCATTACCGTAACAAGACGATCGTTGTCGTTAGCATTGCGGTTTAGTACTTTGTTATTCACATTGATCTACAGCACAACTATTTTCCTGTTAACTACATCATCTGAAGAAATCACCACAGGGTTGGAAGCTTTGATGTCTCCGTTGCGACGGTTTAATGTTCCAGTGACCGAAATTACGTTGACGTTAACGTTGGCGTTACGGTTTATTCCGTTGGTATTGGAAGAGTTTCAGAATTTGGTGCGATCGGTGCGGACAAGGGCGATCGATTGGAAAAAGTTGGGCATTAAGGGAAGTATTCGTATTTGGTTAACGGTGGCTGAGCGACTTGTGGACAATCTACTTTTGCGGGCTGAACAAATTGCTAGTGCCATGACAGTTCGGGGATTCACGAGTCCCAATGAACACCGAGTTGAATGGCATCAGCTTCGATTGGGTAAACGGGATGCGGGTGCCTTAATAGTTCTTGGCGTTGTTTGGTTTTCCCGAATCTTTTTTGGAGGGGCAGTGAGTTGATCTGAGTCCACGGAATAAAGCGTATCTAATCTAATCTCTAATTCAATGCTTAATTCAATCTCTAAGCTTTCTCGCATTGCAATCTTCCCTATCAAATCACTTGATGCGCTGAATCTTGAATCTGCTGAAATTCTTGCTAGCGGCGCATTAAAGGGCGATCGGGAGTTTGCAATCTTTGATAGTGACGATCGCGTTGTGAATGCAAAACGGACGGCAAAAATTCAAAGTATTCGATCGCAGTATGATTTAGAAAAACGAACTGTTATACTTTCTACATTAACATTGGAACCAACGATGTTTCATTTGGATCGCGA
>Ga0105044_10015178_pt1 | contig 10412 bp, 7 predicted proteins | sample MAT01_FD_78092 | JGI IMG/M metagenome (GOLD analysis project Ga0105044, IMG submission 78092) | Freshwater microbial communities from Lake Fryxell liftoff mats and glacier meltwater in Antarctica - MAT-01 | ecosystem: Environmental > Aquatic > Freshwater > Ice > Liftoff microbial mat | place...
AATGTAAGTGTATTATAAATTATTATTAAGTATTTAAAAAAGTTTTTATGAAAAAAATAACAATCGCTATCGTCTCTATTTTTATTATTTTTGGGTTTGTTGCCACACCTCTTAAGGCGACGACTCTTGCAGATCTTCAGGCCATGATCAAGTCTTTGACTGATCAGCTCAATGCACTAAGTTCACAACAAACACCCCCCACATCACCAGGCGTTTCTATAAGCCCCTCTATATTTACTCGAGACCTTACTGTTGGAATGCGAGGAGCAGATGTTTTGGCTCTTCAAAATTTTCTCATTGAAAGAGGTTATTCAATTCCTAGAGGAGCAAACGGTTACTTCGGCCCTGTTACCAAGTCTGCGCTTACTGCGTATCAAGTCAATAAAGGAATCATTCCTGCGGATGGTTTTTTTGGTGCTGTGACACGAGCCTCAATAAATTCTTTTACCTCTCCAATCGCTACTCTAGATGGACCGATCACCTTGAATCGATCTCTTGATGCTCAGAATAATGAAGTGATTTTGAATGGTGTGGCAACAGTCAATATAGAAGCACCACAAAATAAAGATATTTTGGTAGATCAAATAGTCTTGGAGTTAAAGGATAGTAACGGCAATATGGTGATTGTAAACAACCCCTCAAGATCAATGACAGGATATGCCAATACGAATAAAGAAAGAATATCTGTAAATGGAGGGTTTTACGATGTTTGGAGAGTGAGAGCAGGACAGACTGGAAAGTTTACGGTAGAAAGAACTATTAGTCCAAGTCAGATGTTTGCAGGTACCTACTCAGCTTATGTGCACTATATTAATGTTTATGATGACAACAGTATTCAAACTGGAGTATCTACACCATTAAACTTACCTAGAGAAGAATCAAGGCGAGTGACTATTATCGGAGAAAAATCTCCATATATTTCAAGTACGAACTCTCCTGTATCAGTAAACGGTACTGTAGTTCTTACTGGAGTGCGTTTTGGAAGGACAAGATCAGAAAATAAAATATATGTAAACAACGATCTAAAAGGAAGTGTTGCAACCTCAGATGGCACCACCCTTTCTTTTCCAGCATCGTGGGTTACGGGTGCAGTAGATCCAATAAGGGGAATATTATCTTCCCCGGTTCAGATAGAGAATCTGAGGACCGGTAAAAGTAATGTGGTATTTGTGAGTGTGAACATTTCTTCAGAAGAACCGGTAATCACTTCTATTTCTCCAAATTCGGGCGGTGCAAGTAGCACTATCACTATTTCTGGTACTGGCCTTACTGGAGTTTCATCCGTAAATTTTCGAAACAGCGCCGGTGTACTTATTGGCTCAATCAACCCAAATTCGACGTCAATGAATACTGTTGCTTTTACACTAGGTAATAGTCTACCTGCAGGAACGTATCAGGTTAGTGTGGCGACAAGTAATTGTAGAGGTGGTTGTGACAGTGGTAGCGTGGCATTTACAGTGACAAGTGGAACAACTCAACCCACTCTTCAAGTCCTTTCTCCTAACGGGGGAGAGACAATTAACATTTCTCAGCCACTTAAAGTAATTCTAAAAACCAATAATTCTTTTCCAGCAAAACACTATATAAATTTAGTTAGCAGTAAAGGTCAGTCTTACTCATTAGATTCCCTGCTCGGTTCTTACGGTTTATCATTTACAACAGAACAGATTAGTCAGCCAAACCAATCTGCTATCTTTAATATTCCGTCTTATTATAAAATAGACTCTACAGATAACTTTAAGATAAAAATATGCGTATATAATATTTGTGATGAAAGTGATTCAAATTTTAACATTGCTTCTTCAACTAATATTGCTCCTAGAATTACAGGTTTTGCAGCAATACCAATAAATATATCAGTCGGCCAATCTGTAAGCTTTAATTGGAACGCAACAGATGCTAACAACGATGACCTAAACTGGTCTATAGATTGGGGAAATAACGGCGGTGGCGGTGGCGGTGGTAGTGCTTGTTCACAACAAGGTAGGGGATGGGTTAAGACCACTAGTAATTCATGGTCTCAGCCAGGGACATATACCGTTACCGCTTCAGTCAGAGATTGTGTCGGTGCAACAGATTCGCACTCTCTAGTTATAGTTGTTGGTCCTTCTGTTGCGGCAAAGCCAGTGATATTAAGTGTCTTTCCAACATCTGTCACCCCAAACGGAATATTCACTATAAGTGGTTCAAATTTTACTTCTACAAACAACACTACAACTTTCTCCTGTCCTGGAGCTAACGGTAGTGGTCATCCTGCTCTTGCTTCTGCGGTAGGTAACGCTCTGTATACGACCGCTCCAACTTTGGAGATGCTCGGTACATTCCCAGTTTTTCCACAACTTAACTGCAATGTAACTGTATCAAATAGTAATGGCACAAGTAATAACGTTCCATTTACAATTACTGCTCCACTACCCCCAACTTCTTTGTCGATAAGTACTAAATCGGTTACAGCCGGCAAGGTCGGAAGTGTCTATAGTGTTGGAGTGGAGGGTGCTGGTGGTGTAACAACAGAGTCTTATCAATGGAGCATAGTGAGCGGTACTCTTCCACCAGGCACTAGTATTATTCCTGTACGATGTCGTTTTGTTCCATGTAGGCAGTTGATGAATATTGGAGGTACTCCAACAACAGTGGGTACATATCCTATTACTATTAGATTGACTGCAGGTGAAGAGGTAGTAACAAAAAACTTTAATATAGTGGTAGATGAGAGTACAACTCCAAACCTTACTCTTAGTTTTGTTTCCTCTTCATATTCTCTTGCATCTGTAGAAGGGGCACTAAACAGAATAATAGAAGCGTTTAAAAATTTAAGTAAATAACACAATAACTATTCAAAATGATATTTTGATTTGGTTTCCAAAACCATCCGTAAAACCGGATGGTTTTGTAGTTCGCTATCTGACTCCACAATGTTTCTAGCTTCTGTACGCGCAGCTTCTACCATCTTGAGGTTCTGCAATGCGATCATGGCGATATCTGAAACACCCCATTGTTTACCACCACCAAGCTCTCCAATACCGCGAAGCTTGAGGTCAAGCTCGGCTAGCTCGAAGCCGTTTTTAGCACTTAGAAACGCACGCATCCGATCTACTGTTTTGTCACTTTTTGTTTCGGCAAAGATATAACAATAGGCTTGGTGTGAGCTTCGGAGTACACGACCCCTTAGTTGGTGAAGCTGGGCGAGACCAAAACGCTCGGCACCCTCGATAATAATGACAGTGGCGTTTGGAACATTGACACCAACTTCTACCACAGAGGTCGAGACCAAAATATCTATTTTTCCATCTCCAAAATCTGCCATTACTTTTTCCTTATCTTTTGGAAGGAGTTTGCTATGGACTACACCTATTTTATATTTTTGAAACACATCTCTTTTTAGTCTTTCCGCTTCTTCCATTACAGACTTTGCAAGGATGGCTTTTTCCTTGTCAGGATCTGGTTCGTTTATACGAGGACAGATGACATACATTTGGCGACCAGCAACGAGCTCCTTTTTTATTTTTTCATACACGGCGTCACGATTCTTTGTAGGCACTATTTCGGTCATGATCGGCTTTCGGCCTTTTGGCATTTCATCAAGAATAGAGAGATCTAGGTCACCATAGATAGTGAGAGCGAGTGTGCGGGGGATGGGAGTTGCAGTCATAGAAAGTAGGTGTGGGACCAAGCCATCTTTTCTAGCCAGTTCTTTTCTTTGCTTTGTACCAAAACGATGTTGCTCGTCAATAATGACATATGCTAGATTTTTGAATTTTACTTTTTTTTGAATGAGAGCGTGAGTGCCAATGAGAATAGATATCTCACCGTTTGCCACCCACTTTAAAAGCTGGGGTTTTGAGACGGCGGTTGTGCCTGACGGGTCTACTTTTGATGGAAACTTTTTACAGGCAGAACCGGTAATGAGGGCAATGGAAATGGGAAGGTGCTTGAAATATGTGATAAAAGACTCAAAGTGTTGGGCGGCGAGGATCTCGGTCGGCGCCATAGTAGCTACCTGAAAATTGCCAAAACTTTTTTTTTCATTTTCGGCTAAATCTTTTTCTTTTAAAAAAGATCGATCGGACGCCACAGGGCGACTTAAGGGTTCGTTGTTGGTGACAATATACGCGGTGGTTGCAGCAACAGCTGTTTTGCCACTACCTACGTCTCCTTCAAGTAGACGACCCATCGGAAAGCCTTTTTGAAAGTCTGAAAGTATGTCGCCGATAGCCTTGCGCTGACCCTCTGTCAAAGCAAACGGGAAACGGCTAAGAAAACTATCTAAAGATTTCTGATCAAAAACAATCTTTGCAGAAGGCAAAGTCTCTAAAAGTTTTTTTTCTTTTTGTTTTTGGAGCTGGATAAAAAAAATTTCTTCAAAGGCAAACCGCTTACGTGCAGCCTCAGCATCATTTTTGTTTTTTGGGGTATGTATCCAAATGTAAGAAGTCTTAAGACTCGGTAAGTTGTACCTATTTAAAATTTCTTTGGGAAGCGGGTCATCACATCTGTCAAAAAAGTCAGACTTAAAAATCTTTTCTAGTGCATGGTGGATCCAACGTGACGTAATATTTCTTGTTTCCGGGTAGACAGGATAGATAGACAGGCTCGTTCCTTGTTTTTCGTTAAACAGGGAGCTACTAGAAAACGGTGGGGTGTAACTAATGTTTGTAATGGCAGGATTTGAAATATAAAACTGATTATTCTTTTCTGATACTATACCCTCGACTTTGACCATGGCATCATTTTGGATCATTTTGGCAATATAAGGTTGGTTAAACCAGATAAGACCGATACTGTCCTCTCCATCATTAAGCCTTCCTCTGGCCATATTGATTTTCTTCTTAAAACTTTTTTCTAGTTTTAGATCTGTGATTTTTCCGAAGAGTGTTACTTTCTCACCTTTGGCTATCTGTGAAATGGAGCGGGTATCGGCTATATCTTCATATCGTACGGGGAAGTACCTCAAAAGATTCTCAATGGTCAAGGTATGTATTTTTTTTAAACCTTCTTGTTGAAGGGGATTGATACGTAAAAAATCCGAAAGGTTAGTCTCTGGAGTTAGAGATTGCATCTGTTTTAAAATGGCGACGTGTGAAGAGCATAGACATGATGATACCGAAAAATGCAGTAAAGGCCATGAGCGGGATAGTGATATATCCATAACTTAAAACAAACAATTTGCTACAAGAGACACTGTAACCAATAGCCGAACACGGCAAAATAGATGAACCGGTCACCTGTAGAATATAGTGGTTTAGAGCCAAGAGTGCACCTATTATACCCAAAAGCAGTCCGTACCGGAAAATCTTTCTGTCTTTTTTTAAGATAGCTAAGAAAAACATGAGAACCAATGGGTACATAAAGATTCGCTGCCACCAGCAAAGTTTGCAAGGCTCGTAGCCCAGAATATCCGAATAAAAAAGGCTACCACAAAGAGACAAGAAAGCGTAAAGAAAGCCAATGTGCACCGAATATTTTTCTATGAATGTGTTAGCTGTGCCAAATTTTTTTGGAAAAAAATAAACAACCACTAATGTTAAAGCGAGGATCTGACCAATCAGTACGACGAAAGGAATGTTTTCTTTTATAAAATTGATCATTGGGTTATTGGGTTGTGCTAGTAGATACCGCTCCGGTCGTAGTCCCTGTATTTTCCATAGATGACTCTCCGGGTAAAATACAACCTGTTTTTTCGGCCAAATCTGATAGTGTGAGCTCTCCCGTTTTTCTTGAGCCATCTTCAAATATCCATGTAGGATAATCCTCTACACCTGCATCTGTACATACTTGGAGTTGTTTTTTCGTATCTGGAGTAGAACACTCTATATAGGGAATCAGTTTTTTTGAGCGTCCAAACATTTTCTTTGTTGCTTGGCAATGTTGGCACCAAAATGCTCCATAAAACTTTGCACCCTCATCTCTTAGACACTGCGTAAAGTCATCGAGTGGCCCAGGTCTCTTTTCAGCAGACTGAAGCAATTGCATTAAGCCAAAAATAGCTAGTAATCCGACGACAGCTCCTATAATGTATGTTTTATTCATGGGGTAGTGATTAGTACTCGTTCAAATTTAATTGGTAATATCTGCTTTAACTTATCTGTGAGGTGTGAAAATATAATTTTTCTACCACCCCATTCATTTTTTAATTTTACACTACTGACTATTTTTCCACAAATGCTTAGCCTGAAACAGCTTTTGATATTTTCGTGACAGGTATATAATATAAGAATAGTCGTTTATGAGTTTTAAATAGAAAATAACATGATATTAGGCGGACATTAAAAAAACGATTCACTTGTTTTCAAAAAGGCAGTGTCTACTGTCTTTTTGTTTGTTTGATATATAAATAGATACTTGTATGAATAAGACACCGGAGCCAAAAAGTAAAATAGGGGAGTGCGTATATTGTGGAGATTCACCCACAAATCATTTTTTTTCTTATGTTGAAAATTTGGCACTTTCTATTCCCCAGAAACATTTCAACATTGCCCTCCGGTACACATCACACTTTATAGTTTCCTCTCTCGACAATGCTCGCCCTATTATTTTTGCTACTTTGGCATTTTTTGGATTCGCAAAATTTAAAGATGATATAGAGGGCGTAAAATCATTTCGTTCGAGAGTAATATGGGAAGAAGCATTGAGGCGGGGACTTCACATGGAGCAAGTCTATATTTACAGCAAACCTTTAGAGACGTATCGGGTTAGTATTGGTGGACAAAGACAATATTTTTTCTCTCTACCTATTCCTCCAAAGCGTCTGAAAACGGTCGAAGACTGGGACGATAAATGTTTTTTAAAACAAGAATTGCTAAGGCACAAGATCCCAGTACCAAAGTTTGTCTCATTACCTTTTTTTAATTTAGACACAAAAAAATATTTTAATCTTTTTGAAAAACCGATTATCGTAAAACCTCGTGAAGGTTCACGGGGTAGACATACCACAACCAATATCTATACCTCAGCAGAGTTTGAAAAGGCAATCAAGATTGGCGGGATAATAAGTTCGAATTTGATAATGGAAGAACATCTGGAAGGCGATATTTGCCGGGCAACAGTAGTTGACGGTAAGCTTGCTGGCTTTTATCGAGCAGGAACCCCAAAAATAACTGGGGATGGAAAAAAAACTGTTAGAGAATTAATTGAAGAAAAAAATGAAAATCGGCCAGAACGAATAGGTGTGGTGAAAGTAGGTAGAGAGATAGAAGAGTTTATCGCACGTTTGGGTTTTACACCCCAATCAGTCGTACCTAACGGACACTCACTTTCCTTGACCCATAGAACCGGCAGACTTTTTGGTGGAATGACGAAAGAAATGATAGATGAACTTCACCCGAGCTTTATTTCTATTTTAGAAAATGCAGCAAAGGTAACCAGTCTGCCAGTCGCTGGTTTTGATTGTGTGATTCCAGACCCAACAAAAGAAGCCGGCGCTCAAAAATGGGGAATTATTGAATGCAACACATTACCATTTATCGATCTCCATTATTATGCACTAGAAGGGAAACCGAGAAATATTGCAGGAATGATCTGGGATTTGTGGGAATAATCTCTAGGTGTAAAGATAAGTGAGGTGTTATAATTTTATCTGTGAATCTGATTCAAAAAAAATTAACTAGAGAATATTTGTTTTTTTCTGCCATTGCGCTTGCTGTAGTTTTAGTTGGTGTATACACCGGGGTGTTTACTTACAAGTATATTCACGAAGATGAGATTGTTGATATAGAAAGGAGGGCAAAAACCATTGCCACCTTTATTTCTCCTCTAGAGATTACAAGTCTGTCTATAAGCGAATCAGATATTTTAAACCCGACGTATCAGACGTTAAAAGATAGACTCGTTCAAACCAGATCTTTTTATGATGACGTTAGATTTATTTATATAATCACAGAAAGGAGTGGGGCAATATATTTTGTAGCTGACTCAGAAAGTCCGGATTCACCGGATTATTCTCCACCAGGACAAGAATACGAAGAGGCCTCCATTGGTGTAAAACAGGCCTTAGAAGGTAAGGTGGTTATAGAAGGACCAATTAGAGATAGGTGGGGGTCATGGATTTCTTCTCTGGTACCAATCAAAGACGCACGAGGTGTTACTGTGGCTATAGTAGGGATAGATATCGATGCGAGAGCTCACACAGCACATCTTTATACCAGCATGGCTTTTGTATTTATGGCGACTCTTCTTTTACTTTTTTTACTATACATAATATTTAGAACCAGAAGAAAAGAAAAAGAAATTATTGAGTTAAAATCAGAGTTTATCTCCCTTGCGTCACACGAGATCAGATCACCGCTCACTTTCATTAGATGGAAGATAAGTACATTGATCGAGTCCACAGATATTTCAGAGGATACCCGCAAAGCTTTATTTCAAATTAAAGACGCGCTCCTTAGACTTATCACCATGTCAAATTCCATTTTAGAAACAACGGCAACAGATTATAAAGTCCTGAACAAAAAAGATTTTCAACCTATGGCTATAGCCCCGATTATTTTAAGTGCTGTAAAATCTGTCGAAGGGGCAAGGTTGCAGAAAAATATATCGATAGAGTTTGGTGAAAAAAATACAAAGGATATTTTTTTGCCAGTAGAATACGACAAACTAGAATTAGTTTTTATAAATATTTTGAGTAACGCTATAAAATACAGTCCAGAAAATAGCAGGGTGAATATCGAGGCCAGAGAAACAAAGGTTGATGTCACTATATCTATCAAAGATAGCGGTGTCGGGATCCCAGCGGGCGAGGTCAAAAATATTTTTAGTGGCTTTTATCGGGCGGACAATGTGAAGAACTCTGGAGTACGAGGTTCAGGTTTTGGTTTATATATGACAAAGAAGATTGTGGAATTTCTAGGTGGGGTGATAAAATGTATTTCAAAGGAAGGGGAAGGCACAACGTTTATTATTAGCTTCGCAAAGAATACATTGACGACTTTGTCGCAATAATGTATTTGCGAATAGAAAATCGTTTGCGGAGCAAATTCTTTCTTAACACAATTTACCCTGACTCCTCACCAAATACCCGTCGAGGTATTTCGAAGATCAGGGAGAATGGTGAGGACAAATTTTATTAGCTTTATAAAAAAAAATGAATAGACCAACTAAAATATTAATTGTAGATGACGACCTCACGCTCTGTGACGCACTCGCGGAGAATTTTAAAATCAAAGGTGCTGAAGTATATATTGCCAATGACGCAAAAAAAGGTTTAGAGGTATTACTAAAAGAAAAACCGGATGTGGCTATTATAGATATAATGATGCCATACGAATCTGGCTTGAGTTTTGTTTCTCATATTCGAGATATACCAGAAGTAAAAAATACTTTTTGTATTATTCTTACAAATTCCATAAAATCAGAATATATTGCTGAAGCACTAGAAAAAGATGTTCCGGTATTTCTTCAAAAATCAAATGTTGAACCATCAACAATTTGGAAAATAATCGAAGACCACTTTAAATAAATTTTATTTTTTTGAGTTATCCACATTTTTTTATTTTTACTATTGAATTTCTTTTTAATAAAAGAGATAATAATAGAGAAAAGAAAATCTAGGTCGCAAGATTTTCTAAGAGACTTAATAAAAAAATTAATTTTCGTTCTTTAAAGACTCAAAAAAATTTAGAACGAACAAATAAAATGGCAGCAAAGAAAAAAGCAAAGAAGGTATCAAAAGCAAAAAAGGCTTCTCCAAAAAAGAAGACTTCAAAGAGAAAGAAATAAATTTATTTCCCACTTACAAAAGACTGCTCCAAAAGAGCGGTTTTTTGTTTGTATTAAAAAGGTGGGAAAAATGTGATAGAGTATAACCTATGTCATTTTTGAATAAAATTTTTGGAAGTACGAGTCAGAGGGCGCTTGCCGAAGTGAAGCCTATTTTGGCTAAAATACAGTCTCTGGAGGAAATATATAAAACGCTAAGTGAAGAGGATTTGCGAGGGAAAACCATAGAGTTTAAAGACAGACTTCTAAAAGGTGAGACTCTCGATGAGATATTGCCGGAGGCATTTGCCACTGTAAGGGAAGCAACATCTAGAACTCTAAACATGAGACATTTTGACGTCCAACTTATCGGAGGGATCATGCTCCATCAAGGAAAAATAGCGGAAATGAGAACGGGAGAAGGGAAAACACTTGTAGCCACACTACCACTTTATCTAAACGCGCTTCAAGGACACGGTGTTCATCTTGTGACTGTAAACGACTATCTTTCAAGACGAGATGCAGTATGGATGGGGCAAATATATTCTTATCTTGGACTTTCTCTTGGAGTTATAAATACAGACGCTTCGTATTTGTATGATCCAACTCATAAAGAACTAGATAAAGGAAGAGACGATGTGGCGTCTTTCAAAGTGATATATGAATTTTTGAGACCTTGCAGTAGAGGGGAGGCCTATGCTTCAGATATTACCTATGGA
>Ga0105044_10015179_pt1 | contig 10412 bp, 6 predicted proteins | sample MAT01_FD_78092 | JGI IMG/M metagenome (GOLD analysis project Ga0105044, IMG submission 78092) | Freshwater microbial communities from Lake Fryxell liftoff mats and glacier meltwater in Antarctica - MAT-01 | ecosystem: Environmental > Aquatic > Freshwater > Ice > Liftoff microbial mat | place...
AAAAACGTGTTCCGCCCCGGCAGGGGCGTTGGCATCTCTGTCGCCCCTGCCGGGGCTTGACGGTTTCGCATCAGGTCCGGTGGCTGACGCCACCGGCTAATTTCCGTGGAGCCTTCGGCTCCGCGGAAGGTCCGGTTTTCAAACGTGTTCGGGATAAGTCGTTGATGCACTGGGATTGGATTTTTCCGGCCGAAGATGCAGAGTTTCCCAATTCTCAATGTCATCCCCGCACCAAAAATCACGCTTCGCGGGTTGGTGTTCCTCAGGATGACGGAGTTTTTTTGATCTCTCTCAGGCCGCTCCTGCTGGCTCGACGGTGGAGCGCTTGAGCGAGTGGCGGATGAAGTTTGACCCGAGATCCCAGATCGGACCGGGGAAGCTGCGGCACTCGGTGAGGAGGGCGTCGAGCGCGGTGACGAAGCGGTCGATCTCCGGCTGGCCGATGATGAGCGGCGGGAGGATTTTCAGCACGTCCATGCCGTGGCCGGCAATCTGGGTGAGGATGCGGTGCTTTTTGAAAAGCGAGGTCACGAGCATCTGCGCAAAAAGCTCGCGCTCGACTTTGTGGAGGAGCTTCCAGCCCATCTTCATCGCGAGTTCGCGGGGCTCGTGGAATTCGATGGCGATCATCAGGCCGAGGCCGCGCACTTCCTTGATCAGCGAATGTTTGGCCTTTAACTCGTCGAGCCGCCGGATCAGTTCGGCGCCGCCCGCGGCGGCGCGCTCGACGAGGTTCTCGTCGTCGAGCACCTGGAGGGTGGCGAGGCCGGCGGCCATGGCGAGGTTGTTGCGGCCAAAGGTCGAGGAATGAACGACGCAGCGATCCAGCCGGCTGAAGACCTTCTGATAAATGGCGCGGCGCGTGACGAGGGCCGCCACCGGGACGTAGCCGCCGCTGAGCGATTTCGCGACCGTGATGATGTCCGGCTCCAGCCCCCAATGCTGGAAACCCCACCAGCGCCCGGTTCGGCCGAGCCCGGTCTGGACTTCGTCGCAGATCAGCAGCGTGCCGTTTTCGCGGCAAAGGCGTTGCGCCTGCTGGTAGAAATCGTCGGCGGGAAAGTTCACGCCTTTGCCCTGCACGGGCTCGATGAGCAGGGCGGCGACATCGCGCCGGGCGACGAGTTTTTCGAGCGCCGGAAGATCGCCCATTTTGATCCGCGTGCAGTTTTCCAGCAGCGGCTCGAAGCCGTCGCGAAAACTCGCGTCGCCCATGACGGAGAGCGCGCCATTCGAGAGGCCGTGAAACGCTTTCTCCAGCGAGACGAGCCCCGCGCGCCCGGTGGTGGCGCGGGCGAACTTGATCGCGCCTTCGATGGCTTCTGCGCCGGAGTTGCAGAAGAAGACGGCGTCGAGATGCGGCGGCGTCTTTTTCACCAGCGCCTCGGCGAGCAGGCCGCTGAGGAGCGAGCAGTCCATCTGCACCATATTCGGCAGATCCATTTCCAGCACGTCGCGCAGGGCGCGCTGCACGGCGGGGTGATTGCGGCCGATATTGAAGACGCTGTAGCCGCTGAGGAAATCGAGGTAGTCGCGCTCGTCGAGGTCGTAGAGGTAGGCGCCCTGCGCGCGGGCATAGACCTGGTCGAAGCCGATGATGCGCTGCACGCGGACGAGCGTGGAATTGAGGTGCTTCTCGTGGAGAGAATAGTTTTCGCCAAGGCGGGCGGTGACGAGGCCCTTGAGGTCGAGCGGCATGGGGCGCGACGTTACGCGGGATCGGAGCGTTTGCGAGTCGAGAAAGCGGCTCAATCCTCGGCTGGCAGTCCGCTTTCACCTGCCGCGGAGGGCAACGGGGAAAACTTTTCCAGCGGGGCCACGAGGTTCCCCGGCAGCGGCCAGACGCGCTCCTGAATCCGCGCCGCGAGCGGCTTCGAGGTCGCATAACCTGCCGCGAGCATTTCCAGCTTCGCATCCAGATTGTCCACGTAGTGCAGCGCCCACGCCTCCGGCGTTTTCGGCACCACGGGCGAGCCGAATTGCAGCTCGCCGTGATGCGCCGCCAGCAGGTGCAGCAGGTGCAGCCGCACGTCCTCGCCCGCCGGCTGGAGATCGGCCCACGCGCTGGCTTCCGGCGTCGCGAGCAGTTTCCGCCACAGCGCGTTCACCAGCTCGATGCCGATGGTGATGTGCCCGAGCAGCTCTCCGCGCTCGTCGAACGGCATCGCAAAGCCATCCGCCGGGAGCGCGTTTTCCCACAGCTTTCCCGAGTCGTGAAAAAGCACGCCCGCGATGAGCAGGTCGCGGTTCAGCGCCGGATACGCTCCGGCGAGCGCCAGCGCCGCGCGCATCATCTGCGCCACATGCTCGACCAGTCCGCCCCGCCGCGCGTGATGATTCCCCCGCGCCGCCGCGCTCCGCCGGAAACGCGCTCCATAGTCCGCGAGAAAAAGCCGCCCCAGCCCCCGCAGCCTCGGATCACTGATCGCCACCGCACTTTCCTCGATGAGCGCGAAATCCGCCGCCTGCCTTTCCCGCAGCGCCGGCGGGCCGGCCAGCAGCGCGTCGCGCTCGGCACCCGTCAGCGCGCGGCAGGTCCAGCGCCGCGCATCCAGGCCAAACCCGCTGCTGTGCGCAAACTCGCCCCTGACCTCCAGGAAATCCCGAACCGCGAGCCCTTCGCAGACGCCGAATGCAGGTGCGTCGCTCCACGCCCGCAGCGTCATCTTTGCCTCGGCATCGGCCAGCGCCACTTCCCAAAAGGGCTTCCCGTCTTTCGTCTCCTTCTTCACCAGCGCCTCGACCTGCCCATGCACCGCCGCGTCCACCCGCCCTTCGAGCGCGGCGCGTTTGACTTGGGGGATGGTATGGAGGTCCACGGCGAAAAGACGGTCCGCATCCAGCTTCGGGACCCTGCGCGATGTCGAGGCGGAAATCGGCTAAATGCGCATCAACGAGATCTCAGTTCGTCGTCGTCCAGTTCCATGAGTGAAAACCCGAACCCGGGCAACGGCGGCGGCGATTTCGCGGGCCGAGGCGATCGCGCAGACGGCGCAGCGCGGGCTTTTCGCGACGGCGATGCTTGCCGTTTGGGATCACGGCGACCCATCCGCGGGCCTCGTGACGGGGGCGGCGGCGCGCAACGCTTGAGGCGGGTGCGTGCCCGCCCTATTGGAAGAAAAGCTCATCGAGATCCGGGGCGACGCCGAAGCTGTTGAGCGCTTCGGAGTAGCGGTAATAGACCTCCAGACACAGCGCGCCGAGCGCGGTCGTATAGACGCGCCCGCCTTGCGACGCCCAGTTGTCGCCTTGCGGATCCCAGCTCCCGGCGAGGTCGCCTTCGCGGCTTTGATTCTCGACCAGGACATCGCGCATGCGCTGGTTCCACCAGATGCGGTATTCGCCGCCCATGTTATGCATCGCGTAAGTGGCGTAATACCACTCGTAGAAGTTCTTGTCCTTCCACCGCGGCGCGCGCTGCCGTGTGAGTTCGGCGCCTTTCACGAGGAGATGGTTTTTCACACCGGCACCGTTGATCTGCCGGATGAGCATCCCGGCGGCGGTGAGTGCCGGGGAGCCGCGCTCGACGCTGCGGTCGGGATTGACGAGGTAGGAAACCGCGCCGCTCGACTCCTTGCTCCCGCCTTGGTCCGTCACCGTATCGAGGTAGGCGAGGCCGCGCGACGACAGCGCGCTCTCGTATTTCACCTGCGCCAGCTTCGCCGTCTTCAGCGCCTGGAGAAACCACGCCGTCACCGAGAAATCGCTCATCGGGCTCTGCGGCTTGTAACGCCAGCCGCCGTCGGCGTTCGCCGCTTTCGCGCAGTAGTCGATCGCCTTTTGCGCGGCGGCGCCGAGCCGTTCGTCCCGCGCGCGCCCGTGCGCTTCGCAGAGCGCGATGGTGCAGATGGCGTGCGTGTAAAGATTGTCGCGTCCGGCGGTGATGAGCCCGTCCGGCTTCTGCTGGCGCATGATCGCCTCGAGCGCCTTCAGCACGTTGCGCCGGTATTCGCCTTTCCGAATCGTGTTGCCGCCGCCCATGAACGCGAGCGCCGCGAGGGCCGTATCCGCGAGATCGGCGTCGGCTTTGCCCTCAAAGGTCGCGGCCTTCCAACTGCCGTCGCCGTCCTGATGCACGGCGAGCCAGTGCAGCGCGGCATCGACCGCGGTGCGCGTTTTCACGCCGCCGGAGGTTTCCATCGTGCGCGAAAAATCGCCCGTGCCGAAGAGATTGATATTCGCCGGGCCGAGCTTGCCGATGGTCGGCGCGTTTTGGTCGCCAAAAGCCTTCGCCATCACCTTGGTATCGCGACCGGGGCGCGGCGCGGAATTCATCGTGAAGACGGCCATCTTGTCGCGCGGCGCGGGCTCGCTGTATTTGAAGATATCCGCCGCGGACTGCGTCTCGGCGGCGATGGGCTGCACGGCGTAGTTGACCGTCTCCGTCACCATCGCGATCTCCGCGGGCGCGTCCTGGATTTCCATCTGCGTCGCGCTCACGTCGATGTTCGGCGTGTCGATCGCGATGTTGTTGCTCTGGACGATCTCCTGCGTCACGGGCACCTCCGCGGGGTTCGTGGAAAGCTGGATGTCGGGCCGCTCTTCGACCTGCGTCTTCGCTTCCGGCAGCGTCTCCACGATCTCCTTCACCACGTCGCGCACGGGCTGGGTGAGTTTGAAATCCTCGACGTTGTGCTCGGCGACGCTGAACTGAAATTCCTCGGCCGGCCGGCGCGTATCGCTCGCCACCGCGAAGCGCCAGATCAGCGCCAGTCCGCCGAGCATCGCGCAGAGCAGCAGGCCGACGAGCACGGCGCGCTTGTCAAAGATCGCCGTGTCCGCGTCGAGGTCGTGCAGCTTGGCCGCCGGGCGCGTCTCGGGTTCTTCGGTGCCGGTGTTCATCGTGCGGGAAAGCTATTTGTTTTCCGCAATCTCGACGGTCGCCGAGACCTTCGTGATCCCGGCCTGCGCGCAGCATCCCATGACCGCCGCGATGTGTTCCCACTTCACGTTTTTGTCGCCGCGGATGACGACGTTCTGGTCGGCGTTGCGAATCTTCGCGCGGCTCAGATTCGACGTGATCGACGCGAGCGTGAGCGGCTGATTCTCGACATGATAAAGCGCCTGGCCGCCGGGCATGTAGCGGACGTTGACGACGATGGGCCGGGCGGGCGGCTGCGTGACCTTCACCGCTTTGCCCTGCGTCGGCAGCTCGATCGAGAGATCCTGCTCCATGCTGTCGATAAACGACGAGGTCACGAGCAGGAACAGGATGATGGCGAAGATCGCATCGACCAGCGGCGTCATGTCGATGTGCAGCGCCTCGAAATCGTCGCGGTTGAATTTCATAAATTACGCCCGGTCGGTGATCGCCGTCGCCACGCCCGGCGCGCTGCTGCCTTCGCCGCGCGGCGTGAGCTGGACGGCGTGCTCGTGCGCTTCGCCGGCCGGCCCGCCCGCCTTGCGTTTCAGGATTTTGATCTGATGGAGAAACTGCTCGGTCAGCAGTTCGCAGCGCGAGATGAGATTGCCGAGGAACTGATTGGAAATGAAATAGGCAAACAGCGCCGGGATGGCGACGGTGAGCGCCGCCGCGGTGCAAAAAAGTTTCACCCGAATGCCTGCCGCCAGCGCCTGCGCCTTGGCCGCGCCCGATGCGCCCGCGACCGCCTCGAAGACCAGCACCATGCCGACGATCGTGCCGAGCAGGCCGAGCAACGGCGCCGCCGCCGCGATCAGATTCAGCGTCTTCACGGGCATTCGCAGCCGGTTGATGTGCGAAGACGCCACGCTCTCGGCGCGGCCCTCGATATCCTCGACCGTGGAGGATTCCCAGCGATCCGTGAGCGACCGGCAGATCGCAGGGAAAAGCCCGCGCTCGCTCTTCGCCAGCCGGTCAAACTCGGCGAGGTCGCGACTCTGGAGCGCCTTCCACGACGCATCCACGAAGCCCTGCGGGCATTGCGCCTTGCGCCGGTAAATCCAGACGCAATTCAGCGAAAGGATGATCGTCACGAAGCCCAGGAACGCGATCGGGTGCATGAAAACTCCGCCTGCGAGATAGATGTCCAGCATCGTGAGCCGCGAGGCGATCGTCACCGGCCCGAGGCCCGACACGCGGTTGAATTTGCGATCCGGATCGGTGCCGCCCGCCGTGCGTTCGACCACAAAGATGCCGCCGCTCGATCCCTTCGAGCGAATCTCGACGACCTTGAAAAAGGTCTTCTGATCGTTGCGATACACATCGCCGAGCTCGAGCGGCAGGATGTTGTCGTCGGTGCGGATGGTGAAGCGCTTGTTGTCTCCGGGCCCTGCTTCCTCCGTCTCTGCCTGGATCGCTCCGCTCCTCTCGGCGAGCGCGGAGCTGAGGTCGATTTTTTCGTCCTGCGCCCGCGCCAACGGCGCGAGGCAGCACATGACGACGGCCATCGCCGCAAGTCCGGTCGTGCTGGCGCGCATCCCACCCCATGAGAAGCGTCCTCGCCGCAGCGATGCCGGAGGCATCATGGAAATTAGCCGGTGGCGCCAGCCACCGGATCGCCCCCGGCCGTGTGTCCGCCCCGGCAGGGGCGGCGGGCAATAGGCGCGCGAGGTCTCCAACACCCCTGCCGGGGCGGGCACCTCTTTGATGCTGGGCCGGTGGCTCACGCCACCGCCAAATTTCCGGGACGCCTCCGGCGTCGGAGATCGGAGCCATTCGCCCCCTGGTTCATTCGGAGTTCTCGATGCGCGGCAGGATTGTTGCGGTCTCATAAGTCTATTTCTTGTTTGCGAGTTCCTTGAGAATGCCGGGAAGGAGCGCCCGGGCTTCATTGATGACGCGGGGATTGCCGCGCGGAAAATCCCGTCCGATCCGCTCCGCCATGCCACGGGCCGCGCCGAGCTTGCCGGTTTTCTGGTAGCACTTCGCCGCTTCGAGGCAGGCGCGATCCGTCGGAAAGGCGGCCACGCTTTTCTCAAAAAACTCGAGCGCCTTCTGCGGCTCGTTGGGATTCGTTTCGAGGGTCAGCGTCCCCGCGTAATATCCGGCGTCGGCTTTCAAATCCGCGAAGGTCTCGCCGCCAATCAGGCTCTTGAAGATGACCATCGCCTTCTCGCGCTGACCCTGCGCGGCATCAGCCACCGCGCTGTAAAGGTCCATGCGCGGGCGGCGATCCGAGCGCGGCCACTCATTGACGAAGGTCCGGTTCACCAGTTCGAGTTCCCTCCATTGCTTCGTCTCCGCGAGCCCGGCGGCGAGCTTCACGTAAGCCTCCTCGATCGCATCGAACCGCGGATAATCGCGCACCAGCGCCTGGATCATCTTCACGCCGTTCGCAAAGTCGGTGAGCTTGTCATAGCTCTGGCCAGCCATGAAGAGCGCCTTGTCGCGCGTCTTGTTCTTCGCCAGCGCGGTGTCGCTGGAAAATGGCCCGAGCGTCTGCGCACAACGCGCCCAGTCCTCGGCTTTCCAATAAAGGAAACCGAGCGCGTAACGAATCTCGCCGAGGTCCAGGTCCGCTGGCGGTGCTTCGCGAATGCCATCCCAGCCGCTCCTGTTCTGGCGCAGCCATTGGTTGCGCGGCAGCGGTCGCGGCAGCTTTGTTTTTGGGTCGGGATCCGTCGGGCCGTATTCGTCCAGCAATGTCGCGTAGGCCTCCATCGCCCGGTCCGGCGCCGCACCTTTGCCCGCGTGAAAGCCGAGCAGCTTCAGCGCGGAAACGCGGAACCGGTCGCCGCGGAAGCCGTCGAGATATGGCTTGTAGGTCTCGCTAAAGTTCGCTGTCTCCGCGAGCGCCACATACTCGCGACCCAGCGCATAGCGCGCGATGCTGTCCTTCTCATCGCGCGGCTCGGCCGGCATGCCCTTGCCTTTCTGCCTTTTGGCATCGTCGGGATAAAGACTGAGATACGCGCTGAAGACCCGCGCCGCGCGGGCGTGCTCATTCCCTTCGCCAAAAAGCTGCCCGCTCTTGAGCATCGCGCTCTTCACATACTTCTCCGCCGCTTCCGTTCCAACCCACGGCTGGAGCGACTTCTTGAAAGCCTTCGCATCCGTGTCGAACGACGATGCCACGACCTTGCCCCAAAGCGCTTCCGCCGTCTTGCGTTTGCCCTCCGGTGTCTTCCCCGCCTCGCCCTTCGCGCTCTCCATCGCCAGCCAATACTGCGCCTCGGCCATGTGCCGGTTATTGTTGGGAATGTTGCGCACGATCCACTGGTAGGCGCGCACCATGTTTTGCGTGTGACCTTGCAGATACCAGGCATCCGCGACACGCGACGCAGCGTCTTGAACTGACTGGACGATTTCATTCTGGCCCGCCGGCTTCCAAGGCGCGTCGGCGAGATCGCCGTCAGCGTTCTGCGGCGGCCCATGCACCTTGATCAGCTCTTTGAAAGTGCTCGCCGCCGCGGAGTAATCCTTCTTCACGATCAGTAACTCGCCGAGATAGTAGCGCGCGTTCGCGGAGAGATCGGAAAGTGCGCCCTTCTCCTCGATGAGCTTCCGCGTCATCGCGATGGCCTTCTCGAGCATGTCGCCCGAGTCCGAGCGCGTGACGAGACTCTTCAAGTAATCCAGCGTCTTCTGTTCGAGTGCCTTGTCCGCTTTGTTCTCGTCGAGCTTTTGCTTCGAGAGCGCGAACAGCTCCGCATAAGCCTTCACCGAGCGCGCCTTGTCGCCGATCTGGTCCGCCGCCGCCGCGATCCCTTCCAAGGCCGGCACTTGGTAAGGATTGGCCTTCGGATCGCTGGCGATTGCCTGCTCAAAAGCCGTGATCGCTTTGCGGCCATTTTCCGCCGCGCCGCTGAGCCGCAGTGCGGTGCCGGCCTGGATGTGGATATAGGATTCGAGATGTTCGCTGGAGAGGATACCCTTCGGATAGCTGGCCAGCAGCTTTTCATACTCCGCCGCGAGGGCCGCAGTGTCCCTCTTGCGCTCGATGGCTTCGCGGAGTTCACGGTCGAGGAGAAAAACTTCCGCCTCAGCGGCCGTCGCGGTGCCGGGATTCTGCGCGATCTTCGCCCTGAGCGCTGTGACCCCGGCCTCGGTCATGTTCGCCGGATTCTCAGTCTTCCCGACCTTTGACTGGCATTCGAGGATGCGGGAGGAAACATCGAGCGCGGTGCCGAGCGCGCGGACCTGCGTGTAGTTTTCCAGCGCGACGTTCCATTTCTCCTGGCGGAAATAGTATTCGCCGAGCCGGAAGTAACATTGCTCCAGAATCTGCGTCTTGCGCTCACTGTCGGAATTGCGCGCGATCTTCGCCGCTTCCTCGTAGCGCAGCATCGCCGTCGGCACGTCGCTGAGCTCCATCTCGTAAATCTCCGCCGAAAGCAGCAGCGCCTCCGCGGCCAGCCCCCGCGCCTCGAACTCCCGCACCTTCGCGACCTTGTCCAACACCGCGACCGCCTTCTTGGGTTCCTTTTGATCGCGATAGCTAAGACCCAGCAGGTAACTCCCCGCCAACGCCTCCACACTCTTCGGATAGCGTGCCTTGAGTTGCTCGCAGATCGAGATCGTTGTCTCGAACTTCTTCTGCCGGCGGAAGCCGTCGGCCGCCTTCAGCAACAGTTCGGGGATTTGGTTATTATTGGGAAACTGCTGCGCGAGATCCTGGATCGCAGCCACGGCGAGATCGAGTTTGCCCGCGCGCAACCAGAGCACCCCGAGCTTGTAGGCAGCCTGCTCAGCGAGCTTCGCATCGGACTTGCGGCGGAGCAGGTTAAACTTCGCCGCCGCCTCGTCATACTTCTCGCGGATCGCATACCAGCCGGCGGCGAGGTTCGTTACCTCATCTTCGTAAAGTCCCGCGCCTTCGCCGAGAAGCTTGTCGAAAGTCTTCGTCGCGTCGTCGTAGTCCTTCAATGAAGCCTGGAGCTTGCCGAGCATGTAGAGCGCTTCGGTGCGGTTCTTGAAATCCGCTTTCGCAGCGCCTTCCGTCGCCCTCTTGAAGTGCGCGATGGCCTGATCGACCTCGCCGAGATTATCGAAACACTTTGCCAGCCGATACGCCGCCTCGCGCGCCTGCGAGTGCCCGGGATTCTGTTTGAGGAAGTTCTGGTAAAGGTTCGCCGCCTTCTGCATCGAGCCATCGGTCTCGAGTTGCTGCGCTTCCCTCAGCAAATCCTCCGGCGTCGCCGCCGGGGAGACCGAAGTGAAGAGCAGAAGCGCTGTAATTGCGATCCGCCACCATGTTAGGACGTCTGCCAAAACAAGTTTCCGCTTCCGGCGGGCGCGAAGCGTTTTGGAGTGCGGCAGTCCTCTGCCGCTTTGTGAGCGAGCGGTGCTCTCCACCAAAGCGCCAGAGGACTGGCGCACCCCAAAAATACTCCGTCGAAACCACGGCACCGATCCGGAAACCATTTCTGGCAGCCGGGCTGGGACGTGTTTGCAAACCCCACTTCGGGCGGGCCAAAGGTCCAGCAACATGCCAGCCCAGAGCAACGCCCTGGGTCCAGCGTGAAACACGAACGAGCCCGGAAAGGGCGTC
>Ga0105044_10015187_pt1 | contig 10409 bp, 11 predicted proteins | sample MAT01_FD_78092 | JGI IMG/M metagenome (GOLD analysis project Ga0105044, IMG submission 78092) | Freshwater microbial communities from Lake Fryxell liftoff mats and glacier meltwater in Antarctica - MAT-01 | ecosystem: Environmental > Aquatic > Freshwater > Ice > Liftoff microbial mat | place...
CCGGGTGCCCGGTGCCGAACTATAACAAGGCCGTGCCGACCGATTATGAGTCGGTGTTCGATGCGGTGATTGCGGCGGTGAAGGGCTATGCCTGGCCGGCGGCGACGCCGTTCTTTGCGACGCTGGAGATTGCGGTTGGCATCGGCGGCATTGAGCGCAAGCTGCCCTGGCATGACGAGTGCATTTCGACGCGCGAGGGGCTGCACGAGGATGTGTATTTCTCGCTGCTGGAGCTGTTCCAGCAGATTGGCGGGCGGCCGTTGGGCACGCGGGATTTTCAGCCGGGGCAGATTGTGCCGTTGATCGATGCGGCGCCGGGGGCGACGACGGTGCGGGTTTCGGTGGTGCCGCATTGCCCGCAGCCGCAGCTGGTGTGGGAGCCGGAGCGGCTGGAGGCGGCGAGCCGGCCGTTGACCGCGCTGGAGATTGCCGGTGCGCTGGCGCGGATTGGCGGGGAGGCATTCGGCGCGGTTTCGGTGCAGGGGCGGGCGGTGCGCGGGGTGCATGTGGCGGGCAACTTGCCGGGGCTGGTGATCACCTCTGGACAGCATGCCAACGAGACGTCGGGGCCGGTGGGGGCGTTGCGGGCGGCCGAGGTGTTGCAGCGCCGGCGGGGGGCGCATTTTGCGCTGATCGCGCAGGAGAACGTGGACGGCTATGCGCTGCATCATCGGTTGCGGTTGGCGAACCCGCGGCACATGCATCATGCGGCGCGGTTCACGGCGCTGGGCGATGACTTGGAGTTTCGCGCCGATGACGTGCCAATCGAGCGGGCGGCGCGGTTGGAGGCGTTGCGGCGGACCGGGGCGCGGTTGCATATCAATCTGCACGGATATCCTGCGCATGAGTGGACGCGGCCGCTGACCGGGTATGTGCCGGGGGGGTATTCGCCGTATGCGTTGCCGCGCGGGTTCTTTCTGATCCTGCGGCATCATGCGGGGTTGGAGGCGCAGGCGCATGAATTCATGCAGGCGCTGGCGGCGCGGTTGATTGGCGACCCGGCGCTGGCGGCGTTGAACGCTTCGCAGATCGCGGCGTATGAGGCGCATCTGGGGGCGATCGCCAGCCCGGTTTATCACGGCATTATTTGCGAGATTGGCGAGAATACGCGGCAGATTCCGCCGTTTCAGCTGATCAGCGAGTATCCCGACGAGACGATCTATGGCGATGCGTTCCGCCTGGCGCATACGACGCAGATGAACACGGTGCTTCATGCCGCAGCGCTGATGCTGGACCATGGCATGCTGGCGGAGCGGGAGATGGCGGCGTGAGCGAACCGAAGGACGCAGAGGCGCCGCTGGCCGACTGGCTGCGGGCGCGCTACGGCGAGGCGGTGCCGGCGGTGCCGGAGGAGGCTGACACGGCGACGCTGCGTTCGATGGCGCGGCACCGGACGATGCGGTATTATACTGATCGGCCGGTGGCGTTGGATTTGCTGCGCACCCTGGCGGCGGTGGCGTTGGCGGCGCCGAGCAAGAGCGACTTGCAGCAGGCCGATATTGTGATTGTGCAGGCGGCGGAGCAGCGGGCGGCGCTGGCGGCGCTGTTGCCGGATAATCCGTGGGCGAAGACGGCAGGGGCGTTTCTGGTGTTCTGCGGCAATAACCGACGTCAGCGGCGGCTGCATGAATTGCGCGGGCATGCGCTGGTGAACGACCATCTGGACGCGTTCTTCAACCCCGCGGTGGAGGCGGGGATTGTGTTGGGGACGTTTATCGCCGCGGCGGAGTCGGTGGGGTTGGGGACGTGCCCGATTTCGGCGATCCGGAATTTGCCGGAGGAGGTGGCGCGCGTGCTGGGGCTGCCGGCGCATGTGTTTCCGGTGGCGGGGCTGTGCGTGGGGTGGCCGTCGGGGTTCACCGCGTTGACGCCGCGGTTGGGGTTGGCGGCGACGGTGCATGTGGATCGGCATGAGGATGGCGGGTTGGATTCGGATATCGCCGAGTATGATGCGCGGCGGGATCGGGACAAGCCGGTGCGGGCGCGGCGGCGGGACGATCTGTTCGGGGCGGAGGCGGCGTATACCTGGTCGGAGGACAAGGCGCGGCAGTATGCGCAGCCGGAGCGGACGGGATGGGGGGCGTTCGTGCGGCGGATTGGGTTTCGGTTGGAGTGATGGGTTGCGTGATGAAGGTAAGGGAAGCCAGGGCTTTGCCGTCGCGGCGCGAAGCCGCGCCACGGGGACCCACCAGGGGCCGAGCCCCTGGACCTCATTTCATTAAAGGATGGGGATTTCTAGGGCGTTGTCTTTTTGATATTCGTTTATTTTCATATGTTTAAGGTCCAGGGGCTTGGCCCCTGGTGGGTCCCTGCGGTGCGGCTTCGCGCCGCAACGGCAAAGCCCTGGCCTTTTCTGACCGATGGCTCTGCGTATCCTTGACGGCTTGCGCGTTTGCCTAGAGCGGTCGAGAAAGATGATGCATCACTTGAAGCGAGACATGTCACTCATGCGCCCTGCCAGTTTTGAGTTGCCGATGGATGTTCTGCGCACGCGCCAGAATGCCAAGTGGGCGAGGTTTGGGCCCGATGTGTTGCCGGCCTGGGTGGCGGAGATGGATTTTTCCATTGCGCATCCGATCCGCCGGGCGATTGACCGGCTGGTGGCGGAGCAGGAGTTTGGCTATCCGCATCGCGCTGCTGGGGGGCATGGCGACGAGGGGTTGGCTGGGGCGATGGCGCGGCGGATGCAGGCGCGGTTTGGTTGGACGATCGACCCGGGTTTGGTGCAGCCGCTGTCGGATTTGGTGCAGGGGACGTATGCGGCGGTGTGGGCGTTCTCTGACCCGGGCGATGGGGTGTTGCTGCATTTGCCGGCGTATCCGCCGTTCCATTCGGCGATTCATGATACGGGGCGGCGGCTGGATGCGCAGTATTTGCGCAGTGCTTCGGGCGGGTATGTGCTGGACCTCGACGAGATGGCGAAGATTGGCGACAGCAGGACGCGCATTTTGATGCTGTGCAATCCGCAGAACCCGACGGGGCGGGTGTTCACGCGCGATGAGTTGCTGGCGATGGGGCGGATTGCCATCGAGCGCGACTGGATCATTGTGTCGGACGAGATCCATAGCGACCTGGTGTTTGATGGGGCGGCGCATATTCCGATTGCGATGCTGTCGGACGAGATTGCGGCGCGCACGGTGACGATCACCAGTGCGACCAAGAGCTTCAACATTCCGGGGCTGCGCTGTGGGGCGATGCATTTTGGCACCGCGGCGTTGCGCGAGCGGTTCCATGCGCGGGTGCCGACGCGGGTGTTGGGGTCGCCGTCGATCATTGGCATCGATGCGACGATTGCGGCGTGGGATCATGGGCAGCCGTGGTTGGACGAGGTGTTGCCGTATCTGGATGCCAACCGGCAGCGCATGGCGGCGTTCATCGCGGCGGAATTGCCGGGGATACGGTTTCATGCGCCGGAGGCGACGTATTTGTGCTGGTTGGATTGTGCGGCGCTGGGGCTGGCGGGCAAGGCGGTGGATTTCTTCCATGACCAGGCGAAGGTGGCGTTCAGCCCTGGCGAGGCGTTTGACCCGGCGGGTGCGCAGGCGGTGCGGTTCAACTTCGCCACCTCGGCCCCAATTCTGGAGCGCATCCTGGGCCGCATGGCGGATGCGGTGCGCAGCAATACGCGGTGAGGGAGAAGCACGATGGAACCGTTGTTCGACGCGACTGGGCTGTTGGGGGATGCGGAGGCGCTGCGGGCGCGGATGCAGCGCGACGGCTATTTGTTCATCCGCGGGTTGTTGCCGCGTGAGGCGGTGGCGGGGGTGCAGCGCCAGGTGGGGGAGTTGGCGCGCGCGGCCGGGTGGCTGCGGGCGGAGGCGCCGGTGGCGGAGGCGCGGGCGGATCTGGCCGGGTTCTGCGTTGATCCTGAGCCGGGGTATTTGGAGGTTCTGCGGCGGATCAACCACCTGGAGGAGTATCACGCGCTGAAGCATCATCCGGCGCTGATGGGGTTTCTGGAGGGGTTGCTGGGCGGGGCGGTGCTGGCGCATCCGCGGGTGCTGTGCCGCAATATTTTTCCGGCGCGGGAAGAGTATACCACCAAGGCGCATCAGGACTTTCCCAATGTGCAGGGCACGGAGGAGGTGTATACGGCGTGGATTCCGCTGATCGATATTCCGGTTGAGGCGGGGCCGTTGCAGGTGGCGGCGGGGACGCATGTGGAGGGGGTGTACGACTTCCATATCGGCGCCGGGGCGGGCGGGATCGAGATCACCGATCCGCTGGACGGGCGCTGGCATGGCGGGGCGCTTGCCGCCGGGGATGTGCTGTTTTTCCATAGCATGACGGTGCACAAGGGCGTGCCGAACCGCAGCGAACGGCTGCGGATGTCGATGGATGTGCGGTATCAGCTGGTCAGCGAGGGGTTCAATCCGGACAATGCGAATGCCGATGCGCAGCCGCTTTCTTGGGAGTCGATCTATGCCGGGTGGAAGTCGGATGCGCTGAAATACTATTGGCGGCGGCTGCCTTTGACGATCCAGGCGTTTGATCCGCAGTGGTTCGAGAAGCGCGACGCGATGGCGTTTGCGCTGGCGGAGGCGGGGGATGCGCGGGCGCGGTCGGTGTTGTTGCGGATCGTGGCGCGGGATGCTGATGCGGCGAAGCGGGCGCGGGCGCAGGGGTTATTGGAGACGTTGCCGGGGTAGCGTTCAGCCGTGGTCAGTGCACTGGTGGTTGGAGAACTGCTGGTTAGTGAACTGCTGGTTAGTGAACCGGGGCGAGCTGGAAGGCGGGCATTACCTGTTGGCCGAAGCGGCGGGTGGAGGCCATGACGAGATCGTGGTTCATTTCGCCGAAGCCGGTTTGGCAGAGCAGGTGGCGCACGCCGGCGTCGTGCAACTCGGCAATTTGTTCGCGGACGCGGTTGGGGGAGCCGTAGAGCGTGCCGGTTTCCAGAATGTTGGCCAGCGCCTCGGCGTCGGGCGTGGCGGGGTCGGCCCAGGGGTTGAGCATGGCGGGGTCGATGGTGAAGTCGGGCGGGTTCAGGGTGGCGCGCAGATGGCTGATGTGGTGGCGGGCGGCGAGCAGGAGTTTTCCCACCGAGTCTTCGGCCTCGGCGTCGGATTCGCCGACATAGACGTTGCGCCACAGGCCGGCGGCGGCCAGCAGGCGGGATTTGGTGGCCTGGTCGTGGCCGCCTTCGTCGAGGCCCTGGGCGTAGGTGGCCCAGCGTTCGCGGATGCGCGAGACCGGCAGGCGCGAGGTGAGGATGGGGATGCCGCGGCGGCCGCATTCGAGAAAGGAGGAGGGGGAGATGACGCTGCGCCAGAGCGGCGGGCCGCCCGGCTGGACGGGCTTGGGTCGCAGCGCGGGGACGTGGAGATTGTAGTATTTTCCGGCATGGGTCATCGGCGCCTCGTGCCAGAGGCGTTCGAAGATGGATTGGGCTTCTTCCAGGCGGGCCTTGCTGTCGGTGCTGCGCAGGCCGTGGCCGATGAATTCGTATTCGTTGAAGACGGTGCCCTTGCCGATGCCGACATCGATGCGGCCCTTGGACAGGTTGTCGAGCAGGGACAACTGGGTGGCGAGGCGGACGGGGTGGTGGAAGGGCATCTGCACCACCGCGAAGCCGATGCGGATTCTGGTGGTTTTCATGGCGATGGCGGCGGCGAAGGTGAGCGCGTCGTTGTAGACGCTCTCGCCAGTGAAATAATGCTCGGTGAGCCAGATGCCGTGGAAACCCAGAGCCTCGGCGGTGACGGCAAGTTCGAGTTGCTGGTCGATGCAGGCGGCATCGGTGTCCGGCGTGGGGGAGGCGGCGAGGGTTAGCCAACCGAATCGCATCGTTTGTGTCCTGGGGTGAGAGGTTTAGGAAAGGGAAGTCTTCTTTTTGTGAACAAAAAGAAGCAAAAAAACTTTATCCATAGGTGCTGGGGAAGTGATCATTGATTCGGGATTATCCCCGTTATTGCGACAAAACAGATGAAGTTTTTTTGCTTCTTTTTGTTCACAAAAAGAAGAATCCTCACTTCCTAGAATATCGAATACCCCCCGTCGATGATGAAGGATTCTCCGGTATGGTAGGCGCTGGCGTTTGACATGATGTAGACGGCGATGCCGCCGAAATCGGCACTTGTGCCCCAGCGGCGCATGGGGATTCGGGGCATGACGTTTCCGGCGAATTTTTCGTTGGCGATGGATTTGGCGGTCATGTCGGTTTCGATCCAGCCGGGCAGGATGGCGTTGGCGGTGATGCCGTGGCGGGCGGTTTCGACGGCGATGGATTGCAGCATGGAGATGAGGCCGCCCTTGGTGGCGGAGTAGTGTTCGTTGCGGGCGGCACCCTCGATGGCGGCGAGCGAGGCGGTGCCGACCAGGCGGCCGCCGCCGCCGCGGGCGATCATGTGGCGGGCGGCGGCGCGCAGGGTGAACATGGCGCCGTCGAGGTTCACGCGCATGACCTTGTTCCACAGTTCGGTGTCGTATTCGTGGAACGGGGTGGAGCGGCCGGCGCCGATGCCGGCATTGGCGAAGCAGCCATCGACGCGGCCGAGGGTATCGAGCGTGGTGGCGAAGGCTTTTTCGACGGCCTGTTCGTCGCCGACATCGCATTCGAGGGCGAGGATTTTGCGGCCGGTTTCTTCGAGGTGGGCGCGGGCGGCGGCGTTCTTGGCGGGGTTGGTGCCCCAGATGGCGATGTCGGCGCCGGCTTCGGCGATTGCGCGGGCCATGCCGAGGCCGATGCCGGAATTGCCGCCGGTGATGAGGGCGACTTTTCCCGTCAGGTCGAAGGGTTGGTAGGGCATGGCGGTTCCTCGGGCACTTGGTGTGGGGAGGGTGGCGGAGCGGGGGGTGGCCGGCAAGTCCTGGCCGCTAGCCCGGAGGTGCCACGCTGAGGCCGACGACTTTGTGCTGGGCGATGAAGCCGGCGACGAGGCCGGAGGATTTGGCTTGCTCGACGAAGGCGCGGAGGAAGGCTTCGCCATTTGGTCGGTTCTTGCCGCAGCCGATCGCCTGCTGCACGGCCATGAACTTGCCCGCCATGATGGTGTGGCCGGGGGCTTTCGCGAGGTCGGTGAGGAGGCCGGGGCGCAGGCCGGCCAGGGCGTCGGGCTTGTCGGCGAGGTACATGTCGAAGGCGGCACCCAGGCCGCTGGAGCGGATGAGGGTGGCGTGGCGGATGTTGCGTTCGAGCCAGAGGTCGTAGGCGCTGCGGGCGGAGACGACGATGCGGATGCCGGGGCGGTCGACGTCCTCGATGGTTTTCAGCTGCGAGCCGGGGGGGACCATGTAGGTGGCCTCGATCTCGCAGTAGGCAGCGGTGAAGGCGGTTTTTTCGCTGCGCAGCGGGTCGGCGCCGATCAGGCCGATGTCCCAGGCGTCGGTGCCGGCGGCGTCGGCGAGCACGCCGGGGTTGGGGTAGGGGACGAGCTTGAGGGGAACGCCGAGGCGGTGTGCGACCTCGGCGGCCATGCTGGGGGAGACGCCGACGGGGTCGCCGGACTCGGTTTTGCCGGTGACGAGGAGGAAGTTGCTCATGTTGATGCCGGCGCGCAGCACGCCGGTCGGGGCTAATTCTGCGCGGGCGGCGGCGAGGTCGGTCATGGCGGGGTGTCCGTTCAAGGGCCGAGGAGCGTGAGGGCGGCCGGGGTGCCGGGGGGCAGCGGGCGCGGGTCGCGTTCGAGCATGCCATTGCGCAGGCGCAGCCGATAGGTGGCGAGTTTTTCGGTGAAGGGCGGCGGGGCGCAGCCGTCGGACAGGCGGTACTGGCAGCCGTGCCAGGGGCAGGTGATGCAGCCGTCGATGACGCGGCCCTCGCCGAGCGGGCCTTGCTGGTGGGCGCAGAGATTGGTGACCGCGGCGATGGTGGTGCCGTCGCGGAATATGGCGATGCGCTCGCCGCCGGCGGACACGATGCGGGCGGCCTGGTCGGCGATGTCGGCGGGGGGGAACAGGGGGACCCAGCCGTTGGTTGCGAGGGTGGGCTGGTCGGCGGCCCATTCGCGCCAGCCGGTGAGCAGGTGCAGCGTGCCGACGATGCCGAGCGAGGCGACGGTGAGGGCGGGCATGAAGATGCCGCGGCTTTGCAGGGCGCCGAGGGCGATGTGCATGACGACCAGGCCGTAGGCGGGGTAGACCGCCATGTGCAGCGCCTTCCAGGCGCGCGGGCCGAGGAAGTGCTGCCAGTGGTCGTGGCTGGTGGCGGCCATGGTGAACAGGATGGCGAGCGCCAGCATGCCCGGCAGCTTGAACGGGAAGCCGATGAAGGCGGCGTAGGCGGCGGGGTCGCTGAGCTCGGCCAGCAGGCTCGGCAGGGCGTTGCGCTCGATTTACCAGGCGAACATCGACCAGGCGTGCAGCCCGGCGACGCAGGCCATAGCCACGCCGAAATGGCGGCGGTTGTAGAGCAAGGGCAGGAAGCGCGGGCTGAGGCGGGCCAGCGGGCCGATGCACAGGATGAGGCTGAGCATGACCAAGGCGCAGCTGCCCAGTGCCTTGAGCCGCAGGTCGGTCCAGTCGTCGGGCGTGGCGGGCGGTTTCTGCGCCATGCTGATGGCGGAAAACGCGAACAGGTAGGCGGGCACCGCGGCGGCCAGCACCAGGTCGTAGATGATCTTGCGGCGGTTCCACTGCACCGCGCTCAAGCCGAGGCTCATCGGGTGGTTCCCTGGGCCGGCGGGTCGGGGGGCGGACGCAGGGCCACGGCAAGGCCGGCGCCGAGCACGAGAAGGGTCAGCAGCGCCGGCCAGATCGCGCGATGGAGGCGGCGCTGGCCGTGTGTCATGGTGATGCCGCCTTGGCGGCGCGCAGCCAGCGGCACAGCACCATCGGCCACAGGGCGAAGGCGCCGGGCAGCAGCATGGCCCGGCCGCCGGGGGTGATCGGGCCGGGCGGGAAGGGGGGGCTGCCGGCGCCGAACAGCACGAAGGCGGCGGCGACCGCGAGGCCGGTGGCGGTGTAGATCGCCAAGGCGCCGACCACGAGCATCCGCTCCCCCCTGTGTTGCGGTGTGCGAACGCTAGGACGGGTGGGCAGGGTGGGGCAACTGGGGCGTGGCCAGAAGGGGTGCGGCGCGGCACTGTAGGCGGGCAGTTGCGGGAGGAAGCGGATGATCGCCGTCATCTTCGAGGTGCGGCCGGCGGACGGGCAGGCCGGTGCCTATCTGGACCATGCCGCGCGGCTGCGTGCGGCGTTGATGGGCATGGATGGGTTTATCAGCGTGGAGCGGTTCCAGAGCCTGACCGATCCGGCCAAGTTGCTGTCGTTGTCGTTCTGGCGCGATGAGGCGGCGGTGGCGGGGTGGCGCAACCAGGCGGCGCACCGGGAAACGCAGGCGGCGGGGCGGGCGGGGATTTTTGCCGGCTACCGGCTGCGGGTGGCGGCGGTGTTGCGGGACTATGGGCTGGAGGAGCGGGCGGAGGCGCCGGCGGATAGTCGGGCGGTGCATGGGGAGGGCGCGCGATGACGCCGTTCATCTGTGTCGCCTGCGGCACCCAGCACGCGGCTTCGGAGGTGGTGCCGGCTGCTTGCCCGATCTGCCAGGACGAGCGGCAATATGTCGGTGCCGGCGGGCAGCGCTGGACGACGATGGCGGCGCTGCACGACACGCATATGAACGCCTGGCGGATGCATGAGGCGGGGTTGCTGGGCATCGGCACGGTGCCGGCATTTGCGATCGGGCAACGGGCGCTGCTGATCCTGCGGCCGGAGGGCAATATCCTGTGGGACTGTGTCACCTTGCTTGACGAGGCGACCTTGGCCCTGGTGCGGGCGCTGGGCGGGATCTCGGCGATTGCCATTTCACATCCGCACTTCTACTCGGCCATGGTCGCGTGGGCGCAGGCGTTCGGCTGCCCGGTATGGCTGCATGTGGCCGACCGCGGGCATGTGCAGCGGTCGGATCCGGCGCTGCGGTTCTGGCAGGGGGCGACGCATGCGCTGGCCGACGGCATCACGCTGATCAACGCGCCGGGGCATTTCGACGGCGGCACCGTGCTGCATTGGCGCGACGGGGCGGCGGGGCGCGGCGCGCTGCTGACCGGGGATATTATCCAACTACTGCCCGACGCCACGCGGGTGAGCTTTATGCGCAGCTACCCCAACCTCATTCCGCTGCCGGCGCGCACGGTGACGGCGATCGAGGATGCCGTTGCGCCGTTTGATTTCGACCGGCTGTACGGGGCGTGGTGGGACCGGGTGATGCCAGAGGGAGGCAAGGCGGCGATTGCGCTGTCGGCGGAGCGGTATCGGGGTTGGATCGCCGGTTGAGGGTCACCGCCGGCCGCGGCATGACCGGCCGCAATGCGCGGCGCGGCGGTGATGCCGATCTGTTGATCCCGTGCCAGGCTGGCGTTCTGGAGATTGGGCGCCTGGGGTGCCACGATGGCACGGGACGCACGGAATGGGGGACAAAATGGCTCACCGAGGGCCGATGGTGCTGGGCAGCGAGGTTTTCCTGAACGGCA
>Ga0105044_10015191_pt1 | contig 10407 bp, 7 predicted proteins | sample MAT01_FD_78092 | JGI IMG/M metagenome (GOLD analysis project Ga0105044, IMG submission 78092) | Freshwater microbial communities from Lake Fryxell liftoff mats and glacier meltwater in Antarctica - MAT-01 | ecosystem: Environmental > Aquatic > Freshwater > Ice > Liftoff microbial mat | place...
AGCTTCGCAGGATCGGGCTTGAAGGTTTTGCCCGGCTGGAACTTCACCAGCAGCATGAAGTGATCGGCATGATCCTGCGAGATCTCCAGCATGTTGCCTTTCCATCCGCCCTGATCGCACGAGATCTGTGCGCGGATCGTGGGATCGAAAACCATCCGCACCACTTCCGGCGGACGCTCGATGCGGTAGTGGATCATGAACGTGCCGGGATCGGCCGGCACGATGTGCTCGTGGACGACCTGACCGCCGACTTCATAGGAAAACTCCGGATTGCCGCTAAGCACACGATAGCCGCGGAACTTCGGCTTCCCGTCGCCGAGCCGCAGCGGCAGTGGGCCGGCGGTCTTGAAGACGAGCGTGCCGCTGAGCCACGGCGCGTAGTCGCGGCTCTTGCGTCCGCTGCCGCTGCCAGTGCCCCAATACGGCGACATATCGAGGAAGCCGCCGGTCCACGCGTAGAGCAGGCGGCATTCGGTGGCGTCCCACACGTAGGCAAAGTCCGGCCCAAAACTCACCGCGATCCCCGCCGGCACGCCCGGGATCGTCGCGATGTCCTTGCCCTCCATATCCTCGCCGGTCGTCGGATCGTAGGGCCGCGTCGGCAGCCCTCGATCGTGGTGCGCGAGCACCGCGGCATCGAGTCCGGGATTCGGCACAAAGGAACGCAACACGAATGGCCGCAGCCGCGTGCCCATCGGCTGCGAAGTCACCGCACTCGCCTTGAGCGCATCGACGAGCACCGCACCGCTGATCTTTTCCACCACGGAGGACTCCAGCTTTTCTCCCTCGGGCCGTACGCGCATGATGCCGCGCATCACCGTGCCATGGCCGGGGAAGGTGCAGAGATACGGATACTCGCCCGGCTCCGCAGGGGCCTTGAGCGAAAGCGTCTCCGCCTGTCCAGGGCTAATGACCTTCGTCGCGGCGAGCACGGCCGCGGATTCTGGGACGAAGTTTTTCGCAAACCCGCCGTCTGCCATGCCCATCGCCGCGATCACGATTTCGTCTGCCTTGCCCGGCTGCACCAGTACGAGATTGTGCGGCATGATGCAGGTGTTTTTCAGGGTGAGGGAAAAGGGTGCGCCCGCGGTGACATCGAAGCGTGTGGTCGCATAACGCAGCGCCCCGGGGATGATCGCGACGGTGATCTTCGCCGACTTCTCCTTCTCCGGCCCGTCGGGTGTCTTCGCTACCGGGGTCTGCCCGTGTGCGGCGCCGCACAGCACGGCGCAGAGGATGGGAAGGAGATGTTTCAGCATGGGAGAGGTTCAAGCCTCGCGGGACGCTCCCGGCTCCACCGGCTTCGGCCAGGTGAGGGAGGCAGCGACGGAGACTGCGAGGATGAAAGCGATGACGCCCAGGGACGTAGCCGTCGGGATCTTGAACCAGTCGGCGATGATCATTTTGGTGCCGATAAAGACGAGGAGCACGGAGAGCCCGTAGTGCAGGAGGTGAAACTTCTGCATGATCTGCGCGACGGCAAAGTAGAGCGTGCGCAGGCCGAGCATGGCCATGACGTTGGAGGTGAAGACGACAAAGGGATCGGAGGTCACGGCAAGGATCGCGGGGATGGAATCGACGGCAAAAACCACGTCGCTCCATTCCACAAAGACGAGCACGATGAAGAGCGGCGTCGCGGCGAGCACGCCGCCCTGGCGGACAAAAAACTTCTGCCCGTAGGCGCCCGTGGCCACGGGGAAAATCCGGCGCACCAGGCCGATGATGTGGTTTTTCTCCGGCTCCAGCTTCACCTCCTCGGATTTCCACATCTTCACGCCACTGACGACGAGGACGAGGCCAAAGAGGTAGATGATCCAGTGGAAGTGATGAATGAGCGCGATGCCGGCAAAGATCAGGCCGCCGCGCATGACCAGCGCTCCGAGGATGCCCCAGAAGAGCACGCGATGCTGGTGCAGCGGCGCGATGTGGAAGTATTTAAAGACGAGGGCGAAGACGAAGACGTTATCGACGCTCAGGGAATACTCGATGAGGTAGCCGGTGAGGAATTCCAGCGCGGCTTGGGCGCGCTGCGGGCCGGTGTAGCCGCCGATCCAGCCGAAATAGATGCCGGCATTGAAGAGCAGGCCGAGCGAGATCCAAACGGCGCTGGAGGCCAGAGCCTCGCGCATTTTCACCTCATGGGCATGGCGATGGAAGACCCCGAGATCCAACGCCAGCATGGCGAAAACAAAAAGGGCGAAGGCGACCCACCAGGTCGATCCGGTTGTCATGAAGCGCCGCTTTTACCGCACGCGCCCTGCTTGGCAATGATCGAAGCGCGCGGGCTCCGAGTTTCTGCGCCCCCCGGCCCGCCGCTCACTCCGCGGGAGCGACCCGCGACCAATCCAGGCCCTGCGCGTGCGCAGCGGCGGCAAAGTGTTTCGGATTGCGCAGGAGCACCGTGGCGGCGACGGCCGCGTCGTCGGTATAGCCGAGCGGCCCGACCGAATCCGGGATGAGATCGATGGCGCGATCGAGATAGAGCAGGCCGAAGATCGCCTCGCTGGCCACCGAGTACGGCATCTGCGGCAGACGCTCGGCGGCAAAACTCTCCACGATATCGGTCAGAAAACCGAGCTGCGCCGCCGCCCGCGGAAAGCCTGGAGCTTCGAGAGCCGCGACTTTTTCCCGCAGCTCGGGGAGCCGGGCGAGGAGGTCGGTGACGTCCGCCGGGGTGACCTGCGCGGAGTGGCTGACGATGAATTCCGCGAAGTCTTCGCGGCTCGGGAGGAGTGGAGAATTGCTCATGGACATCAGGGCTGGAGATTACTCGTCGCGCCGGCCACCGAGGAGCAGCGGGATCAGATGATAGAGGAAGTAAGCGAGCGAGGTGATGAAGGCCGCGACGTAGGTCCAGGCGGCGGCATCGAGGGTCTTGCGGACGCCGACCATCTCCTCCTCCGTGCCGATGAAGCCCATGCCGGCGAGGATCTCCTTGGCGCGGCGCGAGGCGTCGAACTCGACTGGGAGGGTGACGAGATTGAAGGCCATGATCACGCCCCACGCGGCGGCCATGAACCAGCCGATGGTGTAATAGCTGATGCTGGTGAAGAGCCCGAGGAGCGGCAGCCACATCACGATCTGGCTGGCAAAATTCGTCGCGCCCACCGCGGCCATGCGCCAGTGCAGCGGGGCGTAGGCGATCTTGTGCTGGATGGCGTGGCCGCATTCGTGTGCGGCGACGCCCAGCGCGGCGAGCGAGTTGCCCTGGTAATTCTGGGTCGAGAGCACGAGGCGCTTGTTCATCGGATCGTAGTGGTCGCCGAGCATCTCGTCGTGGGAGACGATCTCCACATCGTGAATGCCCGCGCGGTCGAGGATGGCAAAGGCGACTTCCGCCCCGGTCTGGCCCGAGGCCGCCGGCACTTCGCTATACTTGCGATAGACGCTCTTCACCCGGGCCGCAGCCCAGAGGGAGAGGCCCATGGTTCCGACAAAAAGAATGATTGCGAAAAAGGTCATGAGAGGAGGTGGCAGGGTGAGGGTGAAAAACTAGCGTGAGATGGATGGCCGCCAACTAGAGGCGCGACGGGCTCGGTGGTGGAAGGCTGCCCACCCGATACGCCGGTCGCCCACCGGGTGACACTGAAAAGTGGCGCGGGCGTTCATTTTCTCGCGCGCCGTCATCCGACCGGGAGGGGCGGCGGGCGGCGCACGAGGCGTCCGCCCGGGAGCGAACTCTTCAGCGCGGTCTGGACCATCATGAATTCGCCGACATTTTCCGGCGTGAAAAGGCCGACCAGCCGGCCCGCCGAATCGAGCACCGGGAGCGCGTCGCACCCCGACTCCTGGATGAGCGAGAACGCCCGATCGAGCGGCATCGAGAGATCCAAGGCGGGCACATTCACCCGCATCACCTCGGCCACCGGGGTATCCGCGCCGGATTTCCGCAGGGCCACGATGAGGTCGTCGCGGGTCAGGATGCCGCACACGCCACCGTCGGCGTCCACCACGGGAAACTCGTGCTGCGCGGTCTCGAGGAGCGCATCCACGGCATCGTGCAGCGTGTCCTCGCGCCGGAGCGAGAGGAAGCGGGTGACCATGGCGGAGGAGACGCGCAGTCCGGCGGAAGCCGAGCGCAACTGGGCGAGCGCGGCCTCCTGCCCCGCGCCGATGAAGACAAAGACCGCGACGAGGATGAGCATCGGAATCGGTGGACTATGCAGGAGCCCCAAGGCGCCGAGGAGAAAGGCCATGCCCTGGCCGATGGTCGCGGCGATCTGCGTGGCGCGGGCGTATTCCATGCGCATGGCGAGGAAAGCCCGGAGCACGCGACCGCCATCCATCGGGAAAGCCGGGATCAGGTTGAAGACCACGAGGACGACATTCGCCGCGAGCAGCCGCAGGGGCAGGCTCACGCCGACCTGCTCGATGTTTGACGGATGCGGCAGCCCGCCAGTGAGGCCGAGGTACGCCCAGAGCCCGGCGGCGATGGCCACATTCACCAGCGGACCGGCGACGGCGATCACCAGCTCCTGCTGCGGATTCTCCGGGATGCGCTCCAGCCGCGCCAGACCGCCGATCGGCAGGAGCGTGATATCCGGCGTGCGGATGCCATAACGGCGAGCGGCAAAAGCATGGCCAAACTCGTGCAGCAGCACGGAGAGAAAGACGAGGGAGACGAAGATCACGCCGTCGATCGCCGCCGCCGCTCCACCGCTGCGGTGGTAGCTGAAGGCGATGAAGGCGAGGAGCAGGAAGAAGGTCGCGTGGATCTTGATCTCGATCCCGGCGATGCGGGCGATGGACAGCGAGTAGCGCATGGCAAAGGATTCGTGTCGGGAGACAGCTTAGCGCGCCTCGGTCGGGCCATAAATTTCGGCCCGCCGACGATCGCGGTCCGGCCCGCGCCGGCCACGGCTCAAGGAGTGACGACGAGCTTCGCGAGGCGGGCCTGCACCTGGCCGAGCCGATGCTGACGCTCCCGCGCGGAGAGCGAGCCGACCGCGTCGAGCGCCCGGCGGACTTTCACCACCGCGAGTTCGCCGATCCGCCGCACCCACTCATGGCTCAGACCCAGCCGCCGACCGAGTTCGCGGAAGGACACGGCGCCTTGCGGCTGAAAACCATACTTCAAGGAGAGGATCTCGAATTCCCGGTCCTCCAGATCGTGCAGGCAGACGTAAAGCTCCTCGACGATCTCCTCCTTGGAGAGGCTCGCACCGGGCTCCATGGCATTGTCGTCCCGGAGGGTCTGGTGCAGCGGCGAAGAGTTTTCCTCCGACGGGCGGGAGGGCGAATCGATCGAGACCACCTCAAAGCGGTCGCCCTGGAGCGTGGCGAGCTGTTCGGAGGACATGCCGAGTCGCTCCGCGAGTTCCTCCTCCGAAGCGCTGCGCCCGAGTTGCGCGCTCAGTTCATCGTTCAAATGGGTGAGCTTCCGCAGCCGCTGCGAGCGCCACACCGGGATGCGGACCGCGCGGGACTGGCTGGTGATCGCCCGGTGCATGCGCTGCTTGATCCACACCGAAGCGTAGGTGCTGAACTTCGTGCCAAACTTCGGGTCGTAAAGTTCCGTCGCGCGGATGAGGCCGATGTTCCCCTCCGAGACCAGATCCGCGAGCGGCAGCCCGTAGCCCGAGTAGTGGTGCGCGATCTTCACCACCATGCGGAGATGGCTGTGGACCAGCATCTCCTGCGCATCCACGTCGCCAGTCGTGGCCCGCACCCCGAGTGCGGCGATCTCTTCCTCCGAGGCCAGCGGACGCTGGCCGACATCCCGGAGGTAGCTGTCGAGGGCACTCCAGTCACCGCGTTTGGCTAAGGCTAGGCGTTTCATGATTGCAGAGCGGTTTGTCCACTAAGACTCGGTTTCGTTTAATCTTCTTTGGATTATTCGTCCAGTCAGCCGTCCCGGAGAAAAAGCCGCCCGGCCTGGCGATTCCGCCGCTTCCCTTTCCCCGGGTTCGTGTATCTGCTCCCCCGCCATGCCCGATCCCGCCGCCAGCGTCATCGCCAGTGCCACCGAACTCGTCGTCCGCTACGGACCGCATGTGGTGCTCGATCGCGCCACGCTGGCCATTCACGACGGGGAGCGCATCGGCCTGGTCGGGCGCAATGGCTCGGGCAAGTCCACCTTCCTCCGCATCGCTGCCGGGACGCTGCAGCCCGATGGCGGGCAGTTCACCCGCAAGCGCGATCTCGTCACCGGCTATCTGCCGCAGGTCTTCGATCTCGACGACGCGGCGACGGTCGAGGCGAATATCCGCTCCGGCGCGCAGCGCGTGCTCGAACTCATCGCCGCCTACGATGCGCTGCCCGCCGAGAGCCCGCGCGCCGCGGAGCTGCTCGATCGCATCAATCACTTCGACGGCTGGTCGCTCGATCATCGCATCGGCAGCCTCGCCACGAATCTCCACGCGCCGGCGCTCGATCGCGTGGTCGGCACCCTGAGCGGTGGGGAAAAGCGGCGCGTCGCCCTGTGCCGCGCGCTGCTCGCGCGGCCGGACTTTCTCATCCTCGACGAACCGACCAACCACCTCGACACCGAGTCCATCGAGTGGCTGGAGGATTTCCTGTCGCGCTATCCCGGCGCGTGCCTCTTCGTCACCCACGACCGCTATTTCCTCGACCGCATCGCCACGCGCATCGTCGAGCTTTCGCGCGGGGAATTCCTGAACTACGCCGGGAGTTACAGCGAATTCCTCGTGGCCAAAGCGGAGCGCACCACGGCCGAGGAGCGGGTCGAGCGCAAGCGGCAGCAATTCCTCAAACACGAACTCGCCTGGGTGCGCAAAGGACCGAGCGCCCGCCGGACCAAATCCGTGGATCGGATCGAGCGTTACTTTGAGGAAGCCGCGAAAGGTCCGCCGGAGCCGGAGATCGACGTGGAACTCATCATCCCACCCGCGCCCAAGCTCGCCAATCGGGTAATCACGGTGACCAACGCGGGGATGACGCTCGGCGGGCGCACGCTGTTCGACTTTGTGAATCTCGACCTCGCGGAAGGCCAGCGGCTCGGCGTCGTCGGGCGCAATGGCATCGGGAAATCCACGCTGCTCAAGATCATGATCGGCGAGCTCGAGCCGATGCAAGGCAAGGTCGAGATCGGCGCGCGGACGCAGATCAACTACGTGGATCAAAACCGTCTCGCGCTCGATGAGAACAAGACCGTGTGGGAGGAGGTGGGCGAAGGGCAGGAACACGTGCGGCTCGGCGAGGAGAGCATCACCCTGCGCGGCTATCTGCGGCGCTTCCTTTTCACCGAAGACCGCATCAATACCAAGATCGCGCAGCTCAGCGGCGGCGAACGCAGCCGCATCCTGCTCGCCAAGATCCTCAAGCGCGGCGGCAACGTGATCATCCTCGACGAGCCGACCAACGATCTCGACCTCGCCACGCTGCGGCTGCTGGAGGAGGCGCTGCTCGGCTTCAAAGGGGTGGTCGTGGTGGTGAGCCACGATCGCTACTTCCTCAATCGCGTCTGCACCCACACCCTGGCGTTTGAGGGCGACGGCGTGGTCACGCTGAATGCCGGCGGCTACGACTACTACCTGGAGAAACGCGCCGGAGCGGCGGACTCCAGGCTGCCGCAAGCGGCCACCGGGAAAAACCGCGGCAGCGCGGAGACCGCCGCTCCGAAGAAGCGCAAGCTCAGCTACAAGGAGACGCGCGCCCTGGAGACGATCGAGGCCGACATCCTCGCCGCCGAGACCGAAGTCGCGCGGCTCGAAGCGATGCTCTCCGCGCCCGACGCCTACATGAAGCACGGCGGCCAGTGGGCGGAACTCGAAGCGCAGCTCGAAGGCGGACGCGCCCGGGTGCCGCAGCTCTACGCCCGCTGGGAGGAGCTCGAGGCGATCAAGGCCGGGCTGGCGTGAAACCCTGAAGCGGCACGCTCACACCGGCATGAAGCCGAGCCCAAAGGCGCGCTCCAGAAACCAGCCGAGGCCGAAGAGGCCGATCGCGACGCTGACGATCGCGGTGGAGTAGCGCCATTTCCCAAGCAGCAGGATGAAGGGGAACGCGAGCGCCACGATCGCGAGCTGGCCGATTTCGACACCGACATTGAACGCCAGCAGACAGCGCACGCGCCCGGCGGTCGGCAGGCCGAGTTCGGAGAGCACGCCGGCAAAGCCGAAGCCGTGGATGAGCCCGAAGACAAACGTCAGCTTCCACCGATCCGCGAGCTGGGTGCGCCACAGATTTTCCACCGCGACATAGACGATCGTGAGCGCGATGGCGCACTCGACCCACCGCGACGGCAGCCGCGCGATGCCGAGCGCGGCGACGATGAGCGTGATGCTGTGGGCGACGGTGAAGGAGGTGACGATCTTCACCAGCTCGCGGAAGCGGCTCACCACGAGCAGCGCGAGGAGGAAGCAGATGTGATCGTAGCCGAGGAAGATGTGCTCCACGCCGAGCTTCACGAAGCGGCGGAGATTGGCGAAGAGCGGCGGCTCGGGGCGCGGCTCCGTGAGCATCGGGGCGGCTTCCGGCCCGGCATAAGCGGTGTCGTAGAGGTAGTCGGGCTCCTCCTGGGTGAAGAGGACCTCCTCCGTCTGGCCGCGATACTCAAAGACCCCGAGCACCGTGTGGCGCGAGCCGAAGAGGTCGAAGAACTGAAACGTGACGCTGACTTCGCGCGCGGGCCGGGGGAGCGGGATGGAGAAAGGGACCGTGACGAGGGCCGCGGCGCTGTGCCAGTCCCTGGCCTCGATGGCGTCGCCGGCCTCGCGCGGCCACTCCAGCGGCGCGGCGTCGGGCAGGGTCACGGGCTGGCCGTCGATCTCGAGATGCACGCGGCTGCGCAAAAAGCGGTCGATCTCCGGCGCGGCGCGCTGGAGTTCGTCGCGCGTCACGCGGAGATCCTGATCGGGATCGATCTCGGCGATCTTCCGCAGGGTGAGCAGATCGTATCTCAGCCGCAGCTCGATCCGATCCGGCGCGATGGCGATCCGGGCGTAGCTGGTGTCGGGATTGTGGGCGCAGGCGGACGCCGCGAGCAGAAGTAGCGCGGCGAGCAGTCTGGGTACCATACGCGTCCCGCGTGTTGGTCGGCGCGTCTCGCGACGACGGACTTCTTGAGGCGCGCGGTCCGGCAAGAGCTCCGCTCCTGGAAGACGAGCCGGCAGGTTCTGCGGCGGAAAGCTCTTGCCGAATCGCACGGTTCAGGAAGTTCGTTTCGGCGGGACGCCGCAACCAACACGCGGGACGCGTATGGTACCCGGAGTCCGCCAAGCGCGCGTCATCTACTTCCGCGGCTCGTATTTCACCCACATCGGCGAGACCCACACGAGTTGCTTCTCCTGGTCGCTCTGCTCGCCGCGGATGTAGTAGTAACTGGTCTTGCCGGCGGTCGGCGCCGGGTCGGTCCAGGTAAGGTCCACCCGGTCGGTGCCCGGCGTGAAGGTCTGCACTTCCACGTCGTCCTTGACGATCGTCACCTTTGCAAAGGGCGCGGTACCGATGAGCTTCAGGCGGAATTGCGGCGGCTCGGCGGTGCTGAACTCATCGCCCATCATGTACTCCCTGCCGCCGGCGGTGCAGCGGTAGTCGGCGATGATGTTGTCCGTCGCGGCGTAAGTGTGGCGCTGCTTCATCGCTTTCATGATGCTTTCGCGCGAGTGGTCCTCGGCATAGACGAGCGCGTAGCTGATGTGCGTGGAGCCGTGATCGCTGCTCGATTGGAAGCTGAACTTGTAACCCTTGGCGAAGGCGAGATTCACGAAGCCCTTGGGCTCCCAGCCACCGATGGCATCCTCCGCGGTGGGGCAGCGCGGGGCGCCGGGATACTCGTAATTTTGCCGCGCACCCTGGTAGATCTCGACCATCGGCTCGACCACCGGATCCCAGTCGCGCCAGTCCGTGCCCATGCCCGTGGCGCTGGTGTGCGAGGCGCACACGCCATCGAAGAGGCGCAGATATTTGTAGAGCATCTGGGTGTCGGGCGCGTTGCCTGCGAAATCGCGCGCGCTGATCGGCAGGCGCGGCAGGGTGCGGATGCCGCGCCGGGCAAAGACGACATTGCGATGACCCTCGGGGTAACGGACGCTGCGCTCGTAGGTGTACATCGGGTTGAAGCTGCCGGGCAGGAAGAAGGCGTCGCTCGTCTTCTGGGTGAGCCACCACGGGTATTCGCGACCGCCGCCATTGTCGTGATCGCCGCAGCCGAGCCAGTCCATCGCGGCCACATCGATGGCGTAGCGCCACATGTCTTCGAGCGGACCGTCATTGCCGCCGTCGCCGCTGATCTCGGTGTGACGGTGAAATTCCCCGCGCAGGATTTGCAGCTCCCGGCCACCGACTTTGGCGCGGTAGTCGCGGCAGCGGGCGATGGCGGCGCGTTCGGCCACCGTGGCCGGCGACGGCGCGGCGTCCGCGGCGGGCGGGTGTTGCGAGGCGACGAGTTGCGCGGGCCTGGCTTCGCCCGGCTGGCTCAGGCGGCTGAGGTAGAGATCGTTGTCG
>Ga0105044_10015195_pt1 | contig 10406 bp, 7 predicted proteins | sample MAT01_FD_78092 | JGI IMG/M metagenome (GOLD analysis project Ga0105044, IMG submission 78092) | Freshwater microbial communities from Lake Fryxell liftoff mats and glacier meltwater in Antarctica - MAT-01 | ecosystem: Environmental > Aquatic > Freshwater > Ice > Liftoff microbial mat | place...
GCACGGAGGTTTAAAGACGCATGGCAACCATCGGCGACATCCGCAAGCCCGGCGAACCGGCCCACTCCCACGGCCACCACGCCTCGTACCTCGAACGCAAGGGCGGCTTCTGGACCACCATCGTGGACTGGATGACCACCGTCGATCACAAAAAGATCGGCGTGATGTACCTCGTCGCCATCCTCTTCATGTTCTTCCTCGGCGGCGTCGCCGCCCTCGCCGTCCGCTACGAGCTCCTCCAGCCCACCGTCATGACCACCGACGCCAGTGGCGTCAGGCAGCTCACCGGGCAGGCCCTGAGCATCTTCGTCCCCGCCGAGTCCCGCAGCAGCGTCGGCCCCGGCAATCAGGTCTACAACCGCGTCATGACCATGCACGGCGTGATCATGGTCTTCCTGGTCATCGTTCCCTCCATCCCCGCCTCGCTCGGCAACTTCCTGCTCCCGCTCATGCTCGGAGCCAGGGATGTCGCCTTCCCGCGGCTCAACCTCGCGTCGTGGTATGTCTACCTCCTCGGGTCGATCTTCGCCATCCTCGCCATCATCCAGGGCGGCGTCGACACCGGGTGGACCTTCTACACACCCTATTCAACAACCACCGACGAAGGCCACTGGAACGTCGTCTGGATGGTCACCGCCGCCTTCATCCTCGGCTTCAGCTCCATCTTCACGGGCCTGAACTTCGTCGTCACCGTCCACAAGCTCCGCGCCCCCGGCATGGGCTGGTTCGACATGCCTCTGTTCGTCTGGGGCATCTACGGCGCGGCGATCATCCAGGTCCTCGCCACGCCCGTCATCGGCATCACCCTGCTGCTGCTGCTCTTCGAACGCCTCTTCCACATCGGCGTGTTCGATCCCCGCCTCGGCGGCGACCCCGTCCTCTTCCAGCACTTCTTCTGGTTCTACTCCCACCCCGTCGTCTACGTCATGATCCTCCCGGGCATGGCCGTCATGAGCGAGATGATCGCCCTCACGGCCCGCAAGCAGATCTTCGGTTATCGCGCCGTGGCCTTCAGCTCGCTGGCCATCGCCGGCATCTCCTTCATCGTCTGGGGCCACCACCTCTTCACGTCCCAGGGCGAGGTCGCAGCCGTCATCTTCTCGGCCCTCACCTTCTTGGTCGCCATCCCCTCGGCCGTCAAGGTCTTCAACTGGATCGCCACGCTCTACAAGGGCTCCATCGTCATCAAGGCCTGGAGCCTCTACGCGCTGGCGTTCCTCTTCCTGTTCTCCATCGGCGGCCTGACGGGCCTGTTCCTGGGCACCCTCGCCGTCGACCTCCACCTCCACGACACATACTTCGTCGTCGCCCACTTTCACTACGTCATGATGGGCGGCACCATCATCGCCTTCATCGGGGCCATCCACTTCTGGTGGCCCAAGATGTTCGGCAAGATGTACAACGAGTTCGGGGCCCAGCTCGGCTTCTGGCTCGTGTTCATCGGCTTCAACCTCACCTTCTTCCCCCAGTTCATCATGGGCGCCCACGGCATGCCCCGCCGCTACGCCAACTTCACCGACGACTTCCTCATCTACCACCAGCTCTCCACCTACGGCTCGTGGCTGCTGGGTGTCGGCTTCCTGGTCCACCTGCTCACCTTCATCCACTCCCTCGTCGCCGGCGCTAAGGCCCTGCCCAACCCCTGGGGCGCGCTGACGCTCGAATGGACCAACGCCGCCAGCCCGCCCATCGAGCACAACTTCGACCACGAGCCCGTCTGGACCCACGGCCCGTACGACTTCGACACCGTCATCCCCCCCCAGACCCGCCCCGGTGAGTTCACCCTGCCAAGGCCCGCCGACAACGGCGTCCGCTAAGCCCCGAGCCCCCGAGCCCCCACGCCACACACGGCCCGACCTCGCTCCCCCACCCCCACCATGGCCACCATCGACACCCACAACCCCGCCGACCATGCCCAGGGCGACGGGCACCAGCCCGACCTCTCGCTGCCCCCGCACGAGCGGTACCACGCCGCCCACCACTTCCGCGACTCGAACCACGAGTTCGACGCCGTCAAGATGGGCGTGTGGCTCTTCCTGTCGACCGAAGTGCTGCTCTTCAGCGGCATGTTCGTCGCCTACGCCATCTTCCGAATGATGTACCCCGAGGCGTTCATCCACGGCTCGAGCCTGCTGAACTGGAAGATCGGCCTGACCAATACGGTCGTGCTGCTGCTCAGCTCCTACACAGTCGCCGCCGCAGTCCGCGCCGCCCAGACCGGCAACCAGAAGTGGCTCCAGCGCCACATCGTCCTCACCTTCATCCTCGGAACGATGTTCCTGCTCATCAAGGTGATCTTCGAGTACTACCCCAAGTGGCAGGAGGGCAAGCTCCCGGGCCAGTTCTACTCGTACCCCTACTGGGTCAGCCCCGCCGAGCCCCTCTGGTGGGGCGTGTACTGGGGCGCAACGGGTATCCACGCCACCCACGTCATCGGCGGCATGGGCCTGTTCCTCTGGCTGCTCATCCGGGCCCGCAAGGGCCACTTCGGCCCCAAGCACTACAACGCCGTCGAGGGCGTGGGCCTCTATTGGCACATCGTCGACATCGTCTGGATCTTCCTGTTCCCCATGCTGTATCTGATCCACTAACGGACTTGGCACCACGCACCGGGCACCAGGATTCAAGCAAGAGGCACTCGACCTATGGCTCACGCACCCGCACACCCAGGCGACCACCACGACCACGCCGGCGCAGGTCACCACGAGCACGACCACGGCCACGATCACGGTCACGTCATCGTCTCGCTCTTCACCCTGCGCACCATCCTCGCGCTGCTCATGCTCTTCACGTTCCTCACCGTGGGCCTGGCCCAGGCCGAGCAGCTCGTCGCCAGCACGTTCCACGTCGAGATCCCCCAGTGGATCAATGTCGTCGTCGCGCTCTTCATCGCCGCCGTGAAGACGACCCTCGTGGTCATGTTCTTCATGCAGCTCAAGTACGACAACCCGATGAACTCGGCCATCTTCATCTTCACCCTCCTGACGGTCTGCAGCTTCCTGGGCTTCACCGCCCTCGACCTCGGCCAGCGACAATCGATCGATCGCTACAAGGGCCAGCAGGTCATCGTGGGTGGCTCCGGCGGGCTCAACAAGGGCGTCCTCATAGGCACCAACAACACCTCCATCGCCGAGGCCGCGCGCCTGAGTGCCCAGAACCAGAACAAGTACAAACCCTACCACGACGACCACGGCGTCCGCCGCCCCATCACCGAGGCGGGCTTCCTCAGTCCGCGCCCGATCCTCGGCTCCAGCCCCAACATCAGTCGCCCCGTCGTCGGCCCCACACTCCCCGAGCTCGGTGCCCCGCCCGCCGGCACCGAGCACGGCCACTCCGACAAGCCCGCCGCGGGCCAATGATGCCTGTCGGCCTCTTTGGGTACCCCGGTTCTCCGAGCCGGGCTGGCGAATTCACCGCTCCGGCTCCAAAAGTGAGGGATCGCCCATGTCTCAGCGACGCCTCGCAGGCCTGATCGCCGCCGTCTCCGCCCTGGCCTTTGTCGCGGCCTTGGCCGGCATGACGCTCCGCATCCGCGACTTCAACGCCCAGGCCCACCTTGTCCGCTGGCACGCCGACCCCATCCAGACCCGCCAGTTCCACCTCGAAGGCTTCCCCAAGGCTGCCATCACCGACGGCCCGGACGCGGGCGCCTCGGCCAGCATCATCCTCGACTATGGCGGCGCGAAGACCTCCATCCCCGTCAAGCGCCCGCCCGTGAAGGACATGCCCAACCTCGCCCTCTACGACGAGTGGCTCCGCGTCCTGGCGATCAACGAGGTCGGCCTCGACACGCCCGAGCCCGGCCCCTCCGCCCACTCGGTCGTCAAGCCCGGCACCGGCAAGCTCCTCATCGTCGTCCGCAAAACGCCCGAGGGCTTCGACCCCGAGAGCTGGGGCTCGGTCCGCCGCATCGAGTGGGTCTTCGGTTACTACCAGCTCAAGCCCGACGGCTCCGTCGCCACCTACCAACGCCGCTGGCCCCGCAGCGACCGCGCCGAGAAGCGCCTGCAAAACGAGTCGACCAGGCTCCTCCCCGACTCCACCCCCGAGTTCCCGATCTCCAAGGCCCTCGCCGCCATCCCGCCGCTCGACCAGCGAAGCGCCGACTACTTCGCCGCCCTGCACGTGATCCCCAAGCTCAACGTCCCCAAGTACAAGTTCAACGACACCGCCTTCGACATCAAGACCATGGGCTGGACGCTCCCGACCGCGATGGGCGCCCTCCTGCTCTTCACCGTCGCGATGGTCTTCTCCATCGCGCCCCGCCGCGCCGCCCGTGCCGCCCCGTCGCGAGCCTGATCGGTCGCGCCCAAGCGTCTGCAAAAACACACAGGCCGCGGTGTTCGCCCGCGGCCTGCTTCGTGTAGAACTACGTGAAAACGCTTACTTCATGATCTCTTCGGCCTGCGCCGGCGTCGCCGGGCGGCTGGGGGCCGGGGCCGCCGAGCGGGCCGGCGCCGAGCCCCGCGGCGGCAGGCTGCCCTCGGGCGCGGCGCTGACGGGGATCCGCGAGCCCATCGGGCGCACCAGATAGATCTCGACGCGCCGGTTCTCCGGCGTGTTGCCGTTGCCCGTGTTCGGCACCCGCGGGCTGAACTCGCCCCAGCCGCCGATCTCGATGCGGTTGCGGTCGACGCCCGCCGAGGCCATCACGTTCCGCACACTGATGGCCCGGTCGGCCGAGAGCCGGATGTTGTTGGTGTGCCGCGCCGCCGTGCCGGAGGTCATCCGCTGCGAGTCGGTGTGCCCGACGACGCGGACGTCGTACTGCGCCGCCGGCCCGGACAGAATGCGGGCCAGCGCCTCGATCGACGGTCGTGCCGACGACCGAACGGCGTCCGAGCCCGAGTCGAACGTCAGGTCGCTCCTAAAGCGGACCATCCCGCGGGCCGAGTCATACTCGAGCAGGTCCGGATACTGGGCCGCGAACTCCTTGAGCAGCCGGTCGGTCTCGGGGTCGAGCGCAATGGAGATGTCGCCGAACTTGAGGTTGCCGATCTGCTGACGCAGCGCGTCCAGCTCGGCCTGGCTGGCGCCCGAGCCGCTCCGCAGGTCGTTGATGTTCATGTTGGCCTGGCTGAGCAGACCGTCGCGCTCTTGCAGGGCCCGCTGCAGCTCCTGGTTGAGCCGCGTGAGCGAGTCGGACCGCTGCGCGAGCTCGTTGTTGCGGTCCTGCAGGGCCCGGTTGGCCTCGAGCAGGGCCGAGTTGCTCCCGGCGCACCCGCCAAGGCCCATCCCGAACAGGCCGAGGGCCATGAGCAGGGCCGCGGGTGAGAGTCGACGGGCGATCATCGTGGTGGCTTGAGGCATGGGCGGGTCCTTCGGGCCGGTCGCGTCATCGCGCCGGATGTTTGTCCGTGCTTACCTGGGGTTGAGGATACGCTCTTGGCGAGCCGGGCGTCGGGGCGGTTCGGGCCCATCCCGGGCACCCCGAACGACGCTCAGTATCGACGCTTCCCGCGCCCAAGCATGAACCGCCCACCTAGCCCCGAGGCCGATACTCTCGCCGCCACCCCCGGGCTCCTCAGGATCGACGCCGCCGGCATTCTCGACGGCGACGGCACCTCCGTCCGCTCGGCCAGTCTGCTGCTCGAACGCCGCCCCGGCAAACCGCCGCGGCTGCTCGCCGCCGGACCCACGCCCCAGGTCCTGAGCCACCCCGGCGCCACCGCCCCGACCACCGCCGTCCTCCGCCGCCCCCGCGGCGTGCTCCTCCCGGGCCTCGTCAACGCCCACACCCACCTGGACCTGACGCACATCGGCCCCAAGCCCCACGACCCCGACACCGGGTTCGTCCCATGGGTCGACATGATCCGGGCCCGCCGCCACACCCAGGACCTCGACATCGTCGCGAGCGTGAACCGCGGCATCGCGCTCTGCCTCGCCGGCGGGTGCGTCGCCATCGGCGACATCGCCGGTGCCCCCGCCGGCCGCCCGACCCTCGCCCCCTGGCGCACCCTCCGCGACTCGGGCGTCGCCGGCACGTCGTTCCTCGAATACTTCGGCATCGGCGCATCCCTCGAACCGCGCTCCGTCGGACTCACCGCCCTGATCGAAGAAGTCGCCGACGAGGCCGCCCACGCCGCCGCCCGGGGCATGGCTCGCCTGGGCCTCCAGCCCCACGCCCCCAACACCGTCGCCCTGCCGCTCTATCGCCTCAGCGTCGCCCTCGCCCAGCGCCTCCCCGGCGCACGCCTCTGCACCCACCTGGCCGAAACCATCGAAGAGCGAGAGTTCATCGCCCGCGGCACCGGCCCCCAGCGTGCCCTCCTGGAACGCTTCGGCCTCTGGACCGAGGCCATCCTCGACGACCTCGGCAACGGCCGCCACCCCGTCGAGCATCTGGCCCAAGTCCTCGAATCCGCCCAGGGCCGTCTGGCGGCCGTCCACCTCAACGACGCCTCCGACCCCGCCATCGCCCTGCTCGCCGCCACCCGCACAAGCGTGATCTACTGCCCCCGGGCCTCTACATACTTCGCATCCGAGAAGCACCTGGGCCCGCACCGCTACCGCGACATGCTCGCCGCCGGCATCCCGGTAGCGCTGGGCACGGATTCGATCGTCAACCTCCCCGCCAACGCCGCCGCAACCCCCGCCGAGCACCCCGACGGCCGGGGCATCAGCGTGCTGGACGAAATGCGCCTGCTCCACACCCGCGACGGCGTCGCCCCGGCCTTGCTCATCCGTATGGGCACGATCAACGGCGCCATGGCAATCGGTCTCGATCCCGCGGCGTTCTCATTCGCATCCACCGGCAGGCCCAGCGCCGAAATCCAAGGCGTCATCAGCGTCGAGACGGACCCCGAAGTCGGAGATCTTGCCGCGGGCGTCATGAAAGCCGTTACACCAGCCGAACTCCTGTTGAAATAGAAAAATTGCGGCTCGGCAAGAACCGATCCCCGATCAATCGCCCGCCCGCAGCGTATTATTGGGGAATCTCGGGTTTTTTCACGGCACACGGGGTCGGCGTCAGGTAGCCGCGACGCGACACGCAAGGCCCATCGGGGCTCGGAGCAGCATGAGCGCCAAGTGGATCCGCAGCAAGAAGTGGGACGACCAACACCTCACCGGCCCGCTGCTGCCGCTGAAGTGGATCCTCCGTGCGCTCAGTTCCATCTGGCTCTCGGTCAGCCTGCTCTCGATCGTTGCTCTCTACGGGACACTGGCCAGCATCCCCATCGGGCTGCTCGCCATCATCCCCACCAAGCTCTTCTACCTGCTCACGGCCTTGGCCGTTGTCGGCGTCGGGTGCCTGCTGCCCACCATCCTTGTCACGCGGGCCATGCGCACGCGTGCCGGGAGTTCCGCGCGGTTTGTCACGGGCCTGACGATGGTGCTGGTCCTGGGCTTGGTGTCCATCTGGGTGTGGCTCCGGACGGTCTGGCCGCACCTGAACTACATCCAGGCGGTCGAGGACGGGCGCGTCGTCGAGCGGGGCTTCCGGTTCTTCTCGGAGTTTGTCGGCGCGTATTCATCGGTGCAGTTCCGGCGACTGCCGGGCATCGAGATGAGCGAGCTGGAGTTCTACGCCTGGTGGCCCCTGAGCCTGGTGCTGGGGCTGTTTGTGACCAACCTGACGGTCGCGACGATCCGGCGCATCGAGTTCGGTGTGCCGCAGATCGGCGTGCTGACGGTGCACACGGGGATCATCACGATCGCTCTGGGCAGCGTGTACTACGCGGTGAGCAAGCAGGAAGGCGACATGGCCCTGATCGCTGGCGAGCCCGGCGCGGACGGCCTGCCGACGCCCGGCCCATCGCGCACGGGCTTCTATGACAACACCGACTCGGCGCTCTGGCTCACCATGGACCGCGCGACCGGCTGGGAAGTTCGGCGCATACCCCACGTCCCCCGCTACAACGACTACAACCTCGACGCCGTCGCCCGCAGCGCCGACCGTCCCGACTGGTCCCGCGATTTCGGCGCTCTCTCTATCGACCTGCCGGGCCCGGCGGTCGTGGCGGCCGGGCCACAAGGCCGCGTTGTCGACCCGGACGTTCGCCTCCGCGTGGTCGGCTACGCGTCTTACGCCCGGCTGGCCGACGACTGGATACAGGGGCCGACTCCGCCCGCCGCGGCATCGGCCTCCTCGGGCAGTTCCCGCCTCCGCACGCTCGTCGCCAAGGCGAGTGTCACCGGCGAACAGGCCGCCGACGGCGGCACGACGGAGAAGGTCTGGCGCCTGCTCGCCGACCGCCCCGCCTCGCGCATCGACACGCTGGATCTGCTCAGCGTCGAGTACACCATCGGCATGCCCCAGCAGCGCTGGGACGACCTGCGCACCCCGCTCAGGCCCGGCTCCAAGCACGGCGTGGTCGTCGAGGTCCCCGCCAAGGGCTACCGCGCCGTGTTCGACGTCGAGGCCGACAAGCCCATCACGCTGGGCGACACGGGCTACACGCTCACCGTCCGCCGGCTCGAGGACCGCCCGCCGATGCCGCTGGTGACCAAGGGCTACGAGGGGGCCAAAAGCAGCCTCGCGGTCATCGAGATCAAACCCCCCGACGCGCCGGCGTACCAGCGCTGGATCTACCACCGCTTCCCGGAGATCAGCCAGGACCTTCTCGGCGAGCTCAACGAGCGCGGCATGCCCAAGCGTCGCGACGCCGACCCGGCCATCCGCGTCTCCTACATCGACGCCTCGCAGCTTCAGGTCTATGTCGACGAGCAGCCCGACGGCACGGCCCGCGCCCTGGTCCGCTTCTTCGGGCAGGGCGAGCCCAAGGTCTTCTCGAACCTCAAGCCCGGCGACACTTTCCAGGTCGCCCCGGCCCTGGGCATGAGCATCGGCGAACGGGTGGAGAACGTCGCGCAGGTCCAGGTCCCCGTCCCCGTTCATCCCGATGAGCGCGACAAGCAGCAGATCGGCAACCACGGCTCGGCCGTCCTCGCCGTCGAGGTCACCGAGAAATCCGGGGCCCGCACCGTCCACTGGCTGCCGTTCACCAAGTACATCGAGATGGCCGGCGAGACCGAGCGGACCGTGACGCTGGCCGACGGCCGGCGCCTGACAATGGCCTTCGGGCGCGTGTTCCACGAGTTCTTCCCGCCCATGAACCTGCGCCTGGCGGACTTCGAGATGTCCCCCTACCCGCACTCGCAGGTGCCGCGGGACTACCGGTCCGACCTGGTGGTGGGGACCAGCTGGGGCCCCGACGGCGAGCGCGGGGCCCGGCAGGAGCTTCTCCGCAAGACCAGCCTCAACGAGCCGCTCTCGGTCCGCACACCCTTCGTCGGGCGCGACGACATCCCCCAGCCGGTGGGGGTGGTGGTCAACCTGATCGGCGCGGGCTTCAGCCTGCTTGCGCCGAACCAGTACAAGTTCAGCCAGGCCGGTTGGGACCAGACGGGCTGGCGTCAGAGCGAGGCGATGGTCGCCTCGGGTCAGCTCGCGCGCCCGTTCGCTCGGTTCACGATCCTCGGCGTGGGCAACAACCCGGGCATCTACATCATCGCGACCGGCGCGGTGTTGATGAGCCTGGGCATCCCGTGGGCGTTCTATCTCAAGCCCTGGCTGGTGAAGCGCAAGAAGCGTGCCATCCAGCTCGAACTCGCGCGGCAGGGCAAGCTGCCCGCGGGAGTCGTCATCGAAGGATCGACACGCGGCGTCCGCAGGGGCGCTGGAGCCAACGCATGAGCAATATCACAGGCCTCATTGGGAGCAGCGGTCGGCGGGCCCTCGTCTTTGTGCTGGCGGCGGTTGCGCTGCTGGCCTCGTCGAGCCTGCCCGCCCGGGCTCAGTATGCCCCTGCCGGCAACGCCCACCCCGCCCAGCAGGCCCTGAGCGATATCGACGCGGGCAACCCCTTCGGCAAGCCCGGCCCGACAGGGATGGACATGGCCCGGAAGGAAGCGTTCTCTAAGGGCGTCAACCTCGCGCTGCTGCGCGACCTGGCGCTCTATCACGGCGGGCGGATCAAGATCTTGGACACGCTGGCGCGCGAAACGGTCGGCGAGCTCATGGGCCGCAGGAACTACATGGACCTGGACGTCGGGCCCGACGGCTTGATCCGCCGGCGCGTCAAGTACGACCCGCTATTCACCTACCTCGACCTGCTGATGGACCCGGGGTACTACGTCGATCGCCCGCTCATCCATGTGCAGTTCCTCCCGCTGCGCGAAGCGTTCCTGGACCGGATCTACCCCGGTCCGGAGCGTGCCGAGGAGCGAGATTGGTGGAAGCGGATCGGGCGGCTCAAGCCGCTGGACATCGCCGATCATCTCGAAGCCGTTGAGCAGAAGTTTGGCTTCGAGGCCGGCTATCGCGAGGGCCTCGGCGACATCCGCTCGGCGCTCCTGCTGTACCGCGACTCGCACCAGAACCTGCTCATGGTCCCCTCCGACACGCCCGACAAGCCCTGGAGCCACCTCGCGGGCCTGCCGGCCGACCACCCGGCCAGCAGGGC
>Ga0105044_10015200_pt1 | contig 10404 bp, 10 predicted proteins | sample MAT01_FD_78092 | JGI IMG/M metagenome (GOLD analysis project Ga0105044, IMG submission 78092) | Freshwater microbial communities from Lake Fryxell liftoff mats and glacier meltwater in Antarctica - MAT-01 | ecosystem: Environmental > Aquatic > Freshwater > Ice > Liftoff microbial mat | place...
CGAACCGTCAGCTCGACGAGACCGTCTTCTCGTCGAGCTTCGGCTCGGCGGCGACGGCCTCGGGGGTGAACAGGAGCCGACGCCAGTCCTTGGCGGAGAACCGCTCGGTCTGGGAGACGAACAACGGCGACTCCCGGTCACCCGTGTTGCCGTAGGTGAGGAAGGCGTATGCCTCCGGACCCTCGTCGCCGTAGCCGAGGGCCATCAGGAAGCTGGTGCCGTTGTTGACGGCGTAGCCGTCGGCGGTGAGCCCCGACCGCGGCGCGACCGTTGTCGCCCGCTCGGGGAACGGTTCGGTTGAGCCGAACGATCCGCTGTAGCCGACGACGTTGGTGACGCCGTCGGCACCCGTTCCGCCGTGGATGGGCACCAGTGTCTCGCTGCGGTCGGCCCGCTGCACCTCGCCCAACGGTGCATCGACAGCGAAGCCCGCCTTGGTGATGATCTGCACCGAACGGCCCAGGTTGACGAGCACCGGATCCACGCCGCCGTCGGGCGCCGGGGCCAGGCCACTCGGTGTCGTGACCGGTTCGGTGGGATCGAACGGCTGGGCCCACAGGGCCCCGGCATCGACCAGATCGGCGTTCTCGTAGCGGCCGATGAACTCGCGCCACACCATCGGCCCGACGCTCTCGAGATCGTACGTGCCGTCCCATGCGATGAGCACCGCGCACGCCCCCTTGATGTCGACCGCCTCGGCCGGCAGCGCGACCGCGCCGTCGCTGCCCGCCAACTCGGGGACATCGACCACGGTCGCGCCGTCGCACCGCTCGACCACGGCGTCCTTGAGCGCCCGCGAGGTGAAGCCACGGTTGAGCAGGGCCAGGTCGCGCAGCTCCGCCAGATCGAGCGTGCCATCGTCGCCCGACGGGCCCGACGGGGACACGTCGGCCAGCACGGTCGCGTTCTCCCGCGTCCGGGGTGAGCGGGGGGTGTCCTGGCGACCGTGGAACCGCGAGTAGTCCCCCTCGAGCACGGTGTCGGCGTGGTTGAGCCAGAAGCTGTCGTTGGCGTTGAACACGTAGTCGTTCCGCTGGGTCTGGGGCATTGCGTCGTACGGGACGAGGCCGGGGTCACGGGCGCCGGGATCGTCCACCCACTGGTAGATCGAGTCCGAGCCGTCCAGCAGCACGGCGCCGCTGCCCGCGGCGGCCGACGCGAACCCGGGGGCCTCCAGCGCCGCCTCGTAGGCGGCGATGGCCTCGGGGCTCAGGTTCGGCGTCGCCGAGGTGTCGGCGTACCAGGCCTCACCGTCCTTGCTCACGGCGACGGTGTTGAACAGCGGCACGCCCTGGTGGGTGGCGTGGGCCTGCTTGAACTCGTCGAACGTCGTGGCCTGGTCCATGGCCAGGTACTGCTCGAGGAACTCGTCGTTGTCGATGTTGGCATCGCGGTAGGTGACTGTCAGCGCCGGGGTCCACCCCACCCCGGGGAAGTCGAGGATGGGCCCGTACTCGCTGAACCACAGGGTGCGGGTCTCGTCCACGAGCGTCCCATCGTCCTGGCGGACCTTGACCGTCTCGGTCCGCGAGGTCATCTCCTTCTCGCCGTCGTCGTACACGTACGACGTGGGCTTCCCGGGAACGAGCTCGAGCGTGTAGGCGGTGAAGCGGTTGCCGGCCGACACCGTGTGGGTCCAGCCGAACTCCTCGGTGAACCCGATGCCGACGCCGGGCAGACCCTCGAGCTGGGCGCCGTAGATGTTGAGCTGCCCGGGCACGGTGAGGTGCGACTCCCAGAAGCGCAGCTCACCCTCCCACGGGAAGTGCGGGTTGGCGACGAGCATCCCGCCGCCATCGGTCGAGCGCTCCGAGCCGATGGCCCAGCCGTTGCTGGCCATCGACGGAGCCCGGACGAACGGCGCCAACCCGGCCGAAACCGCCGCTTCGACGTCGGTCGAGATCGGCGTGGCGATCGGGTTCGCACCCGATGCAGCAGGTCCGGTCGCCGGAGCCGGCTCGAACCCGGCCGGTGCCGCCTCCGGGGTCGCCGGCGGCGGCTGCACGTTGCCGAGGTAGCGGGCCACCTGCGTGCTGCTTGCGTTGAGGGCGATCGAACGGGCGTAGGCGTAGAGGTCCTCCGGGGCGATCGGCGTCAGCCACTCGGCGCCGGCGCACCACCCGGTGACCCCGTCGGCGCCCACGTCATCGAGGTGGCGGTTCCACCCGCCGGCGAACGCCTCCATCTGCGCCTTCACCTCGTCGGACTGCGCCGGGTAGTCCTCGCGTGCGAGTGCGTCGATCCCGATGGTGCGCCAGGCGAAGTCGCTGGTGGTGTTGGCGTCGTTCTCCCCCGCACCGAGGTGCTCGGCCCGTCGGCCCTGCACCTTCAGCAGCTGATCGGCGAGGGTGCAGGCGTAGTCCTCGCCGCTCGCGTAGCCCTGGCCGTAGATGACGCTCTCGATGTTGGCGCCGGTGATGTGGGGGATGCCCTCGGCGGTGCGGACGATGGTCGCCTCGTAGGTACCCTCGAAGTCGGCGGCCGTGACCGCCGCCCCGCCACCCCCGCCTCCCGGCGCCGACGTGGCCGGCGCGGCACCGCCGGTCGACCCATCGTCGCTCGAACACGCGACGAGCACGGTCACCAGCGCCACCGCCACGGCGATCGACCCCTGCACCCCACGGGACATCCTCACGCGCTCGCTCCTCGATCTGGCGGGGGCACGGCACGGGTCGACCCGCCGCGGCGTGGTGCGCCCTCCCCCTCGGCGGCGTCCACGCGCCTCGCAGCGCGTCGTGTCGGGGTCAGTATGCCCCGCCCGGCACCGTGGCCGATCGCGGCCCCCGATCGCGGCGGGCATCGAGCGATCGCCGCGGTACGTTCACCGTCAATGGCCCAGAACATCTACGACGACGACGCGTTCTTCGATGCCTACGGGCAACTGCCTCGGTCGGTGCGCGGCCTGGATGGAGCGCCCGAGTGGCCGACGCTACGCGCCCTGGTGGGCGACGTCGCCGGGCGTCGAGTCGTCGACCTCGGGTGCGGCTACGGCTGGTTCTGCCGGTGGGTCGCCGACGCCGGGGCGGCGTCGGTGCGCGGCATCGACCTCGCCGAGCGCATGCTGGCGAGGGCTGCCGCAGAGCGCGACCCCACTCCCGGCGCGGCGGCGATCCACTACGACCGCCAGGACCTCGACCAGCTCGAACTCGCCCCGCGTTCGTTCGACGTGGCCTACAGCTCGCTCACGTTGCACTACCTGGTCGATCTGGACCGGTTCCTGTCCACCGTCCACGACGCGCTCGTGACCGGCGGCCGGTTCGTGTTCTCCGCCGAGCACCCGCTCTGCACCGCACCGTCGCACCCGGGCTTCGTCACCGACGCCCGGGGACGGTCGATCTGGCCCGTGGACCGCTACCTCGACCAAGGGCCGCGGACCACGAACTGGCTTGTCCCCGGGGTCGTGAAGCAGCACCGGACCATCGCCACGTACGTGTCGTCCCTCCTCGACGCCGGGTTCCGACTCACCGATCTCGTCGAGTGGGGCCCAGACGCCGAGCAGCTCGCGTCCGAGCCCGGTTGGTCGGTCGAGCTCGACCGGCCGCCCTTCCTCCTGGTGGGCGCGGAGCGGAGTTGATCGACCGAAGCGGGCTCGGGCGCGACCTGAGAGGCCAGCGATAGCGTCGCCGCCATGAAGATCCGCATCGGGTTCGGGCTGGGGACGCGCACGCTGACCAACGGGATCGAGAGCTTCGGTCCGTTCGTCGACGATCTCGAACGGCTCGGCTACGACTCGCTCTGGATGAGCGAGCGCATCGGCGGCCCGGCACCCGATCCCGTGGTGGCGCTGGCCTACGCCGCCGGCCGCACCACGCGGATGAAGTTCGGCATGAGCGTGATGGTGCTGCCCGGCCGCAACCCGGTCCTGGTGGCCAAGGAGCTGGCCAGCCTCGACCGACTGTCGGGAGGGCGGCTGCTTCCCGCGTTCGGGCTCGGCCAGGTCGATCCCCGCGAGCAGCAGGCGTTCGGCGTGCGGCGCGAGGACCGGGCCAAGATCTTCGACGAGGCCCTCCCGCTGATTCGCCGCCTCTGGACCGAGGACACCGTCGACCACGACGGGACCTTCTTCCACTACGAGGGGGTGAAGGTGGAGCCGAAGCCCCTGCAGGACCCACCCGAGGTCTGGCTCGGCGGCATCGCGCCGTCCGAGCTGCGGCGGGTCGGCCGGCTGGGCGACGGGTGGCTGCCCTCGTTCTGCACCGCGGACGACATCCGCGACGCCCTGCCGATCATCGAGGCGGAGGCCGACTCGCACGATCGCGCCATCGATCCCGAGCACATCGGTGCCCTCGTCGCCTACCGGGACGGCCCGCTCCCCGACGTGCTCGCGTCGTTCATCACCAAGCGCCGCCCCGACCTCGACCCCGAGACCGTCATCCCCCGAGGCACCGATGAGCTGCGGACCACGCTCGAGTCCATGATCGAGGTCGGTGCGTCCAAGTTCGTCGTGCTCCCGCTGGTCGAGCCCGACGACTGGACGAGCGAGCTCGAACGGGTGGCCGACTCGCTCTTCCCGCTCCAGAACTGAGCCGGCGGCCGGCGTGGCACTCCGGAATGACCGGGGTCACGTGGTGGTTGGCATCGTCATGGAGATCGACGACGCCCTCACCTTCGTCCGCGACCACCGCAACGGCGTGCTCACCACGCTCAAGCGCGACGGTCGGCCGCAGCTGTCGAACATCGTCTACGCGGTGGACGATGCCGGCGTGATCCGGATCTCGGTCACCGCTGGGAGGGCCAAGACCCGAAACGCCGCCCGCGATCCCCGGGTCTCCCTGTACGTCAGCCGGGAGGACTTCTGGGCCTACGCCGTGGTCGAGGGCGAGGCCGAGCTCTCGGAGGTGAGCACCGAGCCCGGCGACGCCGCCGGCCAGGAGCTCGCCGACCTCTACCGCTCGCTCAGCGGCGAGCACCCGGATTGGGACGACTACTTCGGCGCCATGGTCGCCGACCGGCGACAGATCCTCCGCCTCCGCCCCACCCACGCCTACGGCATGCTCCCGAGCTGACCGGCGTCGTGCGGCTCACTCGTCGCTGATCTCGTCGAGGCGGCGCTGCAGCTCGTCGGGGGCGAGCGCCTCGGTCAGCGTCTGGAGGTTCCAGCGATGGCCCCACGGATCGCGGAGGGTCGCGGCGCGGGCGCCGTAGAACTCGTCGGACGGTTCGCGTTCGACGATCGCGCCGGCGGCCGCGGCCCGGGCGACGAGCGAGTCCACGTCGGGCACGACGAGCGTGAAGGTGACCGTGGTGTTGCCGAGCGTCGTCGGTCCGACGATGTTCATCTCCGGGAACTCGTCGGCGATGGCGAACGCCGCACCATCACCGATGCGGAACTCGGCGTGGCCGACCCGACCGTCGGGCTGCATGAGCCGGTAGTCCTCCACCGCCCCGAACGCCTCCTTGTAGAACTCGATGGCGTCGGCGGCGCCGGTGACGACCAGGTGCGGGCGCAGGCTGGTGGGGGCGAGCAGCGGATCGCGGGTCGGGGCCGGGCTCGTGGGACCGGTGGCCTGGCTCATGGCGGTGTCCTTTCGTTCGCCCAGGTCCACGGTGGACCCGGCCGGTTCGGTGTCGAGATCGGACGGGGCGTCGGCGGGCACGAGGTCGCGCAGCGCGCCCTCGAGCCGTCGGCGCAGGGCCGCGGCGAACTCGGCGCGGGGCGGGACCGGTCCGGACGGTCGGCGCAGGGCATCCAACGGGTCAGGCATCGTCGTCGCCCCTCTCCTCGTAGGCGCGCCGGAACGCGGCGCGCGCCCGGACGAGCAGGGCCTCGGTGGCGTGAACGGTACGATCGAGGTGCTCGGCCACCTGGGGGACCGACAGGCCATCGACGTGACGGAGCGAGAGCGCGGCCTGGTGGTGCGGTCCGAGCGAGGCGAGCGTCGCCAGCGCCCGACCCTGGTCGAGGACGTCGTCCCACGGGTCGTCGACGGGACCGGCCTCGTGGGCCAGCGTCAAGCTGCGCTCCTCACGGGCGAGGCGACGCCAGTGGTCGACGAGCTTGTTGCGGGCGACCGTGATCAGCCACGCCGTCGTGAGGCGGGGGACCTTGCCGTGACGCACCGCGGCGACCGCAGAGAGGAACGTCTCCGCCGTGAGGTCCTCGGCCAGCGTGGCGCTCGGGCAGCGAGCGACCAGGTAGCCGTACACGTCGGGGAGTGCCGTGTCGTACAGGGCGAGGAGGGCACCGGCCTGATCGGCCACGGGGTCCTCCTCGCTGCTCATGCCCCATCATCGTTCGGCGACCCCGATCTCCGACGGGCTCGACGCGAAAAGGACAGGCTGACCGAAACTGACAGACCGTTGAGATTGCAGCCACCGGTCGATTCCGGCAACATCGCGACCGTGGATCGCAGACGACGTGTCGTGATGGCGGTCTTCGACGGGGTCGAGCTCCTCGACGTCACGGGGCCGGCCGAGATCTTCTCGGCCGCGACGTTGGTGCTCGCTGATCCCGACGGGGGCTATTCGATCGAGCTGGCCGGCGCGCACGCCGGCGAGTTCCGGACCTCGAGCGGCGTCCGCCTGGTGGCCGACATCGCCCTTTCCGAGGTGGAGGGACCCATTGACACCCTGTTGGTGCCGGGGTCGCTGGTCCTCGGCCCGGACGGACCGATGCCCACGATCGTGCCCGAGATCGTGGCCACGGTGACGCGCCTCGCCCCGTCGTGCCGGCGGGTCGTCTCGGTGTGCGCCGGCGCGTCGATGCTGGCCGAGGCCGGCCTGCTCGACGGCAAGACCGTCACCACCCACTGGTTCGGCGCCGCGCAGCTGGCCCGCGACTACCCCCGGGTCAACGTGGACGCCGACCCGATCTTCGTGCGCGACGGCTCGGTCTGGACCTGCGCCGGCGTCAGCGCGGGCATGGACCTCACCCTCGCGCTGGTCGCCGACGACCACGGCGAGCAACTCGCGCTCAACACCGCCCGTCTCCTCGTGATGTACCTCAAGCGGCCGGGCGGCCAGAGCCAGTTCAGCGTCCCGCTCTCGTTGCAGGCCCCGGCCCGCGACGACATCCGCGAGCTCCAGCTCTGGATCGCCGACAACCTCGACGCGGAGCTGTCCGTCCCCGTGCTCGCCCGCCGGATGCACATGAGCGTGCGCCACTTCGCTCGGGTGTTCCGCCAGGCCACTGGCTCGACCCCGGCGGCCTACCTCGAGGCGGCCCGGGTCGAGGCCGCCCGCCGCGTGCTCGAGGAGACCGACCAATCCCTCGCCGCGGTTGCCGGGGCCTGCGGCTTCGGATCCGTCGAGACCCTCTACCGCTCCTTCCGCCGTCGGCTCAACACCACCCCGGCCGACTACCGGCGCCGCTTCCGTACGCCCGCCGCGGGCTGATCCGCCCGACCACGCGCGTCCGGTTGCCAGGTGACCGGTAGACCGATCGACCGCGACGGGCGCGCGTTTCGATGGGACGCGGAGGCGCCGGTAGGGTCGCCGTCCATGGCCCGCATCCCCACCGCTCCCGTCGTCGCCGGTTCGCTCGTCGCCGGCTACCTCGTCGCCCGCGAGACCGGCATCCGCCCGCTCGGCGGGGTCGTCCTCGCCGCCGGCGGGGCGTTCGCCACCCGTTCGTGGGTGAAGACCCGCGGTCCGGTGACCGCCGGCATCCTGCTCACGACCTACCTCGGTGGCTTCGGCGCCTCGCACCCGCTGGCCAAGAAGATCGGTGCCTGGCCCGCCGTGCTCAGCGTCGCCGCCCTCTCCGGCACCGCGGCGTACGTGCTGGCCGACCGCCACCGCTGATCGACGCGCGAGCGATCACGCCCGCACGCTCGGCGGTGTCCGCGGTCAGCTCGGGGCGAGCGCGCCGTGGTCGGCCCGAGCATGGTCACGCAGGACGCGCGCGATCACCGCGGTCAGCTTGGTCGCGGTGGGAACATGCAGGAACTCGTTGGGGCCGTGGGCGTTGCTCCCCGGACCGAGCACGCCGGTCACGACGAACTGGGCCTCCGGGAAGCGCTCGCCGAGCATGCCCATGAAGGGGATCGAGCCACCCTCGCCGGTCGAGCGCGCCGGGTTGCCGAACGTGGCCAGCGACGCGTCCCGCAACGAGGTCTCGAGCCAGGGCGCGAGCGTCGGCGCGTTCCAACCGGGCGAGCCCTTGTCGGCGGCGAAGGTCACCGCTGCGCCGTAGGGCGGATCCGCGAGCAACGTCCGCTCGAGCACCGCCTGCATGGCGTCGGGGTCCGCGGTGGGCGGGATGCGCAGCGAGAGGTAGAGGGAGGTGGAGGGGCGCAGCACGTTGCCGGCCTGCGCGCACGGTGGCAGGCCGTCGGCCCCGGTGACCTCGAGCTGGCTGCGCCAGGTGCGGTTGAGCAGCTGCTCGGTCGGATCGTCGGTCACCGGCCGCGCGCCGTCGAGGAACGGGAACGCGCTGGCCAGGTCGTCGGGCATCTCCGCAGCCGTCGCCGCCGCCTGCTCGAGCCGGTGCGGCGGGATGTCGACGTGGAGCTCGGGCGGGAGGATCTCGCCCGTGGTTTCGTCCTCGAGCCGCGACAGCAGCGTGCGGGCGATCCGGAAGGTGGAGGGGATGACACCGCTCGCGCTCCCGGAGTGGACACCCTCGTGGGTGATGCTCACCCGGAGCTCGCCGGCGAGCAGCCCCCGGAGCGAGGTCGTCGTCCACATGCGGTCGTAGTCGAGCGCGCCCGAGTCGAGGCACACGATGAGGCTCGGCGTCCCGATGCGCTCGGCCAGTGCGTCGACGTGGAACGGGAGGTCGGGGCTGCCGCTCTCCTCGCTGGCCTCGATGAGCAGGACACAGCGAGCGGTCGGGAAGCCCGCCTCGTGCGCAGCCTGGATGGCGGTGAGCGCAGCGAACATCGCGTACCCGTCATCGGCACCGCCCCGTCCGTAGAGCCGGTCATCCTCGGTGACCGGCTCCCACGGGCCCAGGCCGTCGCGCCACCCGGTGAACTCGGGCTGCTTGTCGAGGTGCCCGTAGAGGAAGACCGTCTCGTCCGCCGGTCCGCCGTTGGCCGCGGGGATCTCGGCGAACAGAACCGGCGTGCGCCCCTCGAGGCGGTGGACCGAGAAGTCCATCCCATCGATCGGTCGACGCCGGGCCCAGTCCGCCAGCAACGAAACCGCCCGTTCCATGTGGCCGAGCGCGATCCACTGCGGCTCGAAGACCGCGGAGACGTTGGGGATGGTGATGTACTCCCGCAGCGTCGGCAGGATGTCGCGCTCCCACACGTCGGTGACGAACGGGTCCACCGACTGGTCGTTGTCGTTCACCCCGTCATCGTAGGAGGGGGTTCCGGGCGGGATCGGTTTGGTGCCGGTCGCGTCAAGAGACCCACCCCAGGCCCCGTGGGACCGTCAGCGCTCGACGAAACGCGCAGGCGCGGGGCGCGGCGATCCGTCGCGACATGCTGCAGCCACGGCATCGAGGTGGGTGACCCGATCGATGTGCGCGCGTTCGTGCAGGAAGGCGCGCTGCTCGGCCGTCAGCCGGCTGACGGTAGCGGCCTCACGTCTCCGGAACTCGGCGCTCCGCTCGGAGTGGTTCGCGGCCATCGAAGGATCCATGTCGAGGCCCAGGAACCCCACGAGGGCCTCGAGGTACGTCGGGTCGTCGGCGAAGAACCACTCGCACCGGATGACGAAGAGCCGCTCGGGTTCGATCGATCCTTCGAGCCAGTCGACGACGTCGAGGCCGTCGACCCAGTGCTCGTGCCCGGAGCGGAAGTCGTTGCCGGCGACCCAGGCATCGTCGGGATCGCCGGCGCGGCGTTGCCACGAGTCGCAGACCTTCAACTGGTCCCGGTAGATGAACACGAAGCTCGACTCCGGGAACTTGGACGCGAGCGTGCGGACGATCCACACGTTCGGCGGCAGCACCTTGTCGCCGATCCTGGCGACAGGGCCGCTCTCGAAGCGGTTGCGGGCCACCTCGTAGTGGCGAGCCCCGAAGTCGGGCGGAGCCCGGTGGGTGTCCTCGGGCCGGAAGTCGAGAAAGCGCTCCGGCGAGAAGAGGTCGAGGTCGATGAGCGTCGGATCGCGACGCACCCGCATGTCGTTGTAGAGCGACGCGTACCGCTCGAGACCCATCACGATCTCGCGGTGCGAGTGCAGGACCCGCACCAGCGGCGAGGTGCCCGACCGTTCGCACCCCACCACGAAGCAGAGGTGCGCGGAGCTCGGCGGTCGCCGACCGAGGATCCGGCGCTCGAACCGGCGCACTGTCTTCGACCGCGCCCGCAGCGATGACCCCAACGGCGTCACCGGCGGACGAGGCGACGGCGGATGCGGGCGGTCAACGATCGGGACCTCGCCGCGGTGGTCTCGGGCGCGACGCGCGGCGCGAGTTCGGGTACGGCCGACGGCAACGGCAGGCGGCCGGCGCACAGACCGGTGACCAGCCGCGTGAGGTCGTTGTTGCGGTCGGCGATGTAGAGGGTC
>Ga0105044_10015201_pt1 | contig 10403 bp, 8 predicted proteins | sample MAT01_FD_78092 | JGI IMG/M metagenome (GOLD analysis project Ga0105044, IMG submission 78092) | Freshwater microbial communities from Lake Fryxell liftoff mats and glacier meltwater in Antarctica - MAT-01 | ecosystem: Environmental > Aquatic > Freshwater > Ice > Liftoff microbial mat | place...
TCCACATCGCCATTACGAAGAGAAGCGGAAGGACACAAATAGCCGGGTATCGAAATCTTCGTAGCAGCAATGTTCTGAGCGGTCTGATTGTAATAAGACCCAAAGTCAAATTTCGCCGTGATGTTGGCTTGTTCGATGAATGGCAGCACATGCGTAAAGAACGACTGGCGATCGAAGTTCTGGCCGAGCGGACCGCTGCCGAGACCCTGACCTGATGATGGAAAACGGCTGAACGCAGATTCATAGTTGTGCATTGCCAGTCCCAACTGTTTCAGATTATTTTTGCACTGAGTACGACGAGCCGCCTCTCGGGCTTGCTGCACGGCGGGCAGCAGTAGAGCAATCAGGATCGCAATGTTGGCGATCACGACGAGCAATTCGATAAGAGTGAAACCTCTTGAACTACGTTTCAGATTTTTCATGGGAAAGATCCTTCACCAGAATAAGACTCAGAAAAAGAACTAAAATGAACCACCGCAATTGCGGCGGAAGATATACAAATCGTGAATCGACTCATGCGATAAAACGCGGTGAGATGCTTAAATTGGAACGCGGCGTTTCCGTCTATCACAACCCGAAACGTAAGTGAGGGATTGAGTTTTTGGATTTGTCCTGAAATAATTTCTGTAATTCGCCGTAGGATGGACTTCTAGTCCGTCCGAAAAATGACGGACTGGAAGTCCATCATACATTTTGCAAACCCGCTTATTGTTTCGAGACAATTACCTGGCAGTTCGGCCGCGTGCCCACGAATCCCTCGCTGACGCGTCGGGTTGTGATCGTTCTTTCACTTTTCGACTGCATCATGGCTCAGGATTTCGAATCAATCCTGAGCGGCACCATCGACGGCAAACCCAGACTTTAGCATTTGCAGCGTGCAGAATCGCCGCGCAGACTTACGACACATCGAATACAGGCGTTTAGTCAGCGCAGCGGGGCTCGCAGAGCGGAGTTCACACCATCGGCGGACGGAAGATAGACGAGGGCACAAAGCAGGCACCTCGTTCTGACGTTGGAATCTCAATCGCACGCCGAGGTGTCGGCGTTTGGGCGAGAGATTCCAAAATTGCGGCTTGGTCGAATCCTCGAACCAAACTGGTTGGAGCGACCGGGACCGGAATCAAAGGGATCGGATTACCCGAACAATTTGGCCCATGGCACGGTGGCACTGGCAATTCGCGCGGAGTCTGATTCGTTTCGCTTTCATGATTTCCAGCATGATGGTGATCGCTCATGGCTGAAAACTTGTCATCGACGGGCTTGCCGTGGCGAAACAGATAGTTACCGCAAGACGCCACAGCAGTTGACGGCCACGTTGCTGCTACCAGACAAATTGCTGCCATCATCGCCAAACGCGAACACACCATCTGCAAGCAAGTTGCATCCTGGTAAGGGTTTGGATGGGTTTTGGCACAAAATGACATGGCGATCTCAGCAGCTTTCGTATCGTTAGTATGCTTTCTTAAAGTTGCAAAACTCACGACTGCGGAGAATATACGCGAGTCGCAATCAGTTTTGCTAGAGAAATTGTTTCATCATTGTTTAGAAATCTAAATTCAATGTAATCCAGCAGATCAAAACGCTGGCGTGGTACATCGAGCCTCTCGACGCAGTTCCTTTCGAGAAGTCATCAACCAGACTTCAAATCACATAATCAGCTTCTGGCATGAAGACTCGCACGGACCCTGGGTGAACGTACACGGCATCATCGAGCTTCAGGTCGAGTGATTTCGCTCGATAGTGCGAGACCTCGATATTGAGCTCGATGCCAAATTCTTCGACTGCAACTCGAATCTTCAAGACCGACCCAGCCGGATTGATCTGCTTGATTCTGCCGGGAAGTGATGAATGTGACGGTGATCGGTCGATGTCGAGTTCGTGAGGGCGAACGTACGCTGTCGCTTCGCGCGGTTCGTCGTGTTGATAGTCGTCGTACTGCAGATTGAATGGCCCAAGCGTCACACGTCCGGACTGGACTCGCCCGTGGAAGACGTTGACGTTGCCAAGAAAATCCATAACGAAGGATGTGGCTGGTTTATCAAAGACGGCCTGAGGTGTGCCAATCTGCTCGATCTTCCCGTGATTCATCACGACGACCTGGTCGGCCATTTCAAACGCTTCTTCCTGATCGTGCGTCACGAAAACCGTTGTCACATGCATCTCTTCATGCAGCTTCCGCAGCCACGTCCGAAGTTCCTGTCGAACTTTCGCATCCAGAGCACCAAACGGTTCATCAAGCAGCAACATCTTTGGACGAACGGCAAGTGCACGAGCTAACGCAACTCGCTGCCGCTGACCACCAGACAGTTCCGTGGGAAAGCGATTGCCAAGGCCATCCAGACGCACCATTTTCAACAGGTCGTTCACACTGTGTCGCACCTCTTCGTTGGACACTTTGCGAACTCGCAGTCCAAACGCTACGTTTTCAAAAACTGTCATGTGGCGAAACAGGGCATAGTGCTGAAAGACGAAACCAACGCCGCGATCTCTGGCGGAGGTTTCGGTGACGTCTTCATCCTGAAACAGCACAGAACCAGTGTCGGCGGATTCCAGGCCGGCGACAATCCGGAGCAGTGTCGTCTTGCCTGAGCCCGATGGTCCCAGCAATGCGGTCAGACTTCCCGACGGGACTTCGAGTGTCACGTCGTCCAGTGCCTGAAACGCGTCGAAGCGACGTGATACCTTTTGAATGCTGATACTCATGGTTTAGTTTCCTGTTCTGAGGTCATGGATTGAATCTGATATTCGGCCCATCGTTCGAGCAATATGCGTGCTCCCAGCGTCGCCAGTGCGATAAGCGTCAGGACGGAAGCCACGGCAAATGAGCCCGGGTTATTGTATTCCTGAAACAGCTTTTCAACTCGCAGCGGCATCGTGTCGGTTTCACCACTGATTCCACCAGAGACGACTTTCACAGCGCCGAATTCGCCGATGGCCCGCGCGTGACACTGGATGATGCCAAAGAGCAAACCCCACTTGATGTTTGGTAGTGTCACTCGCCAGAACATTTGCCACGGACTGGCTCCGAGACTGATCGCGGCGAGTTCTTCATCACTTCCCAATGCCTGCATCAGCGGTATCAATTCACGTGCGACGAATGGCAGTGTGACGAACGTTGTTGCAAGTACGAGTCCCGGCCATGCGAAGATGATGCGGATATTCCACTCCCGCAACGCTGGCCCAAAGTAGCCTTGCATTCCGAACAGCAGCACGAACATCAAACCCGCGACAACCGGCGAAACTGCAAACGGCATGTCGAGCAATGTCATGAGCAGCGTTCGTCCGGGAAATCGGAACTTTGTGATTGTCCACGCTGCCGCCAGCCCGAACACTGTATTGAGAACCACCGTCAGCGGTGCGATAGTAAGGGTTAAAAAGACGGCATGTCGCGTGTCGGGATCATCGAACAGTTGCGACCACCATGCGCTTGGTCCATCGGCAAATGCCTGAACAAAGACATAGACAAGAGGCACGATGATCAGCACCGTGGCTGTCAGGCATGCCAGCGAGATAAGGATCATTCGCAGCCACAAAGGTTCATTGGCGACCATTCGCCCGGCGCGTTTGGTTTGTCGGGAACTAAGATGCATGGGTACGACTCCTTGAATCCAGCCAACTGACAAGTCCAAGTGTCAACATCGATCCCGCAAGCAACACGGTCGCAATCGCTGTTGCTTCTGCGTAGGCAAATTCTTCGAGCTTCTGCACAATGAGCACCGGAGCGATTTCGGTTCTAAACGGCATGTTGCCTGAAACGAAGACCACCGATCCGTACTCACCCAGTCCTCGTGCGAACGCTAAGGCGAATCCCGTTGAAAGCGCTGGATAAAGTGTCGGCAGGATGACTCGCCGAAAAGTCTGCCAGCGAGTTGCTCCGAGAGATGCGGCAGCCTCTTCCATCTCCGCTTCGAGACAACTGAGCAATGGCTGGACTGTGCGGACCACAAATGGAAGCCCCAGGAACACGAGGACCAGCACAACCGCAGTTCGCGTGTATGCACCTTCGAAGCCCAGCGGAACCAGAAACTGGCCGAGCCATCCGTTCTTCACGTAGAGACTGGAATAGATCAACCCAGCCACCGCCGTCGGCAGCGCAAACGGGAGATCGATCACAGCGTCCATCAGGCGTCGGCCAGGAAACTCGTACCGCACAAGAACCCATGCCAGCAGCACGCCGAGCACAACGTCCAGCACCGCCGCAATAGCCGACGCTCCAAAAGTCAAAAAATAAGCCGCCCGGGCTCGCGGCGACCAGACGGCCGCGACGAATTGCGATGCGTCCAGTGAACATGTTTTGAAGACGCAGGCTCCCAGCGGAATGATGAGCAACACTGCCAGATAAAGCGAAGTGATCGAGAGCCCAGCCGCAAATCCCGGCAAGGGATTTGATGATCGGCCATTCTTTTTGAGTGACATCTTGTTTCCTGTCCAGTGCTCATCTGTTTTCGTCAGATGAGCGACACGCGCCTGTTGCTATGCCGAAGGACGAACTTCGTCGATTGGAACCAGTACACCAATGAAATGAAGACGAACGGCAGGTTTCATGTCCTGCCGTTCGTCGTCTGCTGGATCAAAACTGACTATCGCTGATTTTTTCCGCCTGATCACGAGTGATTAGACCAGCGAAAACACTGATCTCAACAGCTTCGTCGATGAAGCGAACGGAGCCATCGCCAAACAAGACATTGATGCCGGAATTGTGAAACCCGAACGGCTGACTTGTTCCTTCAGTACCATAGTACTGATGCGGATAGGTTGGTGTCGGAGTCACTTCGCCTCCAACATCGTCACCGTTTGTGGCGTTGATTGATGCCACATCCGCTGTGTTCGTCGGAGGAATCACAGTGCCAGCTTTGTTCGAGCCAGCAAACAGCAGATCCGATGCCGGGCGCGCCCATCCACCTCCATTGATGCGATGGTTCTTCTGATCACTGTCGATGAGAATTGGTCCGCGACGATACACAAACGGCCGACCTGCAGATTCGACTACCGCAATCGTGTTGGAAAGGCCGTCAGTCACATCGGCAAATGTGCCCTTTTCGTTTTTGGGCAACATCCCTGCGCCAACTTTGATCGTGGTGAAGACCCGAGCCAGCCGTTTGTCGACTCCAATCGTTGCTGCGTAGTCGGCGACTCCCACGATTGAAGGATTCCAGGCAGCGTTGCCTCCTGTTTGAAGCGGATCCGGATTTCCGTCCTGTCGGTCCGATTTTGGACTCGAAGGGCACTGGAAGACGGAGAGCTTTGCGGACGTCACGGGAGTGTTCGTCGCATCGCTCCAGTTGACCGCCGTGCTGTAACTGTCCCACAACGTCTTTTCATCCAGAAACGGCAGCATCTGAGTGAAAGCCCCGACACGAACCGTGCTTGCCGCTGAGGGTCGCACGCTGGAAGGCAGGTGGCGTTTGGAATCGTGAAAGTTGTGAATGGCCAAACCAAGTTGCTTCAGATTGTTCGCGCACTGCATTCGGCGAGCAGCCTCGCGGGCCTGTTGTACCGCTGGAACAATCAGAGCCACCAGGATAGCAATGATGGCGATGACGACAAGCAGTTCAATCAGTGTAAAACCTGAGCGACGAAGTGCCTTCACATCGTGAAAGCGGACGTTAAATTTCTTCATGAGAGTGATTCTTTGAAAACGTTGCTGATGCATTCGGATGAATAAAAAGCATCCGAGCAGAAGTTGCGGTCTCAACATTTGAGACCAGCAGACAGGCAGAAAAGAGGCAGAGACACGGGGAACGCCAGCGGCACAATTGGTGGGTCAGCAACAACAACACATGGCAAAGCTCCTTTGGAGAATTTGGAATCCAATCACAGATTGGCAGATGCGATTTCCTTGTGGCTGAACAATGATTTGCATTACTGAAAGCTCAGCATGATGGGTTCAGTTGGTATGTCCCGAGGATTCGAATTCACAGTAAGCCTCATCGATTCCCTTCGTAAATCCTGTCAAATTCACCGCCGTCCGCAAAAAACCGGCCTTGAGCGTCGTCCCAGCCTTTGCTGATCTCATCAATCCGAAAGAGTCGCAGATCAGGGAACGAAGCACGGTATTTGGCAAGAACCGTCGCATCAGAGGGACGGTAGAAATGCTTTGCAATGATCTCCTGCCCTGCAGACGTATAGAGAAAGTGATAGCCAACAATAGACCTGAACGATTAATTTGATACATTTCAGCAACCCTCATAAAAACATCACCTACTTGATAGGTGATATATTAAATTAAAAAAACGAGGTGGCCCTCAGATGCCGTCTCCATAAGTCATTTCCCTCGAAAACACTTCATCCTGCCGCACGACAGTCCCCACAAATACGCTTGCTAATGTGGCTCCATCCATCAACTTCACAACGTAGTTTCTGATGTCGAGCATCACGCGGCGAAACCGACATGAACTCTCCTGGGTGCAGGCTTCGTAATGACTGGTAGATACACAGCCAATCGGAGCCAAAATGCCGTCAAAATGCCGCACCACTTCGCCCATGCTGATTTGGTCTGGATTCTTCGCCAATTGAAACCCACCGACTCGACCCGGAATACTTTCAACCCAACCCTGTTTTTTCATGTCGAGCATGATTTGCTCTAGAAACCTACGTGGAATATCATTTTTCTCGGCCAATTCTCGAATCGACATCGGCCCTCGGCCCTGAAAGCCAACGAGCGTGAACAAAGCCCGGAGGGCATAGTCAGACTTCTTTGACAGTTTCATCGACTCAGTTCCGCTTAGACACTTAATATACCACCAACTAGATCGTGGTTTATTTTAAAGTGCAGTCTCAGTCAATGGTGTTTCGGCAAGAATTTCACAGAATCGGAAAACATCAATCCTTCGTGGGCAGCGGGCTCGTCCGGCACCACGAAACGGCGAACTAATCAGCCAAAACAGCGTTGGCTGAATCCTTATGCTGCAGCAGCAAGAAATGTAAGTCCTTCGGTCGTTGGACGCGGCGGCTCAGACGTGCCTTCCGGGAGCGAGACCCGATCGCAGCTTGCCGTGCATTCGGAGCACAGATCTTCGACGACCCATTTGAAGGACGGCTCGGTCTTCGTGACAGTCTTCTTCATCAGTTTGCGTTTGGTGAAGATTTCCTGACCGCAGCCAGGAATCCATGAGGTCCAGACGATACGCTTGGGTTGCGAGCAGACTTTGTCTCCGGGCGTTGGACCGCCGACCATCTCGCATTGCTTGCAGTCCGGTGTGCTTGGCCCCGGCACGCAGAAATCTTCACATTCCATGCCCCACACGGTGGTGGTGATCTTGCGATCAACCTGGACAAGTCGACAAATTTTTCGGCAACGATTGCCGCTGCATCCGCAGCGACGACAGCAGCCATGTCCAGCCATCGCGACGCGTGGAAGTACGGCACAGACAGACGCTGCAATTAGCGAACGAAGAAGCATTCGACGTGATTGAGTTTGCATGCAAATTACCCTGACTCGCTTGGCATCGGTTGTCGAATTTGAAATCAAACATCTGAAATCAAAAATCAAAAATCAATCACCAGTTCACATCAAATCGCATTGCCAACAGGTCAGATTGAGTCGCACCGTACGTTGTCTGAGACGTCGTCACCGGATGGATCCAGTCGAACATGACGCGTGTGCGATCGTTCAAATACCAATTGAACCCTGTTGTCAGATCGTTGTACTGGCCTCGATTAACCGAATCGAGATTGAGATTCGAATACCGCGTCTTAACTTCCCAGGCACCTGGGCTGATTGCACCGGGGACGATAAAGAAATTTGACGTCGGGACATTGCGGCCAAACTGAGCTCCATGCTGGCCAAAACGTTCGTAGATTCGGTTCTCGCCCGTCAGGAAGTAACTGAGATGAGCGTATCCGCCGGTGACATTTTGTGAACCGCCTCCCACCATATTCACATTGGACGCGAACCATTCACTCTGCAAAGTGACCGGGCCCATCACTGCCGCAAACTCCAGATTTCCCGTCGTGTTCGAATTGGCAGCGAGGTTGCCACTGTCAATCAGGCGTGGACCTTCACTAATCTGCGGACGGGCACGAAAGCTGATTCGTTTGTCCTGATCACCCGTATGCAGCACACCAATTCCCGTGTGAATCAAGTACCGGCCGTTGGACGGTTCGTCATAGAAAGGAGTCCATGTCATTCGGCCGGAAACGCGATAGCCCTGATTGTCGTCAATTCGCTCCTTCAGCCCTTCACTAATACTGTCGAAAAAGGCTCCCGTGGCCCAGGTGACACTTTGGTCGTCTGTGCAGTTGTATAATGCGATTCCGACTTCACGATCAGCCGCAAAAATTCCCTGCGTCGGGATGGACCGTTCCATAAAGATGTTATTCGTATCGTTTGTGACCTGTTCCAGGCTGAACGGCACGAAGAAATTCCCGATGCGAATTCGACCCAGGCCGGGGATTTCATTCATAGAGAAATAGGCATCTTTTACATTTGGCGAAGTCACTGTTCCCGGAGGGCTTGTTCCCACCGACTCCGGTTCAAGGGTCATCTGCAGGCGAAAATCGAGCTGGCCGTATCCCGTCCCATCCGCCACAAGCCGCAGACGACGGAATTCAAAATAGTCCTCAGTTCCCGCGATGGCGGGATCCGCATTCGCCCAGTTAATATAGTCCAGCTGGATATGTCCGCCGAGCTTGACGGTCCATTTGTCCGTGGACATATCCTGCCAGCCTTCGGTTTTTATTGTTTCGTCTTCCTTCTTCTTCGCTTCGTCGTCCTTCTTCTTTTTGTCCGATTCCGTGCGCTTCTTCTCAGCTGATTCCAACTGATCGATCCGCTTCTGCAGTCGACTGAGTTCCGAATCAAATGATTTTACATCAGAACTAGAAGACTGCTCGTCATTCGATTCTGCGTTTTCCGGCGATTCCGGGTCATCAGAAGGCTGGCTGACTCCTGTCGATCCCAGCGCATCATTCAATGCAAAGTCCGACAGAGAATCGTCTGAAGTGATCAGCCAATCTGAGGGACCGGCAAAAACTGCCGCTGGCCGACTTGGTGTGCGTTTGTCCGGCACGCCTTGTGCCGAAGTTGCGCACGTCGACTTGAGAATGAAGATCAGTGCTAAGCAGCGAATCAGGCTGGAATTCGAACTGAATTCGATCATCTCACTTATGCCTTCCGTGGCAATGTGGCTGAGACCTGATTTCGCAAACACCATTTGTGTTCGCGAAATCAACTCCCACCTCCGGTTGTCCGGTCAGCGGAAGGGACTATCGTCAATTCAACCTGACGGTTAAAATGAACAACATGAGTGCTTTCGGAAAAATTGCATTGATACTTGAATGAATTCAGAATCGCTGATGTGCAAATAGGTGCGACCGATTCAACCGTCCGTCACGACATGAAAAATCGTCAAGCTCGTGGCCACGGCCCGGTAGGCAAGGCAAGGCAAGTTCTTCAGTTGTCAAAATATTCAATGGACATTGCCCTGAAAGTGCATCGCATTTTGTGCGATGCCCTTACAGGGCGTTTGGTTTTTGTTGAATCTCGAACCCAAGGCGTTGCCTTGGGCTGACATGCCATGGCCTGTCAGGCCGGAACACAAACAACGTTGGCCTTTCGGGCGGGAAACATTGCGTTGACCCCTGTCGGAAACGAGTTGAACAGTTTTTCATTCATTCATCAAGAACGGACTACCGGCAATCCCATCAGTGAAGCGGGGCATTGATAATTTTCATGCATTGCTGCTGAACTACGACGGCCAGTGTGCGTTGCACTTCCTCTTCGTCACCGACAACAATATCCGCGCCAGCGTTCAAAAATTCGGACATGTAAATCTGGTGGCGTGAGCGAACGATCTTCGTTGTCTGCGGGGCAAGAACGCGAATCTGATTCAGGATGGCGAGTGCGTCGTCTCGGGATGGCAGCGTAATGACAACCATCTTTAAATGTTCCAGATGCAAGTGCTCCAAAACTTCTGCGTTGGATGCGTCGCCAATCTCCGCTCGAAAGCCCATTCCTTCTGCTGCGGAGATTCCTGCAGGACTCAGGTCGAGTACAAGGACTCGATCTCGGACATGCTCAAGATGCTGCACTGCTCCACGCTCCGCCGGTCCGAAACCGATGATCAGGAATTCACACGCGGGATGATCCGATGTGTGTTCTGGATCAGGGTTCCTCAATGATGCCCGCCTTTGATTCACCCAAGCCGATGCTCGCGGTGCAATACTGATCAACCATGGGGTGACCATCAGCGTGACAATCGCCGACGAAACCAGAAGCGAATACTGACTCTCTGTCAGAATATTCCCGGTGCGAGCTTCGCTTCCGAGGACGAATGCGAATTCTCCCACCTGGCACAGGCACAATCCGGTTGACAGCGACACGCTGCGTGACTTTCCAAACAGCAACAGCAAAATCAGAAGAATGAGAGCTTTGCCAGCCATGATCATCGCAGCAACGGAAA
>Ga0105044_10015203_pt1 | contig 10403 bp, 5 predicted proteins | sample MAT01_FD_78092 | JGI IMG/M metagenome (GOLD analysis project Ga0105044, IMG submission 78092) | Freshwater microbial communities from Lake Fryxell liftoff mats and glacier meltwater in Antarctica - MAT-01 | ecosystem: Environmental > Aquatic > Freshwater > Ice > Liftoff microbial mat | place...
CTGAGACAGTATGAGATGATGCCCCATCTCATAGACGAGTCTATCAGAAAAAGTGGTTTGTGCTCCGACGCCTTATATCCCCATGCCTGAAGGCAGGGGCTTTACGGCGCTTTTTCGGTAACCAATGGTGCATGTCTCGATTGTGCGATCATTTTGGCTCACAAAATCAAATTCTAAGGCTCAATTTTTGGTAATCATTCACCTATCCGTGAGAATCATGGGTTCGTAGGGGCAGGATGCATCCTGCCCAAGCCAAATCCCCTACAAATCAATCAGGGCGCGATGCATCGCGCCCCTACGACAATCCCACCTCAAATTTATGACATGCACCATTGGGTATTATTTTCATCAGGAGTGTGGAAGTGATTACACATTCACGACGATTTTCAGGATGCCCTGTTCATACGCCACGTTGCGGGCAAACGCTGACGCCACATCCTCCAGCGCCACATGATGCGAAATAAGATCGTCTAGGGCGATCATGCCCGTCTCCACCAACCGAATCGCACGCGGATAGGTGTGCTTCATACGGCGGGCCATCATGATCGTAAGACCCTTGCGCCGCACCGTCGAATGCGTCATCGTCAGGCGATCATCGCCGGGGATGCCGACCAGCACCAACCGTCCACCCGGACGCACGATCTCAGCCGCCATCTGCAGCGAATGATCCGCCCAGGCCGCCTCGAACACGACATCGACGCCACGCCCGTTGGTCTGCGCCATGATGGTTTTGACGGGATCAACTTCATCCACATTCCAGGCGTTTGCGCCATAATCGCACGCCTTCTGCACACGCCAATCCAGCTTGTCGAAGGCGAAGATGGGCGCTGACCCCGCCAGCTTTGCCATCTGAATCAGCAGCAGGCCCACCGGCCCACAGCCAATCACGGCCACACTGTTGGCGACTTTCAATTTGCCCAGATCACTGGCATGGATCGCCACGCCCAATGTTTCGAGCAGCGTTCCCGCCCCATTGCTAATCTGATCCGAGATGGGAAAGCAGTTGCGACTCGGCACAACCATGTATTCCTGGAAAGCGCCATCAGTGGGATAGACGCCAAAAAAGGTGTGATTTGGGCAGAGGTTGGGATGGCCCTGTTCGCACATCTCGCAGTGCTGGCACGGACACGCCGGATCAACCGCCACGCGCTGCCCCACCTGAAGCGGATGATGCGCTCCATCAATCGCCGTATCACCCAACGCCACGATCTCGCCCATAAACTCGTGTCCGAGGACGAGCGGCGTGTCATACACGATGTTGCCAATGCGCCCATCGGTGTACATGTGCAGATCAGAGCCGCAGATGCCGACAGCACGGACGCGCAGCAGAACCTCGCCCACCTGGGGCGTCCTGGGTGCGGCAACGGCCTCGACGCGCACATCACGCGGGCCATAGAGACGTGCCGCTTTCATGGTTTCACTCACCATCAAAAAATCCCCTTATGAATATTCTCTTGAGACGGGTGATGTTACCACTCTGCCGCAGACTCTGCCGTATTCGGTTTCGTTGTGGGATGGGCGCAGACCGACGGACAGTGGCATAATCATGAGTCCAACGGGCGATCTTCATCCCACGCCGACGCAAAGGGGCACGCATGACAGACACACAGGAACACAGCCGTTTGCTCGAAAATTTGCCCAGGATACCCTGGAAAAAATGGGGGCCGTATCTGAGTGACCGCGCCTGGGGCACAGTGCGCGAAGACTACAGCCCCTCCGGTGATGCCTGGAATTACTTCCCGCATGATCACGCCCGCAGCAAAGCCTACCGCTGGAATGAAGACGGGCTGGGCGGACTCTGCGATCATGAGCAGTACCTGTGTTTCGCGCTGGCCCTATGGAATGAGCATGATCCGATCCTGAAAGAGCGCCTGTTCGGGCTGAATGGGCCGGAGGGCAATCACGGCGAGGATGTCAAAGAATACTATTTCTATCTTGACAGCACGCCCACCCACAGCTATATGAAAATGCTCTACAAGTATCCGCACGCCGCCTTCCCCTATGCTGATCTCGTCGATCAAAATCAGCAGCGCAGCTATGAAGATCGTGAATATGAATTAATGGACACGGGCATCTTTGACGACCATCGCTATTTTGATGTCGTGATCGAATATGCCAAAGCTGCTCCCGATGACATCCTGATTCGCGTCAGCGTCACCAATCATGGGCCAGACGCTGCACCCTGTGTCGTGCTGCCGACGCTGTGGTTTCGCAACACCTGGGCCTGGGGCTATGACAGCGGGCCGATGGGTGATGTGCCTGAAAAGCCGCGTTTGTGGCGGGATGCTGACAGCATCAAGGCCGTTCACCCCGTGCTTGGAACCTACACGCTGTCCATGCAGGGCGCGGCAGACATGCTCTTCACCGAGAATGACAGCAACACCGAACGCCTCTACGGACAGCCCAACGCCACGCCCTATGTCAAAGACGCCTTCCATCGCTGCCTGATTGCGGGTGAGGCGCAGGCCGTGAACCCGACGCAGACCGGGACGAAAGCTGCTGTCGTGTACCGCCTGCATGTGCAGCCCGCCGAGACACACGTCATTCAGCTTCGGCTGACAGCGCACCCCTCCGAGCAACCGTTCGCTGATTTTGACGCGATTATGCAGCAGCGCCTCACTGACGCCGATGAATTTTATGCCCGTGTGCAATCTGCCGCGCTGGATGAGGACGCAAAACGGGTGCAGCGGCAGGCGCTGGCCGGGATGCTGTGGAACAAGCAGTTGTACTACTACGATATTGAGCAGTGGCTCAAGGGCGACCCAATTGCCCCGCCGCCAGAGAGCCGTCTGGCGCGGCGCAACAGCCATTGGCTGCATCTCAACAACTTCGATATCGTGTCGATGCCCGATAAATGGGAATATCCCTGGTATGCCAGTTGGGACTTGGCCTTCCACTGCATCCCGTTGGCGCTGGTTGATCCCGCCTTTGCCAAGCATCAGTTGGTGCTCTTCACCCGCGAATGGTATATGCATCCCAACGGCCAACTGCCCGCCTACGAATGGGCCTTTGGCGATGTCAATCCGCCCGTCCATGCCTGGGCTGCATGGCGTGTGTATGAGATGGACGGCAAGCGCGATAAAACCTTTTTGAAGCGTATTTTTGAGAAGATGCTGCTGAATTTTACCTGGTGGGTCAATCGCAAGGATGCCGAGGGGCGCAATATCTTTCAGGGCGGCTTCCTGGGCCTGGACAATATCAGCCTGTTTGATCGCAGTGCCGCCCTGCCACACGGCGGCCATATCAATCAATCGGATGGCACGGCGTGGATGGGCTTTTACTGCATGGTCATGATGAATATCTCGCTCGAATTGGCAGCGGCTGATATCTCGTATCAAGATATGGCGATCAAATTTTACGAGCACTTCCTGTGGATTGCGGTGGCCGTGACGGGCAGCACTCGCGACAGTGTGGGCCTGTGGGATGAAGAGGATGGCTTTTATTATGACGCCCTGAAGCTGCCTGACATGCCCCCTCAGCCGCTCAAAATTCGCTCGATGGTGGGCCTGATGCCGCTGCTGGCGGTGGAGACCGTCGGGCAGCCCACGCTGGATCGCTTCCAGGAGTTTGATCACAGCATCGCATGGCTGACCGCACATCGTCCCCAACTGGCGGCCAATCTTGCCTGCACCAATGTCCCCGGCTATGGCAGCGCCCATCTCTTCGCCATGCCCAGAGAGGATCAACTGCGGCGGGTGCTGGCCTACATGCTGGATGAAGACGAGTTTTTATCCCCCTACGGCATTCGCTCGCTGTCTAAATATCACGAAGCACACCCCTACACGCTCACTGTGGAGGGGCGCACCTTCAGCATCAGCTACCAGCCCGCCGAGAGCCGTGATGGAGCCTTTGGCGGCAACAGCAATTGGCGCGGCCCGATCTGGTTCCCGATCAATTACCTGCTGATCGAAGCACTGCGAAAATATCATCGCTACTATGGCGACAGCTTTACGGTGGAGTGTCCGACCAGGAGCGGCCATCTGATGACACTGGACGCAGTGGCCGATGAGATCAGTCAGCGCCTGTCGCGGTTGTTCCTGCGCGGCGGCGATGAAACGCGGCCTGTCTATGGCGACAGCATCCGCTTCCAGACCGATCCGCAGTGGCGCGATCACATCCTGTTCTATGAGTATTTTCACGGGGACACAGGCGAGGGCTTGGGCGCGAGTCATCAGCTTGGTTGGACAGGCCTCATTGCCGATCTCCTGCAACCGCGCCCGCCAGATGAGACATAAACTGTGAGTAGACTAACGCCGTGATTTTATGAGGGAACCAATTCCTTGTAGGGACACGGCACGCCGTGTCCACATTCGGACATGTCATGTCGGACATGTCATGTCATGTCCCTACGAGATAACGACATATTTCATACCTTCCCAGGAGTCTAACCCATGAGTCTCATCGCGCAGGCCATCGCCTCACACGATCAATCGCTCTCCGAGCACACGATTCAGGAGACCCTCACGCAGGGTTTGAGCGGACACTATAGCGGAGCGCGTGTCCTGGCGCTCATCCCGGATCATACCCGTTCGCTGCCGCTGCCCATGCTCTTTCACAGCATCGTCGCGCTACTGCATGATGCCAAACAGCTTGATTTCATGGTGGCCCTGGGGACACATCCGCCGCTGTCCGACGAGTCGCTGCATCGGCTGGTGGGCATCAGCAAAGACGAGCGCGAAACCACCTACAAGCACATCGGCCTGCTCAATCATGATTGGGACAATCCCGACGCGCTGGTGAAAATCGGCACGCTGGAGCAGGCTCAGATTCAGCACATTGCCGGCGATTTGTGGCATCCGTCGCTCGGCACAGACACGCCGATTCGCATCAATCGCAAGGCGCTGGAGTATGATCACATCCTCATTATTGGCCCGACCTTCCCGCATGAGGTGGTGGGCTTTTCCGGCGGCGCAAAATATCTTTTCCCTGGCATCTCCGGCGCAGAGATGATTAACACTACGCATTGGCTCGGCGCACTCGCCACCATCCTCAACACGATTGGTGTCAAAAGTACGCCTGTGCGCGACATGATTCATGCGGCGGCCCAACACCTCACGACGCCTGTCACGCTGGTGAGCATGGTCGTGGTCGGCGCAGATCTGGCGGCGCTGTTTGTGGGGGATCATATAAGCGCCTGGGAAGCAGCGGCGGAGATGTCGTCACAGCGGCATATTCGCTGGGTGGAGAGGCGGTTTCAGCGCGTACTCTCGAAAGCGCCCACCATGTACGATGAGTTGTGGACGGCGGCCAAAGCTATGTACAAGCTCGAACCTGCGATGGCTGATGGCGGGGAGATAATCGTGTATGCGCCGCACCTCGACACTGTGAGCCATGTACACGGCACACATATTTACGAGGCGGGCTACCATGTGCGCGATTATTATCTCGGCCAGTGGGAGAGATTTAAGCATCTGCCGTTGGGCGTGCTGGCACACGGCACGCATTTGCGCGGCAGCGGGACGTATGAGAACGGCATTGAGCACGCCCGCATCAACGTCACGCTGGCGACACAGCTCTCACGCGAGGACTGTGAGCGCCTATCGCTCGGCTATCTCAATCCTGATACGATTCATCCGTCAGAGTGGGAAGGCCGCGAGGCGGAAGGCATTGTGTACGTGCCGAAAGCGGGCGAGATTTTGTACCGCGTGAAGCCTTCATCATGATGCCCAATCCCATGCCTCTCGCAACAAGAGGCATGGGGCAAACATATCGTCGTTACCACGCAAATGCCGCAGGAGCCTCAGATTCCGCACGCAGCGGACGCCCCGTGTTGATATTGAACAGCGTATTCAGGCGCGTCATGTGCTCCGGAGCCAGTTGCAGCGCTGCCGCCCGATCCAGGCCGTCCAGATGCTGCACCGTGCGCGGCCCGACAATCGCGGACGTGACCGCCGGATTTGCCAGCACCCAGGCAATCGCCACCACATGCGGCGTTTCGCCAATCTCCTGGCACAGGGTCGAAAAATCCTGCACCTGCTGATTGCTCGTCAGATCCATGAAATATTCTTTTTCAACCTGTTTGGTGCGTGATCCTTCTTCAGCTTTTTTCTTGCCCGTGAGCAGACCACCCGCCAGCGGCATATACGGGATAATGCCGATGCCAAAATCACGCGCTGCCGGGAAGACTTCCAATTCCGGATAGCGGCTGAGAAGATTGTACTGGCACTGCTCCGAGACGAAGCCCATCATGCCATGCTGCCACGCATACATCTGATATTTCGCCAGTCCCCAGCCGGAAAAATTGCTCGTGCCCATGTACAGCACATCGCCATTGTTGATGAGGCGGTCAAACGTCGTCCAGAACTCTTCCAGGCTGATGCGCGAATCGATGTGATGCACCTGATATAAATCGATATGATCGGTTTGCAGGCGCTTGAGCGAGTCCGCCGCGTGCTTGCGAACTTTGTAGGCGGAGAGGCCGCCTTCTTCATTGGGCGGCGGCGCGGGCATCATGTTGCCATAAACCTTTGTCGCCAGGACGGTTTGCTCTCTGCGCCCGTTCTTCTGCTGAAACCAGTTGCCGATAATCTCTTCGGTGCGGCCGCAGTAGGCATCACGGCCATAGACATTGGCTGTATCAAAGAAGTTGATGCCCATCTCAAGGGCTTTGTCCATGATGCGGTAGGATTCGTCCTCCGGCGTCACCGTGCCAAAATGCATCGTGCCCAGGCAAATCTTGCTGACCGACATGTTCGAGCGACCCAATTTTGTGTATTGCATGGGATGACCTCTTTCTATTTTAAGGACTCGTAGGGGCGACCCATGGGTCGCCCACAAAAGAATTTATGGAAATACACGTTGGGCGACCCATGGGTCGCCCCTACAATTCTCGAACTATGCCTGGGGCAGCAGCCGCAGCGTGATGATCTGATACGGCGTCACATCAAGCGAAACCTGATTGCCCTGGAAAGCGAGTTCAGGCCCATCTTCTTCCAGCAAATTGGTGTGGATGACCTTTGACAGCGCAAATGATGTTGTCAGCGTCACCGTCCCACGATTGCGCTGATTCTCGTACAGGCGCACGATCAGGCCGTTGCCATCCTCGGCCCGCTTCACCGTCTCGATGATGACATAGGGATCGGACACGGACACGAGCGAACCGAGGGCGGCGGCAGGGCTGGCAGCGGCTGTCACACGGCGCAAAATCAGCGGATCATTCAGATCATAGGCAGCAGGCACGACCTCAGCACGCCAATCGCCCTCATGCGGCAGCAGGCTGTAGGTCATGAGATGCTCGCCCTGGTCAGCGTTGAAATCCGGGCTGGTGGCACTCTTGAGCAGCGTGAGGCGGATGACGTTGCCATGAATATCATAGCCATATTTGCAGTCATTCAAGAGCGCAACGCCGTAATTGCCTTCGCTCAGATCAGCCCATTTGTGAGCGCAGGTCTCAAAGCGGGCCATATCCCATGAGGTGTTGGTATGCGTCGGGCGCTGCACATTGCCCCACTGCACATCAAAGGTTGCGGATGGACTCATCACATTCACCGGGAAAGCGACCTTGAGCAGAATGTGATGCTCATGCCAGTCAATCCAGGTGTCAAAGTCAATCCGTTTGCTGTCACGGGTCAGCGAGATGGTCTGATGAATCGTGCTGCTGCGATAGGTGCGCTGAATCTCCACCGCCACACGCAGCGGCCCGTGTTCGGTCACGGTCATGCTGGTGACGCCGCTCACCGCTTCTGTGCGATCTTCATAGAAGATATCGATATCCCAGGCATCAAAGTTCATCGGGCGATCTTCAAACGCTTGGAACACATTGGCCGTTGTATCGGGCAGAAGCACCTCACGTTTGGCCTGCTTGTCATACAGCCGTGTGATCTCGCCGTTATTGTTGAGTTCGACGCGAAGCAGACTGTTTTCCAGCACCGTCATGTTCTTGTCGGATGTTGTGGACAGCGATCCATCCGTGCGCTGGGCTGCGCTCTGGCCCTCACGCAGGCCCATGAGCGAATAAGGAGCCGCATCCGCAATTTCCACCAGCACGCCGCCCTTGACCGATTGGGTCGTGAGAGCGTTTCCGCTGGCATCGACCAGACCCATGCCCTCGCTCAGGCTGCCCTCAAGCACACCGATGCGCCGCCCGCCAAACGAGGTCGGGTTGGCCGCCAGAATCGTCGCGTTAGCGGGGAGCGTCTGCGCCAGCGCGTTCAGCGCATCTTCGCGGACTTTTTCGCCCAGGCCGCGAATGATCGCATAATCCTTGTCGCTGTCTTCATACACCGGGCCGATGGACGAGCCGGGCAAAATATCATGGAACTGATTCAGGCAGATGAGTTCCCAGGCTTTGCCAATCTGCTCCTGCGGATAGACCGCGCTCGTCAGCATCGACGCCCAGGCCGCCAAAAATTCCGCATCGTGCAGCAGCATCTCGCTCTTGCGATTGTTGCGCTTGTTGCGGGCCTGGCTGGTGTAGGTGCCGCGATGATATTCAAAGTAGAATTCGCCGTTCCAGACGGGCAGACCCTCGGAGATATCGGCTTCGATGCCCTCCATATACTCGCGGATTGTGCCTGTGCGGACACGCGGCGCTCCCGGATGCTCGGCCAGGTGCTCGATATTTTCCAGCATTTCGCGGGTCGGGCCGCCGCCGCCATCGCCAAAACCGTAGGCCGTGATCAGTTTGTTATAGGTTTCTTTCTGGCGGAAGTTGTTCCATGATCCCATCACCTCTGCCGCTGTGACCTTGCCGTTATAGGTCGTCGCGTGCGGCAGATACTCTGAGCCTTCCGGCGTGGTGAGGAAATGCGTCAGCACTCGCGTCCCATCCAGCCCCTGCCACCACAAAATCTGGTGCGGCATGTGGTTGTACTGATTCCAGCTCATCTTGTGGGTAATGAAATACTTCATGCCCGCCTGCTTGATGAGCTGCGGCATGGCCCAACTGTAGCCAAACGTATCTGGCAACCACAGCACAGGCGTATCGACATCGCCGAAATGCTTGCGGAAGTAGGTACGCCCCAGCAGGAATTGGCGCACGAACGACTCCGCGCCGATGGCATTGCAATCCGGCTCGACCCACGTCCCGCCCATGACCTCCCAGCGCCCCTCTTTGACGCGATCCTTGATCTGCTCAAAGATATCGGGATAATTCTGCTCGGTGTACTGGTACAACTGCGCCTGACTCTGCGAGAATTTGTATTCCGGGAACTGCTCCATCAGGCGCAGCACATTGCTGAACGTGCGTCCTGATTTCCGCACCGTCTGGGCCAGCGTCCACCACCACGCCACGTCAATATGAGCATGTCCCACGCCGATCACTTCCACATCCATCGGCGATCCGGCGGCAGCAATGCCTTCTTTCAGTGTCTTCAGCGCTGACGGAACGGTGCTGTAAAAGGCGTCTGTGCCCAACGGATCACGGGTATCGACCACTTTGAAGGCGGCATCCAGCGCATTGTACAGGCGGCCCTTGACCGGATCATTGTCATCCAATTCTGCCGTCACCTCCAGCGCAATCCGCGCCGCCGCGATGAACTCGCGGGTCGGCGTATCGATCTGCACAACGGCGCACTCGCGCATGAACAGCTTGGTATCGTGATCGCCGTTCTCCCATCCGCCCAACCCTGTCCAGCCATGCAGCGCGAGGCGGTGCGGCTGTCCATCCAGGCAGCTTGCGGGCAGCATGATCTCATGGTGATGGCGATCTGCGGACGCATACGGCTTGCCATCGATATAGGCCAGTCCTTCCGGGTGGCTGAAATCGCCGGATTCGCCAAAGGGCAAAAAGAGAGCTACCGTCGTGCTGTCGGCCATTTTGGGCGGAACCTGGAAGGTCGTCCGCAGCACAAAATCGGTGAGCCATGTCCCCCAATAGGTCTTATAGGGAATCTCCTGCCAACTGCTCTCATCCACATCGGCCCCCACAGGCGGCTCTACCTGGGGATTGGGCAGCGTCATATAGCGAAAGGCCGGAATGGGGCTGCGCTGCCTATAGACCAGGGGTTCAATCAAGGCAATCCGTTGAGCGATCTTTTGCGGCGTCCAATGAAGTTTATGATGCAAGATTCAGTCTCCTTTAGAGAAATAAGAAACAACCCAACTCCTCTCCCACAAGGGCGCGAGGGGAGCAGGATGATGCATAGGGATTAAGCGAAGGCAAAATGTTCGTTTTTGGACACGATAGATCGTGTCCCTACAGGTGAATATGGCGAAAAATCCACACGTCAGACCCGCATTTGTGTATGACCCCGCCACACCTCTCAATAGAGAGGCGGTGTGTAGGGACAAGGCCCGCCTTGTCCGAAGGAGTGGCTGGACACGGCAGGCCGTGTCCCTACAGGTGAATATGGCGAAAAATCCACACGTCAGACCCGCATTTGTGTATGACCCCGCCACACCTCTCAATAGAGAGGCGGTGTGTAGGGACAAGGCCCGCCTTGTCTGAAGGAGTGGACACGATA
>Ga0105044_10015204_pt1 | contig 10402 bp, 11 predicted proteins | sample MAT01_FD_78092 | JGI IMG/M metagenome (GOLD analysis project Ga0105044, IMG submission 78092) | Freshwater microbial communities from Lake Fryxell liftoff mats and glacier meltwater in Antarctica - MAT-01 | ecosystem: Environmental > Aquatic > Freshwater > Ice > Liftoff microbial mat | place...
CAAGAACTTAAAAGTCCTCCACTATTTGAATTTAAATAGCATCCATTAAGAGAAATATTTGGCAGATCAGGAAGTGTATCCCATGTAAGCCCTTCATCACTACTGAAGATAGACTCATGTTTTGAAGATATAAATATTTGTGAACTTACTTTTGCAATACTAGTTCTTGTTGGTCCTGAAGCACTGTATGGTACGGTAATAGAATCCCAAGTCTGACCATTGTTGTAAGATCTCATAAGTGTGGATGGTGAATCATAAGTTAACCCATAGATAGAATCCCCATCAAAACACATTTTAACAACACTTTGATCTAAAATTGTTTTCCAACTTTGTCCACCATTTACACTTTTGAAAAAACCACTTCTAGTTCCAGCGAATAAAACATCATTGTTCGAATACAAACAATTAGTGTATTGAGCAGTAGTTCCTGTATTAGTTGGAAGTAAAATATTTTGAGAAGGGACATAAGTATACAGATTAGAATAAATACCTAACAAGACTCGGTTACCTATTAATGTATTTACACCCGGATAAATCAAATTGTAATTTGGCCATGTTCCACTGATCCATGTATCGCCATTGTCGATACTCATCAATGGTGCTGAAGGATATAAGCTCTCGAGCACCCCGCAGTACTTCGGTGACTGCCGGGCTGGGATTTTACTGCTGTAGGAGATTTTGCAGTAATAAAAAAAGGGATCCATTTCTGAATCCCTTTTGAGGTCGCGAGCAGATTTGAACTGCTGTAGGAGGTTTTGCAGACCTCAGCCTAACCGCTCGGCCACACGACCCTATTTTTTTAGGAATGCAAAGTTAATAATTTAAAATTGAAAATAACAGGATTTTTCATTTTGCCCATTTACGGTAATATTCCCGTGAGGGTTACAAAAGCCCTTTGATTTAGCTGTATTGCTCCCTGAGCGTTATGGATGTTCGGGGAACACTTCCCTTCACCGGCGGATTGAACTTGGTGATTTTCACTTCGATAGACTTTTCTCCCTCTATTTCGGCTGCTAAGGATTTAAGTATGCGTCCGCCTACATGTTCTATGAGTTTGGAACGGATGGCCATTTCCTTTCTAACTATTTCATTAACAAGAACATAGTCTACGGTATCACTCAAATTGTCGTTGTCGACCGAGCGGCTTACATCTTTATCGATATGTACATCAACCATATACCTCCCACCAATTTTAGCCTCTTCATCAAGGCAGCCGTGATGGGAAAAGCATTCAATTCCTTCTATTGAAATACGGGTTAACATAAGCTGGTTGTGGTGTTTTAGTTCTTTTTAGATTCTTTGGCCCACGTATCTTTGAGGGTAACGGTGCGATTGAAAATGGGCTTTCCCGGTGAAGAATCCTTATCCACACAGAAATATCCCTTTCTTAGAAACTGGAATTTGTCGCCAACAACTGCATTTTTTAATGAGGGCTCAGCCATTGCAGCAGAAATAATATCTAAACTATTTGGATTGATGTAATCTTTAAAATCGCCCTCTTCCGACGAGGGATCCTCTACTTTAAATAATCGCTCATACAACCTCACCTCTACCGGAATTGCATGACGTGCCTCCACCCAGTGAAGTGTACCTTTTACACTTATGCCGCTGGTATCGCTGCCGCTTTTGCTTTCCGGAATATAAGTGCAGTGAATTTCTGTAATTTTTCCCGATGCATCTTTCTCATACGATTCGCACTTTATAATATACGCACTCTTCAATCGCACCATCAAACCCGGAGCCAGACGGAAATATTTTTTCTCGGTCACCTCTTTAAAATCTTCGCGTTCTATCCACAACTCTCTGCTAAACGGCAAATCACGAAAACCCGTATCTTCTTTCTCAGGATTGTTTTCACCTTTTAGCATTTCTGTTTGTCCTTCAGCATAATTATCAATAATTAGTTTAACAGGGTGCATTACAACCATAGCACGAAATGCATTTTTGTTAAGATCTTCGCGTATGCAAAACTCCAGCAACCCAACATCAATAATATTCTCGCGACGTGCTACTCCAACCCTGTCGGCGAATTCTCTGATGCTCTCCGGCGTATAGCCACGGCGACGCAATGCACTGATGGTTGGCATTCGGGGATCGTCCCAGCCATCAACATGTTTTTCGTTGACCAGTTGAAGTAATTTACGCTTACTCATCACCGTGTAGTTGAGATTGAGTCGTGCAAATTCATATTGATGACTCGGGAAAATTCCAAGCTTTTCGATGAACCAATCATACAAGGGACGATGCACTTCAAATTCCAGAGTACAAATTGAATGGGTAATTTGTTCGATTGAATCGGATTGTCCGTGAGCGAAATCGTACATCGGATAAATGCACCACGCATCTCCGGTGCGGTGATGATGAGCGTGTTTGATACGATACATGAGCGGATCACGAAGATGCATGTTCGGAGAAGCCATATCGACTTTTGCTCGTAATACTTTTTCGCCATCCTTAAACTCACCGTTGCGCATACGTGTAAAGAGATCGAGATTTTCTTCAACGCTTCTGCTTCTGAACGGACTATCTTTCCCGGGCTCCGTTGGTGTTCCTTTCATAGCTGCAATTTCTTCAGCGGAACTGTCATCGACATAAGCCAACCCTTTTTTAATCAATGTGCAGGCGAACTCGTAAATCTGTTCAAAATAATCTGATGTATAAAACTCGTTGGTCCATTCGAAGCCGAGCCATTTAATATCTTCTTTAATGCTATTTACATATTCGGTATCTTCTGTAACAGGATTGGTATCGTCGAAACGTAAATTGGTTTGGCCACCGAATTGTTTGGCCAAACCAAAATTTAAGCAAATTGCTTTTGAATGTCCTATATGTAAATAACCATTCGGTTCAGGTGGGAAGCGGGTGAGAACACGCCCCCCGTGTTTGTCGTTTTTTACGTCTTCGGCGACTATCTCTTCTAAAAAATTAGGACCTTTTTCCATTTTATTGATTTTTCTTTACCGATCTGAAGTCCGATGTTCGTATGAGTTGCACCGAACTAAAGGACAGTGATAGTATTTGTAATTTCTTGAGTTTATGATTTTAGATTTATTTTAGATACTTAAAATTGTAACAGCGCTTTTTCCAATCTCTGAATGACTTCATCTTTTCCCAGCAACTCCATCATCCCTAATAAATCAACACCTCCACCCTGTCCACTAATTAATACTCTCAGTAGTTGCATAATTTCTCCGGGCTTGATTTGTTTAGATGCAGCAGTGGCTTTAATGGTTGCATCAATATCAGCTATTTTGAATTCTGAAATTACATTTAATGCTAACACTAATTCTTTAAAGAAAGATAACAACTCCGGTTTCCACTTTTTAGTGATCACAGTTGGGTCATATTCAACAGGAGCTACAAAAAGATAAATACCTTTTTCGGAAAGCTCCGATTCGAACTGCACTCTGTCTTTGAGAAGTTCTACAGCACGGTGTAAGAATTTTTCACTTATGCGCCGGTCGTTAGTACTGATATTAAATTGCTTCAAGACTACATCTTTGAGTCGTAAAGCGAGTTCGTTAACCGGTTGAGTGCGCAAATATTGTTCATTAAACCACTTAGTTTTTTCAGGATCAAATCGTGCTCCGCTTTTGTGAACGTGTTCAAATGAGAACGAATTTATTAATTCATCCATTGAAAATATTTCCTGCTCTGTTCCTGAATTCCATCCTAACAATGCCAACATATTTACAAATGCTTCAGGATAATAACCTCGTTCACGATAACCCGACGACACTTCTCCTGTTGCCGGATCAGTCCAATTAAGTGGGAAAACAGGAAATCCCAACCGATCACCATCTCTCTTGCTCAACTTACCATTCCCATCGGGCTTCAGCAAAAGTGGCAAGTGCGCATATTGGGGCATTTTATCTTCCCAACCCAAATACCTATAAATCAGAATGTGTGCTGGTGCCGACGGCAACCATTCTTCACCCCTAATGGCATGCGTTATTTCCATCAAAACGTCATCAACAATATGAGCCAGATGATAGGTAGGCATACCATCTGACTTGAGCAGCACTTTATCATCTATTAAAGAGGAGTTCACCGATACCTCACCACGAATGATATCCGTAAAGGTAACATCTTCGCCAAGAGGCATTTTTAACCGGATCACAAAAGGAACGGCGGTTTCTAGTTTAGATTTTACCTCTTCTGCACTAAGCGTCAAGGAGTTACTCATTGAATTGCGCGAAGTGCCGTTGTATTGAGGAGCAACTTCACCGGCACTAATAAGCCTATTTCGCATATGTTCCAAATCTTCGGCTGTATCAAAAGCATAATAAGCATGTCCGGAAGCTACCATTTGCTCTGCATATTTGCTATAGATACCTAACTGTTTTCTTTCCGACTGACGATAGGGTTCATGAGGGCCTCCAACCGGAACGCCTTCATCGATTTGAATTCCGCACCAGCGCAGGGCTTCGATTATATACTCCTCAGCACCAGCTACATAACGGTTCTGATCGGTGTCTTCAATTCGTAGTAAAAAATCTCCCTGATGCTTTTTAGCAAAGAGAAAGGCAAACAGTGCTGTCCGCACCCCGCCCATATGTAACGGCCCGGTAGGACTCGGAGCAAAACGTGTTCTAACTTTTGTATTCATATAGTTTCCGGAAAATTCGGGATACAAAAGTAACGATTCCGCACCCTATAGGGAAACATCGCCTGTTTTAAACTGTTTAAATAACAGGAATGAACAAATGCAAAGCACTTGAGGAGCCTCAAACACAAGGCTTGTAGTACAATTACTACAAAACTGTTTATGAATCAAATATTAAGCAGTGAAAAAAGCCATTTACCCATCTGAGGTATCAGTACACAAAGTTGTTTGAAGCCTTCACCAAATCCTAAAAATAACAAAGGATGTTCCATATACTTTTGTGGTGTGATGACGATAACGGACGTAATATTTGATAAAAGTTTTTTAACTATTTATCATCAGGCAGAGAGCAAACTGATTCATTTGAAATGGAAAGGCTATGCAACCTCGGAGCAGTTCAGAGAGGGATTGAATGCCGCTTTAGAGTTGGTAAAAGAACATCAGGTTGAACACTGGTTAGGGAACCTGAAAATGATGCAGGTAATTTTGTCTAGTGATGAGGATTGGGCCACCGAAGTATGGTATCCTTTAATTGTTGAAACCCATATCAGAAAAATGGCGATAGTAACTTCGTTAGATTTCTTTAACAATTCGGCTGTAAAAAGAATAGTCGATAAATCGGAACCGGTAACTAATTTTGAAACACGTTATTTTGTAGATATCACCGAAGCTGTTACCTGGTTGACGTCCTAAAATTAATCTGATTACTTTTTATTTTCACAACAGTGGTTAACGTTGTTGATTAAAGTCGTGAAAGTTTTTCGAGAAAAAAATACCGAAAAGAATTTTTAACTTCTTCAGGCAAAAAAGCTTTTTCCATTAACTCAACTGCCAAAATTCTTCCTTCAACAAATTTGTTTAAAATTTTATCGACGCGATTAGGAAGCAATCCTATTCTTGCTCCAAAAGCAGAAAATTCATTCCTGGTATAATGACCGTATTCCCGAAACTCAGGGGTGTTGCGATCGCCTGCAAATAATCCCCCCGGAGCAGATATCTCAGGACCTGATTGATGAATTTGCGTACACATCACATTCATTATGGGTGCCATCACATAATCGGAACGATCGGTTTTAACCAATCCATAATTTTTCAAATGTGCATCACCGTTAGATACTAACCAGGAAAAAATTACCTGCGCAAAAAAACGCTCTTTGGCAATTAAGGATGCTGAAACTAATTTATCAATAAGAACTGCCAGATGTTGACAGGAATATTCACGCATCATTCTTACTGACATTTCTTTGTAGGTAGCACCCATCAATTCCGCGAAATCGACATAACCTCCGAGATAATTATTTTGTGGAAATACATTATTTAAATATTTACAAATAAAGGCGGGTTGACCGTCAGGGAAAAATATAAGCGCATTGGGAACAGTTTCCAATTCAAAAACCTGAGCAGCCAATTGCAGACAAAGATGTTCGTTAGCGGCTTGCTCGAGGGGAAAATTTACATTGCCGGAACCCGAAAAAACTGTTTTTAACATCCAACTGCCACGAGGATCGGGAAGCAAGACATTTTTTTTGAGATGCATTCTGTACCATTGTTGTTCGCCAAAATGAGGTTCGTTTACAGCAGCATTATCCCATGCGGAGCCAAGGGCAGGCTCCGGCAAAACATGAAATACACTCTTGCCATTGAACAACGATCGCAAGGTGGAAGGATTGTAGGAACCAAACCCATCCTTCAAAGTCCCCGGACACCTAGGCGCGGCGTAGTAGGATTTATTCATTTGCGCAGTTGAAATAACCATTCTATGCCTAAAACACCCATTATTTTTTGCATCGTTTGTGCTGAAGGATTTGCAATACCCTTTTCCATGTCGCGAATGGTGCGGAGTGCAACCTGCGTTATTTCTGCAAGGTCTTCTTGTTTTATTTTCAACTCCTTACGGCGCAATTTAATTAGTGTGGCCATTTGATTTAACGGTGCATCCATTTTTTACAGGCTTTAAAATGCCTGTCGGATGTAAAATTAAATAAAATAAATTGAAAATAAGCATATTGCAATACAGCAGTGCTTACTAAAAAACTAGCCAAATAAAAGATTCCTCTTTATTAGGACGAATACCGTCAAACCACAAATAACTACAAAATTCATCTTCAAATCACTGATTATCAATCAGCCGGTAAAGAATCTAGGATTTTTCCTATTTCATTAAAAGCATTTTCATCTTTAAAAATATAGTTTTCCGCACCATGAGAAATGGTTTGAAGTGCTACTCCATATCTTTTCTGACCGGAGAGAAAAACGCAATGTGCCAGGGGAGCGGTTTTCTTTAATTTTACCATGGTATCAATCCCATTCATACCGGCGGCATTTAAATTATCCAAATGATAATCAATTATAACCACGTCGGGTTCCTGATAAGCTTCGCGGATACAATCCTCGCCATTGGGAAAATAGGAGACTTCCCATTGTGGTTTGGTTTTAAGATAATCTTTCAGCATTTCTGCAAAAATAGGATCATCTTCAACTAAAAATAATTTCCGTTTGCTCATATGTTTGGGGCGGGTTTGGATTAACTGAAGTAAAGGTAACAAAAGAGTACATTATTAAAAAATATTTCGAAATTTTCTTTCAAAACTCATAGAATTGAAGTTCGTTTTCGGAATAATTTTAAAGGGTTAAAAAATTAATTCCTACATTTATATTCTCAAATTCAAAACAAACATATAAAAATGAAAAAAAATCTACTATTCTGGATTTTAGTGATGACTTCGCAAATGGTAATAGGTCAGGCCGGAATCGATAAGCCGCAATATCAAATCACCACTACCAGGGCGGGTAATCCTTTGGGAACTTTTAACATTGAATTGTTCCCTCTCATTGCGCCCATGCATGTACAGAATTTCGACAGTCTGGTGAATGATCAATTTTTTGATAGTACCGCATTTCACAGAGTGGTTCCGGGTTTTGTAATTCAAGGTGGCGATCCGAATACTATTAATGGTCCAATTTCAACATGGGGACAAGGCCAGCCGTGGCAGGTAACTATTCCTGCAGAATTTAGTGTGGTGCGGCACTTGCGTGGAAGAATTGGGGCGGCTCGCGATACAGATCCAAATAGTGCCAACTCACAATTTTATGTGTGTGCCGCCAGTGCTACCTTTCTGGATGGAGATTATACAGTTTTCGGACAAGTAACTTCCGGAATAAACATCGTCGACAGCATTGTAAGTTCACCAAGAGATGCCAATGATGTGCCATTACAAAAAATTGAAATGTTTGTCACTTATGCCGGCATCAACGACAGTGTTCCGGATGCTCCCACATTAACAGCACCTGCCGATGGCGCAACAGGAATTTTAAACACACAATCATTTGTGTGGTCAACGGTAAACAGCGCCGTAATGTACACCGTTGAATTAAGCACTGATCCTGCTTTTTCAACGATCGACATTGCACGCAACGCAGGCATCACATCTACCACAGTTCCAACATTACTTGGTAACACTACTTACTACTGGCGTGTTAAATCCAATAACGGCGGGCATGAAAGCATTTCTTCGAATGTATATTCATTTAATTCTGCAACAGCTGCAGCCACATTAATCACTCCGGCCGATTCCTCAACAGGCATTGTTATAAATCCGGTTTTTGATTGGTCGGCAGTTGCCGGCGCTGATAGTTACACATTACAGGTTTCTACTACCAGCACCTTTACTGTTTCATCGATGATTTACAACACTGCCGGCCTAACCGGTACGACGCAACAGGTGAACGGATTGAATCCAAACACACTGTATTACTGGAGGGTTCGAAGTGCCAGCGGAGTAACACAGGGATTTTATTCACTTAAATTTACTTTCACCACAGGAACAAGTACCGGAATTGATGAAATTGCATCAGGAATATTTAATGTTTCTATAGCACCCAATCCGGCAGTTGATGAGATAACGCTTTCCGCCTATACGAATTCTAGCGGACCATTAAATATTTCCGTTTTTGATCAGCTTGGCCGATCTGTTTATGAATCTAATCCGGAAAATAATGCCGGCAATTTGTCGGTCACTATTCCTGTTTCGAATTTGAATTCAGGGATTTATTATTTGCGGCTGGAGGTTAATGGGAATAGGGTGATGCGGAAGTTTGCTGTAGGGGATTAAGGGGTGTGGTGTGGTGTGGTGTGGTGTGGTGTGGTGTGGTGTGGTTCGGCTCCGCTCACCATGACGGTAGATCGTCTCGGCTTCGCTCGACGATATCGATAAATCGATACCTTCGATAAATCGATACCTTTGATACCTTTGATACCTTCGGTATCTTCGGTATCTTCGGTATCTTCGGTATCTTCGGTACCTTCGGTATCTTCGGTATTTTCGGTATGACGATTTGGAGAGAGAGGTAATTTTACGGTTTGGTTTTCGTAATAACTTAAGACCGCCAACCCGGACCGCCAACTTTTTTTAACTATCTTAGGCATTACACATTTGATAGTAATACAATCTGACGATGGAATACCTGAAGGGTCGTGGGGCTCAGATCAATACAAAGAATAGATTTTCGTCGCAAGAATATGTACTTGAACATTTTGAAGGTATTGATGAATTGCCTGAAATGGGTGGCAAGACTGAGGTGCTGATTGAAAATCCGAAATCAGTTTTAAACAAAACCGATAGTCCGGATTTGCCTTTTGCTTATTCAATAAATCCTTATCAGGGATGTGAGCATGGTTGCATTTACTGTTATGCAAGAAATGCACATCAGTATTGGGGCTACAGTGCAGGCATCGATTTTGAGCAAAAAATTATTGCTAAACCAAATGCCGCCATCATCTTGCGAAAGCATTTCAACAATAAAAATTATTTGCCCGATTCAATAAGTTTATCGGGCAACACCGATTGTTATCAGCCTACCGAGCGAAAATTAAAAATCACCCGATCTTTGCTGGAGGTTTTTTATGAGTACAAACATCCCGTAGGAATCATCACAAAAAACGGATTGATATTAAGGGATCTCGATATTTTAAGAGAGCTGGCTAAAGAAAATCTGGTGCATGTAATGATTTCAATTACATCGTTGCGCGAAGATCTTCGTTTGATGATGGAGCCACGAACATCCACTGCCAAAAACAGACTCAAAGTAATCGAGAAATTAAATTTGAATGGGATTCCAGCCGGTGTAATGACTGCGCCAATAATTCCAGGACTCAACTCCGATGAAATTCCTGAATTGATAAAAGCAGCAGCAGATAGCGGTGCAATGGCGGCAGGGTATACAATGGTTCGATTAAATGGATCGGTAAAGGATTTGTTTCATGACTGGCTCTACAAAAATTTACCGGATGCCGCCGACAAAATATGGAATCATATTTCGGAGAGTCATGGCGGACAAGTAAACGACAATCGTTTTGGAACACGCATGAGAGGTGAAGGTAAAATTGCTGAATCTATTAACCAGCTTTTTAAGTTGTCGGTGAAGAAGTATATGAATGGACGAAAATTTCCGGAATATGATTATTCCTTATTCAAGAGACCGGGTACTGTGGACCAATTAAAATTGGATTTGTAGGGAGATATTTTTGTATTAAGGGAGATTAGGGATGGCGGTTGTTGGCGGAAGTGGTTCGGCTTCGCTCACCATGACGGTAGTGCGTCTCGGCTTCGCTCGACGATATCGATAAATCGATAAATCGATAAATCGATATCGGCGATATCTACGATATCTACGATGTCGTCATTTTGACGATTTGGATATTTGGGCGAGAAAGGTAAGTTTTTAGGGTTGGTTTCGTAATATTTGAAGAACGCCAACTGCAGTCATTTTATTTATAAATTTGAATTTCCAAATTTA
>Ga0105044_10015206_pt1 | contig 10401 bp, 9 predicted proteins | sample MAT01_FD_78092 | JGI IMG/M metagenome (GOLD analysis project Ga0105044, IMG submission 78092) | Freshwater microbial communities from Lake Fryxell liftoff mats and glacier meltwater in Antarctica - MAT-01 | ecosystem: Environmental > Aquatic > Freshwater > Ice > Liftoff microbial mat | place...
ATCAGTAGGTGTTTGTTAGATCACTCGTTTACTTGGAGATGTGCGCAGATTTGGTGCCGCCGCGCCTGTTCATTCGCTTCCTGATATCAAAACGGATGCAGCCACGGAGCGCTGGTAGCACCGCGTTCACGCGGTCCGGACGAGAGCCTTCAGGCTCACGAGTGCTTCTTTCGCTGCAATTCCAACCCACCCTCCGTTTTCACCACCCGCTGCAATGCCTGCTCAATATCTCCAGCACTGCTGTACAAACGGTCGCCAGGCTTAATATCCAGCATCAGGCTTTTCCCAGATTCATCTCTGACGCATTCCAACAGCAACTCCCCGCCATTTGCCGCCACATTCAGCCATTGTCCGTTGTTCCGCGTCACAATTCCCCATTGAAATGGATGCGAGTGTCCATCGAGCGCTTGCGACCAGGCATCGCGCAGGATAATTTCCTGATCCCTCCAACGGCATCGGGCACCGGGATATGGTGTGTCAAAAGCACAGATGAAGCGTTCAATTTCTTGGGCTGCCCAACTCCAGTCGAGCCAACCATGCACATCCGAACGCAAGCGCGGCCAGTAGGTTGAAAGGTATTCCGGCTGGCCTGCTATTGGTGCTATCATCTTGTTTTTCAACCAATTCAGGATGAAACCTTGTAGAAACGCGAGGTTTTTTTCTTCGTAGCACTGAATGTAATCGACGGGTTTGCGGCAATGCGCGGGGTAGATAAATTCTTCACAGTCAACCACAGGGCCAGCATCAAGCACTTCTGTCATAAGGTGCAGCAGACACATGCCTGTCCGTTGGCCGCTCATTATTTGCCAGGAAAACAAGGTGCCGCCCCTGCCGCGTGGCAAGTGGGTGCCATGCAGGTTGAGCAGCTTGCCGTGCAGGGTGTTTTCCAGAAAGTTTTTGTCAAAAAACCAGGGGGCGCCGATGGAAATGGCGAGGGTTTCTTCGGGATTTTGAAGCCAGGGTTGCAGGGGTAAATCTTGGTAATTCTTGGCGCTTGTTATCGCTATGCCAGCCAACTCGGCAGCTTTTGATATTTTTTCGGCTTGGGTGGTGTCTGCCATTATTATTGTGGAAAAACCTTGTACAGCGGCGTAGGTTGCTGCCTGAAGGCTTAGGGGGGTGGCACCGAATAGGATAAGGTTGGGCATTTTTATTTCACCAAAGCGGTACGCAGCGTTTCACAGAGGTTTTCACAGCGGAAAAAAAAGGGGGGGTCAGGTAATATCGTAACCAGCTTCGCGGATTTGAGAAGCAAGGGCCTTAAATTTGGCATTGGCATGGCGGGCAATGGTGACCGGGCTTACTTTGCCGCCGAGGGAAAGTTTGAATTGGGTGATGCCGGCTTTGGAGGGGTCGTGGAGGTCGATACCGGAAAGGTCTAAGGTGTGATAATCATGCTGAACGCCATATTGGCAAAATTCAAAAATAATACGTTTGGCTGCACAACCAAATATTTGCTTGGTCAAAAGCGTATCATTGGGCTTGTTTTTCAAAGAAAAAATTCTGCCAATACGCATTCTGCCGTCATGTGTGTATGCACTCATGCCCGAAATAGGCTGGCCATTAAAAAATGCGGTGATGATAAGGCTGTTACACAGTTCTTCCTCCGGTACCGGAAACCATCCACGTGCCATTTCACACGTTTTGTAAAAATTGAAATAAGCAGAAAATTCAACTCCAATCCCAACTCTAAATGTGAGGGTTTCTGTTTTTTCAGATCGGCGAACATGTGTTCTACTCGTCGCATTGAACTTTGAAAACGCATGATCTAGCCCATTGCTCAAATCAATCAGACAAGCATTTTTTTGAATGGTTTCGAAGCCTGGCGCCTTGCAAGTGTCGTAACAAACCGCGAAAGTGTAATCAAATTCGGAAGTCAAGGCGCCAGCCTCCAGCGCAGAAAGTGTTTCTGTCAAAAGCCTGCAATAATTAAGTCCGAGAATGGAAGCGGTGAGCATTGGATAATAGTCAAACAATCATGTTTTGCCCAATTAATACTGCAACACCTTCGCAAACGTCAACGGTGTTTCTGCCAGTACTTTGGCGATTTTTCCACCAGCTTGTCCGTCCCCGTAAATCGGATCCTGCGCGTAAAGCCCATGCGCCATTTGTTCCAACACCGCTTTTTGAACGGCTTGAGGCTCATGCCCCACATCCAGCACATTGTGTCCGCGTTCGCGTCCGGCCTGTCGACCACCGATGTTGACTACCGGCACACCTAAATAGGCCGCTTCCCGGATGCCAACGCTGGAATTGCCCACAAGGCAGCGGCTGTTGCGGATCAGGCGCAGGAAATCTTCGGGTTCCATGTTTTTGAAAAAATGAAAATTGGCGGTATTTCCACGCTCCCGAAAGGCCCGGATGCCTTTGGATGTGCCATCAGCACCGGCATCTACATTGGGCCAGAACCACAGTACAGGGATGTCCAGCCCGGCCATGGCTGCTAAAGTTGCTTCAATATGTTGTCGTGATTGTTCGTATTCGGTTGTCAGTGGATGTTGCATGACGACCGCATAGCCCTTTTCCAAATCCTGTATTTGACCTACGCCGCCGTATTTTATAAAGGGATCAAAGTCAAGCGCGGGTTGTTGTAATACCAGTTCTGACAGGTCAATGGATGGACAACCGGTGACAAAAACCTGGTCGGGATGCTCCCCCATGCGCAATACGCGCTCGCGGGCTTTTTCAGTAGCAACTAGGTGAATATCAGCGAGTTTAGTGATTGCGTGCCGCACTTTTTCGTCAATATTCCCTGTCACTTCGCCGCCTTGCACGTGCGCGAGCGGGATGTTCATGTATGCAGCGGAAATGGCGGTCGCCATGGTTTCAAAGCGATCAGCTACGGTCACCACCACATCCGGCACCAGGTTGTCAAACACAGTGGATAATTCCAGTATGCCAATCCCCGTGGTTTTGGCAGCTGCGGTGAGGTTCTCGCCTTCCAGCACGTTGAACACTTTAGCAGCAATATTGAAGCCGTCTTTTTCAATGTTATGAACAGCCGAACCGTATCGGTCGAGCAGGGCAGAGGCAGCAACGACCAATTGCAGCTCCAAGCCTGGGTGGGCCTGGATGGCCGCCAGGGCAGTTTTTATCCTGCTGTAGGATGGCCTGGCGGTAATCACAACGCAAACTTTTCGGCGGCTCATTGCAGGTCTTTTTCCGCTAGAAAATCGTAACGTTTCAGGGAACGGGCAAGTTTTCTGCCCAAAATTTCTTGAAACAGGTTGGCTGGAATGCCGTGTCCTGTCGGTTTTTTTGATTCTAAATCTTCAAAGGAAATGGGATGTCCTGCAGGCAGGTCTTTGTTGACGGCCAGTGATTTTTCAAACATGTTTTTCAAGACCCGAAATGCACTGATATCTTGCTTGTCAACTGGATGAGAAAGGGCTGTTTCAATTTGGCGGACCCCTAGCACCAGTGTTTTTATCTGGGCTGGCATCAAGGATGCAGGGGCATCGGGGCCGAACATTTTTTTGTCAAAAACTATGTGGAATTCGAGGATAGAAGCCCCCATTGTGGCAGCTGCCAAACAGGCAAAAATATCGCCCGAATGGTCAGAAAAGCCAACAGGAACTTGGTATCGTTCCTGCATTTCCACCATGACGTTCAAGCCCCATTGCTGGGGCAGGGTAGGGTAAGCAGTGGTGCATTGCAGGATGGACAGCTCATTGCCAAAGGGCTTCAAAAAAGCAAGTGTCGCATCCAGTTCTGGCATCGAACTCATGCCGGAAGAAAGGATGATGGGCTTACCCGTTTGGGCTATTTTTTCAAGCATCAATAGGTTGTTAACCTCGCCTGAACCTATTTTATAGCGCTGTACGCCAATGCTTTCGAGCAAATCCACCGCAGCTTTGCTGAATGGGGAGGCCATAAACTCGACACCTTTTTCTGTGCAATGATTTTTGAGCCCCGCCCATTGGACAGGTGTAAACTCCATGCGCTTCCAATAATCGTATCGGGTCGGGTCTTCAACAGAAAATTTCACCCGAAAAGGTTCATGTTCACTGCTCTCCGCTTCGGCAATATGCACCTGGAATTTCACCGCATCAACGCCTGCTTCTGCAGCGGCATCGATATACGAATGGGCGATTCCCAAGCTTCCATCGTGCGCATTGCCCACTTCTGCGATCAAAAAGATACTCATTTTCGCTTTTTCGACAATAGTTTTTTCCACCAGGTTTTTTTCTTGCTTTCGTCGTAATAGCCGCCATCTCCGTACCCATAACCATACCCGTAGCCATAGCCATAGCCATAACCGGATTTAGCTTGGAGTCCATTCAGCACGACCGCCAGGTTGGGTAGCCTGTTTTGTCGGTACAGTTCGTCCAGAAGCTTTAACATACCCTTTCTTGTTTCGCCATGCCGTACTACATACAAGTTTACGCTGGCAAATTGGCTGAGCAAAAACGCATCGGCGACCAAACCTACAGGCGGTGTATCAATGATGACGTAATCGTATTCAGCCTGGATACTTGTAATTAAGTTTCGGAGTTTTTCAGTTAACAGGAGTTCAGCAGGATTGGGTGGCACGGGGCCACTGCCGATAAAATGGAGGTTTGGGTGCAGGTCTGAGGGCTGAATAATATCTTGAATGGAGGCTTGGCCGACCAAATAGTTGCTGATGCCCGTTCCGGTATTGCTTTTGTTGAGGTAAGTACCGAGTTTTGGTTTGCGCAGGTCTAGTCCAATTATTATGGTTTTCTTGTCGGTCAGCGCAAGGGTCAGTCCCAGGTTGACGGCAATAAAAGTCTTACCTTCTCCACTGCTGGTGGAGGTAACCAGGATGGTATGCTGTGGCTGATTTGAGTTGATAAATTGCAGGTTGGTGCGCAGGAGTCGGAACATTTCCGCCACAGCGCTGCGATCGCCCGCGCTAACCACGATACCCCCATCTCCCTGCGCCACGCCGCCAATAATTGGCGCATCGGTCACCTTTCGGATATCGTCTTCCGAACGGATTTTGTCGTTGAGCAGGTCCAGCAGCCATACTAAAAGTGCCGCAAAGCCAAGTCCCAAAACCAGCGCCAACGTGTAGATCATTTTCGGGTCGGGGAAAATGGGCAGCTTGTTATAGCGCGCTGGATCAACTACCCTGGAACCTGCCACCGCTGTTGCCAAACTCAGGGAGGTTTCCTCTCGTTTTTGCAACAGGTATAAGTATAGGTTCTGTTTGATGCTTTGTTGGCGCATAATCTCCTGGAGTTCTCGCTCCAGTTTAGGCGCCTGGCGGATTTTTCCCGTCAGCAGGCCGCGTTTTTCCTTTGTCTTTTGCAAGGTCTCTTCCAGCCTGCTATCGACGCGCTTTATCGTTTCCTGGATATTGTCAAAAAGGGTGGCAATTTGTAGGTTCAGGTTGATCAAAACTGGATTATCAGGCTTTGCGGTCCGTTGTAGCCGCTCTCTGTTCAGCAACTGCTCGTTGTAGGCTGAAATCAACTCTGTCAGTCGGCCGTCTTGTGCGCTGAGGTTGGCAGGAATAAGGTTGTTTTGTCCTGCGTTGCTTTGCAGGTAAAGGGTCATGCTGTTCAAAACGCTGCGTTGTACCTCATTTTCAGCAACAGTTTGATCCAACATTGAGAGCTCATCCAACACGATGTCGATGCCTTTTTCAACCTTGATCCCGATTTCGTTGCGCTGTTTATAGGTTTGTACAGAGCCTTCCACCCCTGCCAACTCATTGGTCAAATAAATCAGCCGGTCTTCAATAAAATTGATGGTGCGCTGGCTTACTTTGTTTTTGTCCTCAATAGCCGCTTCATTATAGCTTTCCACCAAGGTATTCAGAATGTCCATGCCTTTCGCCGGGACGGGGTCTACCAATTTCAACTCCAGAACGCTGGAGTAGCTACTTAAAGGTTTTACAGAAAGCCTGTTTGCATAGCGAACGCCTTGATTGTCAATATTGTAAAACCTGATTTCAAGCAAGCCCTCTGCTGCGGGTCCCGGATAATTTCGTTTTAGCTTGAAACCGCCTCCTTTGACGACAACCCATTCTCCAAATCGGTGGGTGCTGTTACTTTCTGCTTGCACGAATTCAAAAACCGCATCGTCTACATATTTGACTGTCAACTTTCCGGGGCCATTGCCAGCATGTACAAATGAATCCAGCATGATGGGGCTTTGCCGATACAGCTCGTCCCCATGAATTCGTCCTAAGGAATGGTACTCAACATCCAAACCCAATTTGCGCATCGCTTCTTTCATCAAAGTCTCGGATTTCAGGATCTGGATTTCATTTTCCAAATTTTTAGAGCCTTTCAAAATACCCAAATCCTTAAAAAGCGCCTCTTCTGAAATTCCGGATGAATTACTTTCCGAATCGTCTTTAATCAATAGGGAGCTTTTAACTTCAAATTGAGAAGGTGTGTACCGCAAATACAGCCAGGCAACTGCAAGCGCTGTACCCAAGAGTAAAATGTACAAATACCAATATTGGACAATATACTTGTACAAGAAGGGACGCAGCTCAAACGCTGGTTCCTCTGATGCAAAGAGGTCGAAGATTTTAGGAGGTTGAGTGGTATCAGGTTTCATGAAAAAGGGGTTTCGGGTTTCAGGTTTCAAGGTTTCAGGTTAAGGGTTCGATCTCTTGGCTTATGCTAATAACTTAGACCAAGCAAAGGAACCCTTAACCTGAAACCTTGAAACCTGAAACCCTGAAACCAATTTTAGCGAAATATGAGGATGAAGATGTTTGCCACAATAGCCCCGGCGGAAACCCAGGGCAGCACTTTTGTGGCCTGGTCGCTGACAATGCTGGTCTTTTGTTTGAGGGGCTCTACGTACAGCACGTCGTTTTGTTTTAGGTAATAAAACGGCGAACTGAATACATTTCTGTCTTGTAAGTCTATTCGGCCAAATTCGCGCCTGCCGTCCTGCTCGCGGATGATGAGGATGTTTTTTCGATTGCCGTAGTTGGTGAGGTCGCCAGCAAGTCCGATGCCTTCCAGCACGGTCACGTTCCGCTCTGGCAAAGTGTAAGTGGCTGGCCTGGTCACTTCGCCCAGCACGGTGAATTTGAAATTCAGCCAGCGCACATTCACAATTGGGTTGTTGATGTATTGGCCGATTTTTGCCTTGAAGGTATCTCTGGCCTGCTCGATACTCAGCCCTGCGAGGTGTAATTTTCCCAGGATCGGAAATTCTATATCGCCTTGTTGGTCAACGAGAAAGTTGTTGCCTGTTACGTTGTTTTCTTCTTTCGTGCGTGCGCCGATGCCTTGCAGGGTAAAGGGTGCCACCGCCACGGGATCGGCGGCATACACACCGATTTCCAATAAATCATCAGGTTGGATACGAATGTCGGATGCTGTTGGTATGGGTTGCGCGCCGGTGGGGAAAGCTGGGCCCTCGTTGAAGTTGACCAATAGTTTGTGGTCGACGCATGAAGCGAGGCTTATGGTTAGGGAAAAGAAAAATGCAAGGGATTTCATTGGGTTTAATGTGATAATTTGAAAATGGGATAATTTGATAACGGGGGGCAATAGCTAAGCTAATGATTCGTGCAGAATACTTGATCCTAAATACAGTGTTTTCTTTGGTTTATCGGGTGGATGAGGTCTACGTTTAATACTTGGACATTGGACATTAGTTTTTTTGCACAGGGAATCTACTACAGTGCTGTCGTCAAAATCGCTAAGTCAAGGACATTGCCCTTCAAGCCCTGATGCCAAGCGACTGTCCGCTCCAGCCCCTCTGCCACACTAACTTGCGGTTCATAACCCAAATACGAACGCGCTTTCGAAATATCGGCCAGTGAATGTGGTATATCCCCGGTTCGGGCCGGGCCAAAAACAGGCTCCATATCTACTTCCATCAAGCTGCACACGGTTTCGTACAGTTCCAGCAAAGTGGTTTCTGCCCCAAAAGCGATGTTAAAAACCTCGCCAATTGCTTGGGTGTTTTCACAAAAAAGGGCGTGTAGGTTGGCTTGCACCGCATTTTCAACATAGGTGAAGTCCCGGCTATGGGTACCATCGCCGTTAATGGTTGGCGCAATGCCAAGCATTAATTGATTGATGAACAACGGTATAGCAGCGGCATAAGCGCCATTTGGTCTTTGCCTTGGCCCAAAAACATTGAAATAGCGCAAGCCGATCGCTTCCAGTCCATAGGTTCGGTGATACACCGAAGCATAAAGTTCGTTCACGTATTTTGTCACGGCGTAGGGTGACATCGGTTTCCCAATTTGATCTTCCACCTTTGGGAGTTTTTTACTGTCGCCATAGGTAGAAGACGAAGCGGCATACACTACCCGCTTAACACCAGATGTTTTAGCTGCATGTAAAATGTGCAGCATTCCGGTAATATTCACCGCATGGGTTGAGAGCGGATCAGCAATAGAGCGCGGAACTGAACCAAGTGCTGCCTGGTGGCTGACCATATTCATGCCCGCACAGGCTTTCATACAAGTATCAAAATCACGGATATCCCCTTCGATAAATTCAAATCGTGGGTTCCCGAAATGCTGTTCGATGTTCTGTAGAAACCCTGTAGAAAGGTTGTCGAGTACCCTGACCTTGGTGATGCGTGGATCGAGGAGTAGGGCATCGAGTAGGTTGGAGCCGATGAAGCCAGCGCCGCCGGTGAGTAGAACCCCTGCCCCTCCCACTTCGGGCATGGGGGCGTCATCCGACCTCGTTACGGAATTGTGGGCACCCTGGCGAATTGGCACGTGGCTGTTTTTTTTCAAAAGGTGTTAATTCAAAATATTATAGTTGCAAGCCCTTAAGAATTCAGGCTTCAATACGCCAAGGTGGTGGTTATTCTTGAGCGAAGTCGGATGTAGCCCCCATCCCCGAAGGGGGAAGGGCAGGGGGCGGGGTTAAAAAAGGGTGTCCCACCACCGCCAAACCCGCCAAAGGATGATAATCTCCCACCAGCCCAACAGGCACCGTATTTCGGATATGATGCGCAATTTCCACCGCAGGCAGTGCATCTAAAAGCCCAAAGCCATTTCCCTGCATAATGTCTTGATAACTTAGCGTATGTAAATCCGTAAATCCTTCGCTGAATTCAATGGATTCGCCGTTCATAGTTATGGCGCGGAAGGTGCGCTTTCCTGCTTCTGCCGCCTCTTTCGGCAGCGTATCAGCATTGATGCTCAGAAACCAGCGCACGCGGGCATGTTCCAGTTCGAGATATCCGGCAGCGCGATCATGGGTGTGCAGGTGCACGGTGTTTTTTTGAACCTTTCCGAAAACCCATGTGAGCATATCAAAGAAGTGGATGCCGATATTGGTGGCGATACCGCCAGATTTTTCAACATTTCCTTTCCAACTGCTGTAGTACCAATTGCCCCGGGACGTGATATAGGTCAGGTCGAGATCGTGGATTTTGTTTTCCTGGGCAACGCGTTCCTTCAATGCTTGAATAGCAGGGTGTAAGCGCAATTGCAGGATGGTAGACACCCGTTTTCCCGTTTCTCGCTCGCTTTCTTGTAATGCTTCAATGTTCCAGGGATTTAAAACCAGTGGTTTCTCACAAATCACATCGGCGCCAAGCCGAAGACCGAAACGGATATGGGCATCGTGGAGGTAATTAGGCGAACATATACTCACAAAATCAATGGCTTGCTCCCGACGTTTCAGCTTTTCCAAGTGCCGGTCGAAACGTTCAAATTCCGTAAAAAAATCGGCATTGGGGAAATAGCTGTCCAATACCCCAACAGAATCATTGGGGTCGTATGCCGCAAGCAACTGGCTGCCCGTGTCGCGCATGGCCTTCAGGTGGCGCGGGGCTACGTAGCCAGCAGCACCGATGAGGGCAAAGAAGGGTTGATTGGGAGTTTCTGGTAGAGAGGGCTTCAACGTCTCGCTTTATTTAAGATGAACCTTATTTTAATATCGCCACTGCTACTTTTGGATCCACCCACACCGTATCGTGCTCAAAATCGAGCTTGATTCGCCATTTTTGCATGGTTGCTGCGCCAATTATTGCTTCTTCAGACAAACCGGGAATTACAATTAATTCATCAGAAAGACGCGTATCGTTAAGGTAGAATTCAAGGCGGACTGTATGCTCAACCCTTATTTCATGGTCTCCACTTGCAGTCTGGATGTGCATGACATCAGGCAGGGGTTCCAGGTTAGCAAGCCTTGCTGCCACATCAGGGCGAATGCACGAAAAAGATGCTCCGCTATCGAAAAGCGAAACTAGGTTTGCTTGGCCCTTAGAGCCTTTGAAAAGCATGGGAAATTTAAGTATCGACATGGTTAGGGTAGTTTTCTTTCAAATATAAACCTTTCCAAGGAGTTTTACAATACCCACTTACCCTCTCGCCTCAAAAAACGCCTTCACCGCTCCCGTTACCTTCTCCAATATCTCCTCCGTCATTTCCGAGTGCATGGGCAAAGAAAATACCGACGCGCACAACGCCTCCGTTACGGGAAATTCGCC
>Ga0105044_10015207_pt1 | contig 10401 bp, 7 predicted proteins | sample MAT01_FD_78092 | JGI IMG/M metagenome (GOLD analysis project Ga0105044, IMG submission 78092) | Freshwater microbial communities from Lake Fryxell liftoff mats and glacier meltwater in Antarctica - MAT-01 | ecosystem: Environmental > Aquatic > Freshwater > Ice > Liftoff microbial mat | place...
GGAGCCCCCCTCAAACTCCCCCCTAACAAAACACTAAATCACGAAGATATGGTAATATAAGAATGTTGGATGTGACATTTCAACTTAATTTCCAACACGACATTTCAACTTAACGCTGACAAAAATAAATTATTTATTTACAAATACACTTAAATTAGTTATACTAAACTGATATTAATTTTCTGAGGATATAATAATGAATGGTTTAAATAGCGGTTTTGGTTTTTTTTGTGAAAAAGTAAATGAAATTAAAATTAATGACAATATAGAACTTAAGGATGGCAATCCTGTTATCATCTATAATGCTGAAAATATAAATCCAGTAGATAAAAAAACTCTAAAAGTAATTCTTCGTTGTTTTAAAGAGCAACTAAATCCTAATTTATTTGATAAAACTGAAAATGCATTACTGAATTTAATTGAATATTACAATTTACGAGGAGAAACTGGAGCTGTACAAAAACTTAGTAAGGGATTAAATTCAATATTTGACGATTACACTTTTAAAGTTTTGTACTCCTTAAATGGAGATTTGCAGTATCTACTGGGTCAACACTTGAGTATGGGATTGAACATGAAAAAAAATGAGGCTAAAGCCTTTCAGCTTTTTCAAGCATCTGCTGAAAATGGATATGCGGATGCCTCAATACGCCTTTCATGTATGTATTTAACTGGACAAGAAGTTGAACAAAGTTCAGTCAAAGCTTTTGAATCTTACCTTCAAGCAGAAAAAAATGGAAACATTGCGGCTAGTTATTATATCGGGAATTGCTACTTAAATGGTGAAGGAGTTGAAAAAGATGTAATAAAGGCTTTGGAGTATTTTCAAAAAGCTGCAGAAAAAGGTGATCCATATGCCCTGAATTATATGGGGGATTTTTATTTCAAGGGAAATGGCGATGAACTTGATAAAGAAAAAGGGATTGGTTATTGGGAACTAGCAGCAGAACAAGGCGATCGCGATTCTCTTTTTAATCTAGCCGCTAGTTGTATAAATGAAAATGGCTTAGTACAAAATCCAAAGAAGGTCCTTGAAATGTTGGAAGGATTAGCTTTCAGAGATGATGCTGAAGCGATGTATTATTTAGCATCTTATTATTACTCTGGTGTAATGGGCGAGAAAGATGTAGAAAAAGGGAACGATTATCTAACCAAAGCTGCGGAGGCGAGATTTCCTCGAGCTCAATACGACCTTGGCCGTCGATATGCTTTTGGTATAAATGTTGAAAAAGACGAAGAGCAGGCAGTGCGGTTAATGAGATCAGCAGCTCTTCAAAATGATAAAAAAGCTTTATTTTGTTTAGGGTTTTTTTATGAGGATGGCATTTGCGTAGATGCTGATCAATCTCGAGCCATGCATTTCTATGAACTCGCCGCAAACCAAGGCGATTCAAATGCCCAATATGCACTAGCATTATGCTATATAAACACTGGTAATCAGGAAAAAGAGATAGAGGCATTTAATTTGTTTCAAAGAGCTACAGAAAAGGGGAATGAAGAAGCACAGATCAACCTGTTTAAGTGTTATTTTCATGGCGTAGGAGTTACACAAAGCCATGAAAAAGCCATTGAAACCTTAGCTTTTTATGCAGAAAAGAAAAATCCTTCAGCTATGAGGGAACTTGCTTATTTTTATACAGTGGGTTTAGAAGGTATTTTACAAAAAGATTATGCCAAAGCTGCAACGCTTTTAAAACAATCAATGATACTAGGTGATGAAGGAGCTTCTGAAGCGCTAGCCCAATTGATGGATACTTCTTTTTCGGATCTTTAAAATAATAAAATATGTTTATTTGAAATAAAATGAAAAGCCAAAAGGTAGTTTTGCTACCATTTGGCTATTTTTATTGAGCGCTTTCGATCATGGCCGGACCGGACATGATGGCATAATTATTTTTCGGATGAATGTTAATTTTTCCAGTCTTAAAGGCAATTTCAATGGTTGGAGTATATTTGACTATACTTGTTCAAGCTGAATCTGAGAATTTTGACTACGTTGGCAGCCTCTGACTTTGAGACTGGCTGCATCGCTCAACTTGCTTAAGTTGATCTGCTTCGCCAATAGCAAGCCTGTCTCAAATTCAGGGCGCCTCCTTGTCAAACTTTCTCAGATTCAGCTTGAACAAGTATATAAAGTAAAAAAATTTTCAAAAGGCATCTGTGCTATAAGCTCTTTTTCTGTCCTTGGAAAGGATTGGAAAAAGAATGCGCTTGCGACGATTATAAATTTTTTCCGTGTTCGAGTAAGCGCCACATTAAATCGCCGATACTCCTTCAAGAAATGACTATGGATCATATCTTTATCAGATACTGTTGCAGAGAAAATGACAATATCGAATTCCGATCCTTGCATCCGCTCAACCGTATCAACTCTGGGTAATTTTAATGAAAAAGGTAAAGCCTCTTTCAACACGGAGAGAATCGTATTATTTTGCAAGCGGTGAGGAGAAATAATGCCGATTTGCTCAGAGGAAATGGAGTAATTATCAATAAGACGTTTTACAGCTTTTGCTATCCACTTCGCTTCCTCTTGGGAAGACTGCTGAGATCCCAAATGATCTAGCTGAACCACGACCATGGATTTAGATGGATCGAGGTAATCATCGATACGATCTTTAAACAACGGATAGTTAGGTAGCTCCAATCTCTGATCTTTTTTAGCCACAACAGACTGTAGTTCGCCCTCGTACCACAGCTCACTGGCGAACTTACAAATATCTGAGTTCATGCGATAGGTTTCATTTAGACGCAAGCGGTTTTGAGCACTGTAACGAGAAATCAATTCCTGTAATATGGAGCGAGGGGGATGGGAGCTGTTCTCGTAGTTTCCTTTCAACACTGGAGATAATTGCTGAGTATCTCCATAAAATAGTGCTTGTCCTTTTCCAAAAATTAAACTTAATAATGCGTAAGGGCCTACTAATTGTGACGATTCATCAAAAACAACCCAGTCAAATAGTTGTGGGAAATTTTTATTCTCCAATAATTGATAAACCCCATACCCTGTAGCTCCAAGGATGAGGCTAGAACTTTCATAAAGCGCTTCAGAACCTTGCATCTGACCAATCCCTAGCTTCGAGAATTGAGTTTCATCGAAGCGCCCATATTTCCATAAGGAAACACCGGAAACGTTTACTGCTGGAATAGTTTTTGCGACTTTTCTGAGAATTTGATCGATCGCATGATGGGTTTGTGCTGTCACCAAAATCTTTATCGAACGATTAAGAGATTTTGCATGTGCAACTAGTGCAATAAGCGTCCACACAAGTAAGTGAGTCTTCCCGGTTCCTGGTGGTCCTTCAATTAATCCAATTTTTTCCCGAAAGGGCAGCATTAAAGCTTGTTTTTGAAGGGAATTTAATCCTGCAGCTACTGCTCTCGATTGATACCACTGTTCTATCCAAGGGCTTACATCAGATACATGGCTTTTTGTATGACCCAGAAGCATTTGAATCACATCAGGGCAAAATTTTGGGTCTTTCAATAGGTTTAAAACCCTAGCTGTTTTTGGCGCATTCCAATCCGTTGCATCCTCATCTAAGGCATATAATTGATTTCTACTAAAGCTCGCCTTTTGAGATAAAGGGCGTACCGAAAGAAGTCCCTCTTCTGGTGAATAGGTGTCGAGTACTACAGAAAACCCGTCTTGAATTTGACCACTCCCAACCGGTGATAATTTCAAAAAATCTCCGACTCTAAATTTAGAAACCATCGACGTTGCATCTATAGAAAACTGATAGCCTTCTTTATTGGCCTTACCGCCAATGAAACTGATGGGACCTATCGCCCGGAACTGTTTTATACGATCTGGCAAGGGGTTTTTCTGAAATTCAGAAATGTCAGACATTCGACAATCAGTCTCACGGTGGTGCATTGCAAGATAGGCCTGAATCAAAGGGGCTGAGTGTGCTTTGTTGCCTTCAAATGATACCACACGCTGACTTTTTACGTTAGAAAGACACCAGTTCCAAATTTGTCTATAAAGATCAAATGAAGAATCTGAAAAGGACTCCCTATGATACAAGCTGAGTGGTTGAATTTGACAACTGGAAAGCCCTAGGCACGCCCCAACTTGAGTCGGTGTGATCCGTCCATCAATAGGCCAAATAAAATGAGTTTGCAATACAGTCTGGATAGAGGTCCAAGAGACATGCATAGCCCATAATGATTTTAATACTGTCGTCTGAAATGTTTTTTGAAAAAAATGCCAGTCTGTAGACTCATAAACGAGAATGTGTGGGTTTTTTCCTTGGTTAACCGATTGCATCCATTCTTTCTGCAATTGGCTTGCTATTTCCTTTTGAAATGCCTTCCTATTTGAAAAATCTTGTGAACAAATACAAACATTATGTATCGATGCTCCCTTTTCCCAGCACTGCCAATGGATGTTCTCGTTGTCGTAGTGGATAAAGTACCACTGCTTGGAATTTTTGGGAAAATCATTAGATTTGTTTCGCTATATAAAACCATCTCAGCTGGAGAGATTATTGCAAAGCTCGAAATTAACTTTTTAGCTAATCATTTAGAGACTGTTTTTGAAGGAAAGACTAACTCGCTCAAATTATCTGCTGCTTTTGCAGTGATTGCTCAGGTTTCCTTTAATTTTGCTTCCATTCGCGAAGAGGTTAATCTAACTAAGGACCATTCAGAGGTTAGCCAATCACTTTTACGAAATGTTGTGACTGTCATAAAGTCTGGCAACAAAACTCCTCCTACTCCTGTTCAGGTGCTAGATGGAAGAACTATTCTAAGTCGTCATCACAGAACAACATCGATTTCAACTGAAACAATCGAGATGTGTGAACATCTATTTGATAAGCGTTTTGGCGATCATATCCTTTCACTATTAGGTTTGAGTTCAACACAAACCTTAGCGACAATCATTCATAAAATTTATATCGGTAGATGCATTCTAGGATTGAAAAAAAGTGTAAAAAATCAATGGTTCAGTGAACAAAAACACGAGAATGAGCGAGATAGAATTCTTGCGCTGATCAATTCACCAGAATCAAAATTTTATACTAAACCTATCTTATAAATTTCCGGAAGTCATGTTGATTTATTGGGGCTGCCTGAAAGCAGCCTTCTCTTTAAGGCAAGAACGTGGGTTCTTAGATAGGCATTTGTGTAGGTTGAGTTTAAAAAGCCATTGTGACATAATTTTCATTTTTCAAATAAGCAAACAAAAACTGTTCGCTACTGGAATCTAGATTAGATTACAGGGGTGTATGTTTTCCTACAAAGTACTTTGAGGTACTTATGAATAGTCAAAAAATTCCAAAAAGCCTCGGAACGCATGATGGCACTTTTCATGCAGATGAAGTCACTGCGTGCGCCTTGCTTCTCCTTTTTGATTTGATTGACAAAGATAAGATTGTGCGGACCCGCGACTTAGATTTATTAGCAAATTGCGAATATGTCTGTGATGTAGGTGGTAGTTATGACCCAAAGCAGAAGCTATTTGATCATCATCAAGTTCAGTATCAAGGCATGATGAGCAGTGCAGGAATGGTGCTGCTTTATCTAAAAGATCAAGGCATTATCAAACAAAATGAGTATCTTTTTTTTAATCATGCCATCATTTTAGGGGTTGATGCCTCTGATAATGGAAATGATCCACAAATTTCCGGCCTGTGCACCTATTCTCACGTTGTTTCTAACTTTACGCCAATTGAACATAATGCAACGGCTAAATTTCAAAACGAAGCGTTTTTCAAAGCGTTGGATTTTGCCTTTGGGCATATCCAAAGATTATGGGCACGTTATTGTTATACCCAATCTTGCCGCCAAGTTGTTGAAGAAGTGATGAACACACATTCTGAATGTTTAATGTTTGAGAAAGGCATTCCTTGGCTGGAAATTTTCTTCGAGCTTGATGGTGAAAATCATCCGGCACAATTTGTCATTATGCCTTCCGGTCTTCATTGGAAGCTTAGAGGCATCCCGCCAACTTATGATGACAAAATGAACGTACGTTTTCCCCTTCCGCTAGAGTGGGCTGGATTAATCGATGAAGATTTAAAAAAAGTTTCTGGAATCGAGGGCGCTATTTTTTGTCATAAGGGACGTTTCATTTCTGTATGGGAAACCAAAGAAGATGCTTTAACGGCACTGCAGTATGTTTTGAAGAAAGAAAAAGGACACTCATGACCATTTTTGCAAAAATTATTAAAGGGGAATTGCCTAGCGAAAAAGTATTTGAGAATGAACATGTGCTTGTAATCAAAGATCTTCATCCAGTAGCACCTGTACACCTTTTAATCATCCCTAAAAAAGAGATTCCTGATCTTCAATCTTTGAAAGAAGCTGACTTTCCCTTACTCATTGAAGTTGCCAAAATTGCCCAGCAGCTTGCGGAACAGTTTCATATCACAGAAGGGTATCGCTTGCTAACTAACAATGGGGCTCTAGCTGGTCAAACCATTTTCCATTTACATTTTCACTTGATTGGAGGGCGCCAATTAGGTGCCCTGGCTTAGTTTTACAAAGGGATACGAGGGGTTATGTTAAATTTTAAGTTGGAACGCGACCACACGGGTTTGTTGATCATTGATGTCCAAGAGAAGCTCTTTCCCTATATTGAACGTTCCTGTGAAATTTTGCATGCAATCATGCAAGTAGTGGAAGGTTTTAAAATTCTTAAAATGCCTATCTTCCTCACCGAACAATATCCTGCAGGTCTTGGTCATACAGTCGCAAAATTAAGAAATGTGCTACCGCCTGAACAACCCTCTTGTGAAAAAACAAATTTTTCAGCAGCTCTCGAACCTGCTTTTTTGCAGTTTGGCGAGGCTCATCAAATCAATCAATGGGTGCTGGTGGGTATCGAGGCGCATATTTGTGTCCTGCAAACTGCTAAAGAACTTTTATTCGATGGCAAGCAAGTAGTGGTCCTAAACGATGCCATTTCTTCCCGCTCTATCTACAATTTCTCTACGGCTATTGCAGAAATGCGTGACTGTGGAGTACGAATCAGTAGCGTTGAAACAATTTTATTTGAATTGCTAAACAGCTCGCGAGCTCCCGAATTTAAGCAAATTAGCCAATTAGTAAAATGAGAATACTTTCTCTCTTATTTCTCCTTGTAACTTCCTGTTATTTTTACGCTGACGAAGCTGCTTTATCAGAAGAAGTGATTGTCAAAAGAATCCACGGGCATTTAGTGTTACAGGATAGTGAAGAAGCTTATTTAGAAGCTCGCGCAGGAATTAAACAATTTCCTGATTCCCAACCTATCTATAAAGCCTACATCTATGCTTTAGCGGAGAAAGGGGATGAAAAAGAGATGATGGCAGCCTGGCGCATGTATCAAACGTTAGCGCCTACTCAAGATTTTCGTCAAACAATCGAGAAAATGTCTTGGGGTGTCATTGAAAAGGGAGCAAGGTCTACATCACCCATGGTGCGAATCATGTCGATTTTAGCTGCCTTCTTGAGTCAAGATGCGCGCGGGGTAAGCTTGTTAGCTAATCATTTAACTGACTCCAATGCATTTATTCGCAAAGCTGCGGTGGAATTAGCTGGCAATTTACGGGATGATTTACTTTGTAAAAAAGTTCTGGGAATTTTGCGGCAAGAAAGGAATTGGGGAGTTTATGAGGAGGCTATTAAATCTGCCGGTGCAATGAAAATAGTCGAGGCAAGCCCTTATCTCACTAAAATTCTGGTGGATGAAAAAACCACTTTTGAAGAAAAAAAAGGGGCTTTAGTTGCTTTAGTGAGTATGACTGACTCTATCTCACATGCTCAATTACAGCAATTAATTGTCAGTCCGCGCATGGGATTGCGGCTGTTAGCATGCGAATTAGTCTGTCATCTGATGCTAGAAGAAGAAATTGAAAGCATTATCACCTTGACTAAAGACTCCCAAGCCCAAGTTCGTTCTGCAGCCCTTCAAGTTTTAGGCTTATTTGGGCGTACACCCCAACACCAAGCAAAAGTCTTGCAATGCGCTTTAAATCTATCATCTGACAGAGATCCGCAAGTGCTGATTCCCACGGCTTGGATTTTAACATTGTTAGAGCATCCAAGTGGGGAAAAGCTTTTTAAATCTTTGTTGGAGCATACTGAACCTACGATACGTGTTTCTGCGGCAGGGGCTTTAACGTCGGCTGGTAAATACGGAATCCCTCTTTTGCAATATGCTCTTAATGCATCTAAAGACCCTTTTGTGCGTCTTAATGCAGCCCTGGGCTTAATCAACCAACAGGTAGAAATTACAAAAGCCTGTGAAATTCTTTATCAAGGATTGCAGGAACAGCCCCAAAAATGGATGTGGGATGAATCTGGAATCTTTAAGGCTTTAGCTCCTAGCACTCTTACACACGATGATGCGATCCCGCGCTACCCGGAAAGTGTTGATCAAGCCACACGTTTAGAAATTCTGAATACGTTGGCAATTATGAATTCTAAGCATGCCTTCGAAGCAATCAAAAATTTTCTGAAAGAAAGAGTCTGGGGTGTATCTGGCATGGCATCCATACTCCTCTTGACAGAAGGGGATGAGGCGGCTCTAGCTATTATTGAAAGCCTCATTGATGACCCTGATCAACAGATTCGCATTCAAGCTGCTTTAGTATTAGCCTTATGGGGTGGTGGTGAAAAAGCCATTCGCAATTTAGAAGAGGCTTATCCGAGTGCTTCGCGTGATGTCAAAGAAAGAATTTTGGAAGGACTTGGTAGGGTAGGATCAGATACTTCTATCCCTTTTTTAATTGATAAACTAGAAACAGAGCCCTTTCAAACACTCCGCATACTTGCGGCAGCCTCATTACTCATGTGCCTGAATCATTAAATTGTATTAATGATTTCGTCTTTTTGCCATGGGGGTTACGACAATAACATCTGGTTGTAAAGATTCGCTAAGCCATCCGAATAGACCTTCAGACCGATATTTGCCTTCTTGAGCGCCCTTGGCTAGTAGATTGATCTCCTCACAGGCATTTAAATCGGCATCATCGATCATTTTTTTTAATTCTTTAAAACGCGCTTGTTGATCTTTTTGGATCGTTTGCACCGTTTGCAAGGTTTTCAATAATTTCTTGCTCATTCTTTCTGCAATGGAGCTATCATGAAAATTTTTTAGATCGATTTCAGGAAGAATTGGATTTTTTCCATTATTTTTATTTATTTCGTCATTCAAGACATGCCAGATTGTAGGAGTAGGAAAGACTAAGCCTGTGATCGTTTTATAAGATTCGATCAATTGATTTAATTTATCCTGCACATAAACGTCGTTGGGAGCTCCTGGGCAGGTATTAGATTTTTCTTTGGGAGCCCGAATCACTCTTGCAAGTTTAGCTTCATTGGCAAGTTCAAGGAGTGTTTTATTAAGAGCTTTACTTGCGCTGAAACAATCAATCGTTTTTATTAAATATTCCATTTCAAAGGGGGCTAAAGTTAGTTTTAATTGCAGTTTGAGTAGACGTTTTAACAGAGTATCATGCTGTTTTTGGTAAGTCTTTTTAACTTCAGGTTCATTTTGGGGTGTTAGAACAGCTTGAATTTTTAATTTTTCCAGTTTTTTTGCAAGAATAAGGGAATAAATCTCTGTGTCAATTTTAATTTGAGAAAATCTTTTCTGCGCATCTAGAAAGGCTAATTGACAATCTGAATCTTGCGTCAAAAAAAACTGGTTAAAGTGCTGATCCACAAGTTTTTTTAAACTAGCAATAATGCTTTGTACTTTCTTTTTGATTTCGGACCCTTTCTTGAGGGGTTCACTACAGATTTCCAGTTGAAATACTGAGGTCTCGACATGAGTCATGTTTTCTTCCAGATGGATTTGTAGTAGTTGAGCTTCTTTGCTTTGCTCTGCAATGATCGCGCAAAAACTGAAAGCGGGGATTTCTAGTCTAACACGGTCTTCTTGCTCCCTGTCTCTTGCCTCGTCTTCTAACTTAAAATTATTGCTTGTTTTAACGATGTTTTCTAAATCATTCATTAAGCTGGCAAGTTTTTCTAATTTTTTTTTAGTTTGATTCCTTATCCCATTCATTTTGCGTAGTGGATCTTTGAAATCTTCATAGAACTCATTCTCACTTCCTTCTCCCAGGCTCGATCGAGTCTTTTCTACTAATTCTACCAAACTCTGATGTGTCTTGATTAAATAAAGATTCCTGAAACTGGCATAGGAAATAATTTTGAGTTGTGCTTCTATTCTGGGAAGAATGTCTTCAACTAAACTGATCAATTTAGGAATCGACTCTAAATAAAAAGCTTTTAATTCAATCTGACGCATATTTCCCTGTGGATATGCTTCCTCTTTTTCGATCAAAACGTCAGATTCTTTTTCCCACTCTTGTGAAGCTTCATTTAAATTAAAACTAGTGACCACTTCTGATTGTTTGATGGGTATTAGTTTTGATTCGATACTTCTATAATCAGATAGAAGACCCTCAA
>Ga0105044_10015208_pt1 | contig 10401 bp, 10 predicted proteins | sample MAT01_FD_78092 | JGI IMG/M metagenome (GOLD analysis project Ga0105044, IMG submission 78092) | Freshwater microbial communities from Lake Fryxell liftoff mats and glacier meltwater in Antarctica - MAT-01 | ecosystem: Environmental > Aquatic > Freshwater > Ice > Liftoff microbial mat | place...
AACGGGCTTGCACCGCAGGCAATGACGATATTGGGTGCGCTCAACCGCTGCCCATTGATTTCAACTTCATACGGACTGAGCAGGCGCGCGTAGCCGGTGAGGCACTCGACGCCCAAGCCTTCGTAGCGCTCAATGGAATCGTGCGGGGCGATCGTTGCGATCACCCGTTTGACCCGTTCCATCACGGCTGCAAAGTCGAAAGTAGGCTCCGCATCGGCAAACCCCAGGCGCGCGCCGTGCCGCGCGTCATGGGCGAATTTCGCCGAGCGGATCAGAGCCTTTGACGGCACGCAGCCGTAGTTGAGGCAGTCTCCGCCCATGCGATTGCGCTCGATCAAAGTCACGCGCGCTTTAACCACCGCTGCGATATAGCTCGACACCAGGCCGCCTGCACCGGCGCCGATCACAATCAGATTGCGGTCAAATTTTTTCGGACGCGGCCAGCGCGCGTAGAGCTTTCGATGGGCAAGGTACTGGGTGATTTGCTTCAAGACAAACGGCAGCGCCGCGAGCAACACTAGCGAGCCGATCAAGGCAGGGGACAACAGCCCTTTGAGCGAGTCGACCTGCGCTAACTGCGTGCCAGCGTTAACAAATACGATTGTGCCGACCAGCATGCCAAGCTGGCTCACCCACATGAAGGTTAAGGTTTTCAGGCGGGTTAAGCCCATCGCTAGGTTGATCAAGAAAAACGGAAATGCCGGGACTAAACGCAGCGCGAACAAATAGCGTGCGCCGTCTTTTTCGACCCCAGCGTTGAGTGCTTTGAACTGGTTGGCAAAGCGTTTTTCAATCGCCTCGCGCAGCACAAAACGCGCACTTAAAAAGGCCAGAGTCGCGCCCAGAGTGCTGGCGAACGAAACCAATAAGGTGCCAGTAAGCAGACCAAAAAGCGCACCCGCCGCGAGCGTCAGAATGGCGGCACCCGGCAAAGACAGCGCGGTGACCGCGACGTACACCCCAAAAAATACCGCCGCTGAGCGCAGCGGATGGTCACTGATTTGCGCGTTCAGCGAAGCCAACTGCGCCTTTAGCACCTCCAATGACAGCAGCTTGAGCCAGCCCTGTTGCCACGCCAGCGCCACCAGCGCAAGCAAGCCTAAGACAATCGCGATACGCAGCGCATTTTTCATGGGTTAGGACCGTTTGATAGTGGTATTGCTGAGACCGGTTGGCGCGTCCGTTGCTTGCGCGGCATCGATGGTCGCACGGTTCGCGCTAGGATTCGGCGCTATGGCCGATCAGCACTTCTTTCAGTTTCTAGGCGTTGGTGACGCGCGCAATCTTGAGTTAGGTTCTTCTAGCGCGGTCTACGAGCGCAACGGTGAGCCCAGCCTGCTGATTGACTGCGGACCGACCACAGAGGCGCGCTGCATGGCGCGCTATGGCCGTTTGCCAACTGGCATTTTTATTACCCATATCCACATGGACCACGTGGCCGGACTGGAGGGTTTGTTCTATACCGCATGGTTTAGCGCAAGCCAACGCGGCAAAATCAAGCTGTACTTGCCGCTTGGACTGGTTAAATATTTCCACGCGCGGTTAGCGACATTCCCGAACCTACTCGCCGAGGGCGGCGTGAATTTTTATGACGCCTTTCAAACGGTGATCGTGAGCGAGCGTTTTTGGCACGATTCTTTAGAGTTTTTGGTGTTTCCAGTGCGTCACCACGCGCCCGACTCGGCGTTTGGGATCGCGCTCCCGGGCAAATTTGTTTACACCGGCGATACCCGCCCGATCCCGGAGGTGTTGGACACCTTCAATTCAGGCGAGGTGATTTTTCACGATGTTGCGCTGCGCGGCAATCCGTCGCACTCCGGCGCGCTTGAGCTGCAAGCGGAGTATCGGCCTGAACTATTAGATAGGCTTCGGGTGTATCACTACGATTCAAGCGCCAGCGCTGGGAAGCTCATCGAGCTTGGCTTTGCAGTGGTCCCGGTATCAGGGCGTTTTGAACTTGCGCCTTGAGCGCTTAAGCGTGGTCATTCCGGCGCTGAACGAGGCCACGGCGTTGCCGGATTTGTTGGCTGATCTCGCGCCGCTGCTGGCCTGCGGCGCGCAAATTATTGTGGCGGACGGTGGCTCGAATGACGGCACACTTGCGCTGATCGGTGCAAGCGATTGGGTAGACGCCCCGCGCGGGCGGGCGCGGCAAATGAACGCCGGGGCCGGGCTTGCGCGCGGCGAGGTGCTGTGGTTTGTGCACGCCGATACGCGCTTGCCCATGGCGATTGACGAGATATGGACAAGCCTGCTTGCCGATCATGAATGGCAGTGGGGCCGCTTTGATGTGCGCCTAAGCGGTAACGATTGGCGGCTTAAGGTTATCGGGCAGATGATCAACTGGCGTTCGCGCTTAAGCGGTATTGCGACTGGCGACCAGGGACTGTTTATGCGCCGAGCGCTGTTTGAGAAGCTCGGTGGCTTTGCTGATCTCGCGCTGATGGAGGATATTGAGCTGTGCAAGCGGCTTAAAACCCACGCGCCTGCGCTCAACTTGCGCCAGCGCCTAGCAACTTCATCGCGACGCTGGGAGCGCCGTGGCATCGCGCGCACGGTCGGCTTGATGTGGCTGCTGCGGGCGCGCTACTTTTTTGGCGCCGATCCAAATGCGTTAGCGCGCCTGTATCGCCAATCATGACCGGACATATTCATCTGTTTGCCAAAACGCCGCGCAGCGGTGCGGTTAAAACGCGGCTCGAACCGGCGCTTGGGCGACACGGTGCGCTGGCGGTGTATCGCGAGCTGCTCAACGGCACGATTGAACTGCTCAAGGCCAGCGCCTACGCCAAATCAACCACTGTTTGGCACAGCCCGCAGCGCTTTCAGCGCGCCTTGCCAAGCCGGTTGCAAGCACGCGGAACGATTGGTCAGCGCATGGCGCACGCCTTTGCGCATGCGGATCTGCCGGCGCTGGCGATTGGCACGGACTGTCCAGCGCTCAACGCTAGCCATCTGCACATGGCATTTGCAGCGCTTGAAAGTCACGACGTGGTGTTTGGCCCGGCGCACGATGGCGGGTATTACCTGATCGGGCTCAATAGCCGCCAACCGCGCCTGTTTCAGGGGATCGCGTGGAGCACATCAACGGTATTGCGGCAAAGCCTGCGGCGCGCGCAAAGCTTAGGCTTGCGGGTCGCGCTGCTGGCGCCGCTTTGCGATATCGATACGCCCGCAGACTGGTCCCATGCTTGCAATCAAGCGCATTCGCCGCCATTGTCAGGCGCATGTCCCGTCAGCCTCTCGAATCGCTAGATGCCCGATCGCGCCGCCTGTTGCGCGCGTTGATCGCGCAATACATCCAGGACGGCCAGCCGGTTGGCTCACGCACGCTGTCTAAACATGCGGGCATCGACTTAAGCCCCGCGACCATTCGCAACGTGCTGTCCGATTTGGAAAACTCAGGGCTGCTCGCTGCACCGCATTCTTCCGCCGGTCGCGTGCCCACCGCGCAGGGCTATCGGCTGTTTATCGATAGCTTGATCAAAATTGAGCCGCTGAACTTGCTCGAAATTGAACGGCTGCGCGAGGAAATCCCGGAATCTGGCACCACGCAAGACGTGCTCAACGCGGTGGGTTTGGTGCTTTCTGAAACCACGCAGTTCGTCGGCTTGGTCAGCGTACCCAATCGCGAGCATTTTGGATTCAAGCAGATCGAGTTTGTCCCCTTGAGCCCCACGCGGGTGCTGGTGGTGATCGTCTTCCAGGATGGCGAAGTGCAAAATCGCGTGATTGAGTCCGAGCGCAGCTTGAGCCGTTCAGAGCTTGAATCGGCGTCTAACTATTTGAACGCGCAGTTTTCCGGTCTGGCGCTGCGCGATGTGCGCGCGCGGCTGGTGGCCGATTTGCATCAAGCGCGCAGGTCGATGGACCAAATCATGGCGCGCGCAATCGAGTTCGCCGAAAGCGCGTTCGCCGGCCCAGCGCGCGCGGATATGCTGGTCGCGGGTCAAACCAAACTAATGGCGTGCAATGAGCTCGGCGATATGGAAAAACTGCGCGCGCTGTTTGATGCGTTTGCTGGCAAGCAGCAAATTTTGGGCCTGCTGGAACGCTCGATCCACGCCGATGGCGTGAATGTGTTTATTGGTGAGGAATCCGGCTACTCGCCGCTGGGCGACTGCAGTCTGGTCACCGCGCCGTACAAGCAAGACGGCCGCGTGCTGGGCGTGTTGGGGGTGATTGGCCCCACGCGGATGGCTTACGACCGGGTGATCTCGGTGGTGGCGGCGTCCGCGAGCATTCTCACGCGGGTGTTGAGCGGGTCAGAGCGAGCCGCGTAGATGCTGACGGTCATGCGCGACGGCGATTCTTTGGATCGACGTTTAAGCCGGGTATTAACGACGATCGTGCTGGTTGAGGGCGCCGCCTACGCGCTGATCTTCTGGTTTGCGCAGCTTTCGACCGCGTTTGCCGTGTGTTTGTCAGCAGCGATCGGCTGGCGTTTGCTGATGTTTCTGGGCAGTTTTCCGATTGCCTGGCTGGTGGGCGATGGGCGCGGAGGGTTTATGGATTGGCTGCGCGCGATGCGCAGCGAGCTGAGCGCGATGGCGCGTGCGTACTGTTTTGATCAGTTCAACGTGCAAGGTGCGGTGCAGTCTGCGGCTGGCACAAATCGCCCGGTCCTGCTGATTCATGGGTTTTTCTGTAATGCCGGTATTTTTGCGACGCTGATACGCGCGCTCGGTGATCGACCAGCGCGCGCGATCAATCTTGATCCGCTGTATTGGTCGATTGAAGATAACGCGCGCCGCCTCAAGGTTGAAATCGAGGCGTTTTCCCAGGCCAACGGCAATCAGCGCGTGGTGCTGTTGGCGCACAGCATGGGCGGCGTATGCGCGCGCTATTTGCTCGCGCATGAGCACGCGCTGCCGGTGCATGGCTTAGTGACGATAGGTGCGCCGCATCGCGGCACGCGGCTCGCGGTGACCCTGCCGGGTGGCAGCGAGCGCGGCCCCACGCGGCCCGCGACGCGCTGGTTGGCGGAATCGAATCTCAAGCAATTGGCGGCTAACTGCCATCTTTTGGCGGTGATGAGCTGGCAGGACAACATAGTCGTCCCACAATCTTCAGCTTTGGTGCCGGATGCTCCCGAACTTGAGCTCAACGGGGTAGGGCACGTAGCGCTGCTTTACGATTCAACGGTGCGCAAGCGATTGCTAACCATTTTGCAAAACTGGGCATAGGTAATGACGGGGGTTAGGCGGTGACGATTAAAGAAGGTGACGTGGCGTTAGATTTCACACTGCCCGCAGATGACGGCAGCAGCTACCAACTCGCGGCGCATGGCGGTCGCGCCCAGCTGCTGGTGTTCTATCCGGGCGACAACACGCCGGTTTGTACCGCGCAGCTGTGTGACTACCGCGATGGGATAGAGGAATTTGCCGGGCTTGATGTCGATGTCATCGGCATCAGCGGCGATAACGCCGAATCGCACCGCGCATTTCGCGCCAAGCACTCGCTGCCTTTTACCTTGCTGACGGATGCAGGTTTGCAAGTCGCCAAAGCTTGGGGCGCAAAAGGCCTCATGGGCATGAAACGCGCGGTGTTTTTGGTCGACGCCAAACAAGTGGTGCGCTATGCGCATGTTGAGAGCGTGGCGCTGTTCCGGCGCGAGCGCGAAGAGCTGCTCGACGCGATCCGTGCGGCACGCTAGCAACGTTCTCAAGGATTGATGATGGCTCGACAAACTTGGCAAACGCGCGTGGCACAGATGCTCGATCGCATCGAAGCTGTCCCGCATGCGCAAGAACTGGCACCGGATCACGCGCAGTCGCTGCACCACCTGCGCCTGTGGCAGCTTGAACGACTGCGACGAACCTACAAAGACATTGAACGCGTGCCGAGGTATCGCCTGGCAACGCTGTTTTTTGTCAACGAGCTGTACGCGCCCAAAGACCGCACCGTGCGCTACCGTTCGCTGCGACGAATTCTGCCGATGATGAATCGCGTGCTGCCGGACCGTGCACTAGAAGCGCTGTCGATTGCACTCGAACTGCAGGCGCTCAGCGATGAGCTTGATGTCGCATTGGCGCGAACGCTGCTGGATCAAGGCGTAGATGCGCAACACTTGACCCAAGCCGATTACGCGCGCGCCTATCGCGCCGGTGAGCGCATGGAAGACCGCCACTATCAGCTCAAGCTGCTCAAGCTGTGCGGTGAGGAGCTCGATCGGGTAGTGCGCTTGCCGCTGGTGATGTTTGCGCTATCCATTTCCAGACAGCCGGCCAAGCTGGGCGGCTTGCTTGATTTGCACGAGTTTTTAGAAGCCGGCTGTAAATCATTTGGGGCGATGCGCGGTGCCGATGAGTTTTTGCATTTGATCGTTGAGCGCGAGCGCGATGTGCTGGCCAACATTGAAGCAGGTTCGGATGCACCACTTAAGGCGGAGTGGGCGCCAGCTTGAAGCTGCCATTATGTGTGACGCGCTTGGCAGTTTCACGGGGTCCGCGCACCTGCGTATTTTGTTGAAGTACGCGCATTGGGTTACGCTTGGCCGCTAACTTGCGGTGGGCGAGTCCGGCGGGGAGTCGGGCCCCGCAGCGGGTTGAGGGTTTGAGATGAACCGTGTCCTCCTAATCGAAGCCTCGGCGACCAAGCGTCGCGCCGTGAGCTCACATCTGCAGCCGAAGGCCTTCGAGATCGTCCCAGCCGCCAGTTTTGAGGCAGCGCTGATGTTGATGTTAGAACTCAAAAACACCGTCGGCTTCGATGCCATTGTCGCGGGTTGGCCCGAGTTTGCCGACGCCCGCGCCGATGAGTTCCTGACGCTGCTCGATTCATCCGACTATGTCTCCCTGCCGGTGCTTCTGCTGGCTGATTCAACCGTGCCGATGGCGGTGAACTGGCTGATGCAACGGCCAAATACCGCATTGCTGCTGTGGTCTGATTATTCCGAATGCGTCGATGCGCTGAAAAAGCTGCTCTCATCGCGCGCGGAATCCCTCTCAAGCCCTGATTTGCTTGCGCCAGATCGGCACCTCAAAGTGCTGTTTGTCGATGATTCGCCGACCGTGCGCGTGGCGTTTAGGCGGCTTCTGATGAAGCAGGGCTTTGTGGTTGAAACCGCGAGCAACGCCGTCGAAGGCTTCGAGCGCGCGATCGGCGGCGGCTTCGACATTGCCATCATCGATTACTTCATGCCCGAGCAAAACGGCGACACTTTGGTGCGCAAGCTTAAACTCGACGCGCGCACCCGCTCGCTGCAAATTGCGGTCATCACGGGAACCTATTCCGACCGCGTGATTTCTGACTCGCTGGCCGCTGGCGCCACCGAATGCGTGTTTAAGAACGAAGCCAAAGAGCTGTTCCTTGCGCGCGTCAGCTCGCTTGCGCGCACCGTCATCGATCGCCAATCGGTCGACAACGAGCGCAAACGCCTGGAGGGCATTTTGCGCTCGGTGGGCGATGGGGTTTATGGTGTGGATCGCCACGGCCGCATGACCTTCGTGAACCCTGCGGCGCGCGACATGCTGGGCATTCCGCACGACCGCGAACTCGAAGGCCTCAACGCGCACCAGCTGTTCCATTACGCCTTTGAAGACGGCACGGTGATGCCGAAAGCCAACTGTTTTTTGAGCAACTGTTATCGCGATGGCAGCCAGCTGGTTGCGTGGCAAACGGTGTTTTGGCACGAAGCCGGGCGCCCCGTACCGGTTGAGGCAACCGTTTATCCGCTCGAGATTGATGGCCGTCGCGAAGGCTCGGTGGTCGCATTTCGGGACGTTTCGGCGCGCAAGCTTCTGGAAGAAGAACTGCGCTGGCAGGCGACCCACGACTCGCTCACCAAGCTGCTCAACCGCGCGTATTTTGAGACGCAGTTGGATCAAGAAATCCATCGTTTGCGCCGTTCTGATCAAGCCAGCGCGCTGCTTTTTGTCGACGTCGATCGGTTCAAGTACATCAACGACACCGCCGGCCATGCCGCAGGGGATCAGCTGCTCATTGAGGTTAGTCATCGTCTGCGCGGGCGGCTGCGCGCAAGCGATACGCTGGCGCGAATCGGCGGCGACGAGTACGCGATTATTTTGCGCAACATTCCGCCCACGCAGCTTCTGCAAACGGCCGATGATTTTCGACGCGTGCTGGTCTCCAAGCCGTTTACCTACGGGGCCAAAAGCTATCGGGTGAGTTGCACAATCGGCGTGTCGATGCTCGACCGCAACACCTCGAGCCCGTCCGATGCGATGGCCAACGCCGATATCGCGTGTCATATCGCCAAGAATCAGGGGCGCAATCAAACCCACGTCTTTTCGACGATGACCGACGAGCGCCATGCAATGGACGTCGAGCTGGGATGGTCGAGCCGCTTGGAGCAAGCGATCAACGACGACCTGTTTGTGCTGCTATTTCAACCGATCATGAGCGCGCACGAGATCGATCTCGACGCGCTTCCGGCTGACGAAGGAGCGCTGTGGGCACAGCGCAGAGAGGGCGGGCGGACACGCTGCGAGGTGCTCATTCGCATGCGCGATCAAAACGGCGATCTGGTTGCGCCGGATGCCTTTTTACCCACCGCTGAACGCTTCAATATGATGGTGGAAATTGATAAATGGGTGGTGCGCCATGCGCTGCGCGCTTATGCAGAACAGGCGTTGATGGGTTCGATTGTTGAGCTGTCGATCAATCTCTCGGGCCAGTCAATATCCACCGATTTGATGATCGACTATATCCGCGAGCGGCTGCTTGAATATCGGGTTGATCCATCACACATTACGTTTGAAATTACGGAAACCAAGGCAGTGACGCATATTGCGGCCGCACAAAAGCTGATCATTGAGCTACGCGCGCTCGGCTGCCGTTTCGCGCTCGACGATTTCGGGGCCGGGTTCTGCTCGTTTGGGCACCTCAAACACCTCGATGTGGATTACCTCAAAATCGATGGCACCTTTACCCAGGGCGTGCTCAGCGACTCCATCGACCGTGCGGTGATTACCGCGATCAACGACATTGCCCACCAGCTTGGCAAGCAAACCGTCGCCGAATATGTTGATAGCCCGGCGGTCTTGCGCGCTTTGCGCGAGTGCGGTTGCGACCTGTTTCAGGGCTTTTATATTTGCCGACCGCAGCAGAATATGCCGCTCCATTCGCTAGCAACGCCGCTTGCGGCCTGATCGAACAAGTTAGAACAGCGCGCGCAAAACATGCAGCACGATGTCGGCGGCAAAGTGCGCAACCATCGCGTATTCAAGACCGTAGCGCCAAAAAAGCCACCCCAACGGTACGCCTGCTAGCATGTTCAAACCGACGGTACGCAGTAGAAACTCCGGCGTGAGCGGGGCAAGCGCGGCCGCAGCGGGCAAGTGGCCAATGCCAAAAAGCATCGCGGTGACCACCACAGCGAGCCAATAATCTTGCGCGCGTGGCTCGCGACGCAGCGCCTTGACCGCCACCCACACCAGAAGGGTCATCAAAAACAGGCGCGCCAGTATCTCCTCAGCAATTGCGCCATAAAACGACGCAAGCAAGCCTTTCCACCATGGCGGCGTTTGAATGGCCCTGATGGACTCAGGCACCATCGATTGCGTCGCAAAATCTAGCAGAACAATCAACCCACCACAGAGTGCACCAATCAGTCCTGCGTTGTACAAACCGCGCAATGCGCGCTCTGGAATGGGCGTCGAGTGCACCCACGCACGCAACAGCGGCGCGTCGAGTTTGATTGCGTAACCCATCCTCAACCCAAGCCACGCGAGTGCGCTAAACAGCACAAAGCTTTGCAGCGTTTGGCCGACGACAAGCGCAGGTAAGGGCACTTTGGAGTTAGCTGCGAGCTCGGGCATCAGCTCGAACAGATACGGCAGCACCAGCAGCATGCTCAGCGCCGCGAGGGCGCCCAAGCGAATGCTTAAGCGCCAATGTCTGACGCGCGGCTCAGTTGGATCCATCGGGCTTACTGGGTGGCTTTGGCTTGAGGCGTTGCTCGCGCTTTAACGCATCGCGCACGAGGTATTCGATCTGTGCGTTGAGCGAACGCAGATCGTCGTTTGCCCAACGCTCAAGTGCGTCAAACACCTCGTTGGGCATTCGCAGCGGAAAGGATTTTCTGTCAACCATTTAAGCGCGCGCCAGGTGTGTAAAGGACTGAGATCGCCAACAGCGCAATTTCACTAAGCACGTTTCTTGAACTTTCAATTATTTCGGCTTGCATTAGCGATTTCTTAAGCAATCTTAGGTGCAATGAATAATATCTAAGTGATATCAGAATAATTCACAAGACTTGCCGCATAGCGATCTGCGCTGGGGCGCATCTCAATCCCGAGTGATCAGCTCCACTCGATCAAACTCGCCATTGACGTCGCCTTCCTCTTCAGCCCAAGCGGCGAGCTGCAAATGCAGCTTGGAGCGCCGCAAACTCTCGATATTTTTAAGCGGCACGCGACTGAGTAGCTCGCGGTCGGT
>Ga0105044_10015209_pt1 | contig 10400 bp, 9 predicted proteins | sample MAT01_FD_78092 | JGI IMG/M metagenome (GOLD analysis project Ga0105044, IMG submission 78092) | Freshwater microbial communities from Lake Fryxell liftoff mats and glacier meltwater in Antarctica - MAT-01 | ecosystem: Environmental > Aquatic > Freshwater > Ice > Liftoff microbial mat | place...
ATCAAACCGCCGGGTTTCACCTTCAAGAACCTCACTGCCAAGCGACGCGAAAGAAGCCGCCAACAACAGCGCGACGACGCCCAAAATCAACGCGACATGGATTTCACGCAGGCGAGGGCGCGGCGTTAGGTTGCTCAGATTCTTGCTCATTAAACTGCCCCTAAGCGAAGTCTACTTCCTTCGCCGCTCTGGCTCAGGTTCCTACCAAATCGAACAGCGGGACTGTACGCTGGCAAACTTGGCGGCGATCCAAATTCAGAAAGCAATCGGCGGGTAAGTTCCGCAAATTGAGTTGAAAAATCGTTGTACCGTTCCAGTTGGCGTATTTAGAAATCTTGCTGCGTGTCGCCGATGGCCGTGCAACTGCGGAAGGATTTGACGACCCACTTTTGAGAGAGGAGTATTTAGCGCATGAGCATTGAACAACAAATTCAGGCTTGGCGCGCGCTCAGCCCAGTGCAGCAGCTGGAGCTGACGTTAAAAGCTTTGCCACAGCACATCGCGATGTCAATGGCGATGGAAGGCGAGCCGGTGCCGATGCACTTAATACTGCAACAATTTGACCGCCTCATGGTGCAACGCGCTTTGTCCAGACTAGCCTCGGAAACCTACGCTACGTCGAGCTTGCGCCGCATTTGACGGAGCGCTTGACTTCAATTACGTGGGCACTGGCGCTGGCGCGCAATTTATCCTCAACCTCTGTGCGCTAGCAAACTGGTCTTCAATTATCGCTGCTCAACTTACGAACATCTGGCGGTATTCATGCATGACATTTCGCCAAGCGATCTGAAATCCATTCTGCATTCGAAGCGCGCCAATATTTACTATTTGGAGCATTGCCGTGTGTTGGTCAAGCAGGGCCGGGTTGAATATGTCACCCAAGCGGGCAAGCAAGCGCAGTACTGGAATATTCCGATTGCCAATACCACCTCGATTTTGCTGGGCACGGGTACCTCGATTACGCAACTGGCGATGCGCGAATTGGCCAAGGCGGGGGTTTTGGTGGGCTTTTGTGGAGGTGGCGGCACGCCACTTTTCTCCGCAACCGAAGTGGATGTCGAGGTCGCTTGGCTGAATCCACAAAGCGAGTATCGCCCCACCGAATATCTACAGCGCTGGGTATCGTTTTGGTTTAAGCCACAGGGCCGATTGGATGCGGCGAAATCCTTTCAATTGGCGCGATTAGCGCGCGTTGAACTGCAATGGCGCACATTAAAAAATCAGCGGGACGTTAAATTTCAATTCGCAACGCTTGAATTCGCCAGCGCTATTGCCCGTTCGGGCGCAGCGGTGCGCCTGGCTGCAAATCAAGACAGCTTGCTGCAAGAGGAAGCGCGACTCACCAAACTGCTGTACCGCAGCGCTACCCTAGCGACCGGCTACGGCGATTTCACGCGCACAAAGTTTGGCGGCGGCACCGACGCGGCCAATCGCTTCTTGGATCACGGCAACTATCTCGCCTATGGCTTGGCGGCCACCGCTGCCTGGGTGCTAGGCATTCCGCACGGCCTTGCCGTATTGCACGGTAAAACCCGGCGCGGGGGTTTGGTGTTTGATGTTGCCGATTTGATCAAAGACGCCGTGATTTTGCCGCAAGCCTTTATCTCCGCACAGCGCGGCGACGACGAGCAAAGTTTTCGGCGAGCCTGTATCGATGCGCTAACGCGCACCGAGGCGTTGGATTTCATGATCGAAACGCTGAAATCGGTCGCCGAAACGCTGGGAACCCGTATTGAGCAAACCGATTCGGGCACGCCATGAATGTTTTGCTGGTTTCCCAATGCAGCAAACGCGCGCTGAGCCAGTCGCGCAGAATTTTGGATCAGTTCGCTGAACGCCGCGGCGAGCGTACTTGGTTTACCGCAATCACGCTGGCCGGTTTGGATACGTTGCGCAAGATGCTCAAACAAACGGCGAGGAAGAACACTGCGGTTGCCTGCCATCGCATCGGTGGGCCAGATTCCAGTGAGTTGCTGTGGATCGTAGGTGACGCAAAGCAGTTCAACAGTTTAGGCACCGTGCCCACGAATCAAACAGCTTGCGATGTGCTCAAAACCAAAGATGAAAACGATTGGCACAGCCTCGAGATCCTGCGCCTTATTGCTGGCATGGCCGGGCTATTTCATGACTTTGGCAAGGCCTCGCAACTATTTCAGAACAAGCTCAGCAGCAATGCGCGGATTGCCGATCCGTATCGGCACGAATGGGTGTCGCTGCGGCTTTTTCAGGCCTATGTGGGTATCGATGCAGATGCAATTTGGCTGGCTCGGTTGCTGAGCGATGCCAGCAGCACTCCCAATTTGCAGTGGTTACGCCGATTAGAGCAAGACGGCGTTACAAAATGCTGCGAAAAACCATTCGCCAAGATGGCGCCACTGGCGCGTGCGGTCGCTTGGTTGGTGTTGAGCCACCACCGTTTGCCGTTCACCGAACAGGCGAGCTCTGCCGTATTTGACGACATTTACGTACACCTTGATGCGGCTTGGACCCAGCAGCGCAGCAACCCTTCGCCCGACAGTTTGGCTGAGTGCTGGAATTTTCCAAAGGGTGTGCCCAGCGTCAGCCAAAAATGGCGGCGAAAAGCCGCGGAGTTGGCCAAGAGGCTGCTTAAAATTCCGAAAAAAATGGCTGAACGCGCTTGGGGCCTAGATCCTTTCACCATGCAGCTGGGGCGCATGGCTCTGATGCTGGGTGATCATTACTACTCCAGCCAGCCGCCAATGCACCAATATGGGGATGGCAAGGCGCTCTACCCGATCTTCGCGAATACCGACAAGTTAGGGCAGCTCAAACAGCTGCTCGATGAGCACTTGATTGGCGTTGCGCTGCACACGGCAAAAATCGTCAATGCGCTGCCCAAGCTTAGCGATGAATTGCCGCGCATTGCACGCGCGAAAAAGTTTGCGGCGCGCAGTAGCGATGCGCGTTTTGCCTGGCAAAACAAGGCTTTTGAGCTGGCCCAGGGCCTTTGCGAGCGCAGCGCCAAGCAAGGTTTTTTTGGGGTCAACATGGCCTCGACCGGCGGCGGCAAAACCCTAGCGAACGCCCGAATTATGTACGGCTTGAGCACACCCGAATTGGGCGCACGCTTTTCGATTGCGCTTGGGCTGCGCACGCTGACCTTGCAAACTGGCACTGCGCTGCGGGAGCGCATGGGTTTGGGTGAAGACGATATGGCCGTACTGGTGGGCAGTGCTGCCGTGCGTGCGCTGTATGCGCAGCAGCAAAAGGAAAAAACTGAGCACTCCGCTAGTAATTTAGCGCGCGGCAGCGAATCCGCTGAAGACTTGCTCAGCGCCGACAGCCACGTATTCTACGAAGGCGCGCTCAGCTGCAAATCGTTAAGCGAATGGCTTAGCGGCGCGCGTGGCAACGTCAATAAAATGCTGCAAGCGCCGGTGCTGGTTTGCACGATTGACCATTTGATCCACGCCTGCGAAAGCACGCGCGGCGGGCATCAGATCGCGCCGATGCTGCGGCTGTTGACCTCTGATCTGGTGCTAGACGAGCCGGATGATTTTGATTTGAGCGATTTGCCCGCACTTTCGCGTTTGGTTTACATGACCGGCCTACTCGGTAGCCGCGTACTGCTGTCGTCAGCGACCTTGGCACCTGCGCTGGTGCAAGGCCTCTTTGAAGCCTATCGGGCCGGTCGCGCGGAGTATCAAAAGCATCGCGGCCATGAAGGCGCACGGGTCGATATTTGCTGCGCGTGGTTTGATGAATTTGGCTGCACTTCAAGCCACGCCGCGCAGGAGGCGCAATTTGCCGGTCAGCATCAGGCTTTTATCGCGAGGCGGCTAAAGCAGTTGGCGAAATTGGAAGTGCGGCGGCGCGCACGCATTGTTGATGTTGAAGCGCCAGACTGCGCAAAGCTAAAAGATAAAAATGACCCGGCTGGACGCTCAGCAGTGGCAGTGACTGCGATGGCAAGGGAGATTTTCCGTTCCGCTAAGCTGCTGCATCAGCGGCATCATGTGGTTGCGCCAAATTCCAGTCAACGCGTCAGCATCGGCTTGGTGCGCATGGCAAATATTGATCCGCTGATCGACGTTGCTAAAACGTTGCTAGAAAAAGCCAAGTTGCCGGAAACGATGCGCATCCATTTGTGCGTTTACCATTCGCGCTTTCCGCTGCTAATGCGCTCCAGTATTGAGCGCACGCTAGATCGCGTGCTGGCGCGTCAGCCCACGGGCGAAAATGGCGATGCCGATGCTATTTTCAGCCAACCGGATATTCAAGCGTTGCTGACAAAGCACAGCGAGCCTGATCAGATCTTTATCGTGCTTGCATCACCGGTAGCCGAAGTCGGGCGCGATCACGATTACGACTGGGCCATCGTTGAGCCGTCCTCCATGCGCTCGATTATTCAATTGGCGGGCCGCGTGCGGCGCCATCGCCTAGGCGCGGTAAAAACTGAAAACATCGTGCTGCTGGATCGCAATATGAAGGGCATCAAAGGCCAAAGGCCGCGCTTTACCAAACCGGGTTTTGAATCTGAGGAAAGTAACGGCTATGCACTGAATTCCGCATGCATCAAAAAGCTACTGCGCCCAGAGCAATTCCAAAGCATCACGGCCGCGCCGCGCATTCATGCCGCTGCGTTGCTGGACGTGGGCAACAGCCTCGTGGATTTAGAACACTCCCGGCTGCAAAGCCTGATGTTGGACAATGCCAATACGAAACAAACCAACATTCGCCCGTTTTGGGCCACTGGCGCTTGGTTAACCGGCTATGTGCAAACCAAAACCCGCTTTCGTTTAAGCGCGCCCAGCGACAGCTATTTCCTGGCACCTGATGAAGACAACGCTAGCTATAAGTTCATGCGGGTGGAAGAAAACGGTGATTTAAGCGAGCAAGGTTTAACGATTGAATCACTGCCAGCGCACAAGGACGGGCGCATCACGCTCTGGCCGCTGCAAAATTTTCATGCGGAACTGGCGAGGCTCGCAGAAAAGCGCGAAGCGGCTATCGAAAATTGCGCGCGCACCTTTGCCACGCTTGAGCTGGAGGAGCTGGATGGCGGGAAAGCGTGGCTAGACTGTGGGCTTTTGGGGTTTAGACGCGGGCGTTGAACAGAAACGATGCTTTCAACTTACTGCGTTCCCAGCATCTCTTGCTGCAGCATCGCTGCAGATATGCCGAGAAAATGCTTGTCTCGATGCAAAAGCGTCGCGTTTTTTGCGTGCGCGCAAGCCGCGATGAGCGAGTCTGCAAATGGCAAACGCACCGCTGAGTTCTGCGAGAGATGCAGAGACAGCCTGGCAATGGCTTCGTCAACAACGACAATCTCCGTTGCGATGGACTTGAATAAATCCAACGTTTTATTGGTTTCCAACTCTGTTGCGCCTAGCTCGATAGATTTTCGCCCTGCTTCGGCAAAAGAAAGGCTGCAAATGAGTATTTCTGATTCGCTATTAGCAAGTATTTCGCTTACCCGAACGCTGTCGGGTTCGCCTAACCAAAACGCGAGCAGTGCAGAGCTATCTAAGAGCCAGCGTTTCATCGATCAGCCGTCGGAAGCGCGTTCTGTGACCAGCTCCGCTACCACATCGCGGCCTGCACTTAAGTGTCGGCCCATTCCAAACAGCTGCCGCGCGGCGCTGACTCTCGCACTTGGCACCCGCAGGCAAATTTGACCTTGCTCGAAGACGCACTCCATTTCACTGCCAGCCGTAAACCCCGACGCAAGCATGAGCTCGGCTGGCAATGCGAAGTTTTCGGGAATGGTAACGGTAACTCTGGTGTTCATGGCGGACCTCGGCTTGCTGTGCTGCCTCTGCGGCAGTGAGTAACAACGCATTACGCACTATTTTCTGAGCTGCCTGTTCGGCAGTTGCATTTCATTTCGCGTTTGGAGTAGTGTCGACGCTTCAAGTAAATTTCCTAAAAGCGTTTTACGTACTATGGTATCGAATCAGCATTACAACTGCTGATATTTCTCCACGAACCACCGCCCAACCGCATGACCGGGCACCCACCGCGTCGAGGGTTTGATCGACGCAAGCAGGGTAAAGACGTGACTAGCCAATACGTGCGAACAATAGTTCTGTAAATTTCCCGCACACATTATTTTTCCGCCTTGAGCAAGTAGTTCAAGGCGGATCTTAGCTCCAAAGCCAACTGCAAAAAAGGACCCATATGCAAAGTTCCCAACCTCCCAACGCGCAACAATGGCGTGCTGCCATTACCGCCTTCATTCATGAACGACTGACTGCCAAGCTCGACAAACTAAAAGACGATGAACTCGACAAGCGCCAGCAACTGCTTGAGAACCATCAATACGCCGCTTGGCTGAGCGACGCTGCCAAGCGCGCATCGCAGATTCAATTGGCGTCACACACCGCAAAGCCACTGCATCCAGACGCGCGCAGTTCGCAGGTTTTTCTGGAGGCACCGCTATGCGCCGCGAACGACTTAGTTGGCACCCACAGTTTGAACGTGCTTTCCCGCGCACTGGATGTGGTGGGCAATGCGGCGGCGCTTGATGTATTTAAACTCCTCAAACTTACTCCAGAGCCGCCTGGTACTTCCTTGTTGAGCGCATTGCTTACAGCCGATGCGCACGCGCTCGAAGCGTTGAGTGATCAAGCCGACGAAGCTCAGGCGTTGGCCAAAGGCTTTTTGGCAGTGGCGGGCGCAAAGCAGACGCTGCAATCCCACACCCTAGCGAAGCAGGTCTACTTCCCGCTTCCCGACGGTGACTATCACTTGCTTGCTCCGCTGTACCCAACCGCCCTGATGCACGCACATTTTTTGCATCTGCAAGAAAAGCGCTTTGGTGACGCCGCAAAGGCCAGTCGAGAAGCGCGCAAAAAAGACGAAGCGGCTGAGGCATATCGCGACTATCCGAATCTGCTGGTGCAGAGTTTTGGTGGCAGCAAGCCGCAAAATATCAGCCAGCTCAATAGCGAACGCGGCGGCAAAGCGCATCTATTAGCCTCGCTCCCGCCCGAGCGCGACCCAAACTTCGCAGCGCCACCCATGCATCACGAATCGGTGTTCGCCAAGGGCGGCGGTTTCATTAAACGCCAGCGCACGCGTGAGTTAGTCAAATCTCTGCGCAGCTATTTAGACAGCTGGGCTGGGCGAAAAGGCAATGTTGACGTACGCGATCAGCGTACAGAATACGTTCAGCAGCTGGTCGGGGAGCTATTGAACTACGCCGCTGAAGTGCACTGTTTGACGCCGGGCTGGAGTGAGGCGCCGGAGTGTAGGCTCAATATCGCGCAGTGCCATTGGTTAGATCCGTTTGCCGAGCGCGCGGCTTCTGCCCCGGCAGCAATTGCGCCGGATGATGACTGGGACGACGATGAGGCGGAACCTCTAGCCGTAGATTGGCCCAGCATTGTCGCCAGCTCATTTGCCGCATGGTTTAACAAGGCGCTGAAAACCGATCGCAATCCGCTTGCGATCAACGAAGAAGAACAATGGCAGCGCATCATTAAGCGTGCGCTGCAAACCCTACGCAAGGAGCTCAGCGATGCTAGCTAAAGCCGAAGTGTTGCTGTTATTGCCGCACCTTAAAGTGCAAAACGCCAATTTGATCTCCAGCCCAATGACCTGGGGCTTTCCTGCACCGCAAGCGTTTGCCGGTTTCGCGCATGCGCTGGTTCGAAAAATGCGCGCACGCGGCGTTGAAATCGAACTGTTAGGCGTCGGCATCGCCTGCCATAGTTTCGCGCCACAAATTGCTGACGGTGGCTACGTCAAGCAGCTCAATTTGACGCGCAACCCGCTTGGGTCCGGTGGCGAGGTGCTGGCGATTGTTGAAGAGGGCCGCGCGCATATGGAAATCAGCTTGGTTCTCAAGCTGGCGGGAGAGGTGCCTTTGTCACAGGCCGATGCAGATGCGTCTGATGGGCTTGCCGCGCAGCTGATGGACTTGGCCGAGGCGGGTCGCATTGCCGGTGGCAGCGTGCTGCCAAACGCCGAGCGCGGCCGCTATCCGGCGCGGGCTTGGGTACTGGCTAGCACTGAAGGCGAAGCGATGGTTTCAGCTCAGCTCAAGCGCCGCTTGGCACCGTCCACGGTGTTGGTGGCACGTGATGCACTGTTGGCTGCGCACGTGGCCGACATGCGCCAGCAGCAGGCAGAAGCCACGACCTTGGACGCCCTCCTGGATCTGTGCGCGCTGCACCACGCGCCGCAGTTGCTTGAGGCGGCGGCAGTGCCTGATGCAGATATCGACCCAGAAGCGCTTGAGCCGGATACGGTTGAGCAAAAGGCGAAAAAGCCCAGCAAGGTCGAATGGACAACCCGCCGCCGTGAACCCGGTTGGCTAGTGCCGTTGCCAATGGGCTTTGGTGCGATCTCGCCGGTTTACGAAGCGGGCCAGGTTAAAAACGCGCGCGATGCCAATGTGCCATTTCGCTTTGTAGAAAGCGTGATTGGCTTGGGTGAATGGAAAAGCCCTTTTGCATTTACCCACTTTGACGAAATGCTTTGGCATTTCGAAGCCGACCCCGCTGCTGGCGTATATCGCATGCGCAACCACTACGTACCGAAAACCCAATCCACTAACGATTAATCATTCAACCAAAAAGGAATTCATCATGAGCAAAAACACTGCACTAAGCACCGCATCCGTACTGGCCTTTGAGCGCAAGCTGGACCCCTCCGATGCCGTGTTCTATTCGGGAAATTGGGAAGATCGCAAAGATGCCAGCGCGTGGAAAGAAATCAACGTTCGCGAAAAATCTGTGCGCGGCACCATTTCCAACCGCATGAAAGGCAGCGCGCCAGATCCGGCGAAATTTGATGCCGACATTCAAAAGCCGAACTTGCAAACCGTAGACGTCTGCACCCTGCCAGCGGGCGCCGACAGCTTAAAGTCCGGCATGACGCTGCGCATTTTGGGCGATTGCGGTAAGCCATCGGCGTGCAACAACGCAGACTACCAAGCCAAACTAGCAGCCAATATCAAAAGCTATGGCGACAACATTGGCTACGCTGAATTAGCACGCCGCTATGCGCACAACATTGCCAATGGACGCATGCTTTGGCGCAATCGAGTCGGCGCTGAAAGCGTAGAAGTGCGCGTGCGCCATTTGCAAAACGGCGTCGAAAAGGCCGCTTGGACCTTCGACAGCCTGAGCTTTTCCCTGCGTAATTTTGAAGCACCAAAAGCCGCAGAAGCCGGCGTTACTGCGCTAGCGAACGTGATTGAAGCCGGCCTGAGCGGCGCTGGTTATACGCTGCTTGAAATCACCCTGTTTGCGCGAATGGGCGCCGGCCAAGAAGTGTTTCCCAGCCAAGAATTAATCCTGGACAAGAAAGATAAAAAGAGCAAAACGCTCTATCACGTCGATCATGTGGCCGCCATGCACAGCCAAAAAGTGGGCAACGCACTGCGCACAATTGACACCTGGTACGAAGGTGCCGATTCGGTTGGGCCTATTTCGGTCGAACCGTATGGCTCTGTCACCAGCTTAGGCAAAGCCTTCCGCCAGCCCGCTGGAAAGCAGGATTTTTATAACCTGCTAGACGGCTGGATGATCAAAGACAAAGTGCCATCAACCGAACAGCAGCATTACGTGATCGCCAATTTGATTCGCGGCGGCGTATACGGTGAATCCGAAAAAGCCGCCAAGGAATAGCGATGGATCACTATATTGAAATTGGGCTACTGCCCGATCCTGAGTTTGCCAATGAGCTGTTAATGAGCACCCTGATGCAAAAGCTGCACAGTCTGCTTATCAAACTGCGCGCGAAAGATATCGGGCTAAGCTGGCCCGAATATGTGCAGCCACCCCAGCCCAACCTGCATGAACCCAAGCGTTTGGGACAATCGATGCGCTTACATGGCACACACGCAAGTTTGAGCGTGCTACTCCAAGCCGATGGCCTAGACGGCTTGGGGGGCCTGCGCGATCATTTGCAGATCTCCCCCGTCTTGCCAGCACCTGCGCACGTGACCTATCGCAGCTTCACGCGGGTGCAGGCCAAAAGCAATGTGGAACGGATGCGCCGCCGCCGAATGAAACGCCACAACCTAAGTGCCGAATCAGCACGCGAGTCTTTGCCAGAGGCCGCTGCCGAACGCATTAGCGAGCCGTTCGTCAACCTCCGCAGCATCAGCACCGGCCAAAGTTTCCTGCTATTCATCCGCATGGGGCCACTTCACGACCAGCCACACACCGGTAATTTCAGCAATTACGGCCTAAGCACGCACGCCACGGTGCCCTGGTTCTGAGGCATTTTGACCCTTTATTTTCTCCCCAAAAATCACCCCAATAAAATCAATGACTTACAAGCCGACCCCGAAATAGGGTCGGCACTTGATTTTCCGCCAAAGCTCTTTACCAATCAGAAGGTTATATTTGCTACGCTCTAGATTAAAGCCAGATCGGCGGCGCTCTTTGGACGGATCAGCAGCATTCGCGAAAATAAATCGATTA
>Ga0105044_10015211_pt1 | contig 10400 bp, 9 predicted proteins | sample MAT01_FD_78092 | JGI IMG/M metagenome (GOLD analysis project Ga0105044, IMG submission 78092) | Freshwater microbial communities from Lake Fryxell liftoff mats and glacier meltwater in Antarctica - MAT-01 | ecosystem: Environmental > Aquatic > Freshwater > Ice > Liftoff microbial mat | place...
CCGCGAAATCCACGAGGCCGACGCCGACTCCGTGCTCGCGCCACCACCAAGAAGCGCGGCATCCGCACCAAACAAAAATCGCCGGCTGGGATCACCGCTACCTCATCAAGCTGCTCTCAATTTGATGCGATTGCCCTGGGGATGGAAGGCGCGCAAGGGCGTCGGCGGGATAATCTCGAAAAGCTCCGGAATGCCGCAAAGGCGACGAGGCGTATGAACATCGCCTGGTCACCATGACCGCGCCTTTCGCCCCGAAGCGTCTCAAAAGTCCGCACGCACGCCGAAGAGCACGCCGCGACCGGGGAGAGGCGCGAACTCCTTGAGGAAGGAAGTGTGCAGGCGCGCTTCGGCGCCGGTGAGGTTTGTGCCGCGCACGTAGAAGTCGAGCTCCGTACCGGCAACGGGCACCTTGTAGCTCAGGCTGGCGTTGAGCAGGAAATACGAGTCGGTCGGGAACTCGAACTCTGCCGTGCGATTCTGACGCGCGGAGTAGCGTCCTTCGACACGCGCGGTGAAGCGTTCGTGGAACGCATAGACCAACTCCGCGCCGGCGCGGAATGGCGTGATGCGAGGCAGCGAGCGATCCGTTTCTTCGTCCTGCGCAGACACGTAGTCGCTGCGCAGCGTGAGATCGAGCCGGTGCGGCTGCACAGGAGCGCCGGGAGCGGCGACGGCTTTCGCATCCTTGCTCATGGGCGCTGGCAGGTTTGCCCCGCGCGGTTCGATGAGATGAAACGTCAGCTCCAGTTCGCCGCCGAAGAAGTGCGCGTCGGTGGCGCGATACGCGAAGATCGGCAACCCTTCCTCGCCCTCCTCTTCCTCCGCGAATAACCCGGTCGGAGTCGCGGTGATGAAGTCGGAGAAGTGATAGTAAAAGGCGCTCGCCGAGCCGGTCAACCGCCCGAGCTTTTTCCGCACGGTGAGATCGAGCGCGACCGATTCTTCCAAGCCGAGGTCCGCATCGCCGACTTCAAAGGAGTTCGTCGCGACGTGCGGGCCGTTGGCGAACAGCTCGACATAAGTTGGCGGACGCTGGGTGTAGCTGGCGGTCAGTGCGACCGCCCACTCCTCCACTGGCATAAAGACGACGCCCGCGGAGCCGCTGAACGCACCGAACTCGCGCTCCAGCCCAACGAAGCCGGGCGCGGAATCCGAGTCGTTCGTCTGCCGGTCGTAGCGCCCGCCGAATTGCACGCGCCACTGGTCGCTGATCGTCGCCTCTTCAAAAACGAACACCGAATTCACATGCGTATCGACCTGCGGCAGGAAGGCCTCCGCGCCCGTCGCGGAGAAGTCGATGCTCTGCGATTGGAAGCCGATGGCACCCTCGAAGGGGCCGAGCTTTCCATGCACCAGCTCGAGGCGGCCATCGTAAGCCTGCTGGTCGAAAACCGTGCCGACTGAAAAGCCTTCAAACTCCGTGTGCGTGTAGTCGGTGACGCCGAGCTTGAAACGGATTTCTTTAATCCCGCGCATCGGCTCGCGCACCGCTCCGCGGATGTCCCAGCGGCGCTGCTCGGTGTCGATGGTGACGTCCGGCTCCGCCACGGTTCCGTAGCGCGAATTGTAACCCGAATACGCCGCGCCGAAGTGGCCCTGATCCCACACGAAGGACGCGCCCATCGCGCCGCCTTGCGCGCGGGTGAAGGAGTTCGGCACCACGCCGCGCGGCTCGTCGCGATCCGCGCGCGGGTCGCTCTTGCGGAAGCGCTCCGAGCGGGCGTAGCCGGGGATGTGATAGTCCTGCGTCTCGCGTTTGAAGCCATCGAGATGGAACTGGATCGGCCCCGCGCCAAACTCCAGCAGCCCAGCGCCCGAACGCTCCTCGTCCACCGTGCCGATGCGGCCGTCGAGCCGTCCCCGCAGCGGCAGTCCGAAGAGCCCGGACTCCGCGCGCCGCTCCGGCACGCGATTCTCGATGACGTTCACGACGCCGCCGATGGTGTTCGGCCCGTAGAGCAGTGTCGCCGGCCCGCGCACGACTTCCACCGTCTCGATGGAGAGCGGGTCGATGGTGATGGCGTGGTCGGGCGAAACATTCGAGATGTCCTGCGTACTGACTCCGTTTTGCAACGTGCGCACGCGGTCATCCGCGAGGCCGCGGATCACCGGACGACTCGCGCCGGGCGCGAAGCCCGTGGAGGAGACCCCCGGTTCCTTGCTGATCGTCTCGCCGATGGTCGGCTCCAGGCGAAAGCGAAGCCGCTCGCCGGTCAGCAGATTGACCGGCTGCGCCTGCTCGAAGAGCGTGCCGCCGAGCGGGCTCGCGGTGACGACTACTTCATCGAGCCGGGTGATGGATTGGTCTGATTGCGCCAGCACGAGGCGGGCGGAAAGGGATGCGATAAGGATGAGAGACAAGGATCGGAATTTCATGTGGATGAATGGATTGAGAACACGCGAGCCGCGGAATTGCGGCAGGCGCACCGAGGGCGCGCAGAAGCGCCCATGGGGTGAGCAGGCATGCGTGTGCGCGCGGCACACGCCACCTCGGAACTGGATTGGCTAGACCGCTCCGCCCGGTGGCGCCCGCTCTCGAATCCGACCTTCCACGCGCGCCAGGAATACCCCCTGCGCCGCCTCCATTGGCACCACTTCCACGCACGTCAAAGTGGCCGCCGCCAGCACCGGTGCCGGCGCGGTGTGATCGGCCGATCCGCTCAGGAACATCGTCACCGCACACTCGTGTTCCTCCTCATCCGCATCGGGATGCGCCTCCTCGTGCCAGTGCGGGCAAACCGCCATCGCAACGATCGCGAGCAGATGCCCGACGAGCGCCATAGCCAGCAACATGCGGAACGGACGAGTCACGGGAAAGGCAGCTATCGAAGCTTGGCAATGCAAGCAAGGCAATCTGAGGTCTGCGCAGAAACACATGCCGCGACCGCCGCCCCCGGTTCCTTCCTCCCTTACTTTTTCTTTTTATCGTCGCCGTCGTGCGCATGCGCGCAGATGCAGGCGTATTCCTGGTATTTGCACGTCGGGCATTTCTCGAGGTTCAGGTTGAACTTCTCGTAGGTCGCCTTCGCTTTCGCGTCGGCCTTGATGCTCACGGAAACGGGGAAGTCGTGGCCTTCGGGCAGCGCGTTGCTGGAGACGAGCTTTCCGCCTGCTTCCTTGAATTCGAGCTTCGTCGGCTTGCTGCGGTCGCCGGCAGTGACGGCGATGACCTGGCCGCTGAGTTTGGCGGCTTTGAGGTCGTCGGTCAGCGCGGTGATTTCGACTTTGCGATCCTTGGTCACAAGGAATTCCAAGTGCGGTTCGACGGCGGTGATGACGCGACCGCCATTGGGGCCGGCGTCCTTCTTTTCGTGTTTGTGTTCTTTTTCCGCGGCAAAGGCCGGGATGGTGAGCGCGAGGGCGGTGAGGAGATTCAGTGCGATGGATTTCATGTGGTTCGTTTTTTGGGTTTTGTTTTTGGTTTGGAAAAGGTGAGCCGCCGTGGTGTCCAAACCGGCACCGCGGCGGAGATTGGTTCAGTGGGTTATTGGGCGGCTGGGGCATCCAGTCGCAGGGCGCGCTCCGCGGCCTGGCGGCCGAAGAGCCAGAATACGGCGGGCGTGACGGCGAGATCGAGGAGCGTGCTGCTCACGAGTCCGCCGACGATGACGACGGCGACCGGGTGCAGGATTTCCTTCCCCGGCTCATGCGCGGCGAGGAGCAGCGGGATGAGCGCGGTGCCGGCGGCGAAGGCGGTCATGAGCACGGGCACGAGCCGTTCGAGCGTGCCGCGCGTGACCATCTCGCGGGTGAACCCCTCGCCCTCGTGCCGCATGAGATGCAGGTAATGCGAAAGCATCATGATGCTGTTGCGCGCGGCGACGCCGGCGACGGCGATGAAGCCGACGAGCGTGGCGATGGAGATGTTGTTGATGAGCAGCCAGGTCAGCGCGAGGCCGCCCATGAGCGCGAGCGGGATATTGATGAGCACCTGCGCGGCGAGCGACGCGCTGCGAAAGTAGCCGTAGAGCAGGAAGGCGACGATGAGCAGCACGAGCCCGGAGAAGATGGCGATGCGCCGCGCGGCAGCTTGCTGCGACTTGAACTCGCCCTCGTAGCTCAGGAAGTAGCCCTGCGGGAGCTGCACCTTCTCCTTCACTTCGCGTTGCAGCCGGAGCACGAGCGATTCGAGATCGCGCTCGCTCGTATTCGCGCCAATGACGATGCGGCGCTGCGTGTTCTCGCGGTTGATGACGTTCGGGCCTTTGCTCTCGCGCACGTCGGCGACAAGCCGCAGCGGGAGGCGCTGGCCGTTGCCGGTTTCGATGAGCAATTCGCCCAACTTTTCCGGCCCATCGCGTAACTCGGGCGGGAGGCGGAGGAGGAGGTCCATCGTGCGCTGACCTTCGCGGAGTTCGGTGAGCACTTTGCCGCCGAGCAAGGTGGCAAGTTGCTCATTCACCGCGCCGGGTTGCACGCCGTAGGCTTTGGCGCGCTCGCGGTTCACCTCGATGCGGAGCTGCGGGATGGGCACCTGTTTTTCCAAAAAGACATCGGTGAAGCCGGGGATGTTTTTCGCGATGCGCTCGATCTCGCCGCCTTTCGCGCGGAGCACGTCGAGGTCGGGGCCGAAGAGCTTCACCGCGACCTTTGCGGAGACGCCGCTGAGCATGTGCGCGAGGCGATGGCCGATCGGCTGGCCGACATTCGTGAAGGTGCCGGGCACGCCGGCGAGCTTCTTGCGGATCTCCGCGAAGACTTCCGCGCGCGGCCGTCCGCCTTCCTTGAACTCGACATCGAACTCATTCACCGAGACGGGCATGACGTGATCATCGCGCTCGGCGCGCCCCGCGCGGCGTCCGACGCTTTTCACCTCGGGGATTTCGAGGAGCAGCCTCGCCCCGGCGTTACCGATTTCGTTGCTCTGCTGGAGAGAAGTGCCCGGCGCGCTCGCGAAAGAGATCGTCGCGCTGCCTTCATTGAAGGCGGGCAGGAAGTCTTTGCCCATCATCGGGTAAAGCGTCAGCGCGGCGATGAGCAGGAAGCCGGTGATTGCCAGCACGACGAACGGCGCGTCGAAGGCCGCGCGCAGAAAGGTGCGGCTGACAAATGCCTTCATCGCTCGAACGAGAAAGCCGTCGGAAGACAGCCGTCCCGGCTGTCCGGGGAGACAGGCGTCCTCGCCAGTCGTGGAGGGGAGCAGGCGGGACGCCCGCTTGCCCTGACAGGCGGGACGCCTGTCTTCCAGCAGGAATGAGCAAAGAACGGGAATGACGGTGAGCGAGACGACGAACGACGCGGCCATGCTCGTGATCGTGGCGATGGCGATGGGCGTGAAGAGCCGGCCTTCCAAACCTTCCAGCGCGAGCAGCGGGAGGAAGACGAGGATGATGAGGATCGTCGCGTAAAGGATGCTGTTCCGCACTTCGCCCGACGCGGAGGCGATGACGTCGAGCTTCGGCTTTGGCTCTGGCAGCGCGGCGTTTTCGCGGAGGCGGCGGAAGACGTTTTCCACGTCCACGATCGCATCGTCCACGACCATGCCGATGGCGACGGCCAGCCCGCCGAGCGTCATCGAATTCACCGACACGCCGAACCATTTGAAGACCAGCATCGCGGTGACGAAGGACAGCGGCATCGCGGTGAGCGTGATCAGCGTGGTGCGGAAGTTCAGGAGGAAGAGGAAGATCACGATGGTGACCACGATCGCGCCGTCGCGGATCGCTTCCTTGAGGTTGCCGATGGCGTGCGAGATGAAGTCGCCCTGCCGGAAGAGCAGCTCCACCTCGACGCCCGCGGGCAGGGACGGCTTCAAGTCTTCGAGCGCTTTCTCGATGGCCGCGGTGAGCCGGAGCGTGTCGAAGCCGGGCGACTTATCGATGCTCAGGATGACGCCGTTGTTGCCGTTGATGCTGGCGTCGCCGCGCATCGGCTGGACGCCGTATTCCACGCGCGCCACGTCGGAAATAAGCACGGGCCGGTCGCCGGCCGTCTTGATGACCGTGCTCCCCAGCTCCGCCAGGTCGGTGCTCATGCCGAGATTGCGGACCATGATCTCCTGCGTGCTCGTGGTGAGATAACCGCTCGTGGAATTGTTCGCCGCTTTGCCCACGGCGCTTTCGAGTTCGGCGAAGGTGACGTTTTGCGCGGCGAGCCGATACGGGTCGGGCATGACATGCACCTGTTTCACGCCGCCGCCGATGGTCAGCACTTCGGCCACGCCTGCGATGCTTTGCAGCCGGCGCGCCACGGTCCAATCCGCGAGCGTGCGCAGGTCGCGCGGGGCGATCGCGTTGTCCGCGCTGCGCAGCCCGACGAGGAGGATCTCGCCCATCAGCGAGGAGACCGGCGTGAGGCCGGGCTTGATGCCTTCCGGGAGATTGCCGCTCGCCGCTTGCAAGCGCTCCTGCACGAGCTGGCGCGCGCGGTAGATGTCCGTGCCCCACGCGAATTCCGCGAAGACGAGCGACAGTCCCACATCGGAATTCGACCGCAGACGATCGAGTCCGCCGACGCCCTGCACCACGCTTTCGATGGGTTGCGTGACGAGGTTCTCGACTTCCTCCGGCGCGAGGCCTGGCGACTCGGTGAGAATGGTGACGGTCGGCTTCGTCATGTCCGGCAGCACCTCGACGGGCAGATCGCGCGTGGTCTGCACGCCGAGCACGAGCAGCAGCAGCGCAAAGGCGAGGACGATCGGCCGGTTGCGCAGCGAGAACTGAATGAGGCGGTTGAGCATGGCGAGTATGGGTTTACGGTTTGACGGGAAGATTCCCGCCAAAGATGCTGCCGCGATGAAGACGACGATCGAGATCCCGGACCCGCTTTTCCGACAGGCCAAGGTGGCAGCCGTAAAGCGCGGCGTGACGCTGAAAACGCTGTTGGTGAGCGCGCTTCGCAATGAACTCGGCAACGTTGCGGGAAAGTCGAAGACGCCCGCGCGAGTGCTCGGCGCGTTGCCGGGTTTTGGCGGCCTGCGCCACCTCCGCAAGGAAACTGCCCGAATCAACCGGGTGATTGACGAGGAGTTTGGCAGAATCGAGCCCGAGGATTGGAAGTGATTCTGGATACGAACGCGTTCTCCGCGTGGGCGGATGGGGATGAAGCGGTTGCCAGTTTGGAGGTGGGAGACCGCCCGCTGCTTCTGCCGGGCATCGTCGTGGGGGAATGGCTCTACGGAGTCCGAGGATCGCGGCATCGGACAGCTTACGAGCGGTGGTATGCGCAGCATCGCGCCGCGTGGACGGTGCTGGAAGTCGGTGAAGAAACGGCGCGCCACTATGCGCTGATTCGCGCGGAGTTGAAGGCCGCTGGCACGCCGATTCCGGCGAACGCTTTGTGGATCGCCGCGCTCTGCCGCGAGCACGAATCCTCGATTGCGAGCCGCGACGAGCACTTCGACGCGGTGAAAGGTTTACAGCGGATTGCATGGTGAGCATGGCGCTTTAGGCAGCGGAGCGTTTGCGAAGGCGCAGACCCAGGACCGCCAGCAGCACGAACATCATCCCGGTCGTCGCGGCGAAGAACATCGCGAGCGGGGTGAAACCCGACGTGCGCCCGCCTTGGGCGGAGCTTTTTTGGGCCGCCGCTTTTGCCTGCTCGGGCGTCAATTCGGAGCCGTCCTCGCCGTGCGGATGCCCGTGCGCCGCATCGAGTGCTTCCTTCAGCGAGACGCTGCCTTTCCCTGCGAAGACGAGCGCGTAGGCCCCGCGCGTGACGACCTGATCGCCCGGCAGGAGGCCGCTGGTGATCTCCGCGAGCCGATCGTTCTGCGCGCCGACGACGACCGGCGTTTTGATGTAGGAATTCTTCAGCTCGTAATCCGCGACATAGACGAAGCGCTGCGCACCGTCGCCCTGCACGGCTTCGCGCGGCACGCTCATCACGCCCTCGCGTTTGCCAGTCGCGATGGAGAACTCCGCGCGCATGCCCGGCCGCAGGATCGCGTCCGGATTTTCGACGTGAAACGCGACCTCGATGGTGTTCGTCGCCGCGTCGGCTTCGGTTCCGAGGTGCTCGATCTTCGCCACGAATTCCTTGTCGGGATAGCCGGCGGCGCGGATGCGCCCGCGCATGCCGACTTGCACGCGGCTGGCAAGGTGCTCCGGCAGCGCCGCGACCGCGTGAACATCCGTCAGGTCGAGAATCTCGACGAGCGAATCGTCCACTCCCACCGGCTGGCCGGGCGCGACATTCACCGCTGAGATATGCCCGGAAATGGGCGCGAGCAGCCGCACGCTCGGCGGCGGATCGCCCGGCTGGCGGCTCTCGATGACGGCGGCTTCCACACCCTTTTCGATCTTCGTATCAATGTGCGCCGCGACGCTGATGGCTCGCCCCGGCACGCGGCTGCTGACGACTGCGCGATGTCCCGGCGCAACCTTGATCCGGCCGAGCGCGAAGATCGTTTCCTCAAAATCCGTCTCCTCCGCTTCGACGGTCGTGAGGTTCAGATTTTTGACCTCGGTCTCGTCCAGGATGACGGAGTTCGCGGCGCGATTTGGATCCGCGGCGGCGAGCGCGGAGGCGGCCAGGCAGAGCGTGAAAGCGAATGATCTGAAGGGCATGGCGGGTGTCAAAATTTGAAGCCCGCGAGCGCGAGCAAATGAGTGGTGAGTGCGTAAAGAGCGACCGTGACCACGACGCCGATGCCGAGCGCCGTCCAGAATCCGAAGCCATGCCGCAAGAGCCACGGCAGGAGCAGAAAGAGCGGCAGCGTCGGCAGGACGAACCAAAATGTGCTCTCGGAATGCCGCGCGATGAGCGCGGTGTCGCGCGTGCCGGCGTAGAGCCACACGAAGGCGGTGAGCGAGATGAGCGGCAGCGAATGCACGATCGCGGCGGTGAAGTTGTTGCGCTTCGCCAGCTCGCTCACGGTGACAATGAGCGCGCCGCTGAGCAGCGCGCGGAGGATGAGTTGCGCCGTCATTTTCCAGCAGCGCCTCCGGTGGAAAAGGTGCGTCCGAGTGCGGCATCGTGGCGGATGCGGGCGAGCTGGTATTCGCGAAGCGCATCGAGGCGCTGGCGCTGGAGTTCGAGGCGGCGGGTGCGGGCGCGCAGCACGTCGGTGAGCGAGGTCTGGCCGGTCGAGTAGCTGTTGCGAAGCTGGTCTTCGATCCGCGTGGCGGCGGGCAGCACTTGGTCGTCGAGTTCGGAAATCAGCTTCGCGTAAGCGCCCATCGCGCTGCGCGCGGCGAAGACCTCCGCATTCGCGCCGAGCTGCGTCGCCTCGACTTCCAGCTCCGCTCGCGTCGCGGCTGCTTCCGCCTCGCGGACGCGCCCGGAGTTGTTGTTCCAGAGCGGGAGCGGAAAGCTGAAACGGAAGCCGATGATCTGGTCGGTTTCGACGGGCTCCGGGAAATCCAGCGTGCGGTCGCGAGTGTAGGAAGCCCCGATGCCGAAATCCTCAAAACGCCGGGCGCGCTGCTCCAAGACGACCGAGCGCGCCGCTTCCGCACGAGACTGCGCGGCGAGGATGTCCGGCCGTGCGGTGACTTTGGTGGCGGCGGGGATGTCCTTCGGCGCGGGCAATTCGCCGGTCATCGCGATGCGGTCAGCGCCCACGACGCCGAGCAGCGGACGCAGCTCGCCGAGCAACACCGCTTCGTCCGCCGCCAGCATGAGATTCTCGATCTCGATCTGCCGCGATTCGAGTTCCACCTGCGAAGCATCGACGACGGACGCTTCGCCGGCTTCGACGCGCTTGAGAAGGAAGCCGGATAGTTCGCGGCTGTTCACGAGCTGCCTGGCGCGAAGTTCGCGCTGTCCGCCAAGGGCGAGGAGCTTCACCGCGGCGGTGCGGACTTCGGCGGCGAGCTTGCGTTCCGCGTCGCGGACTTCCGCTTCAGCAGCGGCGAGTTCGGCGCGAGAGACAGCTCTCTCGTGGCGCAGCCGCGAGGTCAGCGGAAAGCGCTGCATGAGCACAATGCCGGCAGAGCCTTCGGGGCCGACTGTGTGGCGGGTGAACTCCAGATCCAGTTCCGGATTGCTGAGGCGGCCGCTTTGTTGGAGCCGTCCGCGCGCTTCTTCGATGCGCAGGCGGGCGGCGGCGAGTGTCGGGTTGCGCTGGAGCGCGTGTGCGGCGGCGCCTTCAACCGTGAGGGAAACGGCGCCAGCCCAGGCGCCGGTGGCGCTGGTGAGAAGAAGGATGAGAATGGGAGCGGCTTTTTTGAGCATGATGAAACGGGGCAAGGGGTGGAGTGACACGGGCGCGAAAGAGCCCGTGGGTGGAGGAGGCGATTTCCCGAACGGGAACCGCCTAAGCGATGAGCGAGGGCGCGCGAACCGGCAGCGCGGTGCGGACGACCAACATCCACAGCGGGAGCCGTGGCGGCGAAACCGGCGCGGCCAACTCCGCAGGCTCACCTTCCGCTGCCCGGAGCGCGCACCGGACCCACTCCGCGAGCAATTTCAGCTCGTGCCACGCGGGGGCCGCGAGGGCAAAGGCCGCGGAAGAAGAG
>Ga0105044_10015212_pt1 | contig 10400 bp, 8 predicted proteins | sample MAT01_FD_78092 | JGI IMG/M metagenome (GOLD analysis project Ga0105044, IMG submission 78092) | Freshwater microbial communities from Lake Fryxell liftoff mats and glacier meltwater in Antarctica - MAT-01 | ecosystem: Environmental > Aquatic > Freshwater > Ice > Liftoff microbial mat | place...
AAACTGGAGCAAGTTAGAAAGATCACTCTTCCCGATCTAACGAGGAGCATTTCTCCGAAATGAATCTCATTCCGCAGCTAAGCATTCGCTACAAAAAAGCAACTCTGAATACTCGCATCTTGATAGACCAAGGGAGCCCCAACCGCGATGGCCAATAACACTGACAAACCGACGACGAGAGCCAAGAGCCGCACCCCTCGAGTGTCGAAGTCCAAGCTTCAAACCGAGACCAAGCTCATGGCCCATACGTCCAAGGATTCCATGTTCGATGCGTTTAGTCGTTCGATGGCCATGATTGAATTTACGGTCGACGGAACGATCCTATGGGCCAATGAGAACTTTCTCCAAACAATTGGGTATACATTGGATGAGATTCGTGGTCGACACCATAGCCTCTTTGTTGACCTAGAGTATCGGTCTTCGTCCGAGTATCGCGACTTTTGGTACGAGCTCGGGCAGGGAATTCCTAAAGTCGCTCGCTTTAAACGCTACGGCAAAGGTGGTCGTGAAGTCTATCTCCAAGCCGCCTACAGTCCAATCATCGACGAAAAAGGGACCACGATCAGAGTCGTGAAATTGGCTGCTGATGTTACTTCGGACGCCATGCGTGAGTTTCGTGCCCAGGAACGGGAGGACGCCATCCAGCATCAGCAAGCCGAGGACAAACACGTTTTAGAGACCAAAGTGAATGAGCTTTCGAACAGCGTGGAGGCTGCATCGCGGGGTGATTTGACGCAACAGGTCGAAGTGAAGGGAGACGACGACATGGGCCGATTGGGTAGCAGTCTTCGCAAGATGATCTGCGACCTGAGGACCATCATCGGCGAAGTCATGGCCGCCGCGCAACAGCAGAACGAAGGGGCTCGAACGATCGCCGAAAGCAGTGCAAATCTCAGTGAGGGGGCGCAGACCCAAGCCGCTTCGGTCGAGGAGATGACCGCCAGCGTCGCTCAAATGATCGACTCGATGCAGATCATTTCCGAGAACGCTAGTGAAGCCAAGGCTAAGGCCATCGAGACCTCGAAGCTGGCCAAAGGTGGCGGATCCACGGTCGACGAAGCCGTGAACGCGATGAAGATGATTCAGAAATCGAGCGAGCAAATCAACGAAATCATTCAAGTGATCAGCGAAATTGCCAGCCAAACGAATTTGCTGGCCCTCAATGCTGCCATCGAAGCAGCTCGGGCAGGCGAACATGGGCTCGGGTTCGCCGTCGTTGCCGATGAAGTTCGAAAGTTGGCCGAGCGTTCCAGCGAAGCGGCGAAAGAGATCACCAAGCTGATCAAGGAATCGTCGCGACGCGTGGAAGAAGGTGCTAGCCTATCGAAGAAGGTTGGCGAATCGTTGACAAAGATTGTAGAATCCGTCGAGGATACGGCCGAAGGCATTGGCCAAATCGCCGCGTCGACCGAAGCACAGGCTGCGAGCGCAAAGGAAGTCAAAGTTGCCATTCGAAGTGTGTCGCATACCACCGAATCCAACGCGGCAGCGTCGGAAGAGATGGCCGCAAGCGCTGAACAGCTGGGTGCTCAAGCACAAAGCCTTCGCGATCTAGTTGCCAAATTCAAAATCTGATGCCGCAGGATAAAGCGACCATGGAATTGGAACGACTTACGCCCAAGCAATTCGAGTTGTTCCAAAGGTTCATCTACGACCGAGCGGGAATCAAGATCGATTTCTCCAAGGTGACGCTCGTGAGCAACCGTATTCGACGTCGACTGAAGGCTGGGAGCTGCGATGATTTTGATTCCTACTATCGGCTGCTCACGTCCAAAGCTGGTGAAACGGAGCTTGAGGGCTTTTTGGATGCAATCACGACTAACGAAACTTCTTTCTTTCGCACGAAATCCAATTTTGAATGGCTGAAGAACGAATATGTGAAAGAGCTCTTGCAGGATAAGTTGGCGGGCAAACGCTCTGGGTCTTTGCGCATTTGGTCTGCTGCCTGCAGTTCGGGTGAAGAACCGTACTCGATCGCGATGTGTCTTTCTGATTTGACTATTCCGTTGCGAGGATGGGATATTCAGATTCTCGGCACCGACATCAGCGAGTCGTCCCTGAAACTAGCTCGCGAAGCTGTTTTTCGTCTGCGAACCATGCAGGAGTTGGATAACGGGAATATTCGACGCTATTTTACGGAGGAAGCTCCCGACAGGTATCGGCTTCGCCCGACCATTGCTCAAACGGTTCGCTTCAAGAACCATAACTTGATGTCGCAGTTGCACGAGCCGCCCTTCGATTGCATTTGGCTCCGAAATGTTTTGATCTACTTTGATCGAGAATCCAAGGCCCAGGTCATTGAAAATCTGGTTCGCTCGCTCGTTCGCGGCGGGTACCTAGTCGTCGGTCCATCGGAAGGGGTATACGACATGCTAGGAATGCTCGAAAAGCGCGGTACGTTTCTTTATCAGAAGCCATAAAGCAAGGACCGAAAAGTGAACGACGAATTCAAATTCTCCACTGGAATGCCCTCCGATGATATGGCGGAGTATCTCCAAATGTTTGTTGACGAAACGTCCGAACAACTGGAAGAACTGGTGGAAGTCTTGCTTGTGCTGGAGAACAGTCCGAATAGTCCCAGTCATTTGAACGAGTCGTTTCGCTTGATCCACTCGATCAAAGGTGCGGCAGCCATGATGGGGCTCGATAGCATCACTCTCCTAACCCACCATCTCGAGAATCACTTCGAGCATCTGAGATCCGGTCTGCGAACGCTCGACAGGCCGATGATGAATCTGATCCTGCGATGCGTCGACTTTCTGCGCGAGGCGGTTGGAAAACTGCGGGAGGGGAAACCGTTGGTTAGCTCCCCCGAATTGATTGAGCAGCTTGCTCATACAGTCACCGAGGTACACAAAACGGAGTTCGCGGCCGAGTTGGCTTCGGTCTCAAAAGCGACGGCGGCTACCACCCCAATGGCCGAAAAGCTTGATATCGCATCGCAAACGGTCAACGAGCATTCAAGCGGTGGCCACGCTTCGGTAGATGCTCATGGACCTCGTATTCAAAAGCGAGTCATTGCCTACCTCGATCGCGGCATCGAGCTGCCAGAGCTCAAAGCGGAGTTGATCTTAGCGAGATTGAGCGATCTGGCCGTAATTGGGAGAACCAGTCCTGACATCGATCAACTCGAAAGCTTAGCGGAACTGCGAACGTTGCAGATCTGGCTCGAATCGCCTTGCAGCGACGACGATTTGAGACGAGCCGCCGATATCGTTGGAGTGGAGCTCATCGAAATCGACGATGTCCTTTCCAGCGACGCGGTTGTGGAGTCTCGAGACGACGGGTCCCCTCTCGGGCCGGTGGAAGATGAAGGGCGGCAACGGCTGCCCGTCAGTGAAGTTCAAGCGACGGCCTTACTCCCGATGCCGTCTTTGGCCGAGCACACCGCTATCGACTCGGCAATGGCTTCTGAGTCGCATAGTAAAGTCGTCGAAACGGTACGAGTGGATATTCAACGGCTCGATCGTTTGATGAATCTGGCTGGAGAGTTGGTGGTCAATCGCGCTCGGTTTGTCCAGCTAGCATCTCAGATGACGGAGACCTTTAAAAAGTCCGGACTGTTTTCGCAGCTGCGCGATCTTTGCGAAACGCTTCGCGAGCAGTTGGAATTTGGTGGCAAATCGGGCGCGTCCGCGGTGGAAGTGAAGTCTGCCGATGATCGGAATCGCGAGCTGCAAACCACCGTTATGGCTTTAGAAGAACAGTTGCACGTCTTGGAAAGAGGGAGAAGAAGCTTCGTCCAACTCAACGAAGCTATCGATCAATTTTCGCGAGTTTCTGACGGGTTGCAGAGAGGCGTGTTGGACACACGAATGGTTCCCGTGGGGCCTCTCTTCAATCGGTTCAAACGGACGGTTCGCGATATCTCCAACGAGATGGGCAAAAAAGTCAACCTCGTCATTCGAGGTGAAAATACAGAGCTTGACAAGCGTATGATCGACGAGCTTGGCGATCCGCTTGTGCACCTTGTACGCAATGCAATCGATCACGGACTCGAATCGGAGGAGGTTCGTCGCAACCGAGGAAAGCCAGAGACGGGAACGCTGACGCTCGAGGCGGTTCACAGCGGCAACAACGTTTTGATCACGATCAGCGATGACGGCGGAGGCATCCACACGGACAGGGTCAAACTGCGAGCCATCGAACGAGGGTTAGTCACGAGTGTCGAGGCAGAATTGATGTCGGACCACGACATTGCTCAGTTCATCTGGGCGCCTGGTTTCAGCACTGCGGAGGTCGTTTCGGATATATCGGGGCGCGGCGTCGGCATGGATATTGTCAAAACGCGAATTGGTAAACTCAATGGTACGGTCGAAGTCGATTCGACTGTAGGCCGGGGAACCCAGTTCGTGATTAGGCTTCCGTTAACGCTCGCGATTATTCGGAGTTTGCTGTTCCAGCTCACACACGGGACCTTTGCCGCTCCGATTGAAAACGTGAGAGAGATTGTGTCCGTTCACGGCGCAGACGTCATCACCGTCCACGGTCGAGATTCCATCGAAGTTCGGGGCGAGTTCATTCCGCTGATTCGGATCGAAGATGTTTTTGATTGGCATGGGACGTCCACTGTCGATACGCACGATCGCCAAGGGGATACGGAAAATGGACGAAATTCTGACAGTGTCTTGATTTTGACGACGGGCTTCAAATCCATGGGGTTGGTTGTCTCAGAGCTGAGGGGATGCCAGGACATCGTTGTGAAGTCTCTTGATGAGAATTTCACACATATTCGAGGGCTGGCGGGCGCGAGCATTTTAGGTGACGGCTCGGTTTGCCTGTTGCTAGATGTTGTTTCCTGTTTAGAATTGGCCCGCCAACGACTTCGGGACAGGACTCGCAATCGAATGACTTCGACCACATGAACACATTGAATGAGCAGCAGTTGGATTCGCTGGCATCGATTGTGCGATTCGGTGCGACGGATGCATCGCGAGCTCTCTCGAGTTGGCTTGGTCGACCAGTGCGAGTGTCGATGGAGCGATTGGAGCAAGTCTCCTTGGAGATTGCGACCGAACTTTTAGGGCCTGCGGATGCGACGGTGTGTGCATGCTGTCTGCGGGTTGTGGGTGGCATGAACGGGCAATTGCTGTTGGGCTTCGACGATGTGAGTGGCTGGATGCTGTGCGACCCTCTTTTGTCGCGCGAGCCCAAATCGTTCGAATGGGGCGAGCTAGAAGAGTCCGCTGCGATGGAAACGTCGAACATCGTCGGTTGCGCATTTTTGAATGCTCTTGCACAGATTTTTCCTCGTTCCGGTCAAGCGGCCTCGGGTTCGGAGGACTCGGCCTGGATTCCGACGCCGCCAGTCTTTGTAAGAGATTTTGCTGCAGCCATTATGCAGTTTGCACTGATCGACCAAGCGACTGAATTCGACACAGTGCTCATTGCGCAAACCCAGTTTACGATCGACGGCACACCGGTTGGATGGAGTCTCTTGCTGGTTCCAGATGCGGAGAGCCTGGATCGGTTGGCGAGGACCCTGACATGAGCCAACTCAGGCCAGTGGATGAGAGCCTAGTGGCGATGGCCGGGATCGGTGTCGCTCAACATCAAGGCATTTTGAGAACACTGCTTGGGTCGTGCGTTGGGGTGGCTTTGTACGAACGGAAGCTAAAACTGGTTGGACTCACTCACATCGTCATGCCCGATTCCATGGGCCGCAATCAACCCGTGGGCAAGTATGCCGACACGGCAATTCCTGAGACGATTCGTCGCATGATGGATAGGGCTGGTGGAGTACGACTATCGCTATCCGCGAAGGTCGCCGGAGGCGCGAACATGTTCGCGCACGTTTCGCCCAACAATACGAACACGATCGGCGAGCAGAACGTGGTCGCGGTTGAGAAGACGCTGGCGGCGTTGGAGATTCCGATCGTAGCTCGTCACTTGGGTGGAACTGCCGGGCGACGCATGGTTGTCGAAGTCGATAGCGGAGTCGTTCAGATCCACGTCATCGGCCAGCTCGCAATATCGATTTAGAAGTCGCCAACTTGCAAAAGAGACGTCCATGAGCCACAAACTTCTTATCGTTGACGACGCCTTGATTATGCGGTTGCGCATTCGAGAGATCGCGGTCGAGTCGGGCTGGGAGGTCGTAGGCGAAGCGGCGAGCGGAGAGCAAGCGATCGAGATGTTTCGCCATTTAAAGCCGGACCTGGTTACGATGGATATCGTCATGCCCCGCATGGATGGAGTCGAAGCGTTGCGAGCGATCCGAGAGGTTGAACCGAATGCCCGAATCTGCATGGTCAGCGCAGTCAACCAACGCGAGAAACTAACGGAGTGCATTCGATTGGGAGCGATCGATTTCATTGTCAAGCCTTTCGAGCGAACCCGGCTCGAGAGTCTGTTTGACAAACAGGGGCGAGGCCTATGAAACTCAAGGTTATGGTCGTCGACGATTCGGCCCTCTATCGACAGATGGTCAAGAATGTGCTCCGCTTAGTGCCCGACGTCGAAGTGGTTGGGTTAGCTTGCACCGGTATGGAGGCCCTTGCGAAGATTCCCGAACTAAATCCTGACTTGATGACTCTCGACGTTGAAATGCCCGATATGAACGGACTAGAATTGCTTCGCGAGATCAAGAAGCGTCACCTGAAAGTCAAGGCGATCATGCTGAGCAGCTTGACCGCTCAAGGCGCTCGAGTCACTACGGATGCATTGTTCGCTGGAGCTTTTGACTTTATTCAGAAGCCGAACAGCCACGATGCAAACACCAATCGAGCACTGCTCGAGGGTTTGTTAACAGAGAAGATCCGGGCGTTCCAAGAGAGTCTCCATACGTCCATGCCCACCCGAAAGCCGGCTGCTGCCTTGGCCCGATTGGTTGACAACAGCGAAACGGAATCCATGGGTAGTGCGGTTGGGATCGAAGCTCCAGTTTCCCCATACATTCTGAATCAGATTAAACCGAATCAGACCAAGCCCGATTCCGGGACGGGGCGTATCGACGCGGTCGTCATAGGAACATCGACCGGCGGTCCAATGGCACTCCGCGAAGTGATCCCAAATCTGCCGGTCACACTAGGCGTACCAGTATTTGTCGTCCAGCATATGCCACCGGGCTACACCAAGTCACTCGCAGCCAGAATCGGTGAAATCAGCCATTTGCCTGTGCAGGAAGCCGCGGACGGCATGCTCATTGAACCCAATCATGTCTACATTGCGCCTGGAGGATTGCACATGGGGATGGAAATACAGCGAGGCCAACCGGTGATCCAAACGTCCGAGATGCCTCCAGAACACAATTGTCGTCCAGCCGTCGATTACACGCTTCGTTCTGCAGTTCAGCTCTATGCCGGCAATCTCTTGGGAGTGATTCTTACCGGCATGGGTCGAGACGGAACCGAGGGCTGTCGACTACTTAGGCAGCTCGGCGGTTCGGTGTTGGCACAGCATCCGGATGGCTGCATTGTCTACGGAATGCCCAAAGTTGTCGTGGAGGAGCACTTGGTCAATCGCGTGGTGCCGATTGAAAAAATGGCTTCTTGGATCGTTCGCGTGGTTCAGGCAAACCGATGAATTCCATTCCCCTAACCAGCCGACAGAGACCTTTCTCCATGAGCGATTCTCGCCCCGTTGTTGTGATCGCCGAAGATAGTCGGGTCCAAGGGAAAGTTCTTCAACAGCGACTTATTGCAGCTGGCTACGATGCGCACATAGGGCTCAATGGCGAGTTGGCACTGGAACTGGTCAAGCAGTTAAACCCGCAGATCGTCGTGTCCGATATCGAGATGCCCAAAATGAACGGCTATGAATTGTGCAGCGCTATCAAGCAATCGCCTGAGTTGCGACGCACGCCAGTCATCCTGTTGTCGACGTTGAACGATGCTGAAGATATCATTCGAGGGCTGGCCGCCAGAGCGGACAACTACATCACGAAGCCTTACGATATCAACTACCTGATCGCTCGCATCGAAGATCTTCGGTCCAATCCCGTCGAGGATACCCAGGATGACCCGGCCAACACGACTGCCGTAACCCTTGGCGGACAAGTTTATCAGGTGAGTGCAGGGCGCCAGCAAACCCTGAATCTGCTTATTTCTGTGTTCGAGAACGCAGTCGAAAAAAACAAAGAATTGAACCGCTCTAACGAGCATTTAGTATTGGCCAAAGAGAAGCTCTCGGCTTGGAATACGCAACTGGAGTCGCTCAACAATCAGCTGAGCGAGCTGAACCATCGCATGCAAAGGGATTTGCATGCGGCAGCGAAAATGCAGCAATCGCTGCTGCCCAACGAGCCGCTGGATTGCCCGACCGTCTCTGTCGCGTGGGACTATACTCCGTGCGAAGAGTTAGCTGGCGACTTCCTCAACTATGCCAAGCTTGATGAAAACACTCTCGGTTTGTACGTCGTGGACGTCAGTGGACATGGAGCGGCGTCGGCGTTGCTTGCGGTCGCGATTGGACGAGTCCTGACGACGGTTCTTTCAGCGACTTCGCTTTTGGTGAGGCTAGACCCGTTTACGGGTAAACGAGCGATCACACCGCCTGCGACGGTTGTGGGTGAGCTGAACAAACGCTTCCCGATGGATAGCCAGGGCGGTTTGCACTTTACGATTCTTTACGGCTTGCTGGACTTGCGGACGAAACTGTTCCGCTACGCTTGTGGAGGCCATCCACAACCTGTCCACCAACCCAAAGGTCAGTCATCGCGATTCGCGCCGGGAGATGGGCTAGCGGTGGGTTGGGTTGACGATGTCGAATTCGATGAGTTTACGCTGCAGTTGGAGTCGGGAGATCGGTTATTGCTGTACTCCGACGGTGTGCCCGAAGCGATGGATTCGCATCTGGAGCAACTGACGAACGAACGCATGCTGCAAGAGCTCGATGCGAGCCGCGACCAGTCGCTTGGTGATCAAGTTCTTCATATCCGATCGGTGGTCGATCGCTGGTGCCACCCCAAGGGCCCACTCGATGATGTATCCATTCTTTCGATCGAGCTTCACTAGCTCGGCAATCTCCTTGTATGCGAGTGCAAATCTATGTACCAACAAGCTTTCGGCAAACAAAACGTACTGTCATCGGTAATGTGTCTCTGCATTGGGGCATCCGCTTTGGCTCAAGTCGAGGTTCCACTCGGTCTCTCGATCGAGGGTTATCCGGATAGCCAAAGCCTCGCACCGGGTGACGAGTTCGCTTTGCATACGTCGACTACTGCGGGGGAGTATAGTCTCGAGATTGCGAGGCTGGGGGCTGAGCGTACGGTAGTCTTTCAAAAGACAAAAATCCCAGGAGGTGGCTACCATACGATCCCCGAGAACGCGAGCTCGCAGGGTTGCCATTGGCCCGTTAGTTTTCGAATGCCGGTTCCCGCCGTTTGGCCCAGCGGCTACTACCAGGTAACCTTGCGAGTCGCCGATAGCGGCGGAAAGTTCGTTGCCCGCAACAAGCGAACCGCGGAAGCGGATACGTTTTTTGTTCTTCGTCCGGCAGATCCAGGAAAGCAATCGAAGGTGCTGTTGCAGATTGCTACCAACACCTACAACGCGTACACAAACTGGGGAGGTAGCAGTCTGTACGCGTACCACGGCCGAGCCTCGCTGCAAGGAAATCGAGTCTCCTTTCAGCGCCCACAATCAAGTCAGTTTTCCAATTGGGAACACCCGATGGTGCAATGGGCGGAGAGAAATGGCATCCCGTTCGACTATGCCACCAACCTCGATTTGGAAATGCGCCCGGAATTGCTGAACAGCTATAAACTGGTTCTCAGCGTCGGACATGATGAGTATTGGTCTGCGGGAATGCGCGATAACGTGGAAGCGTTTATTGGACGTGGAGGTAATGTCGCATTTTTTAGCGGCAACACATGTTGCTGGCAGGTCCGCCCCGAAGAAAACGGTCGAGCTCTCACCTGCTGGAAACAGTCTTTCAATTCCGACCCTGTTTTCAAGACCGATGATCACCGCCATCTCAGTACCCTATGGAGCCACCACTTGGTCAATCGGCCCGAGAACCAATTGACCGGAGTCGGTTTCCTATTTGGAGGATACCATTTGAGTCATGGTGAATTCATGGATGGCAAGGGGGCATTCGTTGTCCATCGACCCAACCATTGGATTTTTGCAGGTACCGAGATCAAACGCGATGGTGAGTTCGGCGCAAAGCACACGATCGTTGGGTATGAGTGCGATGGCTGCGAACTGGAATGGAAAGAGGGACTGCCGTACGCAACGCATCGCGATGGCACTCCTGAGACCTTTGAGGTTTTGGCTACATGCCCAGCACGCTGGGCGGCAGACGATTGCGAATGGTACGAGCGTTGGGAACGAGGCCGTACCGGGGCAGCCTGTTTGGGTGTATACACCCGCGGTGGAACTGTCTTTACATGCGGCTCAACGGACTGGGCTCATGGGCTTCGCGGTGGGGATGAGATCACCGAGCGCATTACGAAAAAC
>Ga0105044_10015213_pt1 | contig 10400 bp, 12 predicted proteins | sample MAT01_FD_78092 | JGI IMG/M metagenome (GOLD analysis project Ga0105044, IMG submission 78092) | Freshwater microbial communities from Lake Fryxell liftoff mats and glacier meltwater in Antarctica - MAT-01 | ecosystem: Environmental > Aquatic > Freshwater > Ice > Liftoff microbial mat | place...
CCGATCACCCCCATCCGCCAGAAACCGTGTTTGTGCATGATGCGCACCGCCTGTTCGATGTCGCGCGGATCATGGCCCGGCAGCAGCGGTTCCAGATCGGCGAAGGCACCGGTCACGGCGCGGGTTCTCTACTTCAGCGTCGCCTCGCCCCAGCCATGCAGGCCGGGTTGGTCAGTCTGCACGCGGACGAACACCCAGTTGCGCATCTCGGCATTGACGACGCGACATGTGATACCGGTTTGCATCGCCCCCCCTGGTAATGGTAAGACTGACAGGATTATTGATCAGATCAACAGGGCGCGCACCGGATCAAGCGCGTGGATGCCCGACCCCCAGGAACTGCGACCCGATGGGCCAGCCACCGCAGAACACATCCGGTTTGCCGATCGGTCGTGCGGCTCTGCAATCCTTGTTGACCGAATGCGGCCAGGACGCCGCTCTCGGCCGTTCGCCAAAGGTGAGTTGTCTTGCAAGTCGAACTTGAGCGCCGCAGCAGGCCGCCCGATTCAGCCCGCTTCAGCCGCCGGCCAGGCCAGCGAAAGGCAACCTGCGGCAGGCGTGGCACGTACATGTTCCTCACGAATGAGATGACTTGAACGGGTCAGCCGCCGCGTCGGCCTTTGCTTGACCAGGTTCTGGCCCTGCTTCGGCGTCGCCGCCTGCAGCGGCCAAAGCTGCGCCGATCCTCTCAACCAGGTCCGGCGCTGCCGCATACGATAACGCCGCTGCAGGCCGGTGAGCTAAAACAGCGTCAGGATGGCCCCGATGATCCCGCAACCGATGATGGCATAGCCGCTGTCAATTGCGGTCAGCATGACGGGCCGCATCGTGTAGCCATTGTTCAGCGCGATCCAGGGCGAGATGAAGAACGCCCCCACACCCAACCCGCTGACCAGCCCTTCGCCAAAGGTGTGGATCTGCGCCTGGGCAAACACATGCCGCATCATGCCGGACACCAGAATCATCGCCAGCAGCGATATTGCATAGGGCATCGGGCTTGACCCGTTCGCCGGGCGACCATCCGCCCCCAGTTTCACGCCGGATGCCGCCATCCACGGTTTGGCCAGCAGGCCATACCACAGCGCGCCAAACGCAAAACCGCCCAGCGCCGCCACCGCCACCGCAAGATATCCCATCCGTTCCCCCGTCTGTATCTGTCCGGTTCAGGGGTGATCATGCGCCGATCTGGTCGGCCTGCCCAGCAGGCCGCTGAAAAACGATTTTTCGGTTCTGAAAACGCACTACGTATTGAACTATTGTGCTTTCACAACAACATATTGTGCTTGGGTCGGGCCATTTCGAAAGTCGGCGGGAGTTTTTCAGCGGCCTGCCCAGGTGCCAAGGCCGCCAAGCGCGCAGATCAGTTCCCATTCGGCGGTCGCCACCGGCTGTACCGACAGGCGCGAGTTCTTGACCAGCACCATCTGCGCCAAACCGGGCTGGGCGCGGATGGTTTCCAGCGGGACCGGGCGCACCAGCGGGCGCAACGCGCAGACATCCACGCAATCCCAGCGCGGGTCATCAGTGGTGCTGTCGGGATGCGTCAGGCCGATCACCTGCACGGTGCCCACCACTTCTTTGCCAATGTTGGAGTGGTAGAAGAACCCCAGATCGCCCACCGCCATCAGGCGCATGTTGTTGCGCGCCTGATAGTTGCGGATGCCGTGCCATTCGCCGCCCTTGGCACCCAGCGCCACCTGATCGGGCCAGCCGAACACGTTCGGCTCCGATTTGAACAACCAGAATGCCATCAGATCACCTTGCGCCAATGTTCGATCCGCACCTTGGCGAACAGCCCAGCCAATGCATAGGGGTCTGCGGCAGCCCACGCCTCGGCCTCGGCGCGGTCGGCGACGTCCAGCACGATCAGCGACCCGCACATGGCGCCGTCCGGGTCCAGAAACGGGCCCGCCTGGCTGACCACGCCGCTGCTGTGCAGATAGGCCAGATGCGCGTCGCGGTTGGCGGCGCGGATCGGCAGGCGGTCAGCCTTGTCGGTGCAGATCAGTGCGAACAGGGGCATCTCATTCCTCTTTCAGTGGGCGCGACAACAGGGCGGTCAGGGCGTCGGCAACGCTTTGATGTCCCGCAACCAGATCAGCAACCGCTTGCATCACCGGCAGATCAAGACCGCGCGAACTGGCCATGGCAGAGACTGCTTTTGCCGTTGCTGCCCCCTCGACCGTGACCGCCGGGTCAAAGGCCGTGCGCTGACCAAGTGCCAGACCAAAAGCAAAGTTGCGCGATTGGCCGCTGGTGCAGGTCAGCACCAGATCGCCCAGGCCCGACAGGCCGACCAAGGTTTCGGGCCGGGCACCCAGCACGGCGGCCAGTCGGCGCATCTCGGCAAAGCCGCGCGTCATCAGCGCGGCACGGGCGCTGTCGCCCAGACCCGCGCCGATGCAGGCCCCACAGGCGATGGCAATGACATTCTTCAACGCGCCGCCCAGCTCGGCCCCGACAATGTCGGTGGTGCGATACAGCCGCAGCCCGGGCGCCGTCAGGGCCAGTTGCAGCATCCGCCCCAAGGCGTCGTCGGTGGCGGCCAGCGTCAACGCAGTGGGCAGGCCGTGCGCGATATCGGCGGCAAAACTGGGGCCGGTCAGAATGGCGGGGCGCGCGTCGGCTACATGCGCGGTCATAGTGGCAGCGGGTCCCGCCAGCGTCGACAGGTCGATCCCTTTGCAACAGGCCACCAGCACCTTGCCCGCCAGCCCCGCCGCTGCGCCCTGCAAGAACGCGGGCAACTGCTGGGTCGGCAGGGCCAACAGCACGATCTCGGCGGCGAAAGCGGTCTCTGGCAACGGCGAAACGGTGATTGTGTCGGGCAATACCACACCTGGAAGCCGGGGCGTGCGACGGGTGGCCATCAGGTCGGCCACATCACGCCCCCACAGCACCACCGGCCCGCCCCCACGCGCCAGCGCGATCGCCAGCGCGGTGCCGAACGCGCCCGCCCCCATCACAGCCAGCGTCATGCCTTGGCCCCCTTGCGCCCGCTGCCCAGCATGGCCGGGGCCCGTTCGTCCAGCGGCCAGCGCGGCCGGGCCGACAGGGTCATGCCGTCATCCTGCCCCTGCGCCAGCCGCAACGCCCCGGCAAAGGCGATCATCGCGGCGTTGTCGGTGCACAATTGCAGCGGCGGGGCAATGAAATCAGTCTTTGCATGGGCCGAAAGGGCCGCTAGCGCCGCCCGGATCGGCCCGTTGGCTGCAACGCCCCCGGCCACGGCAAAGGCCGGTCGCTGTGGCGACAGGTCACGATACAGCGCCAATGCGCGCGCGGCCTTGGCGGCCAGCACATCGCACATTGCCGCCTGAAACGACGCCGCCAGATCGGCCTGATCGCGCATCCGCAGCCCGCCATGATCGGCCACCACCTGATCGCGCGCCCGCAACAGCGCCGTTTTCAGACCCGAAAACGACATGTCGCAACCGGCCCGGTCCAGCAAGGGTCGGGGCAGCGCAAACCGGGTCGGGTCACCGGCGCGCGCACAGGCCTCGACCGCCGGTCCGCCGGGTTGCGGCAGGCCGATCAGCTTGGCCGCCTTGTCGAACGCCTCGCCCGGGGCGTCGTCGATCGTGCCACCCAGACGCTCAAACCGGCTGTCAGCGTGGACGATCAGGAACTGGCAATGCCCGCCAGACACCAGCAACAGCAGATACGGATAGGCCAGATTGTCGGTCAGGCGCGGGGTCAGCGCATGGCCCGCCAGATGGTTGACCCCGACCAGTGGCATCCCGCGCGCGGCGGCCAACCCCTTGGCGCACATGACACCGGCCAAAAGCCCGCCGATCAACCCCGGCCCGGCCGTCACGGCGATGCCGTCGATCCCGTCAAGTGTCAGTTCCGCCTGGGTCAGCGCGGCCTCGATACACAGGTCCAGCCGCTCGGCATGGGCGCGGGCGGCGATTTCGGGGACGATGCCGCCAAAGGCGGCGTGCAGCCCGGTCTGGCCCCAGACCACATTCGACGCGATCTGCGCGCCCGCGCCGTCAAACCGGACAACGGCGGCGGCGGTGTCATCGCAGCTTGATTCGATGCCAAGCACGGTCAGGGTGGTTGCGCGGGTCATGGCCGCAGGTAACATTGCCCGCGCAGCCGAACAATGGCAGAGGCCATGACCCAGACCGGCCCGACCCTGATCCTGACCCGCCCAAACACCGCTGCGGCCCGGTTTCTGGCACAGGTGCAAACGGCATTGGACTGGCCGATCACGGCAATCATCAGCCCGCTGATCAGCATCGGCTATCTGCGGCCCGATCTGCCGAAAACGCCCTGTTCGGGACTGATTTTCACTTCGGAAAACGCGGCGACTGCGGCGGGGCGGTTGGGTTTGAACCGTGCGCTGCCGGTGTTTGCCGTGGGTGGTCAAACGGCCGGTGCGGCGCGCGAGGCCGGGTTTGCGGCCATGTCGGCGCAGGGCGATGCGGCTTCGCTGGTCGCGCTGATTCTGTCACTGCGTCCGCAAGGCCCGCTATGGCACATCCGGGGCGAACACGCGCGGGGCGATGTGGCCCAACGACTGACCGCTGGCGGGATTGCGACCATCGACCTGATTGCCTATCGTCAGGAACCGCTTGCCCTGACGGCCCTGGCCCGTGCGGCGCTCGACGGTACCGGGCCGGTGGTCTTGCCGCTCTTTTCGCCCAGAACAGTGTCTATCTTGGCCGATCAGGGACCCTTCGCCGCACCGTTGCAGGTGGTCGCCATCAGTTCTGCGGTGGCCACTGCTGCCCAGGCGCTTCCCGGCGCACAGGTTCATCAGTCGCCCCGCCCGGACGGCGAAGCCATGCTGACGGCGACGATTGCGCTGCTACAGGGCAGGGCCGTGCTTGAGGGTGCGGCCCCCAGTGGTTAGGTTGGTTTTGCGACCGGGTTTTGATCGGGCGCTTTGGGGGATTGTCTGGTGGCACGCACGACACGGACCGGATCGCAAAAGCCAGCCGCCGAGGTTGGCGCGGACGCCGCGCCAGCCATGATGGCCCATGATATCGACGACCCTGTCGGCGACCTGCCCGCCGCTGACCCAAGCCCGGAACCGCCCCCCGAGTTGCCCGAGCCGGAAGCAGCGCTATCCCCCGAGGAGCCCGAGCCAGAATCCGCATCCGCCCCCGAGGCACTTGCGCCTGCAGCGCTATCCCCCGAGGAGCCCGAGCCAGAATCCGCACCCGCCCCCGAGGCACTTGCACCTGCAGCGCTATCGCTCGATGAGCCCGAGCCAGAAGCCGCACCCGCCCCCGAGGCACTTGCCCCCGGGTCACGAGAGTCAGAGGGACCCGGGCTGGAGGCCGCGCCACCCCGCGAAGAGCCTATGGCACAGGCCGTGCCACAACCGGAACCGCCGCCACCCGCGCCATTCCTGGCCGCGCCTGGATCCGTACCCCCCCGGCCGACACCGGTGCGCGATGACCCGCCGCAGGTGACACAGCGTGGCGCGTTCCTGCCGCTGCTGCTGGGCGGTCTGGTGGCCGGCGGTATCGGCTATGCGGCTGCATGGACCAGCCTGCAGCGCGATACCAGCGCCACCACCGCCGCCCTTGCGACACAGGCTGAACGATTGAACGCGCTGGAACAGGCGGTGCCCGCGCCGGTCGATCTGGCACCGCTGACCGGCCAGCTTGCCGCGCTGGAAACCGCCATGGCGGCCGAGTCGCAACGCCGCGCCGCCGATCTGGCGACGCTGGGCGATCAGTTGGCCGCCGATCTGGCTGGCCTGTCCACCCCAATGGCGGCGGTTCAGGCGCAGGCGGCGGCGCTGGACACCCGCCTGTCCACGTTGGAGCGTGCGCCCGCTGCTGACGGCACCTTGCCGGACCGGGCGGTTGCAGCCTGGCAGGGCGACATCGCCGCATTGCAAACTGCCGTCGCTGCACTGGACCGGCGGCTGGCTGAAACCACAGATACGCTGACCGCCCGTCTGGCTGCGGTGGAACAATCCTCGGGCGCGGTGGCCGGCGAGTCCGCCGCCCGCATGCAAGAGTTGCAGCAGCGGCTGGATGCGGCCCAGGCCGAAGCCACGACCGTTCAGGCCGATGCCACCGCTACGGCCGTCCTGGCCACGCAGCGCGCCGCGATGACCCGGCTGCTGGCCGCGCTGGACGCAGGCACCCCCTTTGACGGTGCATTGGGCGAATTGACTGCTGCCGGGATGGCGGTTCCGGCCGACCTGACGGGTCCGGCCGCCGATGGCGTGCCGACCACCGCCGCCTTGCAGGGCAGCTTTCCCGCAGCCGCCCGTGCAGCGCTGGCCACCGCACGCGCCGAGGGGCTGGCCGATGCAGAAGGCAGCCGCTTCGTCGCCTTTCTGCGCAGTCAGTTCGATGTGCGCTCGGTCGCTCCCCGCGAGGGCGGCGATCCCGACGCGATCCTGTCGCGGGCCGAGGCCGCGCTGGCCGAGGGGCGGCTGCGCGATACGCTGGCCGAAATCGCGGCCCTGCCCGAAGTTGTGCGCGCCGAGATGACCGACTGGACTGCTGCCGCCATGGCGCGGGCCGCTGCGGTCGCGGCGGCGCAGACGCTGTCTGAATCCCTGAACATGAACTGAAGGCGGGCACGATGCTGTGGTCACTGGTCAAGATCCTTGCCTTTGTCGCCGCCGTGATGGCGCTGACCTTTGGCACGGCCTGGGTGATGGAACTGTCCGGCGGGGCCGAAATCACCGTGGCAGGGATCGAGCTGACGCTGAGCCCGCTGCAACTAACCATCGGGTTTCTGTTGCTGCTACTGGGCGTCTGGGTGATGATCTACGTTGTCGGCCTGCTGATCGCCGTGCTGCGGTTCATCAACGGCGACGAAACCGCGATATCGCGTTATTTCACCCGCAACCGCGAACGGCGCGGCATTGATGCGCTGGGCGAAGGGATGATGGCCCTCGCCTCGGGCGAGGGGGCGGTGGCGATGGCGCGCGCACAGCGGGCCGAGCGGCTGCTGGACCGGCCAGAGCTGACCAACCTGCTGGTGGCCCAGGCCGCTGAAATGGCCGGCGACAGCAAGAAGGCCGAGGCGACCTACAAGGCGCTGTTGACCGACGAACGCACCCGTTTTGTCGGCGTGCGCGGCTTGCTGCGCCAAAGGCTGGATGCGGGCGACACCGAAACCGCGCTGAAACTGGCCGAAAAGGCGTTTCAGCTTAAGCCCAAACATGCCGAAACCCAGGATATCCTGTTGCGGCTGCAGGCGGAATCGTCCGACTGGGCCGGGGCGCGCGCCACATTGGCGGCCAAGCTCAAGACCGGCACCCTGCCGCGCGACGTCTACAAACGGCGCGATGCCGTGCTGGCGCTGGGCGAGGCGAAGGGCATCCTGGACGAGACGAGCACCATCGAAGCGCGCGAAGAGGCGATCGAGGCGAACCGGCTGTCGCCCGACCTGATCCCTGCCGCCGTGCTGGCCGCGCGCAGCTATGTCACCGCCGGCAATCCCCGCTATGCCGCCCGCGTGCTGCGCAAGGCGTGGGACGTGTTGCCGCATCCCGACCTGGCCGCCGCCTTTGCCGAGATCGAGCCGAACGAGGATCCGCAAGCCCGGCTGAAGCGGTTCGAGGCGTTGACCAAGCTGCGCCCCGAGCATGCCGAAACCAGGATGCTGCTGGCCGAGTTGAACATGGCTTGCGAATGGTTCCCCGCCGCCGCCCGCGCGCTGGGCGATCTGACCGAGGTCGAGCCGACTGCCCGCAACCTGACCCTGCGCGCCGCCATCGAGCGCGGACAAGGTGCCGACGACGCGGTGGTGCGGGGCTGGCTGACCCGGGCGCTGACCGCCAGCCGGGGGCCGCAATGGGTGTGTGACAAGTGCAATACGGTGCATCAACACTGGATACCCGTTTGCACCACCTGCCACGGGTTCGACACCCTGTCCTGGCGCACCCCGCCCCGGACCGAATTCGCCATGCCCGGCGGGGCCGACATGCTGCCCCTGATCGTCGGCACCCCCGCCAAACCGCCCGCCCCGGTGGTGCTGGTCAAGGCGACCGCCGACGCCACCCCCGCCGACAAGCCCGGACCAAATTAGCCCTTCCCGGCCCGGAAGGTCGATGCTAAGTCCCGCACCGACGCCGCACTAGCTCAGCTGGTAGAGCACATCATTCGTAATGATGGGGTCGGGGGTTCGAGTCCCTCGTGCGGCACCACGTAAATCTTGCAGGCTAGCGAACCTCGGCTGACCTGGTGCACCCCCCGGTGGGCAAGGCATCGGCCGCATCCTTGGTCAGGAATACGTGCCACACTTCGTCGGCAAGGCACGCAAGTAGCAGAGTGTCATCCCGAGCGATGCCGTATATTCCTGCGTGGGCCGGATTGTCGTCTTCCGGGAGGTAGATCGCTCGCCCTTCCCGCCCAGTACTTTGGATTGTGGCCAGTACTTCGCTAGTTTTCGCAACGCAGAAGCAGGCCTTTGGCTTGACCGCCAAGTTGCTGCTTCGGATCGCTTCCACGGCGCAGCGAAGTTGAATGTCGGCGCTACCAGCAAAGTACTCGCACCAAGTCACAGACAAATAGTCATCGACCTCTCGCGCTTCAAAAGCGTTTGGATTGGGACCTGGATAGTTGTCATCCCCCTCCCGGCGCATTCTACCAAATGGTACATACCGGACTAGGCGGCTGGGAACCGGAAGGTCATCGCCGCTAGCGGTCAAACCAGACCTCGGGGTTAAAGGGTCCGAGGACCTGCAAAATGCGGTGAGGGTGGATCGGCCCGAAAGCCGCACGCTCAATCTCTCCACCCTCCGATACCCGCGACAACACGAAGGAAATCCGTACATCGGGAAGGCACTCAACGGTAAGCCGATTTGCCCCTTCCGTCCATGAAGCAGTGATCGACCCTCGGCCATTTGTTCCAATGCCTGGACGCCGGTTCGCGCGGGTGCGGAGAAGCGTCAGGATGAACGCCGTCACGGCTCGTGGACTCACCAGTTCATCGCTGTCTTCCCAGGCATCATCGTCCATCAGGTTCGCAAACTGCCGGTTCAGACCCGTGGCAAAACCCCTCGGCAAGTGCATCGAAATCTCAGAAATTCTGTCTTGCACAAACCTCAGCCGGTCTTCCAAAGGCGTCAACTGGGACCTAGCAGAGGAGTCATTTTCTTCGATTTGTTCGGCTCCTCCAACCCGACCGAGCAGTCCGAAGAAGCGATTGATCTTGTCGGAGGCACGCCCGGAAATGAGTGGTTCTCTTCTGAAGCTTCCCATGTCAGCAAAGATCATTCTTCCTCTCCTCCAAACAATTCACGCGCTGCATCGGTAAGGCACTCTTCGAATATGTCGTTCTTCTCGGCGCGCATTTCACCCAGCGTGCGCGTCAAATCTTCGCCGCAGGCTACCAACCGTTCCCGCGTGAACACCTCGATATCCAACAAGATGGCCGAATGGTCTGGCAAAGGTGACGCCGTCGTTGCGGCGACCAAAGCATAGTGGATTCCGTCCTTCTCGGTCGGCTTCACCACCCTCATCTGGAACTCTTCAATGACCCCGCGATCGAGACGAGGCCCGTCAAATCTGATATTCACGTACCTGTCGGTTTCGATCCCTGCTTCGCTTTGATTTGGTATGTCGATGCGGTTCACAAATCGCAGGCCCACCCGCGAGAACTCGTCGATTCTGAGGGCGGCAACGGTGGGCGCGAGCAAAGCCAAGGCACGCTGAGAGAAATGGTCCCATCGACTATAAGGCGCGCGCTGCAAGAAGACGAACTTGCTTTCCTCCAGAAAGACGATCTCAGATCCATCGCGAAGCGACGCTTCAAAGCCGATTTGTTGCTGTTTATGCGCCACCGACCCCGCGCGGATGTCGATTGTCGCGTCAACCTGGACGCGCGGCGTCGGGCCTTCAAACCCCTCGAACTCGGAAAGTTGAAGGACCGGCTCCAACTCGTCGAGGGACTTCGCGGGTGACCAGCGAAACTCAAGCACCGCCTCCAGGATGGGGGCCTTCACGTAACGCACTCATGCCCTCCCATCGAGCCCGTTCAACCCGGCTAAGTTGTTGCCATTGAATCAAAAAACGTATTCCGAATCAACTCGATAAAACGATTCCTCTTCAAGGGCTTGGTTGAACACGACATCGCACGTCAAATGTGACCGCGAATCAATCGCCTTGGACTGTCCCTCACCCGAACCGTCTTGCCACTGTCGCGCAATGCCTGAGTGGCTAGGGTTCCGATAGCGGACGTATGGATCTTGGCGGAACCATCACAAAACGCAAACTTTTGAAATCTTGAAGAAAATTTCGCATACCTGCTAAAACAACATCAAATCAGGTGGGTAAGTCACTTCCCCCACGTCATTCGTAATGAAGGGGTCGGCGGTTCGAATCCGTCTTGGGGCACCATTCTAGACGCGTAACATATTGGAATAATTGTGTAAATTGCCTTTAGCGGTTTTCAATATCCACCCAATTCTCCCC
>Ga0105044_10015215_pt1 | contig 10399 bp, 9 predicted proteins | sample MAT01_FD_78092 | JGI IMG/M metagenome (GOLD analysis project Ga0105044, IMG submission 78092) | Freshwater microbial communities from Lake Fryxell liftoff mats and glacier meltwater in Antarctica - MAT-01 | ecosystem: Environmental > Aquatic > Freshwater > Ice > Liftoff microbial mat | place...
AAACGGCGTCTAAATCCATTTTAATTCTCTTGCGGTTCATTGATTCGTACAACTTCTGAAGTCAAAAAGCTGATCCTAGTTCGCAGCTGGCAAACAAACGATCAATCCGTCGGCTCCCTCCTACTCGACCAATCTTGGCTTACCGCTCCACCCTAGTTTATCTCGCAATGCCTGGTAATCATCGTGTCCTGGGACACTTATCAGCTGAAAAGTGTCGTCCGCCCTGGAAATTCGGACGCACAAATCGGGGCTGAAGTGGCAAACGACTCTTCCATCGACGACCACGCAAGCATTGGGATGCTCGCCACGAATTCTCAATTCGAAAACCCGATCTGCGGTGTCCACGACGGGCCGCATCGTCAGCGTATGGGGGCTGATCGGACTGATAACAAAGGCTTGAAGATTGCGTCTGAGTATCGGGCCGCCGGCGGATAGATTGTGGGCCGTCGAGCCTATCGGCGTGCTGATGATCAGACCATCGCACGCATAGGTCGTGGCCAGCATGGAGTCAATGTACAAATCGATGTACATCATCGTGTAAGGGGGGCCGCCCAACACCGACGCTTCATTGAGTCCGACAATCGAATGCAACTCCGAGTCTCTCCGGAAGACTTGGCATTTCAGCATCAAATGATTCGTGACGGAATACCTTCCTTCGCAGACATCTCGCCAGATATCGACAAAGCGGCTGGGGGGAATCGCGGCCAGAAATCCAAGCTTCCCGAGATTGACTCCGAGAACCGGTCGCTGTTGATGAAGCATCTGCCGGGCGGATTGAAGGATCGAACCATCCCCACCTAGAACGACGACCAAGTCCGAGTTGCAGTTCTCGAAGTCGTAAGAGAAATTTTTATCTAAGGCCACAATCTCAGCATACTGCTCTATCGTATCAACAATATTCTTTAGCTCCTGCTCAACGCGGGGGCGATTGGGTGCCGCGAGTATGACAACTCTGGGACGCGATCTACCATCTTGAATCCAAACCGAAGATGGAGGATTGCTCACTCTCTAAACTCCCAGATGTTGTGCGTGTGAGAACTTTCCGTTCAAGCTCCTGCATGTCTCCGCAATTCCAGCGGGATCCAATCCGAGTTCCACTAGTAACTCATTGCGATCACCGTGCTCGATGAATTTATCCGGGACACCTAACGTACGCAGGACTCGGGTGTCCCACCCGTGGGCGCACGCAGCCTCCAAGACCGCGGAGCCGAAGCCGCCGATGAGGGCACCCTCTTCGACCGTGACCACAAAACGGCATTCTTCAAAGACACGACCTAGCATGGCTATGTCGATAGGCTTGATGAATCGTGCGTTGATGACCGCTACTTCGATCCCGTCCAGCCGGAGCAGTTCAGCCGCTGCCATGGATTGTTGCAACATCGCGCCGCAGGCGATGATTGCGCCGTCGGTACCCCAATGCATCGTTTCGGATTTACCCAACTCGATCGGTTGCACCGCGCGATCGAAAGTCTGTGCCGTTGCTTTAGGATAGCGAATGGACGACGGTCCGGTGTGCTGGAGCGCGAACTGCAACATCGGCTCTACCTCGGTCGCATCCCCGGGAGCCATCATGGCAATGTTGGGGAAGACACGCATGTACCCAATATCGAAAAGACCATGATGCGTTGGTCCATCCGGCCCGGTCAATCCGGCCCGATCGAGCATGAAAGTAACCGGAAGATTTTGGAGTGCGACCTCCTGGAAGATCTGATCGTACGAACGCTGTAAAAAAGTGGAGTAGATCGCCACGATCGGTCGCAAACCCACCTTGGCGTGACCGGCAGCGAACGCAACGGCATGAGACTCGCATATTCCGACATCGAAGAACCGGTCTTCAAACGCATCGCGGATCGGCTCCAGTTTGTTGCCTTGGCACATGGCTGCCGTCATGACGGTCACCTTGCTATTCTTCTTCATTTGGCTCAGGATGGCATCGCGAGCGTAGTTCGTAAATGCTGGCTTCTCGTTGGAACCCAGCGGCTTGGGACATCCATCTTCGTCCTCGAACGCTGGGGGCGTATGGAAGTACACGGGATCTTTTTCTGCAGGCTTATAGCCGTGCCCCTTTTCGGTGACGACATGTAAAAGGGTCGGCCCCTTCTGGTCCTTGACCATCTCTAAGTACTTGCGAAGCAAATGGATGTCGTGGCCATCGATCGGACCGATATACCGGAATCCGAATTCTTCGAAGAGCATGCCGCCGACCATACCGGCCTTCACCCCTTCTTTGATTTGAGCCAATAGGCGTTCCGTGGGATCGCCAAACAACGGCAGTTTGTTCAGGACTTTGACTACTTCGCTTTTAAAACCGGTATAGAACGGGTTGGTTCGAAGCCGGTCCAAATAGCTAGCGACTGCACCCACGCGCGGGCAAATGGACATCTTATTGTCGTTCAGGACAACAATCATATCCGCATTGAGCTCACCCGCATTGTTCATCGCTTCGAAGACAATCCCCGATGGGAAGGCACCATCGCCGATGACTGCGATGCTCTTCCTGCCAGCTTGCCCAATCAAATCGTCTCCGCTTTTGAGTCCCAGAGCGGTCGAAACACTGCAACCAGCGTGCCCGGTCATGAACAAGTCGTACTCGCTCTCGGCCGGGTTTGGGTAGCCCATCAATCCGCCTCGCTCGCGGATCGTCTTGAATTCATGATAGCGCCCTGTGATCAGTTTGTGAGGATAGATCTGATGTCCGGTATCCCAGATCAATCGATCTTTCTTGAAATCGAAGACGCTATGCAGAGCTAAGCACAACTCGACGACCCCGAGATTGGACGCGAAGTGGGCAGTTCGCGTTGCCATCAGGTTGCAAAGGACATCTCGAATTTCAACGGCCAACTGCTCTAGCTGTGCCGTGGTCATTCCGTGGAGCGATTCGGACGATTCTAGTTTTGCGAGTATTTTGTGCATGTAAGGACTCAATGGCTCCTATCCGTAATATAGCGTGCAAGTTGCTTCAGAGGTGTAGCGGCCGGCCCGAGCGAGTTCACGACCGTTATGGCTTGTTCGACGAATTGTTCGGCCCGTTGGTGGCTCATGGATACACCATACACTCCCGGGAAGGTCAGCTTGCCTCGATCGCTATCCTTTCCAGTCCTCTTCCCAGTGTTTTCCGGGGTGCCCTCCACGTCCAGTAAGTCATCCACAATTTGGAAAGCAATTCCGATGCATTCGCCGTATTGAGCAAGTTTTTCAAGTTCTTCCGGGGTTCCGCCAGCCGCCAATCCTCCCAGAACGACCGAAGCCTGGATCATTGCTCCCGTTTTCCTAGCATGGATGGAGTGCAGCATCCGGACGTCTCCGCCCGCTTTTTCGGCATGCAAATCGTCGCTCTGGCCACCGACCATCCCCTCTGCCCCGGCCGCTTTCAACAGTTCCAGGCAACTTCGAACCGCAATCGACGTATCGCCATAGCTAGAAAGAATCGTTTCGTAGGCCAACGCTTGCAAAGCGTCGCCAGCCAGGATCGCCGTGGCTTCATCAAATTGGACGTGGCAGGTGGGACGACCTCTTCGGAGATCATCGTCATCCATCGCAGGTAGATCATCGTGGATCAGCGAATAGCAATGAATCATTTCAACCGCTGCGGCGCTGGCAATCGCTTGCCCTGAATCCCCCCCCAACGCTTCTGCACCGAGCAAACACAGAATCGGCCGCAATCGCTTGCCAGGCGATAAAAGGGAATAACGCATCGCCTTTCGCAACAAATCGGGGCATTTGTCGGAAAGAGACGCTATGCATTGCTCGAGCTTTGCGTCGACCTCTATCGCCATCGATTTCCAACGCTGCATCAGGTCGGGAGCTTCGATCGTCGATTTTTCAGGAATTGGCACAATGCGATTAAAGTTGGTTGTGTCGTTAAAAAAGGAAAGAGTCGCCAAACTCGAGCTGCTAGCCTCCTAATGGATGCCATGCCCCTCTGACACTCCCATTGTAAGGGGTCTTTGCGAATTGGGAAACAACGCACTCGGCCGTTATTGCTGGTTTCGCAGCCTGCTCTCACACTCTTCCGCCAGCTCCGCAAAGTCCAATCGCAATAGATCATCTTGCCTAACTTGCTCAGGGTACCAGCGTTCGACTGTCGATCTCAGCTCTTCTAAACGAGCGGCATCGATCCGAAATCGCTGATTCAACGATTCGCATTCGTTTGGGGTCAGCGTCATGCGAAGTCGCAAACAGGCGGGTCCACCTCCGTTTGCCATGCTTTCGGCTAACGCAACGAAGTGGATTTTCTGAATGGGATTGCTAGGATCTCGAACCCAACTCTCCAAAAGTGGAGCAAGCAGGGCTGAATCGCGGCAAGCGTCAGGGCAGACCAGCGACATCCCGCCTCCTCCGTCAGATGCTAATTGACTATTAAAAATGTAGGTTCGAACCGCTTCCGCCATCGAAAAATCCCTGTCCGATACACGAATTGCGATCAACTCTTCTCCGGTTTTTGATTCAAATTTCGACCGAATGGAGGCTATGGTTTTCTCGCTATCGACGAATGCGAGCTCGTGAAAAAAAATTGCATTTTGGTGGCTAGTCGCGATCACGTCGTTGTGAAAGACACCTGCGTCGATGGCCTGCGAGCACTGCTCGATAAAGATGCAGTCGTTCGGATCCAATTTCAGTGCGGAGGCCACGCTGCGGGAGGCTAGTTCGGATTGCCTGGCCACAAATCCAGAGGTTTTCATCCCGACGCCGCCGCCATAAACAAAGAGATGCACCCCCCTGGTTCCATCCCGACTGCAAAGCCGCATGTGGTTGGCCGCCCCCTCATCGCGGAGTGGCATGACCGCTGGTAGCGACGTGTGCACCTGGGCACTCAAGAGTGGGCTCAATAGCCTTTGAAGTTGTTTTCGGCGTTCGATAGCTTCCTGACCTCGATGCAGATTGCTGCAAAGGTTGGCGGGAACGACATGCAAGCAACCATCGGTTGTATCGCTGCTCGGAGCCACCGTGGCTGCGTTCGCGGTCCACATGAAAGCAGAACTGTACGCAGCGGAAAGAAGACTTGGGGACTGTTCATGACACCGCTTCAGTATGTCCCCACGCTCCCCGCTAAACCCGCAATCGTTCAAGAATTGCCAGTTGGGCCTCGACGGCGGTGGAAGATAGTATTGAGGTGAACCTAAGCTCGAAAGCAATTCCATCTTGGCAAGCCCTTCCAACGCGGCCGCCTTGGGGTTGGAGATGCGATGCCGGCTCCCGATACTCGCAACGTTTCCAACCCCTAGCCCGCCAAAGTGATGGGTAGGGCCGATCAGACCATCGATATTGATCTCGACACGCCGTTTGATCATGTCCCCAAGAGCTCTTGCAAACCAGGGGGAAGCGATTCGGGATTACTCAATTCATGATTCTCAATGGAGGCCACGGGATAGCTGCAATAATCGGCAGCGAAGTAACCGCTCGGTCGATGATTGCCACTGAAACCAATTCCACCAAAGGGTAACTTGCCACTCGCGCCGGTCGTTGGGGAATTCCAATTGATGATGCCAGAGCGTACCTCCTTAACAAAGTGAAAATACGCAGACGGATCATCGCTCAACAAACCTGCCGCTAGACCATATCCCGTTCGATGGGACAACGCAATCGCTTCGTCCAAATCGCTCACTTCCATCGCTAGCAACAAAGGACCAAAGTGCTCTTGGTCGTCATCGATCGGCGTCGCAGCATGGATTAAACCGGGGCTCAGCATGGCTGGGCAGTCCCCGATCACACGCGATTCCTGTAGCACCGCTCCCCCTCTCAAACGCCATTGCTCTTGGGCTGAGAGAATACTCTGTGCAGCGGACTCGGAAACCAATGTCCCCATAAAAGGTTGACGCTCCGCAATAGGATTCCCAACATGGATCCTTCCGATCGCTCGGCTCAGCTCCTCCATTAGCCCTGCGTTTTCCGAATGCTTGACGACGATCAATCGACGCGCGCAGGTACATCGCTGCCCACTGGTGATAAATGCCGATTGAACAATGGTCGCTATCGCTGCTTTACGATTCTTTACTCGATCGACCACCAGTGGATTGTTGCCCCCCATCTCTAGAGCTAGCATGCACTCAGGTCTGCCCGCAAGCTGTTGATGAATCTGCCGTCCGGCTGCATAAGAACCCGTGAAGAGGACCCCCGCGATACCCGGCGAACCAACGAGCCACTTGGCTTGCGGGACCGCACCATCCACGAGCTGGATCACCCCGTGAGGTAGATCGCAAGCGGACCAAGCTCTCAAAATCCAGTGGCCGACTGCCGGCGATTTTTCGCTAGGTTTGAAAAGGATTGTATTGCCTGCCAACAAAGCAGGAACAATATGCGCGCCGGGTAAATGCAACGGGAGATTGTACGGTCCTAAAACGACCATCGGACCGAGCGGGCGAAAGCGAACGGACGATTGTGCTGCCCCGATTCTTTCATGAGTATTCCAGCGACGCTTGCGAAGAGCGTCGATCGCCAAATCTACTTTGGCGACTGCCGACGACACTTCTAAGTCGCTTTCCCACAACGGCTTGCCCGACTCGAGCGAAATGCTATTGGCGATCTCTGGCCGATGAGCTTGCAAAAACATCGCGAACTTTTGCACACACTCCACACGATGTTCCAGCGTCGTGCGTGACCAAGCAGGAAATGCCTCTTGCGAAAGGGAAACTGCTTTCGTTACCTCATGCTGGCTGGCCCAGCGTCCCGACCAAGTGACTGTCTGGCCGTCGATCGGGCTATAACGGGTTTCTATCTCGTTTCCAGGATCTTCAAGTCCCTGCAAGCTTGCGTGCATGTTCATGGATTTCTCGGAGTAGTTGGACCTGCAACGGGTTCGACGAAATCAAAGGAGACGCAATAGCTGACCTAGACGCAGTACGTTGCGCGGCATCGGTATGCCCTTCATCACCTAGACCCACAGTTTGCTGGCTCCTGGCCAGTATGCGCTCACGAAGCTCGGGGGCATTATCGAGCCCCTCCAGTAATCCTAGATGCGCGCCAGCCGAAGCACCTTCATGGGAGGCTCCGCCACCGCCCGCTGTCATCACCATTAGATTGGCGAAGCCAAACCAACGTTGCAACGGCCCTTGAGAGATATGGGCGTTTTGAATATTTTCAAAGGTGATCGTGGTTTCGTAAATACTCCAGATCCCGCGACGAATACGCATGCTGCGGTCCGACAATACATACCAGGTAGTATCGTATCGCAAATGGATCGCGATATAGGCTAAGATATCCGGCACCACAATGACGAACAACCAAAGCGGAGCGGTGAGGAGCCCAGCCAGCGGCCAACGATAAGAAAACAAACCCCAAAGGATGAATAGGACGATATCAATCACTGCAAGCCCTATCCAGAAACCGAACTTGCGGTAGTTCAAATAGGCGACCGAAGGTCTCAAGTACTCTACCTTTTCCCCTTCCATCGACGGCAAATTAGGTGGTCCCTCCGGCAAGCAAAAGTAACCTGTGAGGATCCCCCACACTCCTCCATAGCACCATTTGCAAGTCTCATGTATCAAACCAGACTCTTTCATGATGCAGGTTCCGATGGATGGGATGCCCTGCCAGCAAGGACAGCCAAGTTATCGCGAATACCTCGCAAAAGCGAAGTAACTTCCTCATCTGCCGCAGTAACAAGCGGAACGTGGGAGGCTGCTATTGCGTCCGCATCGAACGCTCTTTGTGGGTTTAACGGCGTTTGTCCCTTGGAACCACGCATACGTTCGTAAAGCCAATCTCGTACGGAGTCTGGATCCGTGACCCCTTCTAAAACAATCTCTGGCATCGCGTTGCCAGACGCGGTTTGGACGCTCACGCTGGCGATCCCAAACCAACGTTGAAAAAGGTTGCGACTGACATGTATGTCCTGAATACGCCGGAACGCGACGACCACCTCTTTGCGAAACAGCAAGCCGACCTGCATGCGAAGACCCGATTCCTCGATCCGATATCGAAGTGTGTTGTATCGAATAATCAGAGCCGGGATCGCGATCAACATGCCCGGGCCCGTGAGTATTCCAGTCAATAGATAATAGGACAATAGCTTAGGCGACGGACGTTCCAAAGCTGCCTTATCCAGTGTCATCGGTTCGGTATTCATGTGCTCAATATAGCCGAGCTTAGCAGGACCTGTCAGCCTCTGAGCTCGAAACTGCGATTCCGCAGTGATTGCAGAAAGCCCCCAACGAGCAGGTAGCGAGACTTGACCCATTCTAGCGGCTGCTAAATCGCATCAAGTATTCTTGGCGATTGCCATTCTCCGACTTCGCCACTCGCAAAAAGATTTGGTCACCGCAAATGGCCGGACTTGCAAAAGCTTCGTCCCCAATTTGGTTTTTGGAGATGCCGATGTACTTGGTAGGATCAGCCTGAAAAACCCACAATTGCCCTGCTTCATTTGCCCAGTAGATCTTGTCACCAACCAACACGCCCGATGCACTGACCGGCCCAGCCAGACGCTGTTTCCACATCTCCGTACCCGATTTACCTTCCCAGCAGTATAGAACTCCACTATCGGTCAGCGAATACAAATGTCCGCCAGTGGCAATCATCGATTGCTCATACGCTTTCTGATTGTTCCGCCAGCGTACCTTTCCTGACATGACGTCGATTGCGATTGTTTCTGCTTTGGGGAAGCCGCCACTCGCGAAACAGATTCCATCGTCCCAAACCATCGTTCCGCACGTCGCCATCGTGGTACCAGGAGTCGACCATCGCTGCTGGCCTGTCGCTGGATCGTAGGCAGAAACGCTGCCTACTCCGCTGATCAACAGATAATCCACGCCCATGTAGCTAGTAACTACCGGTGAGGAAAAAGTGATCGATTCCTTCCGCGTTGTACGCCATTTTTCGTTCCCATCTGTTCGATTCAGCGCGATCAAGGCAGACGGGCCGTCATACTCAAACGCAAAAATCACCGAGTCGCCATAGAGAACCGGCGACGGAGCATACCCATATTCGAACATCTTCGGATCGTATACTCCTAGTTTCTTCTCCCACAGCTTTTCTCCATCTAGGGATAGCGCAACGGCCGAAATCGACAAATGATGAAAAAGGGAGACATATAGTCGCTCGCCATCGCAAGCCAGCGTGGGAGAAGCTTCCGTGTTCTTAGGATGATTCTTCTTGGGAAATCCACCTTGATTCAGGACACGGCTCCAAACGATCGATCCTGATTTTCGATCCAATGCGATTGCAGAATGAGTCTGTTTCGAATCCTCGGCCGTGATCAAGTAGATACGATCCCCAACGACAATCGGCGAACTATGGCCTCGGCCTGGGATTGGGGTCGACCAATCTAGGTTCTCGGTTTCTGAAATAGAGGTAGGCGCTGGGGCGTTGGCTGAGTGACCGTTGCGTTGAACGCCCCGCCACCAGGGCCAATCCTTTTCTGCATTGATCTTGGGGAACGCTTCCAAGCCACTCTGAGCCCATGAAACAGTAGGAAGCGTGCCCCATATCCAACATGCAACGACAAAGCTCACCCACGACAAGCCTAAACGGGGATAACCGCGCACCGCGGATTCAGCATGTTTAATAAATGTCTTATAAAGAACCATGATTCGTCCTTGGCAAGTTTGTTCTGGTGATACGCAGTGCGTGCAAAGATTGCACGAAACAGTATAGGCTTGGCAAGTTGATCTGTAACGTCACCATCGCGGTAACTCTTCTTAAGGCGAGCGGCGACCTGAAAACTACCTGAAAAGTGGAGTCTGATTTTAGGAACTTTCGTACTCGTACTGAATCGTGTGCATGATCGGTGGCAACGCAGACGAATTATCCCCGTTGGCGGTGTTTTCGTCGAGAATCGAGGGATATTGCTCTTTGTGAAAAAGCCAGGGTACGTCAGGCTGGATTATTTCCAAATCAATTTTTCAAGGAGGATTTTTCCATGGATGGAACGGTTGACGAGTTCCTAGTTTTGGCGGCCAAGCAAGTTAACCGGCGTCAGAAGAGAATCTTCATCGCAGCAGTTTGCGAAAAGCGCAGTTTGCGAAAAGCGCTGCGACGGCAGCGCACGAAAAACGGAAGATCGATTTGGATGGGGCCGTGAAGCAATCGTCAAAGGATTGCTTGAAAGAAGCAGTGAACCCAAAAAATTGGCCACTGGTGCGTTAACACTTTTGTTTGGCACGCATGAGTCGAGCGACTTTTGGGGAGACAGCCTCAAGAAATGGTGGGAGCTCGTTCGCTCGCAGCACCGCAAGATTCGACGACTGCAAATCTATTTAGATAACGGGCCAAAGAACTCAGGACGCCGTACCCAATTTTTAAAACGTATCGTTGAGTTCAGTGACTGGTCCGGCCTAGAAATTCGTCTTGTTTACTATCCACCCTAGCACAGCAAATACAATCCAATCGAGCGATGCTGGTCATCGTTGCAGAAAAAGTGGAACGGAGTCTTGCTGACATGTTGGCAAGTCGTTCGAGTGTG
>Ga0105044_10015217_pt1 | contig 10398 bp, 7 predicted proteins | sample MAT01_FD_78092 | JGI IMG/M metagenome (GOLD analysis project Ga0105044, IMG submission 78092) | Freshwater microbial communities from Lake Fryxell liftoff mats and glacier meltwater in Antarctica - MAT-01 | ecosystem: Environmental > Aquatic > Freshwater > Ice > Liftoff microbial mat | place...
ATGTTATTCGTTTTTTGCACGCCGCATTTCGCCAGTCGAGAGCAACCTAATTCGCCTGCCGACCGCTTAAGATGGCTTTTCTGCTGAACTCGGGCTTTCCTAGTTGCGTAGCCCACTAATCCGGACTGCCCAGCCTACCCGATCGGAAAAGATGCGTTGTTGGACCGTGGAAAGGCGATATACTCGCAAATTGGCTGGCGTTCCGTTTCGATTGGGAATGCTTAGTTCGTTACCTCCGTGACACCATAGTTGATTCAAAAAAATGCCTGAACCTAGTGCCAATTCGACAGTGATGATTGAGGCTAAAGGGCTCTCGAAATTCTATGGCCCGTTTGCGGCCGCTCGCGATGTCTCGTTTCAAGTTAGCAAGGGTGAACTTGTCGCATTTCTCGGCCCCAACGGTGCCGGGAAAAGCACAACGATGAAGATGCTGACCGGATACTTGGCTCCCAGCGAAGGGGTCGCTCGCATCGCGGGCCACGACATGTTTACCGACCGCATCGCGGGCTCTATCCGCCTGGGCTACCTGCCTGAAAATGGGCCTCTCTATCCTGATATGACCCCACATAGCCTGCTCAGTTTCTTTGCCGACGCTCGCGGTATGGCCACCGATTACAAAAAGACTCGAATCGAAGCCGTTATCGAGCTATGTGATCTGAAGTCAGTTTTTCACAAGGCCATCAGCAAATTATCCAAAGGCTTCCGGCAGCGGGTTGGAATGGCCCAAGCTCTGTTGCATGAGCCAGATGTTCTCATTCTCGATGAACCAACCGCGGGTTTGGACCCAAACCAAATTCGCGAAGTTCGCAACACTATGAAGAAGCTGGGCGAAACAAAAACGATTCTGCTTTCGACTCACATTCTTCAGGAAGTCGAAGCTATGGCGTCTAGGGTCATCATGATCAACGAAGGCCGCAAAGTTTTTGAGGGGACGGTAGACGATCTGAAGAAAATCAAAGGTGATTTGTCGTCCGCGTTCCACAAGCTTACAGGGGCTGCTCAATAACAGCAGAACTCGATAGCCTAGCTCGGAAATTACCCTCGGGCGTTTCCAGCCAGTTCGGAAAGCGGTGTTTTTTTGCTTTCGGACATTTCAACGAAAATCGATCAACGCATTTTGTGTTTTAAGGAATAGTACACGTGGAGCTCGTTCTTACCGCATTGTTCAAGCTGCTATTGCTAGACGTAGTGTTTTTGGCCGTTATGCTCGCCCTGATGGTGCTGCTAGCTCGCGGTCGTCGGGTCGCATATGCGGTCCTCAAGCGAAATCTCTACGGGTATTTCGCGAACCCAACAGGATACGTTTTTCTTTGCCTGTTCGTGTTGCTTACCAGCATGGCTGCCTTCTGGCCGCACGAATTTTTTAGCTCGAATCTCGGCACTCTCGGGCAGTTGAACAAGTGGTTTGTCTACATCATGCTGTTCTTCATCCCCGCCATTACGATGAGCATTTGGGCCGAAGAACGTCGGCAAGGGACTGACGAATTGCTGCTGACTCTACCAGCTGACGACTTCGATATCGTCGCGGGTAAGTACGTAGCTGCCTCGGCTATCTACTCGGTTTCGCTGCTGTTCTCACAGCTATCAACGTTCGTCGTTCTGGCGCTCCTCACCCAGGGAGACATCGACACGGGATTGTTCTTTACCAACTACATCGGCTACTGGTTTATCGGCCTAGCGATGATTGCGATCGGCATGGTCGCATCGTTCCTCACCAACAACCTGACGGTCGGATTTATTCTAGGCGCGTTGTTCAATGCCCCGCTCGCGTTCGCCTTCAAGTCCGATACGATCGCGGATCGGTTCTACGCTCGAGAGATCAAGAACTTGAGCTTTCAAGAACGCTTCGATGATTTTGGTCGCGGCGTCTTGAGTCTCTCTAGCATGTCCTACTTCCTCTTCGTGGCCGCGTTCGGCGTCTACCTCTGCATGGTGCTGATCGGTAAACGGCATTGGAGCGGCGGACGAGATGGCAACACCAAACTTGCGCACTTCGTCACACGCATCGGTTTGCTCGGTGTGCTTGCGGTCGCTGGTAGCATGCTGTTCCGCAACCGCGATTTGATCCGAGTGGATGCGACCGAATTGAAAATCAGTTCGCTATCCCCGGTTACGATAGAAATGATTCGAACTTTGGGTAAGGATCGCGATATCGTCGTTGATGCATTCATCTCCGATGAAGTCCCCGAACAGTATGCCAAGAGCAAATACCAAATCGTGTCGCTGCTCAAGGAATTCGAATCGACCGCAAAATCCTCCGGCGTCCCGATGACCGTCCGCATCTACGACTCCATCGTTCCGTCGAGCGAAGAGGAGAAGCTGGCGGAGCAACAGTATGGCATCGTGCCTCAAATGATCCGAGTTCGTGAACGCGGAACCTATTCGGACAAGCCGGTCATGCTAGGGGCAGCTTTCCGAAGCGGTTTGCAAAAAGTCGTGATTCCTTTCTTCGAACCCGGCGTGCCTGTCGAGTACGAATTGGCCCGATCGCTGACGACTGTAGCCAAACCTGCACGCAAAAAACTGGGTGTGCTCAAGACCGATGCCAAGCTCATGGGAGGCACCGATATGCGCACTTTCCAATCTCAGCCGCAACAGCCGATCGTCGATGAGCTGGCGAAACAGTACGAAGTCTCTGAGGTCAACGCTGCGTCTCCGATCGACGTCGAAAAATACGATATCCTGCTTGCGGTCCAGCCGTCGTCGCTCGGACCCGAAGAGATGGTCAACTTCACTGCCGCAGTCAACGCGGGTGTCCCAACCGCCATTTTCGAGGACCCTATCGTGGCCTTGGATCAAGTTCCAGGGACCGGTGATCCTAAGCAGCCAGCGGGCGGAATGATGATGATGGGCGGTGCACCAACTCCCAAGGGTGACATTCGACCACTCTGGCGTGCGCTGGGCCTCGAAATACCGGGACGCCCCGGCATGATGGGTGGCTTTGCTCCCGACATTTGCTGGCACGAATACAATCCCTACCCTGTGCTAGCCGAGACTTCCGAAGCGTCCGACTTTTGGGTCTTCGCTCGCGAAGAAGCAAAGGGTGCTCAAGGTGCCTTCAGTACCGAAAGCGAGATCACCAACGGGCTCAAAGAAGTCATGCTGCTATTTGCAGGTGTTATCGTCCCAGCCAAAGACTCAGGCGTAAAAGTCACGCCCTTGATCAAAACGGGCGAAATGGCGGGAACCATGAGCCAAGCCGAGATTAACAGCGTCCAGCAATCCTCTCTCGGTAGGTCCACCGAGTACCGAATGCGTCGCGGTCAGCCAAAGGGAGAGCAAATTTTGGCAGCTCTCATCGAGGCCCCTTCCGACACAAAGGAAAGTTCAGACAAGTCCAAGCGACCGCTTAAGGCGGTGTACGTCGCCGATATCGATTTCATGTCGAGAACCTTCGTCGACATCCGCAACCGACCACCCATGCTCGAAGATATCAATTTTCAGTTTCAGAATATCACGTTCGTATTGAATGTGATCGATGTCCTGGGAGGGGAGACCCGATATCCGCAAGTGCGACGGCACGTTCCTACCTATAGCACGCTCAAACTCGTAGAATTGAAATCCGATGAGGCGCGGCGGGAAGAAGCTCGCAAACGAACTGACTTCACCAACGACTACGAAAAAGCGGTAGCTGACGTCGAAGAGGGAAATGCCAAATCCGAACGGGAACTTAAGGATCAAATCGAAAAACTGCAATCGCTCGGAGCAGTCGATCCGGTCAAGATCAAAGAGCTCCAAGAAAAGATGCAAATCGACCAAATCAAGAAGGTCCAGTTGGCCAAGAAGTTCCAAGTGGAGAAGGAGCGACTATTGCGAGTTCGGGACCAAGGCATACGAGAAGCTCGGCGCCAGTCCGACGACGCGATCGGCAAGATCCAAAACTACTACAAACTCCTGGCGGTTTTTGTACCGCCGATTCCACCTTTGTTGGTGGGCATCATCGTGATGGTCTCACGCCGACTAAGGGAACGAGACGGTATATCCAAGAACCGACTTCGTTAAAGTTTAACCGGCACAGCCGCCAACCCAACAATGTTTAACCGGCAAAGCCGCTACCCATCCATCACCCGTGCCACGCACTTCGCAGCACGGTTCATCGCATCGCAAAACCATCCAACCAAACCATTCGGAGATACACCAAAGTGACTGAGGGAACCAAGACAGGCTCATTAGCCGCCGTGGCTGGCATCGTTGTGCTTTTAGCTTGGACCACGTCCAGCCGCAACAGCGCAGCTCCCGACAAAATCAACTTGGGAAAACCACTGTTCGAAAAGTTTGCCGATCCACTTTCGGCGGCTTCGCTCAAAATTTTGCGGTACGATACGCCCAAAGAGGACTACGTCGACTTCGAGTTAGCCCGCGATCGCAAGGTAGGCCTATGGACTATCCCATCGCACGAAAGCTATCCCGCAGATGCTGCCAAACAGATGAGTGAAGCGGCCAACTTGTTCGTCGGCCTCAAGGCCCTCGATATCGCCAGCGAAAAGAAAGCCGAACACGCCATGTTTGGCGTAATAGAACCCAACAAGCAGAACTCAGACAAAGGGGGCGAGGGGGTCGGTATGCTCGTCCAAATGCGAGACGAAAAAGGTGACATCCTGACCGATTTGATCATCGGCAAAGAGATCGACAAAAAGAAACGGTTCGCCCGCGTTCCTTCCGAAGATGTGGTTTACGTAATCGAACTGGACATCAGCCCATTGAGTACCGATTTCAAGCAATGGATTGAATCGGACTTGCTGAAACTGAGCAGCAACGATATCGAAACGCTCGGCGTGCGGGACTACCAATTGGTCCAAACGACCCAAGGACTCGCGCTGGATCGCAACTACGAAGCCGATCTGGCTTACTCCACCGCGAACGGTCAGTGGTCGGCGAGTCGGATCATGAATTTCGATTCCGAAACACCCAGCGAAGTCGCTCTGACTGCCGAAGAGCAGCTCAACGCTACAAAACTCAATGAGATCAAGAGCACGCTGGACAATCTCCGCATTGCCGACGTCGTCAAGAAACCTGCTGGTCTCGCGGCGGATTTGAAAGGGGATAAGTCGCTGCTGTCCAATCAAGAGTCGCTCATGTCGTTGCAGCGACGCGGGTTCTTTCCAAACCCAAATCAAAAGGGAGGAGACACCGTCGATTTCTACTCGAAGAGCGGCGAGTTGATCGTCACGCTGAAGGACGGCGTTCAGTATCTTCTGCGATTCGGTGGCGCTGCGGGCGCTGAAATCACAGCTGCTGAACCGACGGAGAACGCCGAAGGCAAAGTCGAAGAAACCGTATCGATCAATCGTTTCATGTTGGTTACAACTCGGATCGACGAATCGAAATTCCCGCAACCCGACTTGGAGCGTTTGCCGGAAACGATCGAAGAACTGAAGGAGATCGAACGGCTAAAGAACAAACCTGCCGAGCTTGCACCCGCTGCGGCTGAGTTTTCCCCGCCCGCCGATGAAGCGGGCAGCCTTGAACCGAAGCCCGATGTGCCAGCCACTGAAAAGCCAGCCACCGAAAAGCCAGCCACTGAAAAGCCAGCCACTGAAAAGCCAGCCACTGAAAAGCCAGCCACTGAAAAGCCAGCCACTGAAAAGCCAGCCACCGAAAAGCCAACCACCGAGAATCCAGCCACCGAAAAGCCGACCACCGAGAATCCTACCGAAGAGAAACCGGTCGAAGAAAAACCGGCAGCTGCTATCCCGGATGTCCCCAGTGCCAGCCTAACGCGATCGCGTGGAAAGCCGGTCGCCTTTCAAGTACCTCAAGAGCCCGATGTGCCAAAACCTGACGTTGCGAAACCAGAAGCCACGCCTCAGAACTCGGATACCAAGCCAGCGTCGGAACGCACCGATGTTGAGTGGAAAGAGGAACTGGAAGCGGCCAGAGATCGCATCAACAAAGCGAATCAGCGCAAGATCGACGATCGCAACGATCGAATGAATACGGCTAGGAAGAAAGTAGCTGAGTTGAACGGTCGCTTTGCAGACTGGTATTACGTCGTTAGCGAAGTGGATTACAAGAAGTTGAAAGTCACGATGCCGGAGTTGATTCAACCCAAATCGTCAGGAAACGCCGGTGGTGCTGGTTCAGGAGCGGGGGGCTTCCCCGGGGGCGGTGGTGGGTTTCCGGGGGGCTTTCCGGGGCAGCCCTAACTAGCCATGAATCCGATCGAACCGCCTGACGAAGAGGGAGAGCTTGAGCTTGAGGTTTCCGTAGGCGAGATGGATGAGCATCTGGCTCCTGCCACTCCAGAACTGCAAAAGCGGCTCGGCGAACTTCTCAGCGGCAACTTGGGCTTTCGTCGTGCGGCCGAAAAGGTCCGAGATTTCCCACAATCGCCCGGCGTCTATCTGATGAAGGATACGTCGGGTGTTGTCATCTATGTTGGCAAAGCCAAGAATCTACGCTCGCGAGCTGGCAGTTACTTCCTCGCTGCGGCCGCCCAAGAGATACGGACTGCCGAGTGGATTCACGAGATTGCTGATATTGACTTCATGCTATGCAGCAGCGAGGTGGACGCACTTCTCACCGAAAGCCGCTTGGTCAAGGACATTCAGCCGCGGTACAACAAGGATCTGAAAGACGACAAGACATTTCCGTACTTGATGATCACGACCCACGAGGATTTTCCGCGAGTTGAAGTCACCCGGACTCCGAAGGAAAAGGGAGCGAAACTCTACGGGCCCTTTACCAGCGCGGGGCAACTGCGAGGGGCGTTGCAAGTGATGCAGCGGGTTTTCCAGTTCCGTACTTGTTCGCTGGACATTGAGGAAAGCGACCCGCGTTGGGAGTGGTTTCGACCATGCTTACTGGCCTCGATCAAACAATGCACGGCGCCGTGCAATCAGCGTATTAGTAAAGCCGACTATCGACGCGATATACGACGGTTGCAGACATTTCTCGAAGGTGGCAGCGAACGCTTGTTAAAGCAAATGCGAGAGGAAATGCTCGAGGCTTCTTCGAAATTGGATTTCGAAAAGGCAGCTCGCATGCGAGACGAAATTCAGTTGTTAGAAAACTTGGGAGATCGGGGAGAGATCGATACGCATGCCCAGCCGGAGGTCTTTTATATTGATCCAAAGAAAGGCATGCGGTCGTTGAAAAAGATATTGGGCATGGACAAGGAGCCACGCGTAATCGAAGGAGTCGACATTGCGCATCTGGGTGGCACGGATACGGTCGCGTCGCTGGTTCAGTTCTTAGACGGCTTGCCCTTCAAACCTGGCTATCGCCGATATCGGATTCAAGAGGTCAAGGGTATCGATGACTTCCGAAGCATTCACGAGGTGATCTCCAGACGGTTTCGCAGGTTGAGTGACGAGCAAGACGCCTTTCCTGACTTGCTCATGATCGACGGTGGCAAAGGCCAATTGAACGCGGCCCTGGCGGCCTTCCGAGATCAAGACATCGAACCACCGACCATGATTTCGTTAGCCAAACGAGACGAAGAGATTTTTCGACCAGGAGAAAGCGAGCCGATTCGATTGGGACGCGAGTCGTTTGCCTTGCGGCTGTTGCAGTACGTTCGAGACGAAGCGCACCGTTTCGCACAACACTACCATCATATGCTCCGGCAGAAGAGCACCTTCGCGAACGAGATTAAGGGCAAGAACAGAAAAAAGTAACACGTGAATCCAACGCAGTTTGCAAGAATCACAAGGACCGATGAGCGAGAAGGCTACTACCGACGCGAGATTAACGCGAGGCGTCTTCCAATAGTCCTCCTCCAAGGTTTCGGTAGTGGACAGGGGTCTGCGCTGTGTAATTCGAAATGAGCAAATCTTCTAAACCGTCGTTGTCCATATCACCGGCATCGACACCCATACTTCCGTTCGCATTCCCGGTGACATCGAAGGCCACGCCGCGCAGTATCGCGTCGTCCGCAAAAGTTTTGCCCGAATCGTTGATGAGCAATTGATTGGGAGCCGTATCGCTGCAGAGAAGCACTTCGCTGTATCCGCCTTCATCCCAATCTCCATCGTTTTTTACGTCCAATAGACAAATGCCAGCACCGAACAAAGGTGCATCCTTGGAAGGAATGGAGCTTTGGGGTATTTGAGCTGGGGTCGCCTTTTCGAATGTGCCATCCCCTTGGTTTAGGAAAAGCTCAACCCCACCCCAGTTATTCAGCACCAGATCTTGGTCTCCATCATGATCCAGGTCACCTGCAACCACACCGAGCGTGTGCGAATGAGAGGTCAGATTCGCGGGGTGTGTTACGTCCGCAAAACGAGCCGCTCCTAAATTGCGATACAGTCGATTTCCTAGATAGCCGTCTGGTTGGATTGCGGGTTTTACGTCTGTGGGAAATGGGAGTGGCTGGCTCGGAAGAAACACATCAACCGCTCCATCTCCGTCGTAATCGAATGTTGCGACTCCAGCGACCATCAATCGCGGCAACCAAGGTTCGGTTTCGTCAACATAGTGTTTGGATTCGATCCCTGACTCTTCCTGGCGATCCACGAACCGGAACGAAGATTGGCCGAAACAAGCTCCATCCAATACCAAGACCGAAAAAAAGAACCAAGTTCGGAGTATCAATTTTGGCCTCTTGGATTTCTAGAAATGCGATGAGAAGAACATGAGATGGCTTTCCATTACGACGAAAATATTAGCAATCGTACGCAATTCCGAGGAGATGGTCCAAAAAATCTGGGTAGAGCTGCCGAGTACTCATGTTTCCTGGCAATTCCGAACCTTTCCTCAAAAAAAAGCATATTTTTTCAATTGCCTTGTTTTACTGACCGAAAATTGGTATTATCAGTTGGCTATGGGTCATTTCCTTCCTTCCGGTCTTGTTTAAGGGTAATTCATTATGAGAATAAAACGCGGTTTTACTTTGGTGGAGCTTTTGGTGGTCATTGCCATCATCGGCATATTGGTGGGGTTGTTACTTCCCGCAGTTCAGTCAGCCCGCGAGGCTGCTCGTCGGATGCAATGCACTAACAATTTGAAGAATTTGGCGCTGGCTCAGCATAACTTCCACGATGTGTTCAGGCGTTTTCCTGCTGCATCGCATGAAATGAATTGGAGGGGTGCATTAAATGCTGGAAACGCTTGGGAACGCATTGGATTCTTGGCGTCCACGCTCCCTTACATTGAGCAGAGCTCATTGCACGGATTGATCGTTCCATTCACCTTGGCTGGTGGTCGACCTTGGCATTTTGACCCTGCCGGACCAACCGGTGCCCGAATTCTAAGCCCGTATGCTGTTCGAGTTCCCACGTTCCGATGTCCCTCGGATGTTTTTGAGCTCGCACCCCAAGACATCGCACCGACAAACTACGTTGCCAACCGTGGCGATCTTTATTTGAATTCGGGAGATTGGGAGTGGAGAGGCATGTATGCGAATGGTGAGCGAGGACAATCCGTGTTGGGCATCGGCGACGGATCATCCAACACCATCTTGCTGTCCGAGTTGGTAGTCGGTCGAAATTCGGGTACCGCAGGGCATCCAATTATAAGTGGGACCGTTTTGAATTCGATCGGGCCCGTTGGCGGACAATTTACACCCGCACTTTGCAATGCAACTCGTGGACCAAACGGCATGCTTTTGGGTACGACTCAACACACTTGGGACAATGGCGGTTGGGGCAAGGGACGTCGTTGGGGTGATTCGCTGAACGCCTTCTCGGGCTTCTTCACTATTTTGCCCCCGAATGGACCGACATGTGCAAATAATAATGCGGAGAGTAACGCAATGCCTACCGCCAGCAGCCGACACACCGGTGGAGTGAACGCAGCAATCGCAGATGGCTCTGTTCGGTTTATTTCCCAGAACATTGATACAGGCAATCTTTCTTTTACCGTGCCAGCTATCCCATCAAACTCCCGGCATTACCAAGGCCCATCCTACTGGGGCGTTTGGGGTGCTCTCGGGTCCAGGGTTGGCGGAGAAACCACAGCGATGCCAGAGTAGGGTTTTACCATCGGGTGAATATTCATTTCTGAACATCTGCGGAGGCCACATTGGCCTCCGCTTTTTCATTACTAATTTTCGAGGAAAAACAGACATATGCGATCAATTTTTTTAGGATTGTCATTCTTGCTTTCGCTTGCTGCAACAGGCTGCGGTGGCGCTAACTACAAAGTATATCCCGTTACGGGCATAGTTACATTGGATGGGATTGCACTGGAGGGAGCAACAGTTACCCTCATGCCCACCGGTGCGAACGGAAAGGCTGCATCTGGAAGAACGGACAAGGCGGGTGTCTACTCGATCATGGACTCAAGGCCGGAGGCTATGTTAGGTGCAGAACCTGGAGACTACAAAGTCGGTGTCCTCTGGTACAAGGCCCCTGCTGAGGATTTGTCGAGAGCCTCAGGATCTTCCGAAATAAAGGAAGACAAAGCCGCCCGCTCAAAACCGACTGGGCCTGATTCGGATTTACCTCCGATCTTTAC
>Ga0105044_10015218_pt1 | contig 10397 bp, 7 predicted proteins | sample MAT01_FD_78092 | JGI IMG/M metagenome (GOLD analysis project Ga0105044, IMG submission 78092) | Freshwater microbial communities from Lake Fryxell liftoff mats and glacier meltwater in Antarctica - MAT-01 | ecosystem: Environmental > Aquatic > Freshwater > Ice > Liftoff microbial mat | place...
AGCTCATTGATACAAGCCGCCGCCTTCTGCCAGCTCGAGCAAATCTGGCTTGCCTCGGCTTCCGTCATTTTAGGGTCGAAGCTGCAAGCTGCTTCTGGCGGAACCATTGCTCCAGGATGCCCAAGCGCCTGAAGAGCTGCGCGAGCGGCTCCGAGTGCTGTTATCTCACTATGCACGGGACGCACGAGCGTTGCCTGAAGGACATCGGATTGAAACTGCATTAAGAGCTTGTTGTTCGAAGCTCCTCCGTCAATTCCGAGGCGGGTAATACGTTTGCCTGAGCTCTCTCCCATAAGTTCAACCAGTGCGACATTTTGTAGAGCAATGGCCTCCAGCATCCCACGCACAATTTGAGCGCGGGAGGTTCCAAGCGAAAGTCCAAGTATGGCGGCCTTGGCATTAGGGTTCCAATACGGCGCGCCTAATCCGGTGAATGCGGGAATTACTATTACGTTTGGGTCTCTTGGTTCTGACTGGGCGAGGGCTTCGCTTTCCGCAGAGTCGGAGAACCAGCCCCATTTATCTCTTAGGTACTGTAAGGCTGATGCTGCTACGAAGACGCTACCCTCAAGGGCAAACGTGCGTGAATTGCTACTGCTTAATGCGACACTACAAAGAAGTCCCCCTTTGGGGCGCACCGGCACTTCCCCGATGGGCGAGAGCAAAAACGACCCTGTTCCGAAAGTAATCTTTCCTTCGCCCGGCAGGGTGCAGAGATGTCCAAAGAGCGCCGCCTGCTGATCCCCAAGGCAGCCCATGACGGGGATGCCATCGGGCAGAATAGGGTGCCCAGAGGTTTTCATGAACATCCCAATGCTAGGTTTAATTGCAGGAAGCGCTTCCCGCGGGACTCCAAAGATCTTCAGTAACTCCTCGTCATAATCGCCCTTCGCCAATGAGTAGAGCATGGTTCGACTGGCATTGGTGTGGTCAGTGCAGTGTGCTTTGCTGCCGCTTAGTCGGTACATTAAAAATGAATCAATGGTACCGAGTGCAAGTTCGCCGCTTGTGGCCCAACCCGCAGCCTTCACGTTGTTTTGAAGCAACCATTGTGCTTTTGAAGCGCTAAAGTAGGGGTCAAGTAATAGTCCCGTGGTAAGCTGCACATAGTTTCGAATTGCCGAGTCGCTCTTTAGCTGAGCACAGGCATCGGCGGTTCTGCGGTCTTGCCAAACGATCGCATTTCCCGCTAGCTCGCCCGACCGCTTGTTCCATCCTATTAAGGTTTCACGCTGGTTGGTAATGCCGATTCCAATAATCTTTTGCCGTGCGGCGGGAATGTGCCGCTCCGCCTGCGCGAGAGCGAGGCGGAGAGCCTGCGAAACGCTCTTCCAGATTTCCTCTGCGTCGTGCTCAACCCAGCCCGGCTTTGGAAAGTGCTGTGGGAACTCGACCTTTGCGTGGGCGACGAGTTTCAGAGTGTCCGCCATAAAAAGGACGGCCCGACTACCAGTGGTGCCTTGATCAATCGCTAGAATGAGCTCGCTCATAGGAGACTAGCCTCGCTCGCCTGTGGCAATTCGCGCCACCCTAAAAGGTAAGGGCTCCGGAGACGGGGCCCAAGGGTCAGTCCAAGCAATCCAGAAGAGGGCAGGGGGCGTTTTTGAGCTAGGTCTCTCAGACGGAGGCGTACAGAACGTAAGCTCAAGCCCTTCCTCGATGGTGCGGAAACGAACGAGCGAAAGAGAAGTTAGCTCGCGTTTTACAAGGAGAGTCGGAGCTGATGGTTGGGTGGTGCTTAGATCGATTACCAGACACTCAGACCACGGCATGAGGAGGGGAGTTGCTCCTCTCACCGAGCAGCTGGCGCCTAAGTCCCAGCCGCTGGCCCCATGAATCATTCCAAAGGGCCTGCCTGCTAGCGGGCAGATATATTCCTTTGAAATTAAAGGCAGCTCAGCCCCTGTTTGAAGGAGCGCCTCTGAGGGAACTTGAGTGGCGCTCTGCCATTGATGCTCGGGACCCTGAAAACTTTGGGTGAGCCACCAGACGTGGAGGCCGCCAAGTAGCGTGATAGCAGCAATCGATTTACAGCGGGAGTAGGGCACGCCCGAAGCAGTAATCACGGAATAGACGAGTGAATAGACTGCCAGTGAAAAGGCGGGAGCAAAGTCGGCACTGAAGCGCGAAGCAAGGCTTGGGCTTCGAAGGTAGAAGAGAAAGAGCGCCAAGCTTATGGCGAAGGATGCCAGACCGCAGTTGGCCGCAAAGCCTGGATGAGTCTTTGCGCGGAGTGCTTTGGCAAAGGCGCCGGTAGTCTCTATCCAGGCGAGAGCGAGCAGAGACAGCATGAGACAGTCGTAGGAGAAGAAGTAGAACTCGCGAAATCGTGGCGCTGCAGACTGGCCCGGAAAAAATAAACTACGAAAGAAATCAAACCCATTGCTGGCATCTCTGCTAAAAAACAGGGCAGCGATAAGTTCTCTCCCGGCACTGAGAGTCGTCTCACGCTCAAAGGGTGACCCAAATTTTAGGGCCAGATTGAGAAGAGGCTGGTCAGAGAGACTGAGGGCATGCCCGAATTCTAGGGGGTGGCCAAAGCGGAGCATATTCGTGGCAAGCCATGCAGCTAAGGGGCAGCAGAAGACAAAGAATCCCATGCCACGGACCCAGAACGGCCGTTGCCGAGAGAGTGCAGCAAAAGCGAAGAATACTGCGCCATAGAGTAAGAGGGTGGGCCTAAGAAAAATGCTGAATCCAGAACAGAGGGACGCGAAGAAAAAGAGCGCTGGTTTTTTTTGGTTGGTGCTCAGCCACGAAAGTCCGAGCGCTAGCCAGACCCAAAAATAGCCCCAAGTAATCGCCTCCTCGTAAACAAAGAAGCGTCCGCCAAGTAGTCCAATAAGCGGCGGGGCACAGAATATTAGAATGAGAAGAGATAAATGCAGGGCGAGTTGCTGGGCTCTTGGAGCATTCTTGCAGAATACCGCAGCGCCCTTGGTTGCGGCGGCTCCACTAATAAGAGCGAGCAGTAGAAGTGCTATGCGGTCAGGAAACGGCTGAGAGAAGAGCTGCTGCCACAATAAATCGAATGGCAAGCGTAGCAAGGGAACTCCAAGTCCCCAGATCTGTTGTGCTGACCCCCTGGTCCAGGCCCAGTCGTGTATCACCAGGAAAGGATTCTGGGTTAGGGAAAAATGACCGGCGGCAACTTGAGCGCTTTGTGCCCGGAAGGAGGGCTCGAGAGAGTACCAGAGACCCCACTCTGAGAAGTTGCCGGTCAAATAGAGCGTAAGAGCAGCAAACACGGCTGCGCAGACCAGATATGATAGCCGGGAGTGGGGCATAGGTAGGCAATGCTTAACTGATGCTTGTCATGTGGAGTAGCCGGAACTTAATCTTACAGACAGTGTAAAAGGAGAAGGCGCGCCCGATCAGCGAGCCTGGCCGTAACCTCTTTGGCGGGTTAGAGACACGGCGATCTCACGGACCCCTTAGGCATCCCGTGAGATATAAGGGTTATAGCCATGTTTATCGAGGGAAGAAGTGGTAGAGAAAGTACGCCCTAACCCGTATTCAATGACAGGCACTCGTAAGAGCGAGGGTGGAGTCAGTTAGCGTCTTACAAGGAGGGGATCAGCCGATGGTAGGGCGGTTCCTAGCTCGATAACCAGACAGTCAGAAAGTAAACCGATACCCACGATTTAAGGGATTAGCTCGGATAACCTGAGTACTCGATTAGCCGCCCACTGAGACGGGAGTAAGATTCACGGAAGCCGCCGACCACGTCGATCAAATAAAACTTTTTGATTCGACGTTTGCGGCGGCTTAAAATGATAATTATCTTTCTAACTACGGCAGTAGTACCGCATCAATAACGTGAATCACGCCGTTCGACTCATTCATATCTACAGCAGTGACATTCGCGCTGTTGCCTTTGGCGTCTGTTAGCACAACCCCACTGCCCTTAGCCGTAGCAGTCAAAGTTTGGCCATTTACGGTCTTAAACTTGTACTCGCCATTGCTAGACTTGATCGCAGCCACCAGGTCACCAGCCATGACTCGGCCCGCGACCACATGATAAGTTAAGATGCCAGCCAGAGTTGCCTTATTTGCAGGCTTTAGTAAGTCCTCTACCGTTCCAGCAGGAAGCTTACCGAAAGCGTCGTTTGTTGGCGCAAATACGGTGAACGGGCCGTTACCCTTTAGCGTCGCAACAAGGTCTGCGGCCTTAATCGCAGTCACCAAAGTTGTGTGATCCTTAGACCCTACCGCGGCATCAATTACATCTGTGTTACTCTTCATCGCTACATTACCTTGCATTTTAGTCTCCGATTTATAATTTTCAGCTAAGCTCGTGAGAGGCGCACCAATCACCAGCGTGAACACTACACATTTTAAAATGTGCTTTTTATTCAACATAGTTTTCATATTATTTAGTAGTAATTTATTCACAGCACTCCCCTCAATCTGGCGCGTGGCACACTAAAGTGCGTCGTCGCTACAACCTCGGGAAATACATTCGGTAGGGTAGTCGTCGGGTCGCGGTACTACTTACAAACTAGTTCCGATACTTTTTTTCTATGCCTGCAGCCCTCCACCGATTCGGATCTTGATCCAACCGCTCGGGTCGTTAACTACTGCAAGGATTTCCATCATGGAGCTTATAGGCTTGTTAGAAGGCGGGAAGTTGCCAAAGATCTGGTTTGAGAAACCCTCCTCGCGGCACTTCAAGTAAAGGATAATTCTCGAACGAGAAGTGTGCGCAGCAGGCTACTAGGGTTTTTCTCGGAACTTGGGCCTCTGATTGGCCCGGATGGCACCGGGCTAGCGTCAGGTTTCCTTCATGAGTGGACTCTGATAGCGTCCGGGTTGGATGGTGAAGGCAGTGGCATTTGATAAGAACGCAGCTCTAGAGGATTCTTCAAAACCGGGCAGTGCTCTTGGTGCTAGTGCTCTTGGCGCTAGTGCTCTTGGTGCTAGCGCTCTTGAAGCTGGCGCTCCTGGTGCGGAGGAGTCGACCGAGCCACCTAAGCGGACCGAGCCGAGCGAATGGCTCGGCGCCTATGGAGACTACCTCTTCCGGTTTGCTATGCAGCGGGTGAGAAATCGCGCCGTGGCAGAGGATCTTGTGCAGGACGCCCTGGTTTCAGCCTTGAAGAGCTGGCCCCAGTTCGAGGGGCGTTCCTCTGTTCGGACCTGGCTTACTGGAATCTTGCTCAATAAGGTCATTGATTACTTTAGAGGCGCGGAGCAGCGGCTCGTAACATCCAAGGAGCCGGAGGAGCTGGCGGGGGTTGTCGAGAAGCATTTCAATGCCCTTGGGATCTGGAACTCGGTTCTGACTGATTGGGCCTCTAACCCGCAAAAGCACCTCGAAAACAAGGATTTTCTTGGCGTCCTATCGGGCTGTGTTGGAAAGCTCACCCACGTGGCCCAGCGTGTCTTTATCCTAAAAGTCCTCGACGGGCTTCCGACCGAGGAAGTCTGTAATATCCTAAAGGTCAATCCGTCTCACTTGTGGGTTCTGGTGCACCGGGCGCGGATGGCGCTCAGGGATTGTATAGAGCTCAATTGGATATCGCCGCGATCGTAAGCCCAGTTAAGCAAGGAGCCGATTGAGCAGGGTTCTGGGTGAGACATAAAATAAAGGGTCGAGTTGTTCCGTGAAATTATTGTCTTGGCTCAGTAAATTCAACCTTCTTTCCTGCAGGCGCTACGCTGAGCTGGCCTCAAAGCGTCTTGAGCTTGAGGCTGAGGGCGGCTTAAGGGGTCGAGATAAATTCTTCTATTGCTTTCACCACGTTATCTGCTTGGTCTGCCGGCGCTTTAATCGCCAGATAGTAATGATTGATAAGACCTGTCGCTGCTCTCTCTCCCAGCAACAGCTCGAAGATAGTACCGGCCCAAAGCTCTCGGCAGAAGCCCAGGAGCGAATCGCGGCAAAGCTTATAGACAGTTAACCTGAAAGCTTGGGCGTTGAGACGCAGTTTCCTCCCTCTTTAATCTCCGCCGTCCTTCTCTTGGCGCAATGATGCGCATCATCCCAAGCCCCCCTTAAATTCTGGTAGATGACTTGTCCCTGCAGCAACATTTGTCTGTAAGGGCTGAGTGCGACCCCCGTCTACTACCTGTGTATCGTTGACCCTCTAAGTAAGTTCAGAACAGGGGTCAACCGAGAGGGCTTCGTTCTTTTTCTATGTTTGAGAATCTGCCGGATGCCAGGGGGCTTAGACTGGCTGAACCGCAAGAATTCTCGCCAAAGGGTTAGGCATGAGGGCAGTAAAGCTCGAAAACATTTACGTCGTTGATGAAGACTTTCTGGAACGTACGCAAGCGCGTGCTTGGATCCAGACGCCGGAGCAACGACTTTTATTTGCCATTCTTGAAAGAGCGGCCAGAGACTACATGGGTAACCGGCTGCAGGACATGATGGCGGCGAAGGAATGGCTCTTTCAGGAAGGTGATGGGACATTTAAGGACTTCTTCTCCTATGATTGGGTGTGCGAGCAGATTGGAGTTGACCCTGAGCAGTTTCTCAAGAGACTCACGCGGGCTAACGCCATGTTGGGTAGGGCCTCCGGTGGGGCACGAAACCCGCAGTTATTTGAGGAGAGCCACAGAACCTCGACCTCCATTCAAAGTGCGGCTTAGTGTGCTGGGTTATGGGTGGTAGGATCTGCCACTCAGAGGCCCTTCGATCTGAAGGAACATCTCGAATCGCATGTTGTTTGCTTAGGTAAGTCATTGATAAGGTACTGCGTCTATATAGAAGCAGACCTGCATGGCCTTGAACTCTCTGCATAGAGTACTACCAGCCCAATTGGCACTGGCGTCCGTAGAGCCTGCTCCTCGTCAGGAGCTTTTATGAGGCCAGCCGGCTCCAGGCCCGTTATCTTCGGCATGGTGACTACGTCCCGGTCTCATCGTTACACTCATGTGGCCCTCGACAGTTTCGCCCGTTGGACGTCTCTGGAAAGTGGAGACCGATTCTATCTGATCGACAACAATGCCGACTTTGAGCTGGACTCTAGACTTACAGCTCAGCCTGCCACCGCCGCCTTTTCCGTACGCCTGGAGTGTATCAGAAATGCCGGGCCGCGAGGCTTCTCGGCAAATGCCAATCAACTGATCGAGCGAGCGCTAGCAACTCAATCAGATCTAATCTTCATGAATAATGATTTGGTATTTACCAAAGACTGGCTACTGCCACTTCTTGCGGGTGAGGCATCAATCGTTTCCCCGCTCTGTAATCGAGATGTTCAGTATGCCTTGTCTGCGGTAATCCCGAAAACATCTCACGTAAGCCACGTCTTTGCTCTGCATGCCGTCATGGAGCTGAAAGAGTACCTAGATAGCCCCGCCTGCTTTGACGCAATTGTTGAGTGCCACCGTAAGACGGCGGATGGATACGCGCCTACTTTGCACGTGCCTTTCTTTTGCATTCGGCTGCCCTTTGCGGTCCTCGCTCAGGTTGGAAAATTTGATGAGAGGTTTGGGAACGGCGGCGGGGAAGACTATGACTATGGACTGCGTGCTTATCTAGCAGGGTTTGATATCCGTGTTTCGCTAGCTTCATTTATTCTTCACTTCCAGGGCAAGTCGTCCTGGGCTGGGGGCGAGACCAAGGAAGAACAGTTGAAGCGCGAGGAACAGTTTTTTCGGCACTTCATTGCCAAGTGGGGGAATGACCTGTTTGAGCTCGTTCTTAGGGAGAATACGGCAATGCTCAAGAAAGCGCCTCCGATAACGGAAGAAGCGCCTTTCGACTCTTACCGCGGGGTTATTCGTACGTTAATGGGCTCGTTATCACCTGCGATTAAGATGTAGCATTTCTGAGAGAGGGCAGTTTTTTTTTGGCGCGCGCTCCGTGCTGTGAGTCACAGCGCGGGAACGATTTTTTTCGGAGAACTGTTTTGGAAAAGCTCGTACGTCCCTCAATAGCAGCTGTTTGCTGCGTCTATGATGATACTGATTGGCTGGTCCCTACGGTCCGATCGGTATATGCCGCAGTAGACGCCTATCTGTTCTTTGTTAATCAGCGACCCTGGGCGGGTAATCCGACCGACAACTCAAGCACCATTCGCGCTTTGGAAGAGCTTCCCGATCCCGATAAGAAGATTCGAATCATTCGCCAGGATTGGGCAAACGAAGTTGATCAGCGAAATTTTTCGGTAGCGTATTCACAGCACCTCGGATTCAACTACTCGATGGTCGTGGACGCTGACGAGGTCTATCACACCGACCAGCTTCCAAGAATCCTGCACCTGGTTGCGCAGAATCCCCAGATCGACTGTTGGCATATGCGCTGGTTTACGTACTGGAAGAGTCCAGAGTACCGAATAGATCCAGTGGAGCCGTATGATCCCCCGGTCTTCATTAAGCATGGAACGGGGGGGTACGTTGAAACGAGAAACTTTCTGGCAAATAGCCATGAGCTTGTGCCCCCAGAGCTAGGGATGTGTCATCACCTCAGCTACGCCCGAACCGATGCTCAAGTTCATCGTAAGCTTGCGATGTTTAGTCACTCGCATCAAATTATCCCCGGCTGGTTCGAAACGGTCTGGAAGGCCTGGGACAAGAACCCTATGCTGGAGAATCTGCACCCGGTGAAACCCGAGTATTATAAGCGCGCGATTAGGCAAGATCCGGCTCTGCTTCCTAAAGCAATAGAAGGTTTCATGCTTGGGGGAAGTAGTCGTTGCTAACGCCCGGAGGGCGTCAGCAAATCGCGACACCAGGGAGCGATTTGGAGCGCACCGGAGGGCGACGCCGTGTGCGCGGCGCTCGCAGGTGCCGGGTGCTCAAGATCCGCCCGGCCCGCCTTCGCCAAGGCTCCGGCGAGGTCGCCCCGCAGCTTGCTTCGCTGCAGCGCTTTTGGCGCGGAGGCGAGATGGCGGATTTCGAGCGTAGCCTCACGGACCCGAGTAGGGATCCCGTGAGATATGAAGGCTAGCCTCTTTGGATACGCACTATGCGAGTAGCATTTCATTCCAATCAGCTATGTTTGCGAGGCACCGAGGTCGCTCTCTTCGACTACGCACATCACAATGAGCGAATTCTAGGGAACGAGTCGGTGATTCTCACTAACCGTAACGCGCCCAATCATGACGTAAAGGCGATACAGAAGTTTGGAAATCGCTTTCCTGTCTTCGCTTATAACGAAATAGGGGAGCTTGATGCGATGCTGGCACAGGCGGGAGCCGATGTTCTCTACTGCATTAAAGCGGGCGTTAGAGATGGGGTTGTTTCGGAGCGCGTAAAGACGGTGGTGCACGCCGTTTTCCAGTTTCATGAGCCCCATGGCCAGGTGTACGCCTATGTCTCCCAATGGTTATCGAAACATATGACCAACGGCGCAGCGCCCTTTGTCCCGCATATGATTGATCTGCCGGCGTGCGACGAGGACTTGCGCGCAGAGTTAGGGATTCCCACTGGCGCGATTGTATTCGGGCGCTACGGCGGCTTTGAGACCTTTGACCTTCCCTTTGTTCGTGAAGCTGTTGAAGAGGTTGCCGCGGCAGATCCCCAGCGCTATTTCCTTTTCCTCAATACGGAGCGCTTTGGGCAGACGTTACCCAATATAAAATTTCTAGAAAGCAGCGCCGAGCTGCTCTCTAAAGTGAAGTTCATAAATACGTGCGATGCCATGCTGCATGGTCGCCGCAGTGGCGAGACGTTTGGATTAGCGGTGGGAGAGTTCTCGGTGCGGAATAAACCAGTGCTTACCTGGAGCGGCTCCGTTGAAAAAGCACATATCGAGATCCTAGGAAGCAAAGCGTTCTGCTATGCGGACAAAGCGCAGCTTTTGCCCATGCTTCGTGAACCGCAGTTTCCAAAGGCGGAAACCTGGGACTGTTATTCCGATACGTTTTCTCCGGTGAAAGTGATGGAGAAATTCAGAGCCGTATTTTTGTCGTGAAGGGGTGCGCCTTCCGCTTAAGCCCCCATCATTAAGCAGATTTCTCACCGTTCTCTGGCGGCAGTGTTAGCTTCAATACCTTGATTCGCCTCGATTTCTCCCCCGTCAGGATCAAAAGCGAGGAGTTATTCGTTTAGAAATCTCCCTCAAGTGGTTGAGTAGGGCTCGCTGCAGTGTATTCTACGGGACCCCGATAGTGTCTGTAGACTAATCCCGTTCGACGGTGTGTTTTTATGTCAGCCCTTCCTGACCCACGAAGAGATCCTTCCCCTAAAGACGAATCAGGTAGGCAGGAAGACTTGGTCTCGCCTCTCACCCCAGTGCTAAGGGAGATCTACAGTGTCTTAGACCGGATTAAACGCTCCTCTCATGTTGAGGTGCTGGACGACTCTACCGATATCGATGAGCATGGCCTCGATCGGGTTATTACTCTCGCCCCGCGATACGGTCACGAATTCGATGCTGAGAGGGTGGACCGGGAACTGGCCGCGATGGCACCTAAGGGAGCCGATGTTGATCAGATGGAGAAGGATGA
>Ga0105044_10015219_pt1 | contig 10397 bp, 7 predicted proteins | sample MAT01_FD_78092 | JGI IMG/M metagenome (GOLD analysis project Ga0105044, IMG submission 78092) | Freshwater microbial communities from Lake Fryxell liftoff mats and glacier meltwater in Antarctica - MAT-01 | ecosystem: Environmental > Aquatic > Freshwater > Ice > Liftoff microbial mat | place...
CACGACCGACGCCGACGGCAGGTTCGCCCTCACGACCTTCATGAAGGACGACGGCGCACCGGCGGGTGAATTCCGGGTGGCACTCGCGTTCGCAGTCGAAATCGCTGGCTCCGATGACGGATCCGATCAAACGAAAAAACTGACGTTCCAGATCCCCGTAAAGTACCACAAGAAAGAGACATCCGGGATCACCGTCACGATCAAGCCCGAATCAAACACGCTCGATCCGTTCAAACTGGACGGCCCACCCCGAAGGGGCAAGCAATAGTCTTCCTTCCTGATTCTTCCGATCGGAGAAATCCATGACGACCGTCCCGAAGTTCCGAATCCGTGCAGGGTTCACGCTGATCGAGTTACTGGTGGTGATCGCGATTATTGCGATCCTCATCGGCCTGCTGTTGCCCGCCGTGCAGAAGGTGCGCGAAGCCGCCGCACGACTGCAATGCACCAACAACTTCAAACAGATCGGGCTGGCGATTCACAACTTTGAAAGTTCGTATGGCTGGCTGCCGCCGGCGCGAGTGGATGCGGCCCCCGGTCTGCCCGTGCCGGAGTTCAACACCCCGGCCCCTGCTTCGGGCGGGATTTCACACGGTCCGGGAACCATTCTGCTCCCGTACATCGAACAGGAAAACCTCTACCGGATGTATAATTTCACCCTGACGTTCAGCAATCCGGGTAACGCTGCCGTCGTGTCGGTGGCGGTCAAGACTTTCCTTTGCCCCTCCACGCCGAGTTCCATTGTGCTCGACTACGGTCCCTCATCCGCGTGGCCCGGCGGCGTGGCACGATCGGACTACGCCGTCATTAACGGCATCAACCAGCGATTGTACACCGCACCGCTCAACCTGGTCACGCCCCCGATCGGTTGGTCGGCTACTGATGCTTCGACGCAATACGTCGGCGCACTCCTCCCGATGAGCTCTATCACGAACTTCACCCCGCCGCCGACGTACTTCTACGACCGACGACCGAAGACGACCCTCATCGGCATCATAGACGGGACATCCAACACCGTTCTGTGGACCGAAGATGCGGGGCGACCCGTTCGTTATGTGAAGCGAACCGCCAACCCAGCGATCCGAACCAGCGGAGCAGGCTGGGCCGACCCGGACAATGAGTATTGGGTAGACGGGTTCACGTCGGACGGCATCACGACCGGTGGCCCGTGTGTGATCAACTGCAACAACAATAACGAAGCATTCGCCTTCCACACCGGGGGCTGCATGTTCCTCATGGGCGATGGCAGCGTGAAGTTCGCCAGCGACTCGATGTCCCCGACCCTGATCACCATTCTCACGACCTCCCAGGGCGGTGATATCACCCCCGGCAACTGGTGATCGACTCCTGACCTTCCGAGCGAGAACGCCCGGCATTCACCGGGCGTTCGTCATTTCACGACATTTCGTTTCCGTGGCCAATATCGCCACGCCAGCGCACCGAGGATCAACGCTCCGCCGATCCATGTCGTGATCGGTGGAGTTTCTTTCTCCGGCACTAACAAATACGCCCACAACGGATTGAGCATCGGTTCTAACAAAGTGATCACGCCCGCTTCCTGCGGACTCACGGATTTTAATCCGCGTGCCATCATCCAGTACGGTAATCCCATCTGCACGACGCCGAACACCGACATGAATAACAACTGGTTCACCGTTGGCAACGGCAGGTGCATGATGAACGGGAAGAGGCAGACCACCGCCCCGAGATGATTGAGTGTGACGAGCCACGCCGACGATTCACCGCGCATCTGTCGCAGGCATAACAACACGATTCCGTAAGTGAATCCGCTCCCGGTCGCCATCGCGACGATGAGTCCGTCATCAACCCCGCCCTGCATCCACGCACCCCCGACGATCACCGCCAGACCGAGCGTGCAAATCTGTATCACCCGCAACGACTGACTATCGGCACGTTCACCGAGGCCAAACACACTCAACAAATAAATCCACACCGGAGCGGTGTACTGTAATAAAATCGCGTTCGCTGCCGATCCGCGTGCCAACGCCGTGAGGAACAGCCAATTCATGACCGCGAACGAGAGTACCATCCAGAGCATGAGCGGTTGATACGAAATATCACGCCGTCGCAGGAACGGAATGAAAAACAACCCCGCGAATAACGCACGGTAGAATGCGATTTGTAACGGAGTGAGTGCAGGCTCATGAATTCCGAGGATAGTTGGTGTCTGGAGTAATCGCGTGAAGAGTCCGCTGAGACTCCACAACACGGCGGCGAGAATCAGAATACTTCGACCCACCCAGACGGATGAATCGGGGACGGGAGCGGGGTGTTCGATGGGCATTATTGGATCGGCTTTTCGACCGGTTCATCGCAGCAACAGACGGCATTCTGATCGGGACAGATCACGACGCCGGGAACGGTCAGGGGTGGGGGCGGAGGCGGTTCGGGTTGCTGAACCATCGGACGCGGAATGCGTTTTTCGGGGAACGAACTCGGACTGCGCGGCGACTCGCTCTCCTGCATCGCGCTCTCCGACTTCGAGGAAGTCGGCACCAGCCAGTACGCGAACGCACCGACCACCAGGACGATCCCGAGTGCGACGACGAGTTGCGTGCGTCGGATGTGCAAAATGACCTTCAGCGGGTTCGGCACTTTGCTCGCAGACGCTTTCGGACTCGTGACTTCGGGCAGATTGCAGAACTCGGGATACGCTCGCAGGTCGCGGAACTGATTCTGCCCCGACCGCGCGACGAACACCTCGGCGGGGAGCAATCCCATTTCCGACCAGTCGAGGATCTGCTGCGTCGTCGCCTGATGTGCCAACCAAACACCGTTTTCGCGACGATAGCGCAGCGACCAGACACTGTTCGCAGGTGATTCCCCGGATTCGTCCCCGATCAACAACGCACAAACCAACGGCAGATCGACTCGCGTTTTCGCTAACTGGATATTGTCGGTCGTCGGCTCCTCGAATACCGCGACAGCGGGATTCTCACTCGAATCGACTTCGAGACCCGATGCCTGTAGTTCAGCGATCAATGCGCTCGCCGATGCGTATCGTTTGCGGGGATCGAGTGCCAGCATATTCGTCAGAATGTCGTCGAGAATGACGGGCACATCGGGGTTCCGGGCACCAGCGGGGATGTATTCGCCCCGCTCCTTCGCTCGCGCGATTTCGACGTGATCGTACCCCGCGAACGGAACTTCTCCCGTCACCAGATGATAGAGCGTCGCACCCAGCGCGAAAATGTCGCTGCGACCATCAACGAGGCACGGATTTCGCGCCTGCTCGAACGGCATATAGTACGACGTGCCGAGGCCCTGTTCGGCGAGCGTCAGTTGCCCCGTCGCTTCGAGATGCTTCGCCAAACCGAGATCGATCAGTTTCGCGTGACCGTTCAGGTCGATGAGGATGTTCCCCGGTTTGATGTCGCGGTGAACGTAGTTGTTGTCGTGAAGATATTCCAACGCCTGTGCGACATCCAGCACTGCACGCACGGCGAACGATACCGACAATCGCCCACGTTCGTCCAGCATTCGCTGAAGGCTCGAACCTTCGACGTACTCCATGATCAGGAAATGACGTTTCGACTCCGCATCCTGCCCTACCGTAAACCCTTTGACGATATGCGGATGGTCCAACAGGCGACTCATGTTCGCTTCACGATAGAAGCGTTGCACGAAAGTTCGTTCGTGGGCGAGATGGTCGGCGAGGATTTTGATGGCGATGCTGCGACGCTGTTCCGAATCGTAGGCGAGATAGACGGTGGACATCCCCCCCTCACCCAGGCGACGCAACAGTCGATAGCCACCGATCTGTCGCAGCAATTCGCTGTTCGAGTCGGCGGAAACGGGATGCGCAACCCCATTCAGCACCGCATCTTCCGGTGTGAATGGATTCGCAACAGGGTTCGGAGGAACACGATTCATGGAAAAGACCCGAGGCAAACCGACTTCATCGAAATGAAGTGGTCGCACGATCCCTCGATCACCATCCTGGCGAAACGAGCGATCCGGTCAGCCGATGTTGAGCAGGGGCATCCCTGGCACCCCACTCCGATCGATCACCGCAATGAATGTCGTGAATATCAGTGAATACCCGCACTCTATCCGAACGGTTTCGCCGTCGCAAGAGTCTTCCGCGAAATCACTTATTGAATTCGATGGTTGCGAGTACCGGGCGAGTTCTGAAACGATTCATCCCGTAGTACGACGAGTGAATCGCCCACATCTTAACGTCGGCTCAATGATTTCGTTGCAAACATTCTGGAAATTTTTCACAAATATCACACCAGCTCAACCCAACTCTCGATTTCACAAAGTTTTACGTTGCGTGACGGGATTGCAACACGTCGATCGGGTAAAGTTTTGCGAGAATGATCGGGTTGTGCCTAGAATGATGATGGAACGACCCGCTTTTGAGGAGAGCAGCACGGTGGACAACGGACAGACTCGACCACGAACACTCGCGGAATTGCGAGCGAGCGGTTGGAAATCGAAAACCGTCAAAGACGAACTTCGCCAGAACTTCCTGAAGGCCCTGCAACGAAACGAAGAACTCTTTCCCGGCATCGTCGGCTACGACAACACCGTCATCCCCGAAATCACCATCGCCGTCCTCGCCGGTCACGATATCCTGTTCCTCGGCGAGAAAGGGCAGGCGAAATCGCGACTCATGCGAACGCTCGTCCGATTCCTTGATGAATTCATCCCCTACCTCGACATCCCCGGCAGTGCGGTCCACGAAGACCCGTTTCAACCCATCACGAAAGCGGGCCGCGACCTGATCTCGGCGAAATCGGAAGATCACATTCCGATCGCATGGTGGCCCCGTAGCGAACGTTACGTCGAACGACTCGCCCCCGGAACGAAGTTCGCCGACATCATCGGTGAAATCGATCCCGCGAAACTCGCGATGGGAACGAGCATGTCGGCGGAGGAAGCCCTGCACTTCGGTCTGATCCCGCGTATGCACCGCGGCATTTTCGCCATGAACGAAGTGCCGGAACTTGACGAACTGATCCAGGTCGGATTGTTCAACATTCTCGAAGAACGCGACGTGCAGATTCGCGGATATCCGATCCAGTTCGACATCGACGTGCTGGTTCTGTTCTCCGCAAACCCTTCGACGTACAATCGTTCGGGCAAAGTGATCCCGCAGTTGAAGGACCGCATCGGTTCGCTGATTCAGACGCACTACCCGAAGGAACGCGCACTCGGCATCGAGATCACCGAACAGGAAGCGGGCCTCGAACTCGGTGGCGAATACCCCGTCGCGATTCCGTTGTTTATGCGCGAAATCATCGAGCAGGTCAGTGTTTGCGCTCGCAAGTCGAAATATGTCGATCACGCTTCGGGCGTGTCGGCGCGACTGTCGATCGCTAACTATCGCACGATGGTCGCATCGGCCCGACATCGCGGAGTGCGACTCGGCGAAAAGCCCGCTGTTCCGCGCATCAGCGATCTGGGGCACCTCCCGACATCCTCGCTCGGCAAACTCGAACTCGACATGATGGGCAGTAACCAGATGTCGGAAAAGCAGGTGCTCGAAGCGATCATCGCCGACGCAATCCGAATCGTGTTCGAGGAATACGTCGATAAGCACGGCCTCGACGAGATCGCCGACATCTTCGGCAAGGGTGTGAAAGTCGAAGTCGGCGACATGCTCCCATCAAGCGAGTACGCCAAACGCATGAAGCGCGTGCCGAAGGCGTGGGACAAAGCGTTCGAGGTCAACGCGGCGGACAACGAAGCGATTCGCGCGTCGTGCGTCGAGTTCGTTCTCGCGGGGTTGTACGCGAGTGATCGGATTTCGCGTTCGACGAAACACGGGCGAATGACGTACGAGACGTGATTACGGGTTCAGTATTTGGAGCGTAGTTGAGCGACAACCTCCGCATACGGGATGCGTTGGGACGTGCCGGACTGAACCTCGCTAATCCGACGAAGAATCTCGTCGTGTGTGGGGTTGATCAGGTCAACGTCCTGGGTCTCTCGGGACAACGCGTGCAGCAGATATTCGACGAGTTCGGCCCGTTCGAAGATGGATAATTGATCGACCGTTGGTTTGAGTCGTTCGACAGCAGGAGACATGCGATTTTCCTTTCCGTTGAGAATCTGATTTTACCGATGTTTGTGAGACGTTTCGATCCCAAAATTCGATCCTGCGGTTGAGTGATGCAACCATGAAAGGTCAGAACCCGATGAACGAACACGAAACGCCCGGCGGCATCATTCACACCTATATGGCGTATGATCCCGTCAATTTCCCCAGCCCGACGCAGCCGCCGCCCGATCTTGTGTCACCCGCATTCGAGCACATGCTCCACTACGGAAATCTGCGGCAACTCACCGAGGAAGAACTCGCCAACGCGATCCGCATCGACCCGAGTCAGATTCAGGGATTCCTCCCCAATCTGGAAGGGATCGCGGAGACGTTGCGCGAACGCAAGCGCAAAATTCTCGAAACCTACGAAACCAACAAAGTTCAACGCGAAGCCGAGAAGCATTTCAAAGATCAGGCCGATCGTTTGAAACCGCCCGAAAAGTTGAGCAAACGATACCAGCAGGCGGTGAAGAACGAACAACTCTATGATCTGGAGAATCTGTATTTCTCCGCAGGCGATGATCGATCACCGTTCGCGGAAGGATTAATGCGCGTCACCGAACGACTCGCGGAGAAATACCAGGTCGATCAACTCGCCGCGAAGTATGAGTTCACCGGCCGGACTTCGATGGACGTACCGAAAGCACTCGAGATTAAGGAAGAACTGGAACTCATCGACAAATTACTCCAACAAATCGAAGAAGCGAAACAGAACGCACAAATCGCGGTCATCGATCTGGGGGAACTATCCGAGTTCATCGACGAAGCAGGCATCGAAGGATTGCGAGAATTGCAACAACAGATCAACGAATACATGCGAGACCAACTGGAGAAACAAGGGCTCGAAGTGGATAAGAACGGCTTAAAATTGTCGCCGAAGGCGTTCCGTCTTTTCCAGTCGAAACTGCTCACGACGATCTTCGGTCAACTCCAGGCATCTCGCACCGGACGGCATCCCGAAGGGGTGATCGGCGATGGTGCGACCGAAACCGAACGCACCAAACCTTACGAATTCGGCGATTCGATCACACACATGGACATCCCCGGTTCGATGATCAATGCATTGTTGCGCGGCGGACCACAATTGCCCGTGCGGATGAAGCCCGAAGACATCGTGATCCACAAGACACGCAATTATCCGAAGTGCGCCACGACGGTGCTGCTGGACATGAGCGGGTCGATGCGCAACGACGGGCAATATGTGAATGTGAAACGAATGGGCCTGGCACTCGACGGCCTCATCCGGTCGGAGTACCCCGGCGACTTCCTCCAGTTCATCGAAATGTACACGTTCGCGAAGCCACGCCACATCTCCGACGTCCCCGGCCTGATGCCAAAGCCCGTGACGGTTCGGAACCCGATCGTGCGACTCAAGGCCGATATGAGTGATCCGAATTTAAGTGAAATGCAATTACCACCGCACTTCACCAACATTCAGCACGGACTTCAATTGTCCCGACAATACCTGAGTGTGCAGAACACTCCGAATCGGCAGGTGTTCATCATCACCGACGGACTGCCGACGGCGCACTTCGAGGGGAAAGAGTTGTACATGCTCTATCCGCCCGATCCGCGAACGGAGAATGCAACGATGAAGGAGGCGCAGCGGTGCGCGAAGGAAGGGATCACGATTAACATTTTCCTGTTGCAATCGTGGAATCAGTCGGAGGAGGATATCCAGTTCGCCTATCGAATGGCTGAAACCACGAAGGGGCGAGTGATCTTCACAGCGGGACGTGAACTCGACCGCTTCGTGGTGTGGGATTATATTAAACGTCGGAAACAGATCATTTCGTAAAAAGGTAGCAGGCACACTCCGTGTGCCGTCCGCTCTTTCACGAATCGAAGACGCAGGAGACCAGCCAAAGTTCTGCTCCGTCAAAGAGCGGACGGCACACGGAGTGTGCCTGCTACCTTCCTCACGCTTCCGGCAGGAATAGATCAGTCAGCGAATTCGGTCCCCGCTCCGCCGGTCGAATGTCCGGTCGGCGTGGCTGGAGCAGTTTCGCGATGAGGGCGGTCCACCCGGTCTGATGCGTCGCCCCCAGACCTCGCCCCGTATCGCCGTCGAAGTATTCGTGGAATAACAAGTGATCGCGGAAGTGCGGATCGCTCTGCATTTTCGCACAATCGCCGAAGATCGGCCGTCGCCCCTTGTCGTCGCGCAGGAACATGCGATTCAGACGACGAGTGATCTCCATTGTCGCCTGTTCGAGGTTCACCATGTTCCCCGATCCCGTCGGACATTCGATGAGGAAATCATCGCCGTAGTAGTGATGGAGTTTTTGCAACGATTCGATGATGAGATAGTTCACTGGCATCCAGATCGGTCCTCGCCAATTGGAATTCCCGCCGAACATCCCGGAATCCGATTCCCCCGGCATGTACGAGACTTTCAGTTGATGACCATCACAATCGAACACATACGGTTCCGACCCGTGCGATTTCGACATCGAGCGAATACCGTAATCCGACAGAAACTCCGTTTCGTCCAGGAGGCGTCGCAACAGTCGTTTCATGCGATGACCACGTAACAGTGAGAGCAGCCGACGTTCCCCGCGTCCCGCCTCCTGCCATCGCGACACGAGGTTCGCCAGATCGGGACGATTCCTGAGAAACCACTCCAGGCGCTCCGAGAATTCCGGCAATTGAGACAATAACTCCGGGTCCAGAACTTCGACCGCGAACAATGGAATCAGTCCCACCATCGAACGGACTTTCAGCGGGATCTGTCGTCCGTCGGGCAGGCTGAGTTGATCGTAATAGAACTTGTCGGTTTCGTCCCACAGTCCGACGCCGGACCCTTCGCCTCCGACATTGAACATCGCCTCCGCGATTTGCAGGAAGTGCTGGAAATACTTCGTCGCCAAATCCTGATACACCGGATTGTGCAACGACAGTTCCAGAGCGATTCGCATCAGGTTCAGACAGTACATCGCCACCCACGCGGTGCCGTCCGCCTGGTTGATGTAGCCACCGGTCGGCAGTGGTGCGGATCGATCGAACACTCCGATATTATCCAGGCCGAGGAACCCGCCCTGGAAAATGTTCCGCCCGTCGGCGTCCTTGCGATTGATCCACCATGTGAAATTCAGCATGAGTTTGTGCAGGATACGTTCCAGGAACGCGATATCCCCGATGCCACCGCGGTGCTTGCGCTCGATTTGAAACACACGCCACGCTGCCCAGGCGTGGACCGGCGGGTTCACGTCGCTGAAATTCCACTCATACGCCGGGAGTTGACCATTCGGATGCATGTACCATTCGCGGGTGAACAATAACAATTGCTCTTTCGCGAACTCCGAATCGATCAGCGAATACGGAATCATGTGGAATGCGAGATCCCAGGCGGCGTACCACGGGTATTCCCACTTGTCCGGCATCGAAATGATTTCGCCGTTGTTAACATGCTTCCAGTCGTTATTGCGTCCCTTGAGGCGTGCCTGCGGCGGTGATGGCTGCGTTGGATCGCCGTGCAACCATTGTCGCACATCGTATCCGTAATACTGTTTCGACCAGATCAACCCCGCGAACGCCTGACGCTGAACCCGGCATGCGTCCTCATCGGTCAGTCCCTGATGCAGGTCGTGATAAAACTCATCGGCCTCTTTGATCCGCTGTTCAAAGATTGCGTCGAAGTCGGCCCCGATGTCCGGGAGTGGAGTATTCTTCAGCCGTAATTTCACGACCACGTTCCCACCCGCCGGGATCGTGAATGGGTAGTGGAACGCAGATTTCGTACCCATGTGATACGGGTTGATCACCGCCCGATTGCCCTTCACGATGTACTCATGAAAGGCATCACGCGGGAACTGTGGACCGGGTGCGTCGAATAAGCGTCGGGCGTTGGTTTCGTTGTCACAAACCAGGATGGTCGGTTCACCATCCGCGACGATGTGATACGTTCCGATTTCGGGGTGCTGATAATCCAAAGAGCGAGGTCCGCTCGCCTGGGCCAGCGGCAGGACGGCGTTTTCTTCCCACGACCACACGTTGCGGAACCACGCCTGCGGCAACAGATGTAATGTCGATGCCTCCGGCCCGCGATTGTGAACCGTGATTCGGATGCACACATCTTCCGCGTCGGCTTTCGCGTACTCGATGAACACATCGAAATATCGATTCTGATCGAAGATTCCCGTGTCTTCGAGTTCAAATTCTCGTTGGGTGCGAGGTCGCTGTGCATTCTCACGCACCAGGCGTTCATACGGAAACGCGGCCTGCGGATATTTGTACAACATCTTCAATTAGGAATGCGTCGGAGTTCCATCGAGATAATAGTAACACTCCTTCACGTCTTCGCCGTGGTTCCCCTGGGGGTTCGTCA
>Ga0105044_10015225_pt1 | contig 10396 bp, 8 predicted proteins | sample MAT01_FD_78092 | JGI IMG/M metagenome (GOLD analysis project Ga0105044, IMG submission 78092) | Freshwater microbial communities from Lake Fryxell liftoff mats and glacier meltwater in Antarctica - MAT-01 | ecosystem: Environmental > Aquatic > Freshwater > Ice > Liftoff microbial mat | place...
GTTCGGAACGGGCGATGGTCTTGATCCGCTCCACGCCGCGTTTTGAAGCTGCAACGCCGGCGATGCCGGTGCGTTCATGGGCCAGCAGGAACTTGGCGCAGGTCCAGCCCTTGTTTTCCTCATGGATGCGGTTTTCCACCGGCACGATGACGTCTTCGAGCCAGACTTCGTTGACTTCATGCTCGCCGCCCAACGTGATGATCGGGCGCACGGTAATGCCCGGCGCTTTCATGTCGATCAGCAGGAACGAAATGCCTTCCTGCGGCTTTGACGCAGGGTCGGTGCGGACGAGGAAAAAGCCCCAGTCAGCGTGCTGTGCCATCGTCGTCCAGGTCTTCTGGCCGTTGACACGGTAATATTCCTTGCCGTCATCGCCGGTAAAGCGTTCCGCCTTGGTACGCAGGCTGGCGAGATCGGAGCCGGCGCCGGGTTCGGAATAGCCCTGGCACCACCACACGTCACCCGACAGGATGCCGGGCAGATGCTGCGCCTTTTGTTCGGGGGTGCCAAAGGTATAGATGACCGGGCCGACCATGGAGAGGCCAAAGGGCATCAACCGGATGGCATCGGCACGGGCGGTTTCTTCGGACCATATATAGCGCTGCACGCTGTTCCAGCCGGTGCCGCCATATTGAACCGGCCAGCCTGGGGCGATCCAGCCTTTTTCGGCGAGCACCTTGTGCCATGACAGGAAATCAGCCTTGGAAAGCTCTTCGCCTTCCTCGATCTTGCCGTTCAGATGCGCCGGGTAACAATCCTTGATGAAGGTGCGGACTTCGTCACGAAAGGCGATGTCTTGGGCGGAAAAGTTCAGATCCACAGTCGGGCTCCCCAAAAGCGCTGCACCAAGAGCGGCGCCAGTTGACGTTTACGTTAACCGCGATTCGGCTGCGGAGCAAGCCGGTAGCGGGCGCGACCGCGTGCCGCGCCGACGCCGCTTGGCTGACCATCCCGAGCACATCGGTGCGCGCATCCTGCCACTCATACCAAGACTCTTTGATCAGAACCGATGGGCCCACGACCGCAGTCCGATGGACATGATGCGCCAAGGCTGATCGGTGAGGCGGTTCCAAGCGAAGCAGCAATGGTCGAGGATGTCGTCGTAGGATTTGAAGATGCGGTTCGACAGCCAGTTGTCGCGCATGAACTGCCAGACGTTCTCGACGGGGTTGAGCTCGGGGCATTTCGCCGGCAGCGGTAGCAGGGTGATGTTGGGTGGAATGACGAGCCCCGCCGAGAGATGCCAGCCCGCTTGGTCAAGTATCAGCACGGCATGGGCGCCGGGCGCAACGGCTGCGGATATCTCGGCGAGATGCAGCGTCATGCCTTCGGTGTTGCAGCGGGGAAGGACGAGCGCTGCGCCCTTGCCCTCGGCCGGACAGATGGCGCCGTAGATGTAGGCCGAGGTGGTGCGCTGGTCCTTAGGCGCTGATGGGCGGGTGCCGCGCTTGGCCCATCGCCGCGTGATGCCATTCTTCTGGCCAACCCGGGCTTCGTCCTGCCACCACAGTTCTATGGGCGTATCCCTTGGGAGCGCTGCCCGGATTGCTGCCACCTGGGCTGGGAACTCTTTTTAAAAACGTCGATGGCGTCGGCCGCCTGCGCATGATGCCTCGGCCTTGCAGTGAGCTTCCTGTAGCCCATGGCGCGCAGGTCGCGGCTTAGGGTCTGCTTGCTGATCGACACGCCATATTCGTCGAACAACCATTGCATCAAATCGACAATCCGCCACCGCACGACCCCATGCGAAGCCGGGATCGGTCCCTGCTCGATAATCTCGGCAAGAGCCCGCTTATGGTCCGGGCCAAGCACTGGACGGGGACCAGGGGCTTTGCCATCCAGCAAGCCGTCGGGCCCGATTGCGTTGAAGCGCAGGACCCAGTCTCGAACCGTCTGCAAACCAACGCCGCCAACGCGTGCCGCGTCATGCCGTGCACCGCCATCGTAAATCACCGCCAGCGCCAGCAACCGCCGAACCTGGTTCGCGTGACCGCTCAGACGCGCCAGCCTACGAAGCCCCGCTCCGTCAAAATCGTTCCGAAGCCCAACCGCCGATGCCATCGCAAACCTCCAACTGTCTGCGATGTTGAATCAGATCATGACCGACTTGGGAATCCCCAACGCTGAGTCAGGCTTCAAGAGACTTGGTATTATTCCTCGCCGAATTTGTCCAGCACCAGTCCTGTCAATTTGGCAACAGCGGCCTCAGCTTCGGGTCCGGCAGCGGAAATTTCGATGGCATCGCCGATGCCGGCAGCGAGCATCATCAAGCCCATGATCGATGTGCCGGTGACGCTTGAACCGTCGTGACTGACCGTCACTTCTGCGTCGAAACCGCTTGCCATGGTGACAAATTTTGCACTGGCGCGGGCGTGAAGGCCGCGTTTATTCGTGATGGGCACGGTCACCGGACCGATAATGGCGCTCAAGCCGCTTCGCCCAGCATCTTGGAGGCAACGGCGATATATTTGCGGCCGGCTTCCTGTGCTGCCTCGACCGCTTCCGGCACTGCCATCGTCTTGCGCACGCTGGCCAGCTTGATCAGCATCGGCAGGTTAACCCCGGCGATGACATCAATATTGGGGCCCATCAGCGAAATCGCGAGATTGGACGGGGTGCCGCCGAGCAGATCGGTTAACATGATGACGCCTTGCCCGGCTTCGCAGCGGGCGACTGCGGCCGCGATCTCGGCACGGCGCTGTTCCATATCGTCTTCGGCTTCGATGCAGATCGCTTCGATTCGCGGCTGTTTGCCGACGACATGTTCGGTCGCCGCCAAAAATTCAGCGGCGAGGCGACCATGGGTGACGAGAACAAGACCTATCATGTGGCGCCCTGCTCGCCCGTTCCGGGGGTCGCTGTCAATATGGTGGCGTCATTGCCGTGCTTGCCAACATCCCGATGCACCAGTGACGGGTCATGACCTGCGGCGGTTAGCCGGGTGTGGATTTCACGCGAAACCGCGACGCTGCGATGCCGGCCGCCGGTGCAGCCAATGGCAATCGTCAGGTACGCCTTTCCTTCACGGCCATAGCCGGGCAGCAATGTCAGCAACAGGTCGGCAATGCGATCGATCGCCGGGGCATAGGCAGGATCGCGCGAGACAAAGGCCGCGACCGCCCGGTCTTCGCCGGTCAGCGGTCGCAACGTCATGTCCCAATGCGGGTTGGCGAGAAAACGCATGTCGAATACCAGATCGGCGTTGCGCGGCAGGCCGTGCGCAAAGCCAAAGGACTGGATGGTGACCGTCAGGGCGTGCTGGCCACCGCGCCCCAGCCGTTCAGCGATGCGCCGGCGCAGGTCGGTAACCGACAGATCGGTCGTATCGATGACCATGTCGGCCCAGCGTTTGAGCGGCTGGGTTATTTCGCGTTCGCGCGCCACACCGTCGGCCGCCGGGCGGTCTGCCGCGAGCGGGTGCCGCCGCCGCGTTTCCGAAAAACGCCTGACCAGTTCATCATCGGCACAATCGAGGTAGATCAGCCGGATATCGACGCCTTCGCTGCGCAAGCTGCGCAGCCGCGCCGCCAGCGCATCGGCATCGAATTCCCTTGTGCGGGTATCGATCCCAAAGGCTAGCGGCCGTGATGACGTGTCGCCGCCTTGTGCCGACGCCAACAGGGTTTCAACCAGCCGCAGCGGTAAATTGTCGACCGCTTCGTAATCCAGATCTTCCAGCGCCTTCAGCGCTGTGGACTTGCCCGCGCCTGACATGCCGCTGACAATCAGCATCGGTTGCGCCGGAGCCGGCGAGGATGGCGGGGGATTGATCACAGCCGCGGTTAATAGCTTGAGCCCATGGGCGCGCAAAGCCCGTTCGACACGCAGCACCGCTGATTCGCCAAAACTGTCGAAGCCAAGGCAGGGAATGGCGATACCAGCGAAAGTGCGTAACGACGGTTCAGGCAGGCGTTCCGGCAACACGTCAAGATCAAGCGCCAGCACGACTTGCCCCCTGTGCAGCGGCGGTTCGGCGAGAATGCCGACGCCGCGCACCTCCAGCAGTCCCGCCAGGGGTGGCGGCGCCATCGCCCACAAATAATTATTTTCTGCCATGAGAATAACGCGATCGTCCGCAACCAGCTGCCAACCAGCGGCGACCAGCCGCAGCGCGAGATCGGATTTTCCGGCGCCCGATCTTCCCAGCAGCAAAACGCATTGACCGGCCAGCGCCACCGCCGTCGCGTGCAAGGTCGGCGGCGTCGCCATTACGCCGCCGGCAGTTCAACGGTGAAGCGGGCACCGCCACCCGGGCGATCATCAACCCGGATGCTTCCGCCATGCGCATCGACAATGGCCCCCGCGATCGACAGGCCCAGACCGGAATGCCGACCGAAATCTTCCGAATCGGGCCGTTGCGAATAAAAACGTCGAAACACATCGACGCGATTTTCCGCCGGGATACCGGGCCCCTGATCCTCGACCCGCACGAACACCCGGCCCGGAGCGGTTTCTGCCGACACCAGCACCATGCCGGGCCGCGGCGAAAACGACAGCGCATTATCAATCAGATTGCGCAATACCTGCGCCAGCCGCACCGGATCGCCAAAGACCGGCGCGGCGCCCACTAGTGGCGGCAGATATTCCAACATCACATCGCCGGGCAACCCGGTGGTGCGATAGGCAGCGACCAGCCCGGCGCACAGCGATCCGGCATCGACGGCTTCGAACCGCGAACGCGATAGTTCGGCATCGAGCCGGCTGGCCTCTGAAATGCCGGTGATCAACCGGTCGAGCCGGCCGACATCATCGCGGATCACATCCAGCAGCCTTGTACGAAGCGCGGGTTGTTGCACCGTTTCCAACGCATCGACAGCGCTCCGCAACGAAGCGAGCGGGTTCTTCAATTCATGTGCCACATCGGCGGCAAAGGCTTCGGTGGCGTCGATACGATGCCGAAGCGCAATCGACATGTCGGACAAGGCACGCGCCAGTGCGCCGATTTCATCACGCCGGTCGGGCAGGCGCGGCACGATGACTTCGCGCGATCGCCCCAGCCTGACACGATGCGCGGCGATCGCCAGCATGCGCAGCGGCCGCACGATGGTAAGCGCCAGGTAGAAGGAAAGCGCCAGCGTAAGCAGCGTAACCGCCAGCAACAGCCAGAACGATGTCAACCGTTCGTCGCGCAGGATCCGCGACAGATCATCGGCACTGTCGACAAGATGCACGACATCGCCGCCCGGCACCGGCGCTGCCGCAGCGATGATGAAACTACCGTCGCTGGCCCGGCGCAGCCGCGTTGCCGGCCTCCCGGTGGCGCGGGCGGCGGCGATTTCGGGCCAATGGTCAGCGCGGTCGGGCATGACTTCGGCATAGGGCGGCAACGCGCCGAAGCTGACCAGTGCCTCCAGCGCCCGGTCGATGAACTTGGCCGATGCCCGCCGCCACGAATATCGCTGCGGATCGTCGATTTCGAAGCGCCGGGTGTCAGCAGTGTGCCAATTGTCGATGCTGACCTTGCCATCCCGAGCATACAGACGCAGTCTGGTGCCGCGTTCAAAGTTCAATGTCGCGAGCTCGGGCGGCAGTTTGGCGGCCAGGCCGGCAATCGCCACAGCGGTGTTGGACAAGGCGTTAGTGCGCTCGTCGATCAGCCGCGACCTTACCGTATCAAGATAGAGCAGCGTGATCGCCAGCACGATGACCGCGATGATATTGACCGCAAAGATTCGCGCCCGCAGCGAGCCGAAGCCAAGGCCGCGTCGCCATTCCTGCACCTCGCCCGGCAAGGGGGCGGGTTCGGCGGCGCTAGTCCTCGTTGAAGCGATATCCGACACCGTAAAGGGTCTCGATTCCCTTGAAATCATGATCGACGGCGCGGAACTTCTTGCGCAGCCGCTTGATATGGCTGTCGATGGTACGATCATCGACATAGACATCGTCCTGATAGGCCGCATCCATCAGTTGGTCACGCGACTTCACGAACCCGGGCCGACTGGCCAGTGTTTCCAATATCATGAATTCGGTGACCGTCAGCGCGACATCGCCGCGCCGCCCGGCGCCTGCATCCCAGGTGACGCGATGTCGGGCCGGGTCCATCGTCAACCGCCCGCGAATGATCGGTTCACCCGCCGGCACATCGTCAGGGCCTTCGGCGGGCGCATTGCGGTGTGCCACCCGGCGCAGCACGGCCCGGATGCGTTCGATCAGCAGCCGCTGCGAAAACGGTTTGCCGATATAGTCATCGGCACCCATGGCAAGGCCCAACGCTTCGTCGATCTCGGTATCCTTGGAAGTGAGAAATATTACTGGCACCTGGGATTTTTCCCGCAGGCGCCGCAGAACCTCCATCCCGTCCATGCGCGGCATCTTGATATCGAGCACCGCAAGATCGGGCGGGTTTTCCAGCAAGCCCTTCAGCGCTGTATCGCCGTCAGAGTACATCCGCACGACAAAGCCCTCGGCCTGCAACGCGATCGACACCGATGTGAGGATGTTGCGATCATCATCGACCAGCGCAATCGTTGGTGCGCTGGCATGGGCTGAGGAAGCGCTGGCTGACATGACAGTTCCTTGTTGCGCCAAGCGGCAGTGAACGCAAGCCATGCCGCTGCCAGCATGTACTGCAGCCCCGGCGATTAACCACGGCTTGATCACAAGCATTTTGACGAATTGGCATCGGTTCGTTATGCGCCAGCGTATCGGGAAGATCGTTGCCGCAACGTCGGTATCCATTGCAATCGGGCGGCACGCAGTCGCTGACGTTCTAGGAAGGAATTGGCGCGTGTCAGCATCGACCGTTTCACACCATGGCCTCGCCGCTCAGGGCTATGAAACCGGTGCCGCCCTGCACTGGAACCTTGGCACGGCACCGCTAATCGAACTGGCTGTGAAGCGCAGCGAAGGCCTGTTGTCGAAAGACGGCGCGTTCGTTGTCGAAACCGGCAAGCACACCGGCCGCAGCGCCAATGACAAATTCATCGTGCGCGACACCGTCACCGATGGCGTGATCTGGTGGGACAAGAACAAATCGATCACCCCGGCACAATTCGCCACCATCAAGGCCGATTTTCAGGCTGCGCTCGCCGCCCGCGAAACGCTGTTCGTTCAGGATCTGTTCGGCGGATCGCAGCCCGAACACCGCGTCAAGGTGCGCGTCATCACCGAATTCGCCTGGCACAGCCTGTTCATTCGCACCCTGCTGGTGCGCCCGGAAGCAGCCGCGCTTGCCGATTTCCTGCCCGAATATACGATCATCGATCTGCCCAGCTTCAAGGCCGATCCCGCCCGCCACGGCTGCCGCAGCGAAACAATTGTCGCGGTCGATTTCGAAGGCAAGACCATCCTTATCGGCGGCACCGCCTATGCCGGCGAAATGAAAAAGAGCGTCTTTTCGATCCTCAACTATCTGCTGCCGCTAAAGGGTGTGATGCCGATGCATTGTTCGGCCAATATCGGCCCAAAGGGCGACACCGCCGTATTCTTTGGCCTGTCGGGCACCGGCAAGACCACGCTTTCGGCCGACGCCAGCCGCACGTTGATCGGCGATGATGAACATGGCTGGTCGGATACGGCGGTCTTCAATTTCGAAGGCGGCTGCTATGCCAAGGTCATCCGCCTCAGCGCCGAAGCCGAGCCGGAAATCCATGCGACAACGCAACGCTTCGGCACGGTGCTCGAAAATGTCGTCATCGATCCGGTCACCCGAGTCATCGACCTTGATGACAACAGCCTTGCCGAAAACAGTCGCGCTTCCTATCCGATTGATTTCATTCCTAACGCCAGCGCCGATAATCTGGGTCCGGTGCCCGACAATGTCATTATGCTGACCGCCGATGCGTTCGGCATCCTGCCGCCGATCAGCAAGCTTACCCCCGACCAGGCGATGTACCATTTCCTGTCGGGCTATACCGCCCGCGTTGCCGGCACCGAAATCGGCGTGACCGAGCCTGATGCAACCTTCAGCACCTGTTTTGGTGCGCCGTTCATGCCGCGCCACCCGTCGGTCTATGGCAATCTGTTGAAAGATCGGATCGCCAGCGGCGGCGTCGATGTCTGGCTGGTCAATACCGGCTGGACTGGCGGCGGCGCCGGCACCGGCGGCACTGGCACGCGCATGCCGATCAAGGCGACCCGCGCGTTGCTGAACGCCGCACTCGATGGATCGCTCAAGACCGGCACATTCCGGACCGACGAAAACTTCGGCTTCCAGGTGCCCGTCGCGGTCTCCGGTGTGGACAGCAAGATTCTCAACCCCCGCGACACCTGGGCTGACGCTGCCGCCTATGATGCCAAGGCGAAGGCCCTCGTCGGGATGTTCATCGCCAATTTTGCACAATTTGCAGACCATGTGGACGCAGGCGTGATGGATAGTGCGCCAAAGGCGGCGTGAAGCGGGGCGGGGCCGGTCTGCGTAAGAGCTTACCGCCCCGGGGAAATTGCCATAATGGCAGCAATCCCCGCCCGGGCCGCTTGCTCCATGCGCCAACACCTGGCACGCCTGGTTTATGCAACGTGCCTGGTACCACGCCGCCGCCACCAGTTTCGCCGCCGCCGACCCGATGGCGATTCTCGGCGCGCTCAATGCCGCCTCGCCATTTCCCGATGAACCGACGCAGAAAGCTGCTTGGCAGGTCGAAATCGCCCATCTGCAACCGATCGCCGCGGCGCTGCCCGGCGCGCACGTTTTCCTTGAATTCGTCATCCCGCGCATGGGCCGCCGGGCAGATGCAATAATTGTCGCTAGTGGTCTGATTTTCGTTCTTGAATACAAGGTCGGCGAATGCGCCTTTCCTCGCCACGCCATCGACCAAGCCCATGGCTATGCGCTTGATCTGAAGAATTTCCACGTCACGAGCCATGACAAGGCAATCGTTCCGCTTTTGGTCGCCACCGAAGCGCCGCCGCAACAACTCGGGCTGGGTTTCTGGGCGCCAGATCGCGTGCACGAACCAATAAGGGTAAATCCCCTCGACGTTCTGCCCACCATCCGCCAGATGCTGGCAACCGGCGATGCGCCACCTTTTGATGCCGGCGTTTGGGCCTCTGGTGCCTATCGCCCGACTCCCAGCATCATCGAAGCGGCCGAGGCGTTGTTTCGCGGACATGATGTCGCCGAAATCTCGCGATCCGAAGCCGGCGCCGAAAATCTCACCCGCACAGCAGCAGCTATCGAAGCCGTGGTCGACCGTATGAAAGCTCAAGGCGGCAAGGCGATCTGCTTTGTTACCGGGGTCCCGGGCGCCGGCAAGACCCTTGCCGGCCTAAATATTGCCTGCGGGCGCATGGCAACCGATGTCGGCGAAGATGCGACTTTTCTTTCGGGTAATGGTCCTTTGGTCGATGTGTTGCGCGAGGCATTGAAGCGCGACCTTCGCGCCCGCAAGGGCCAGCCAGCGGCGTGCGACCACGATGGCCGCCACCTGGCAGATCGCTCGCCCGACAAATTCGTCCAGAATGTTCATCATTTTCGCGACGAATATCTCGATCCGACCCAGGTACCCTCAGAACATGTCGTAGTTTTTGACGAAGCTCAGCGCGCCTGGAATCGCGCTCAGACCGCCGATTTCATGCGCAAAAAGCGCGGGCAGGCGGGCTTTGACATGTCAGAGCCGGCGTTCCTGCTCTCGGTGATGGACCGCCACAAGGATTGGTGCGTCGTGATCTGCCTGATCGGCGAAGGCCAGGAGATTAATCGCGGCGAGGCCGGCGTCGCCGAATGGATGCGCGCACTACAGGGTGATCTGCGGCATTGGCAGATCCATCTGCAGCCACACCTGCTTGATGAAGGCGGGCTTGATGCGGCTTTGCGCTGGCATCTTGTGCAACGGATGGCCGTGCCTGACCCTGCGTTGCACCTCGCCGTGTCGGTACGTTCCTTCCGCGCCGAAACCGTTTCGGCGCATGTTGCGGCGGTCCTCCATAACGATTCGGCGGCAGCGCGCGCCACCCGGCCGCCCATTGATTTTCCAATTCTGCGCACGCGCGATCTGACTGCCGCCCGCGGCTGGCTGCGGCAGCAGCGTCGCGCGGGCGAACGCGCCGGGGTGCTTGCGTCGTCTAACGCGCTGCGTCTCAAACCTGAGGGCATTTATGTCAGAGCCCAGGTCGATGTGTGCAACTGGTTCCTTAATGGCACCGAGGATGTCCGGTCCTCAAACGCCCTCGAAGACGCCGGAACCGAATTTGACGTGCAAGGATTGGAACTCGATTGGACTTGCGTCGCCTGGGACCTCAATCTGCGGCGCAATCCGCATTGGGAGGCGCGCGAGTTCCGAGGAACACGCTGGCAAGCCATTCACGATAAAGGAGACGGCCTTGGCCGCGCGGACTATGTACGCAACGCCTACCGCGTGCTCCTCACCCGCGCGCGGCAAGGAATGGTAATTTTCGTGCCGCGTGGTGATGCGACCGACGCAACCCGGCCGCCCGCTGACTATGACGCGATCGATCA
>Ga0105044_10015227_pt1 | contig 10396 bp, 8 predicted proteins | sample MAT01_FD_78092 | JGI IMG/M metagenome (GOLD analysis project Ga0105044, IMG submission 78092) | Freshwater microbial communities from Lake Fryxell liftoff mats and glacier meltwater in Antarctica - MAT-01 | ecosystem: Environmental > Aquatic > Freshwater > Ice > Liftoff microbial mat | place...
CGTTGGTAGATACCATATTGCAGAAGCTGAAGGGGACGGACAGCCCCGAATAGAGCTGCACCTTGAAAAGTTTGAGCGCGAATTTCGGCACCTTGTCGAGTTTGTTTTACGGACAACCCCGTACAGCGAACCCGACATAATGAAGAAAGACTACATGACCTTTTTCCGCATCGTTTCGGAGTCGGAGCGGCGGGAAAGGGAAGCAATAGACAGACTAGAAAAAAATGAGCGAACTTAAACTTACAGTAGACGAATCCGACGTAATACGGGCGTTGGACAACCTCGAAAAAAAGTTTGCCGAAACTGGCAAAAAGGCAGACGCTACCGGAAAGGTTATTGGCTCTGCTTTGTCCGGCTCATCCGCCGACACAAAACGCGCTGCCGATTCTCTAAACGAATACACTAGAGCGCAAGAAAAACTTGCCTCAACTGCCTCCGACAGGATACAAAAGGGCAAAGAAGTACAGGCCGGGCTAAAGAAGTACAGGGAAGAGCAGCAAGCCGCAAACGCGGCAACGGATGCGGCTGCCAAAAAAAATATGTCCGCCGCAAAATCTGTTCAAATATATACCGATGCGCTAAATGAAAGCAGTTCTAAAAGCGACGGCGCGGCGAAGTCTAGCGGGGGGCTTAGTTCGGCGGTGGGCGCAACTCCGTGGGGGCGGATAGCTCTAGCAATCGGGGCGGTAATAGGATTCCTTTCAAAGTTTCAGGAGGGCATGGATCTTGTTTCAAGGGTAACGGCAGGCGTGTCGGCTGTTATGACAGTTTTAGTGCAGCGACTTGGATCGCTAGGTAAGACCATACTTGCCTTTTTTAGCTCAGACTGGGTTGGTGTGATAAAAAATGGGCAGGACGCTTTCGTTGGGCTTGCGGATTCCGTTGCCAACGCCTTCGTTGGGGCCACTACACTGGAGGGTAGGCTACAATCTTTAAGGGACGCGCAACTTGACGCGGCAATATCAACCGCAAAGCTTACCGTAGCAAGCGAAAAACAGCAGAGCCTGGCACAACAGCAAGGGAAGTCGTTTAATGAAAAAATAGTTGCCCTAAAAAATGCGATTGCACTTGAGGCTGAAATCGCAAAGCGGCAAGTTGGCTTTGCCGAGCAGGGGGCACAATTGGCAAGGGAGTCTTTTGCCCTTTCCGCAAAGGGAGTTTCAGACAGGGAGGAGCTTATTACAAAGGAGCTTGCTTCAATTAACGCTCGAAATGAAGCGGACAAAAAAAGGATTGAGCTTTTAGGTAGATTGACCGAGGTAGAAAAGCAGCGCACGGAGTTTATCAAAAAGAATTTGGAGGCCGTGGACAATGCGATTTCAAAACTAAACCTAGACCTTGAAGTAGACCCGATTGAGAGCGCAATACTTGCGGTAAGGAAAAAGTACGAGGCTCTTACAAAGCTTGCGGAGGACTCGCTATTGAAGCTTGTAGAGGTTGAAAAGCTTAGACCATTGAGCGGTGATGAAATTGCGCAGAGACAAAAGCTGCAAGACGCTATTGTTGATATTATAGAAAAGGGGGCGGATGCAGAAATAGCGGCTTTGCTTGAGGGTATCAGAAAGCAGAACGAGATAGAGGACGCAAAACAAAAACTGAAAGAGGCTGCCGGAAAAAAGGATATTAATGCGCAAAAGAAGTACCTAAAGGATTTGCTGGACTTGCAAAATCAGCAAATTTCAATAACTCAAGCCGAGTTTGACAACCTTATAGCAACACTAAGGGCGGGCGGAGCGGAAGAGCAAGACATTAAGACCGCGCAAAACGAGTTTGATAGGCGGGTAAAATTCGAGCGCATTGAAGCGTTAATACAATATCAAAAGTCAATACTTGCCCTTCTTGGAAACGGCGTGGAGGCTGATATTATCCGCGCAAACATTCAAGAGTTGCAGACCATCCTTGAGGGCTTGGACATACCAGAGCCAAAGGCTAAAGACGGAAAAGCAAAGTCAATATACGATATTTTAGGTATAAAATTTGGCGACCCCGCGCAACAAAAGGCTTTTGAAGAGGCTGTTTCTATTATTCAGGATTCATTGAAACAGCTAACGGCGGCAAGGATAGAAGAGGCAGAGGCGGCAACGCGGGCGGCACAGGAAAAGGTAGACGCGGCGCAAGAATCCTTAGACGCTGAAAAAGAGATAGCAGAGCAGGGGCTTGCCAATTTTGTGGACTTGAGGCAAAAGGATTTAGACACCGCAAAGCAGCAGCGCGACATTGCGATGAAGGAGGAGTCCAAGGCCAAAAAAGCCCAAATAGCACTTGACAGCGTTGGGCAGATTTCTGGCCTTATTACCGCCTCCGTAAATATATTCAAAGGTCTGTCATCTATTCCGGTAGTTGGCATACCTCTTGCAATAGCAACAATAGCACTAATGTTTGGCGCATTCGCAAAAGCTAAGGCAGACGCGCTAAAGGCGGCAAGCGCGCCAAAACTTCGCCTTGGTAAAAGATTTGACGGGCCAACTCACGAGCAAGGGAACGAAGATATAGTGCATGACGGCAAGCGGGCGTACAAGGTAGAAAATGGAGAGTGGTTGATCGCGACACAGCACAGCAAGGAACACAACAGCTTTTTGGCAAACCTTAACCGGGGCAAGTACCGGGGCGTTAACCTTGCGGCAATGGCAGATGGCCGTAGCGACACATCCAGAAACATGAGCGCATCCGCATCCCGAACGGAGGTATTGAGAACGCGCCGCGAACAGGTTGGGGAGCAGCAGCATCTAAACGCGCTCGCAGGGGTTTATGAAAAAGTTGGGGACAGGATTGTGCAGGCGATTGAAGAAAAACCGGAGGCCTACCCGTGGAAGGATGGGTATATTAAGGTTCAAAAAAAGAGTGGAAGCACATACCGGGAAACCGTGACTCCAAGCCATTAGCGAATTTTCGCAAAAAGTTGAAAGTTTGGGTCAAAGCAAGTAACTTTGTCGCACAATTCATTCATTAAACATTTTTAGGATGACCATCCAGGAAAAATACGAGGCCGCAACAAAGGACAATAAGCTCCAGCGCGGCACGGTTTGGCTTACAAACCACGATATGCAGACCGACCCAGAAAACCCGGTTCTTGTCAGTGTTACCGAAGAACAGTGGGCAAGCCCTCATGGTATTTGGCAGTCACAAGGGTACACCAAGTTTGTCCCAGCAAAAAAAGTCGATCCGCCTGTTGAAGCAAAAAGGGCGGCTGAAAAAACACCCGAAAAAGTATAATCATGTGGATACCAAAAAATAAAAGAACGGGGACTGAATACGCCCCGATTACTGACGCTCAAAAAGCGGACTATTTGGCAGACCCAAACCTTGCTAAAAAGTATATTTTTACCGAGGTGAAACAAAAACAAGCCCCCGCACCAGAGCCGATTGAGGCGAAGAGAGCGGAGCCTAAAAAAGAACTTCAAACGCCCGCCGGGGCTTAAACGGAACAAAAAAATATGAGTGAAATTCTCTACCGTTCCATCGCCAAGGAACTAAATCTACCGGCGGATGAGTTGATCGCTACTCTCAGGAATGAAGACGGCGGTGAATGGCTTGCAGAAGAAACGATTGCGAAGCAAATTGCATCAAAACTTTCGGAGCGGGTCACAGCAGCCAGTAAAGCGAGCAGGGGCCAGGGTCAGGCTGAACAAAACAGCAAGATTTTGAGCTTTGTAAAGCGCGGGGGGTTCGATAATCCAGAAGACTTGAAAGGTGAGGTTCTCCTAAATGCTTATTCAGCATGGAAGGAAGAACAATCCACAGTCGCACCGGACGGCGTAAAGCTTGAGGAACTGGACATTGAAACCTTGCGCAAATTGCCACAGGTAAAACAGATTGAATTGTTGGCCCAGCAAGGGGCCGGGCAAAAGTTTCAGGCTCTACAAAAGGAGTACAGCGACTACAAAACGGAAATGGATATTTTTAAACGTAATTCAGATGCCGAAAAGGTGGACGAAAGAGCGTTTGCAAAAACCGTTTCCTATGCGAGGTCGTTGGGCATTATTCTTGAAATAGAAGGTTCTGGAATTGACGCGAACGAACGTCTTGACACCATCCACGAGCGCATCAAGTCCAGGTATAAGATTGGCCTTGACGTAAAGGGAGAGCCGTTTCCTAAGGGAGACGATGGAAGCCCGCTGAACAATAATTTTGGCGACCCTATTAAGTACAGCGATATTGTGCTTGAAATCGGCAAAAAGATTTACGGCGTGTCAACTCAAGATCAGTCACAGTCCGGCTCAGGGATACCCGCAAGTTCGGGCGCAACACATGGCGACAAAGTACCGCCAAAAATGCACCGAAATCTGGAGGAGTACAACAATTTCATGATGACAAGCGCAGATCCTTCTGAACGGAAGGCGGCTGCCGAATCTTGGCAATATCACTCAAAAACGGCTGCTGGCAATTAAGCCAGCAAAGAACGCTTCTAAGCTGGCTCCTAACTTTGAAAATTGATTTCAAACATGGCTGCCGGAGATTTCACAGCATCCGCCCTCGACCGGGCGCAAATTAAACTAGGAGACCTGTTCGCAACCCCGAACATCTCACAAACGGAGCTGCTAAGAGGCTCTGCATTAACCGCCCGCGCTCTTCTCGCAAAGAACAGAGCGCGTACGGTGGAACGCCTTGAGGGCAATAAGTGCGTAGGCATTAAGGCTTGGTTTGTCCGCCCGCATTCCGAAAATGGGCAGGGTTTTGCAACGCCTACGACCTGCGCAGTTCCTTGCGGAGACGAAAGCGAGACTGTAAGCACGAACTACGACAGCGTAGTGCTTGCAGAGGCTCAGGGCAAGGTTTCAGACAACCGATGCGACAACGCATTGGAGTTTGGCGACGAACTTGCCGTAGTGCAGGCTGACATGATGAGCCAATTGCGCTACGAGTTCAACAACTTCATTGCAATTCCTACCGTTGCCGCTGCTTCACAGGCGAACCTAGACACCTTTATGGAGGCGACTTGGGACGGCGTTACCAACACGCCGCGCATTACGGTGCCGATTGCCGATTTTAATTATGCGAACTTCTCAGAGTTCCAGACCGTAGCAGAAAACAACAATTTCGGGGAGTTTTTCTTCATCTCTGGGCGGCTTTTGCGCTCACAGGAATGGTTTGCCATGCTCAACAAAGGCAACGAAGGCTTCCGCGACCAGGCCCTCGCATTCGCGCAACAGGATATTTATTTTGATACCCGCGACCTCGATAAAAAGATGACGCGAAAAACCCTGTTTGCGATTGATCAAAACAGCTTCGCTTTTTGGAACAATACCCGTTCAACCCCAACCCCTACGGCTCAGAACACCGACACGGGGCGCAAATGGGCATGGGTGCAGGCCGACCCTATCATGACGTACAACCGAAATGGGCAAATAGTACCTGTTTTGTACGAGTTTGAAATGCAAGAGACCTGCACCGGCCGCGACACATTGAAGTTCCAGCAAAATTCCTACTGCCTATATGGTCGCATGATCGGCGGCCTCAAGTTTGCGCCCACAGGCCCGAACGGGGAGAAGGGCGTATTGCAATTCTCTAATGAGTAGTTGAGCGCACAACCAACATTTTCTCACATTTCAAATTCAATTCAGTGAAAAATAAGATTCAATTTTTGTTGGCGGCTTGCCTTCTTGCAATTGCCGCCGTGTTCACTTTTTCGGCATTTGACCGAACGCTTGTCCCTTTCGAGGACATATACACAATCGAAGACGAAAGCGGCAACGTAACCACGGCAGCCGGCCCAAGTTCAAACGCGATTGTAAAGTCGTGGGTGGTTGACACCATCACGAACGCCGAAAACGACACGCTTTTGTTGGGAGAGGTTTTGGCAAGCGCATACCAGTATGCCTACCAAATTCGGATGGCCAATATTTCAGGCACAAGGTCTATAAAATTCTATTTGGAGCAAACATCGGCAACGGGCAGCTCTCGATGGATGACGGTTGACAGTGCTATAACATCCGGCGCGGTAATCAACAACTATTTGATGCGAAATGCGAACACTTGGGGCAACCGACACCGAATAATCATTGACGGCACGGGTACGCAGTCTATTTCCTACAAGGTAGACGGATGGCTAAAGCGAACTAACTAAACAGCCTAAAAAATGTCTCTTGCCTGTTTCGACACGCTTATTGGACTCAGTAAGGTGGATTACCCTTGCTTCAATGATGCCGCGCCCGCCGGGTACAGCACATCCGATTCCGGGTACCACCTTACTGACACAGATCACGGCCTGACCATCATCGAGCAATGCGCTTTGGACGGTTGGGCCTTGCTGCAATCGGCAAAGGAGCAGGCTATTTTGGAAACAAAATCGGAGCTTAGAGCCGCTTTGCGTGACCGTTACGACGGGGCCGTGACACCGTTTTCTGGGGTTATTGCACAGTTGACAAAGACGGGATACCAATCAGCTTCAAAAAGTTTTTTAGGGCTAAGGATTCGCACAAAAAAGCAAAAGGGCGCGAAGCTGGTGCTCAAAAAAATCTATTTGGGCATGAACACGACGGGCAACTACACGGTAACGATAACGAGCAACGACCCTCTTTTTGTTTCTCCGTCCCCGGTGGTCGTAACCATTGCGGCGGCAAACACAATGACGGCAAAGGTGCTGACCACCCAAATAGAACTGCCTTTGTTTTCAAGGACTTGCGAGGACACCTATCTGGAATACTACGTCAGCTTTGCGAGAAACGGAGCCTTGCCCGTCAATAACAAAGTTACTTGTTGCGGGGCTGCGCCGGGGTGGATGAGTCACTTGACCGTTTCAGGGTTTGAGGCTGCCGACAATATTGCAACCGACGGCGGTTTCACGTCTATGGCGATGGGCATGGCCCTTGACGGGTATCTAGCGTGTGAAGAACTTGACTGGCTTTGTGAGGCCGAGGAACTTGGCGCCTATCACATTAAGGATGTAATTGCCCGTGCGCAGCAGATGCGCGGCGCGGCAATCGCAATATCCGGGCTGGTAGATCAATTTTCCGTCAACCCTTGCACTGGTTACCAGGTTGAAAACCTTAATTCGAGGCGGGCATACCTGAACAAGCGTTCATCAGAACTGCTCACATGGATTTCTCAAAACGTCCCATTTGGCGTAACGGACTGCTTTATCTGCAAGCCGGGCGGGTCGTTCAACCGTTCAAAAATTTTAGTTTAAAAATATCATGGCAGAACCAGTAATAAACAGTTTTACGACTTGCCCCGAGGATTGTGACGACAACAACCTCCTCCCGGCAATCCCCGTAATACAAGACTGTGCGGATTATGAGCAAGTACGCTCGCAAATTCACACGCTCTACCTAATGCCTCAGGTCGGTGGAACTTCGTCAGCCGACCCTTTCACCAACTTCGCCACCACGCCTACGGCTACGGCAAGCGCGATAAACAATGCGAATACAGACAATACAAAGGCCAAATTTTTGGTCGGAGAGGGTGGTATTGCAGAGCCGGGCGAGGTTGTTTTAGACTACCCGATGCTGCAAACAAAGGTAACGGAGCGCGACTACTCGCTTTTGTTCACGGTTAAAAACCTTGTGCAAGCGCAGTACGACTTTCTGTTACAATTGCAGTGCGGCAACATTGACATAACGCTTTACTACGCATCCGGCATGGGAACAACGCAATGGGTGTACGGAAAACAGGGCGGGATTGTCCCGACTAAGGTTTCTGTAACGTTCCCAAAGGGGGGCGGAAAAGACGACCGTGACGTGGCGGTAATCAAACTTGAATGGAAGGCGAAAGGTGATCCAGACCGCCGCATAAACCCGATTGTATAATGGCATTCAACCCGTACACCAACATACCCAGCGATATTTGCGACGGTACTGACTTGCCAGACTTTCAGGCAATTCAGGACTGTGCTTCGTACAATCAGCTACGGTCAGAGGTGTGCGGGTTGTTTATTATTCCCGACGGCGTATCAATCTCGACGCTGATATTCAATTTAATCTCCTATTGGCGGGCGTTGGTAGACAATTCAGACCCCGACAAGGTTCACTACCTTTCAGGAATAGGCGGGTTTTTGCCCGCCGAAAAGTCGGTAGTATCTCTTGCGGGCGGGCGGGTTGAGGAGAACAGGGAGCGAAAGCAAAGGCTTACGTTCACGGTCACAAATATGGACCTGGATCACATATACTTTGCAAAGCAGCTCCAGCGCAACAAAAAGGATTTTAGGTTTGTGCTTTACACCGTAGGCGGCAGGCTTATCGGCAGCAAGCGTGGGCTTAGGCCCACATTTGTAGATGCTGACATTCAGTTCGCAAGCGGCGGGGACTCAAGGGAGTTTTTCACGCTAATAATGGACACCGAGGTTTTAGAGCTTCCAATATGAAAAAACGCGCCCTAATAACGCTGTTATTGTTTTCCGTTTCGCTTGCCGCAACGGCTCAAACCTTTACGTTTGAGTGTGTAAGCAGTAGCCGCCTTTCGGGTGATTCGTGCGATATTTGCCCAAATTCAATAGTAGAGTCAAAGTCTTTCAATGGGCTGATAATCTACCTTGACAGCACCTTTTTTCGGTGGATAGAACAGCCGTACAGCGTCCGCATAAAGCCGGGCGACATTATAGAATATTGGGAGCAATCGGTAAGCCCTTGGAACGAACGGGTGACAATACCCCTAAGCCTTACCGGGTTTTCGACCCTGCAAGGCATGGCAGATTCGACATGGTGCAATTCACCGGCCCCGAACAGGCATCAAGAGCTTTCCCTTGACAGTCTTTCTACGACACTTTACAAGGCAAAACTATCTGGGAGCAACACGGGGTTTGGCATTCATGCGGGCACAAATATCACCTTTAGCCACGAGGCCGACACCCTAACAATAAATTCGACAGGCGGCGGCGGCGTGACCGAGTTAAACGGGTTGACCGGAATAGTTGACATTGCCGGGGCCGGGATAAATATTGTTACGCTGTTTGGGCAAACCATCACCGTGACGGGCACGGAGATAGACGGTTCGATCACAAACGAAATTCAGCGGCTGGACACGTTTGCGATAGTTTCAAACACACTTCGCGCATCGCTCCTAAACGATGCCGTGCCGTTTTCATCGGTAGACCTTTCGCCCTATTTAGGAACGGGAACGGTTGAAAGCGTAGCGGCCACAGCCCCGGCAGCGGGTTTCACAATCACGGGCAGCCCGATCACCACGACGGGGACGTTTGTGTTTGCATTAGCCAACGACCTTGCCGCGCTGGAGGCGATGGCGGGGACGGGAATGGTAGCAAGGACAGCGGCGAACACTTACGCGCAAAGAACTATCGCGGCGGGAACTGGTGCCATAACTGTCACGAACGGCGACGGCGTAGCGGGCAATCCCACTATAAACAACACCGACCCAGACCAAAGCATATCCAACGAACTCCAAACACTCGCGAACACGTCGAACGCGACCTCGCACACCGTCACCTTATCAAACGCGGGCGGGTCAACACAATTTGTCGAAGGCACAGGCGTGACACTGACCACGACAGGAACGGCAGGGGACGGGGTGGTAACAATCGCGTCCACGGCGGGAACAAATTACCAGACGTGGCGCGACGACGGCACACCCGCAACAGCAAGGCCGAACGCCAACTTTGTGACGACAGGAACTATTGCCATGACATTGGCGGACGACGCGGGGAACACAGAAACGGAGGTAACGGCAAACGTGGTCGCCAACTCAATAGGAAACACGCAGCTAAGACAGGGCCTTGCCCGTAGCGTCATAGGCGTTACAGGCAACGCAACGGCAAACGTTGCGGACATTCAGGGTACAGCCGATCAAGTGTTGAGGGTGACTACAGCGGGGACGGCACTGGCATTCGGCACGGTAGCAACGGGGGGCATAACAGACCAGGCCGTTACCTATGTGAAGCTACAAAACGCCGTCTCCAACAACGTTTTGCTTGGAAACAACAACGGGGCAAACACATCCTACGAAGAAATAAACCCGGCGGCGGCTCAAACAATGCTGGGATATGTTGACGGCGCGGGCGCAAATCAGCACATTGCGTACTGGACAGACGCGAACACAATTTCGGGGGAGGGCGCGTTTCTCTATGATGCTGCGAACGACAGGCAGACTATAATTTGCACGACACCGACCTTGGGCGCGGGCTTGGCAATCCTAAATATCTCAAATGTGGGCACAGACGTAAATGGTGAGTTTTTGCAGATGCGCGGAAATATGTCTGGGAATATGATTGCCGGGCAGCAAAATTCTAACTCCTCTGCAAGCGCAAATACTTTCTACCAGATTTCGCAGACTGGAAATTCGTCAGGTGATGCTTTCGTGCAGTTCAACATATCGGCGGACGGCGGCACAAGCGCATCAATCGGCATTGACAATTCCGACGTAAATAAAATTAAGATAACGCCTAACGCGACATGGCCCGGCGCAAACGCGAACGCCTCTTTTGTCGGAACGAACGATGCCGTTCCGC
>Ga0105044_10015228_pt1 | contig 10395 bp, 8 predicted proteins | sample MAT01_FD_78092 | JGI IMG/M metagenome (GOLD analysis project Ga0105044, IMG submission 78092) | Freshwater microbial communities from Lake Fryxell liftoff mats and glacier meltwater in Antarctica - MAT-01 | ecosystem: Environmental > Aquatic > Freshwater > Ice > Liftoff microbial mat | place...
CGATTCAGAACGTGGAAGACTTCACCTGCCGGACAAATGCGTTTCGTGCGTGCCATCATCGAAGTCTAACAGAGACCAATGTCAAAGAAAAGAGACCTAATGATGCCTAGCTGACCCCTTTGATGCCTCGCCGAAAGGCGAACGTTGGCTCAACGGCGTCGCGTTGTCCTGTGATCAACCTGGGGCTGGTCGCGGGTTGCAGCAAGCTGCAAAGTCCTTTCCGGCAGGAAGGATCTACGTAAGACAGTCCTTTCCCGCAGACAATACCTACTTTCACAATGGTCCGCGACTCCAACCCTTTTCAAAGCCGACGTCACTTGCTGAACCATGGAGCGCGAAGACAATATTGTTGAGCATGACGGATTAACAATCTACTATTCCAAAAACGGGTCAAACTGATTCAACAGCGAGCCGCCCGTTGGAGCTGCTTTTTCTGCAGATCGGTTGGTGCCACTTTGAATCAGTGACTTGATAGCTTCTGGAGTCGCTTGTTCAACTCGCTGCCGCAGGTAGTTTTGAGAGGACGCAGCTCCATCACTCAGCACACTGCCAGCTTTCTCAGTGGCCGCTGATTGAGCACGGTTAAGAGCAGCCTGAGCGCGACTCTCCAACTGCGAGGAAACTTCTTCAAACATAGACGGACTAGCATTCGAAGTTGCCGGTTTCGGAGTCCTTGTGGACTTTGTTGCGGGAGCTGCACCGCCAAACATTTGATCTTCCATCGCTTGTGTGAACTGTGACGTCGATGACGGTTTTGCAGTCGCCGTGCCGTTTGAATTCAAGCCGGCATTCGATGCTCTGTCGGTGGTGTTGAATGAATCTATTGGACTTCCAGCATCGCTTCGCAAGTCTTCAATGATGTCAGCAGCGGAAAATCGTGACGCTCCACGTGAAGTCGATGGCACCGCAGCCGAACCTGTCGAACCTGAATCAATCGCTGTATCCTCACTCAGAGCCACCTGGGGTGAAAATGGATCAGCAAGCGCTGGCTTCTTTGCGTCACGTGGAAATGGCAGTGGATTCAGCTCATCGGAAGAACCAGAATCGACATTCAACGGCTGATGTGATGTCCCTGGAATTTGCAACAAGCCAGCAGCAGTTCCGCCAGCTGTGTCTTGCGCGGGTTTGCTAAGAAACGACCGGAGTTGATCAAGCGTTGAATTCTCTTCGGCGACGCTATCGGCCAAAGATGTTGCAACGGACTGGGAAATCAAATCCGACGAACCATGTGCCATCAAAGCCCGCGCCAGTTCAGGGCGGTCGGTCCATTGCGATGGCGTCCAGTTCCGGACGTCCGCATAGGCCAGGCCGACAGAATGCTGCGGCGTGCGTGGCACCATCTGAAATCCGTCGTGCGAATTGACAACATGGTATTGCAGAGCGACGTACATCGCCGACGCACCCAGCAACGTGCCGAAAAGATACGGCTTGGCATTGCTCATCGGTTTCAATCCTGATCTTTGGAAGGTGGGACGCACGGCAGAGGAAAAGAACCAAATAGTTCTTTCACAGTGCCGAATATGGTCGCGGAAATTTTGTCGGTTGCCGACACCCGAGCGAACTGCTCAACCCTATCACGTTCCGGCGTGTTGCCTTTGTTGACTTCCGAATTCAGCGACATTTTTGAGGCAAGTCCCTTGACGTCACGCGGGAATCTTTTCGCAGTCGGCAGACTTTACGCAACAGGCCCTGACGGCATTGACGGCGTCCTTGGCACCGAGTTTCTCACCGTTCCGAGAATTTTTAAACGTGGCCTCAAGTTACCGGCGGCTGGAGCTGCCAACTGTAATCCGACCTGTCTCAGGTCGGAATCCCAACCGCTTCACCCGGCTGTTCGTGTCGAACCTCAAAAACGACATGGACTACCGCGTAGCTGTAATCCATGCCGCCGTTTGCGGTCCACCATGCTGCAGGAGGCAGACCTGAGGACAGGTCTGCCTACTGTAATCCGACCTGTCTCAGGTCGGAATCCAAACCGCGTCGCCCGGCTGTTCGTGTCGATCGACCGGAACGACATGAACCTTGCCGAAGGTTTAATCTCTGCCGCCGTTTGCCGTCCGCCATGCTGCAGAATGCAGACATGAGGACATGTCTGCCTACGTAAGCCGACCTGTCTCAGGACAACTTAGAAAATGCCGGGAAAACGAACTTTGCAATTCATCGTCCTGACCTAAATCTTCCTGTCAACCGGCGTTTTAAGAATACCCGGATTCTCCACACCCAGGCCGCGTTTTTTACTGAGGACAACTTCGCGACGGATTCACGTCCAGTCGAGTGATTCCGGAGCGGTTTTCGGTATACTGCCGACCAACACCGTGAAATCCGTTGTCTCAAATTATCGATGCGAGAAGTCCTGTGATGAATTCATTTCACCTACCGAAAACTGTTGCACTCCTGCTGTTCCTCTCTGGAGGATTGTTGAACGCCCAGGATGCTGCCAAGCCTGCGGCTGAACCGCCGACTGTTGCAGCTCCGGCCGCCACCGAGTTTACTTACCCGCTGGCTGTGACTGCAACAGCTGACGGTTTAATCTATGTGGCGGATAGAAATTTGCCGGGGATCTGGAAGGTTGAGAATGGAAAGAAGTCGGTTTTCTTCCAGGGTTCAAAGAAATTTCGAACACCGCTCAACGCGGTTCGTTGCCTGGCAATCGACCACCAGGGCAAACTGCTCGCTGGCGATTCCTCCACGCGCGATGTCTACCGTTTCGATGACGCTGGCCAGCCGCAACCGTTGACGAGCGGATGGATCGGAATTCCGATGGCTCTCGCGGTCGCGCCTGACGGAACGATCTACACAGCCGATCTTGAATTGCATCGCATCTGGAAAATGCCAGCGGAGGGTGCAAAAGAACCGACGGAATTCGCAGTGATCAATTCTCCGCGAGGTCTTACATTAGATCCTGAAGGAAACCTGTGGGTTCTTTCAACGTCCAGCAAACAGGGACAAATTCAGAAAGTCACACCGGACGGAAAAATAGAACCGTGGATCAAAGATCATCCTTTTAATTTGCCGCATAACATCGTGCGAATGGACGACGGCACGTTCTTTGTGACTGACAACTACGAACATGCCGTCTGGAAGATTGCGGCCGATGGTAAGCCAGAAAAATTTGTCGCTGGCGAACCGCTCGACCGCCCAGTTGGTTTGTGTCGCAATGGCGAAAACCTGTTGATTGCGGATCCGCACATCCGCACGATTTTCTCTCTGGCGCCAGACAAGACGTTGACGGTTGTGACAAGTTCGCCGGTGGATCCGCCAGCGGCCGTGAAACCGTAGGACGGGCTTCCAGCCTGTCAGTTTAAGAAATCAGGCGGGAAGCCTGTCCTATTCATTTCTCGATCAGTTCTAACTCATCGAGTTTCAAACGAAAATCTCCCCGTGACGAAGGTTCAGTCATGTCCCGAGTTGTGTGCCTGATTATCTGCTTAACTACCTGTGCAAGTGTCAGGGCCGAAAACTGGCCCTGCTGGCGCGGACCGCGCGGAGATGGAACTTCCGCTGAAACGCAGATCCCGGTGAAATGGAACGGAGAAACCGGCGAAGGCATTGCATGGAAGGTCGCAATTCCTGGCACAGGCCATTCTTCGCCGATCGTCTGGGAAGATCGTGTTTTCGTTACGACGTGCGTCGAGGAAAGTCACGAACGTTTGCTGCTTTGCGTGAACCGCGATGACGGTAAAATTCTGTGGCAGACTTCTGTGGCGGTGTCTCCACTGGAAAAGAAACATTCTCTGAATAGTTTCGCCTCGGGCACACCCGCGACCGACGGAGAAACCGTCTATGTGACTTTTCTTGTCTCCGGCAATCGTGATGATGAAGCGAAAGCAGCACAGCGGGAAGCCAGCGCCACCGCTGCCACATTGCTTGTCGTTGCGTACAACATGCAGGGAGAAAAGATCTGGTCCGCTGAACCCGGTGGATTCGCAAGTGTGCATGGTTTCTGCAGCTCCCCCGTTATCTATAAGGATCTGCTGATCGTCAACGGTGATCATGACGGTGATTCCTATGTTGCCGCATTGAATCGAAAAACCGGTGAGACCATGTGGAAGGTTCCTCGGGAACATAAGACTCGCAGTTATTGCACGCCACTGATTCGGAACATCAATGGAAAAGATCAAATGGTCATGACTGGCAGCAAGCGAATCGTGAGTCTCGACCCGAACACTGGCGCAACGAACTGGCTGATCGAAGGGCCGACGGAGCAGTTTGTATCGTCGATGGTTTATGATGGGACTGCGTTCTATATGACTGCAGGATTTCCAACGTACCATGTGATGTGCGTGCGACCGGATGGCACTGGCGACGTCTCAAAATCTCACGTAGTCTGGCACAGCGAAGTCGCGCGATGCTACGTACCATCGCCGGTTCTGGTTGAAGATAAATTGTTTGTAGCAGACGACCAGGGAACAGTGAACTGCTTCGACACCGCCACAGGAGATCGACTCTGGAAAGATCGTCTGGGCAATCACTACAGCGGATCACTCGTCACGGCCAACGGACTGGCCTATTTTCCGGCCGATGACGGCAACGTCGCGGTCGTCAAACCAGCAGCAAAACTGGATGTAATCGAAAAGAATGCACTTGGCGAATTCAGCTATTCTTCACCTGCAATTTCCAACGGTCATATTTTTATTCGCGGTGAACATCACCTGTTTTCCATCGGTGCCAGTTCCTCCCAGGCTTTGCCGTAACCTATGACCACCGCTCAACAGTATTTAAAACAGCATTTCGGCTATGATCAGTTTCGCTTCCCACAGGCGGAGATCATTTCGCACATCATGAATGGCGAACATGCTCTGGTCATCATGCCGACAGGTAGCGGCAAATCCATCTGCTATCAGATACCAGCGTTAATGCACTCCAACGTAAACTCGCGAGGCGCAGAACGTAAACCGCTGACGCTGGTCTTGTCGCCGCTCATCGCCTTGATGAAGGATCAAGTCGATTCATTGCAGGCTGTTGGCATTCCAGCGACGTTCATTAATTCATCGCTCAACAAACGCGAACGTGAAACACGTTACAAAGCTGTGGCTCGCGGCGACTATTGCCTGCTGTATGTCACTCCGGAACGTTTTCGCAAGGCCGAGTTTCTCGACGTGATTGCTCAGCGAGACATCAAACTTTTGGCAGTTGACGAGGCCCACTGCATCAGCGAATGGGGCCACGACTTTCGACCGGACTATACTCGCGTCGCGGAGTTCCGCGCGATGATCGGTAACCCTGTGACGATGGCGCTTACGGCAACGGCAACTCCGGACGTGCAACTGGACATCGTTGCACAACTGGGTCTGCAGCCGGGTGAAATGAAGATGTTCCACGAAGGTATCGACCGCCCGAATCTTGATTTGCGTGTCGCTGAAATCTGGGACGCTGATGAAAAACAGGAATCCATGATGACTGTTTTTGAACGATGGCTGCAACCCATGACAACTGGTAGCGGAATCGTCTACTTCACGCTCATTCGCACACTGATCGAATTCAGCGAACGACTACAAGCGGAAGGCATTGACCACGTCTGCTATCACGGCGATTTGGACCGACACGAACGCCGTATGATTCAGGACGATTTTATGAATGGTCGCAGTCGGCTGGTACTGGCCACGAATGCATTCGGAATGGGCGTCGATAAAGACGACATTCGTTTCGTCATCCACGCAGATATTCCTGGTTCAATGGAATCGTACTATCAGGAAATCGGCCGCGCGGGGCGGGACGGGCTGCCATCCGAATGTGTCCTGCTTTACGACCAACGCGATTTGAATACGCGCATGGAATTCATACGCTGGACAAATCCCGATGCTGAATTCTGCGAACGAACCTATCACCATTTGACTCACAGCACCGAACAGATCCGAGCCTTCGGACTGGATTGGCTGCGTGAAAGATTATGTGATCGGCAGCGGCATGATCGTCGAGTCGAAACGGTCCTTGGCCTGCTTCAGCGTTACGGTGTTATCGAAGACGAAAATGATCTGACGAATCTTGAAGTCCTGGGGCCGCTACCGGAACCACTGTTCGACCAGGAAGCTCGCGCCGCCAAATTGCTGCGGGATCAGAAGAAGCTATACGCACTCGTGCAGTATGTTCAAAGTAAAGATCGACGCCAGTTCATTCGCGATTACTTTGGTGTCGCATGACAAGTTCCAGAGACATCGAACTCATTTCTTCGATCGCCCTGGTCCGACAGCAAGCCGGCCGTGTCCGCGATTTGAAAGGTTTTCGGAAAGGCCATCAGGTTCCGGCCGATGTGTCGGACCATACGCAATCCTTCATTGGAAAAATTGCCGAAGAAGATCTGCGTCTCGATCTGGACGAACGATTCGAAGAATTTCGCAAAACCTTAAAATTCAAACGCGTAGAGATTTCCGTCACTGACCCGATTTCAGGTATCGGACAGATTTCAACACCGTGGTTCGACTATCAGATATCCGCAATTCACGATTCCAATGATGCCTCTGCTGTAATTTTACGAAAGCAGTTGTCTGAGTTCCGACAAATCGACAAACTGGATTCACCAGAACTCAACTCAGTGTTTGGTTCAACGTTTGATACAGTAGAACTGACGCCACCGGCGGCCATCGACGTCGCCGCGCTGGTCGATCAGATCGAGGACGAAGCCGACGACCGGATTAGTCTGGACTACGACCGTCAGACAACATGGTGTACGGTCAATATCAAGGGAATTGGTGGGCAGATGCGGTTCACATCCGACCGCATCGCCCTTAACATTCACCAGGCTCAACCGCCCGGAAAACTTCTCGATTCATTCTTCAAAGTTCGAACGCGGATCAACGAAATTCAGGGTACATAGAAACTTTTGGCGACGCATTTTATTCAAGACTTCAGGAACTATGGCTAAGAAAAAATTATCGTCGGACGAAATTGAATCAAACGACGTCCAGAATCAAAGCCTTGAAGAATCCATGGCAGAACTGGCATCGATCGTGTCACGACTGGAATCCGGCCAGGAAACACTCGACGAATCCCTTGCACAGTTTGAACGCGGCATGAAATTGCTCCGCACGTGCCACAGCAAGCTTGACGTCGCCGCTCAGAGGATCGAAATCGTGACACAGATGTCTCCTGAAGGTGATGTCAAGACGGTAGAATTCGATTCCACCGCAACTCTTCAAAAACCAGCACCTTCCAGCCGAGCTTCCCGCAAACTAGTGTCTGATGACGATGACGACGCCTTGCTGTTTTGAAGAGCAAAGGGAATCCTAATTATGCCACTCCGCGATCATTTTCATCCGCCGCTTTAGCAAAGTTCATCATGGGAAGAAGTCCATGGAGGATGGCCGATGGTAATTGTGCAGCAGCTTGGAAAAGTGTTGCCTGCTGAGTACGTAGCAGGTCCGCGAGTTCATCTGGGCTCACAGGCAGAAGTTGATGTGGCGATGTTTGAACAATTTGGTACTGGAGTCGATTCGTCTTCGCCGGAATCAGGACGCACGTCTGCGGTCACAACCTGGGAACCGGTTCAGCCAACGCTGGTGATGGAGACAGAACTCGGTGACTTCGACGAATACGAAGTCCGCATCTACGACGTCAGGCGAAACCGACGATTGGTCGCGGCGATTGAACTGATCAGTCCAGGCAACAAAGACCGGCCGGAGAGTCGTCACCAGTGTGTCGCCAAATGTGCGGCTTTGCTGAAGCAGAACGTGTGTGTCGTGCTCGTGGATTTCGTCATGATCCGCGAATTCAAGAGGAGTCACGGAATGCTGCTTTCGATGATCAAACTCATCAAGGCCGTATTGCCCAGTTGATCCGGCTTCGTGAAGCGAATCCGCACGGCGTCCTGGCCATCGCGAGTGGGTTGAATATCCTGGCTTTCGCCGATCGCTGCGATGGCTCCGATCGTCACCTTACCCGTCGGTAAATACAGAATCAGGTCCACACCGTCAGAACGTTTTGTGTGCAGCTCGGCGACAGGCTTTCCGCCCTTCAATCGAGTCCAGTTGATCTTACTGCGGATTCCATAGTCCACATCGCATTTTTCAAAATGCGATTCCAGTACTGGTAACAAACGTTCGACGATTTTGATGTCCCAAACGCCGCGGCCAGTTGCCGGAACACCTTTCTTCATCAGGTGCCATTTGCGGCCGAGAACCTTCCACGGCATCAAATCGTCCGGATTCGCAGACTCGGCTTTTGACAGAGACATATAAGATTTCAACGCTTGCTTCAGAAACTGTCGGAACTCCGGCGTGTCGATTTCTGATTTCTGCCAGACCTTGATCGTCACTTCCTGCCATGCTGTTTTCAGATCGCGAGCTTTGACGCGAGGCTCACGGCCGTACGCTTCCACGTCGTTCATTTCATCCAGTGGTTTCAGCCCGAGACTGGCGTCGAGAGTTTCTGTGTTGAATTCACCTTTTTTGACTCGGAAGCAAAGCGCTAACAACCACTCGCCGCCACTGCGTGCGTGCAGAAACCAGCCAAGCCCTTTCTCCGCGCGAACTTCAATCGTGGCGCGGTCATTCCAATTGGTCGGCGCGAGTCCCTTTTCTTTTTCGATCAAATCAATCACGAGCTGCAACGCCTGACCTTCCCAGCGGCAGGGCTGACCAGTGTGCGCGATGCGGTCCTGAGTGTGCCATTTACGACCATCAACTTCCCATGGGAGTTTTGCCGACTTGCCGAGTTCATCGATACTCACGTCACCGGATTTTTTCGCGGCGACTTCGGCTGCATCGAAGGTCTCAATCGTGCCGCGTGTGGAAGTAGCGAGCACAGGGGCAAGGAGTTCACCGGTCCAACTTCGCAGTCGTAGCCCGATTTGTCCCAAATCGGGAGCCTTTCGCATCGACCGTCCTGAAGATTGCGGATTTGGGACAAATCCGCCTGCGGTTGCGTACGCGACGACATCTTCCGGCGTTCCCTGAACAACGATTTGCCCACCGCCGGAGCCTGCTTCAGGCCCAAGGTCGATGATCCAATCGGCCGTCTTGATGACATCCAGATTGTGTTCAATGACCACCACGGTGTTGCCCTGTTCAACAAGGCTGTTCAACACACTGAGCAATTTTAGAATGTCGTCGAAATGTAGCCCGGTTGTAGGTTCATCCAGCAGGTACAACGTGCGACCGCGATTCGGCTTACACAATTCCGCTGCCAGCTTGATACGTTGAGCTTCACCGCCGCTCAATGTTGGAGCGGACTGGCCGAGCGTCAGATATCCCAGACCGATCGCATCGAGCGTCGCCAGCGGTGCGCGAATTTTTGGGACGTTCGAGAACAGTTCCAGCGCCTTGCTGATCGACATTTCAAGTACGTCAGCGATGCTGCAGTCATTGAATTTCACTGTCAGCGTTTCCGCGTTGAATCGTCGGCCTCGGCACGTTGGACATTCGACCCAAACATCAGGCAGGAAGTGCATTTCAATCTTCTGTTGCCCCATGCCTTCGCAGTCTTCACACCGACCTCCCGCGCGATTGAAGCTGAACCGACCGGGCCGGTAGCCTCGAACTTTCGCTTCCGGCATGCGGCAGAACAATTCACGAATTTCGTCGAACATGCCAGTATACGTTGCAGGATTTGAAGCCGGTGTAGAACCGATAGGATTCTGATTCACCAGGACAATCTTGCTGAGGTGTTCAACGCCCTTAAGATCTCGAAACGCCCCCGGCGATTCAGCGGCCATGTTGAGTCTTCTGGCCACAGCCGGAGCAAGAGTGTCCATGATAAGCGAGCTTTTCCCTGAGCCGCTGACTCCTGTGATACAGACAAACGTCTTCAACGGAATTCGCAGGTCAACGCTTCGCAAGTTGTGTTGCGATGCGCCGAGAAGTTCGAGCCATTGTAGCCCGACCTGTCTCAGGTCGGGACCAATCGACTTTGACGAATCTGATAACGCGGAAGCAAGAATAAGTTTGCCCGGCTTCTTCTTTCCGTTTGGGACGGTTTTAGCTGACTGCGAATTTTGCCCCAGTGCCAGGTCTGAGGGTTGCGGATCTGGGACAGATCCGCCTACACGTCGCACCATCGGCACCGGAATTTCTTTTGTCCCGGCCAAATACGCTCCCGTCAGCGACGCCTTGTTCTTCTTCATCTCCTTCGGCGTTCCCTGAGCGACAACGTTGCCGCCCAGACGTCCAGCTCCGGGACCGAAATCGAACAGGCGATCTGCAGCGTCAAGAACTTCGCGATCGTGCTCGACAAGCAACACGGTATTGCCCAGATCACGCAACCGCTTCAGAGCGATCAGCAATCGGCCATTGTCTCGCGGATGCAGGCCGATCGTGGGTTCGTCCAGCACGTAAAGAACACCAGTGAGCGACCGACCAGCCTGACCTGCGAGACGGATACGTTGCGATTCTCCACCGGAGAGTGTGGGCATGGATCGGTCGAGCGTTAGATATTCCAATCCAACTTCGACAAGGAAGTTCA